>JAESFV010000241.1_pt1 | contig 53357 bp, 47 predicted proteins | sample 9269471 | NCBI WGS metagenome assembly JAESFV01 (sample SAMN14502647, study PRJNA617108) | algae metagenome | isolation source: Symplocastrum torsivum CPER-KK1 and co-occurring heterotrophs from... | place: USA: Central Plains Experimental Range, Colorado | collected 2001-01-01
CGGAGCGGCGGGCGAACACTATGTCATGTGTCAGCTTCTGCGGAGGAATATGATCGCGGCCTTGGCTCCGGCGGGCGTTCCGAACTCGGATATTGTCGTCACGGACAAGCTAGGTGACAGGCTCTGCGCCGTGCAAGTGAAAGTTCGGCGCGACATCGGCACCGATGGCGGTTGGCATATGGGGAAAAAGCATGAAGAGCTCACTTCACCGAATTTGTTCTATTGCTTCGTGGACTTCGGAAAGTCCCTGACCGACCATCCGCGGACGTGGGTCGTGCCGAGCGGAATCGTAGCAACGGCGTTGAAAGTCGCTCACCAAGACTGGCTGGCTACGCCCGGCGCAAGGGGGCAGGCGCACAAGGACAGTGACTTCCGCCGCTTCAGGCCAATGTACGAACGGATCGATCAATACAAGATCGGATGGCTGAACCCTTACTTGGAGAACTGGGCCAGCTTGGAGAGGGCTTCACGCACCGAATAAATTCGGGTCTCCCCTGATCGTGAGAAGCTGCAGGGGCGGACAGATACTATACAGGCTGAGCGTCGGTAAAGCCGGGTAATGTCCACTCGGACGAGCTGTAAGTCCTTCGTTGGCAACGAAGCAAATCAGATGGCCGGGACGACCCCGGTGGCGCTTTCCCGTGCTTTCGCATCGTGCCTCTATTCGCGCCTTCGATGACTCGTGGAGTTGGGGCAGTAAACGCGGATTAATTCTGGCTCATGTCGGCGAGCAACGAGCGCCGTCGTTAACGTGGCTAGTTTCTCACGGGGCGCTCGATATGATGCGGCCGCGCACAATTCCCTCAACCATCCAGATTTAACCGAGGCATTTGACGCAACGCCCACAACAAGCGGTTTTTCTTTGCTGACAATAAACAATACGAAAGCCCCCTCTTTTCGAGACGGCTATGCGCGATGATTCCCACTAAGGCGCGGAGAGCTCCGAGGATTGAAACGCTCTGCACCTCACCCTTAGCCTCATTCATGGTGATACTGTCCGATGCCGAAAACAGCGAAAAGTTTGGGTGGGGTATAGCTGTGCCGAAGTCATCTCGGGAGACAGCCCGTAAGCATCATTACGTGCCACAGATGTACTTGGAAGGCTTCGTCGGCCGGAAGGGACGGTGCTTCGTCGTGGACGCGGAGCGGCGCATACCATTTCTCACCAAGCCCGGCAGGATCGAGGCCCAGCGCGATTTCAACCTCATCGAAGCCCCAGGCGTCCCGCCGGACGCGCTGGAGCATGAGCTGTCGAAGCCGGAAGGGGTGATCGCTCCCGGCATTAGGCGCATCCTTCGGCGACGAGAGCATGGCCGCGAGGACGTGATCAATCTCATCACTCTGCTCGCGACCCGAAATCCGCGAACCCGGCGCGACATCCAGAAATTCTACTCCGAGATATTCTGGGCGATGCTCGCCGCGCCGTTCGAGGATCAGGCGAAATGCGAAGCCGTCGTCGAGGCGATGAAAGCGGCGGGGAAATGGCCGGAAGACCAGCCCAGTGATTTCGAGGGCTACAAGAAGTTCGTCGAGGACAAAATTGAGAAGGTCGAGGCGCACCAGAACCTCAGCTTGGAAATGGAGCTGGAGGCCATGGAGCGCCTGCATTGGTATTTCGACGTCCGGAAATGGCGGATCATGAAAGCGAATGAAGACTCCGGTGGCTTCGTCACCACGGACCATCCCGTCTGTATCCACTGTCCGGGCGGCGTGAATGACGGCAACCAATATGCGCCGAAGCTCGGGCTAAGCGACCGAAACGTGCTCTTTCCATTCTCCTCCAACGTCGCATTGATCGGTTGTATGGAGGGCGAGGAGGACGTGGTCGAGCTCGATGAGGACGAGGTCGCGGATTTCAATGCCACTGTGATGGGCTACGCGATGACGCAAGTCTACGCAGCCGACGATTAGTATCGGTACACGCGCCTAGAGAGGAAGCCGCCCGGCAGAGGCAACACACGTCTACAGGACCCGAGTTTGAAGGTCCGTGAGAAGTAGCGGGGGGAGACGATGAACGAGGCAACTGATGCGGCCAGGATGGCGGAAATTAAGCGCCGGCAGACCCTGTTGTTCGACGCATTTTCGCACAACGGCGTGCTCGGGGACCGCTACCTTGGCAAGGCGATGGATGCGGAGAAGAAGATCGGCGAAATCTTCGTGGGCACATACTACGGACATCGGATTCTTACCGATGCCTTTCTCGATTTTTTCGGCGGCACGCTGATCGAGCAAATCGAGCTCAACAACAAAATCGGCTGGCCCCAGGAAGACGAGTATTACGTGACCTGCCTGATGATGTTCCTGACGATGTTCCGGAGCGTTCGCGCCTCGGAGATCACGTCCGTGAACTCTTACCCGCTGCAGGGCTACATCATCCAGCGGAGCATCAAAGACCAAGTCTTCGTGCTCTGCGCAGCAGCGAGCGGTGTCGCCAGTTTCGGAGCCTTGTTCGGCTGGGAAGGTTTGCCGGAGGGACAATCGCCCGAGCAAAATCAGGAGCTGATTGTCAGGAACCGGCGCAAGATCGAGGGAAAAATCAAAGACCAATTGATCGGGACGAAATCAAACCTGAAGCCGGAAACGAGCGCGCTTCTTGTAAGGCTCGATCAGATGTTCAACGTCGAGGCCCATCGTGGGCTATTTTCACTGTTCCGCGAGTCTCACAAGGTCTTGGTAGAGCACAAGCTGGACGTCAGCTTGGCGCCTCCGCCGGATGCTTTGCGCGACACCATGTTTGTGAACCGGGCGACCGAGACGAACTGGATGATCCATCGGCTCATTCCGTACATGCGCAGGAAAGACACTCCCGCGAACGAGGAGTGGTCGAAGAAGTGGAAGCTGCTGGAGGACCATTTCCGTTGGATGGTTGAAAGCCTCGGCGCCATCGGCAAGGACATCTCCCCGGCGTTCATCGAATTCATTGACGCCAAATTCAAATTCGATGCCACGACGTATTACTCCGAACCAGAAACTACAGAGCCGAAAAGGAAAGTCTAGTGGACCGTTGTCGCGCACCGCGAGCATTATCATCATTTCCAGATTTTGGGCGGCACCACATATCATTTGTCGGCTTATTGTTGTAACGTCTCCCCCTCATTGGAAAAGTAGGCGGAATGTGCTTCCGTAAGGATCATGAAATTGTTCTCATGACAGATGCTGGGCGGCGAGTGCGATAGCATCCCCGCGATAGTTTTGAGGGCATCTCGTCCACTCACACAGCAAAAACCAACGGCGCCGAACGTGATTCAGCTATTGGGCGGAACCAACACCGCCAAAGACGATTCTTATATTTGGCGGACACCCACTCCGCCCTACCGTGTCGACAACCCTCTTCGAAGACTAGCCGAATTGAACTGTAAAGAAGGCATGTCCTAACCGCTGTCCCAACAAGTCCCGGTAAGTGTCCGTTTTGTGCCAGAAGCGGACATGGACGTGATCGCGCATCCTAATGGACGAGGAGGTGTGTCTATCCATGGTTTATTTGCTTGATTTCAGCCCACGCGGTCCGATGAGTTAGCCAAACCATCTGTTCCTGTGGACCAGGTCAGTCTAGGCATCGAGCACGCGAGGCTGAACCGGTTTAAGTGTCAGTATATGCGCCCGCAATATTGCGATGAAGCTCGACAGAGCCGATGGCAGATGCGCCGTGCGGACATGTGCATAGCCGAGTCCGATGTTCCAGAATGAACCCTTGATCCGCAGTTGCGCGAGCCCGCGCGCGCGCGCGTCATCGAGGACGAGCGCAGGGACACTCGCGAGATAGTCGGATCGCGCCAGCATTGCGAACAGGATCTCGAGATCGTTGGTTTCAAAACCGATGCGCGGGAGATCGAGTTCGCTCGCCGCGAAATACGCGCCAAGCCGAGCACGCGCGAGCTCGTCATTGGAGAAGGTGGCCCACGAATACGCGTGCAGGTCTTTCGGTGTCAGCGTGCCGCGATCCGCCAGCGAATGCGATGTCGAGGCGATCACCACATTGCCGACTTCCAGCAGCCGTTCGGATTTGAGCGTCGGGTGGCGCGGAAACTCGATCGCCGTACAGATCAGGTCGAGGTCGCCGCGCAGCAGCGCCGCCACATTGGAGTCCATGCTGTCGACGGTGACACGTATGCAGACATTTGGACGCTGCTCACGAAAGGCGACGAGTGCATTCGGGAGATAACCGATGGCGCTGACCCCAGTGCCGATCCGCAGCGTGCCGGCCTCGCCGCTCTTCAGGGCGGCCATTTCCGAATCGATATGGGCAAATTCCTGCTCGATCAGGCGAGCACGTTCGGCCAGCATGTGGCCGAAAGGAGTGAGTTCTAAAGTCTTCGAGCCGCGCTCGATCAATTTCACGCCGAAGCGCTCCTCGATCTGCTGTACGCTGCGGGTCAGCGCCGGCTGTGTCATGTTCAGCTTTTCGGCGGCCGCTGTGAAGCTTCTCAGTTCGACCACTGCCAGAAACTGGCGCAACTGCCGGAAATCTATCTGCATTCCTCATTCCCCGGTCGCCTTGGACGGTAGGCGGTCTGAGCCATAAATCCAAGGCATGACGAAATGCCGGGCCGGCATTGGACCTGGCGGGGTCGCTACCCTCAATTTGCGCTCGCAGCAAACGGACGCGCCAGAGCAACGGCGCGCCGCGAGGGAGTGACAATGCCGGGCGTCCGTGAGCCTCAGACCGGGCTTGAATTTTACGATCTTAGTCACCCTTGGGGCTTCGGCACCCCCGTATGGCCCGGTTACGAGGGCGTGCGGTTTGAGCAGGGCGCCTATCACGCGCGCCACGGCACGCTGACACAGCGTTTCGCGACCGTAATGCACGCGTCCACGCATGTGAACGCACCGGTCCATCTCGTCCCGATGGCCGCGGGTGTCGATGAGCTTGCACTCGACCGCTTTTTCGGTACCGGCCGCGTCGTCTCGATTCCCAAAGGAAAGTGGGAGCTGATCGAGGCCGAGGACTTGCAGCGCGCAGCTCCCGATCTGGAGGCCGGCGAAATCCTCTTGATCGACACCGGCTGGCACCGCCTCTGGTCGGACAGCTACGGCTATTTTGGCGAAGCACCCGGGCTGTCGCCGACAGCGGCAACCTGGCTGATCGAGCGCAAGGCCAAGATGGTCGGCGTCGACTTGCCGGCTATCGATCATCCGCTGGCGACGTCGCTGGCGCTGCATCGCAATGGGCCGGTCGACAAGCGCGTGGTCGAGAGTTTCAAACGTGAGACCGGCAAGGATCCGAAGGTTGCATTTCCGGATTGGAATCCGGCGCATCGCATGCTTCTTGCCGCTGGAATCCCAACCATCGAAGAGCTTGGCGGCGACATTACAGCACTCGCGGGCCGCAAAGCGCTGATCTGCGCCTTTCCTTGGCGCTGGGTCGGCGGCGACGCCTCGATCGTGCGGGTGGTTGCGATCGCGCAACCGGACGGAAAGGATATTCCACATTCAAAGCCAACAGCGCTGCACGATCTGACGCACCCTTGGGGTCACGAAGTGTCGTTCTGGCCAGGCAAGAACCCGATCCACGATTTTCGGAAGCTCTATTATCACGCGCGCGACGGCATGGCGGTGCAGCACTTCACGACGGTGATGCATCGCGGCACCCACATGGATGCGCCAATCCATGTGCTGGAGAATACGCATGATATCACGCAATTCGAGCTGTGGCGCTTCTTTGGCACAGGCGTTGCCGTCTCCATTCCGAAAGGAAAGTGGGAGGTCATCACCGCGCAGGATCTGGAGAATGCGCGGCCGCGGATCGAGCCCGGCGACATCGTGATGATCAATACCGGTTCGCACCGCATCTATGGCGACAATCCAGATTACTACGCATACTCGCCCGGTCTCTACAAGGAAGCCGCGGAATGGCTGGTGGCGCGTGGCGTCAAGATGGTCGGCATCGACGTGCAGGCGCTCGATCATCCACTCGGCACCTATCTGGCACCGCATGGACCGGGCCCGAACCAGCCGCATCTCAACGATGAGTATCGCGCGCAGACCGGTCGCGACATCCTTGACGATTTCCCGCTCTGGGAGCCGGCTCACAAGATCATGCTGAGCAACGGAATCCCAGGCATCGAGAATGTCGGTGGCGCGCTCGATGCAGTCACTGGCAAGCGCTGCACTTTCGCGGCGTTCCCCTGGCGCTGGACCGGCGGGGACGGATCTGGGGTGCGCGTGGTTGCGATCGAGGAGGCTGCATGAGCCCGCTATTCGACCTGTCTGGCCGCTCGATCGTGATCACCGGTGCGACCGGCGCACTTGGCCGTACGGCGGCGATTACGCTTGGCAGCCTCGGTGCAAAGCTCACGCTCGCCGCAGGATCGAAGGACGACCTGGATGCGGTGGGTGCCGAGATCAGGAATAGCGGCGGCACCTGCCGTCTGATCGCGCGCCGCCCCGATACGCTCGCAGATGCCGAGGTGATCACCTCCGAGGCGCTCGACGCTTATGGCCGCGTTGACGGACTCATGGTCGCCTCCGGCACCAACATCCCGAAGATGATTGGCGACATGGCACCTGAGGAATGGGAGCAGGTGATGGACGCCAATGTCCGCGGCTCGTGGCTGATGTGCAAGAGTGCCGGAAAGCCAATGATTACGCAGGGGCAGGGCGGCAAGGTGGTGCTGGTCTCCTCGGTGCGCGGCCGCCACGGGACCCCTCGCGGCTATTCCGCCTATTGCCCGTCCAAGAGTGCGGTCGATGGTCTGACGCGCGCGCTCGCGACCGAATGGGGTCGGTACAAGATAACGGTGAATGCGATCGGCCCGACCGTGTTCCGGTCAAAGCTCACCGCCTGGATGTTCGACGACGATCCGAAGGCCTCGGCGTCGCGCGTGCAGTCACTGCCGCGCATCCCGCTCGGCCGGCTCGGCGAGCCGGAAGATCTGATGGGCATCGTGGTCTACCTTCTCGCGCCAGCCTCGGATTTCTGCACCGGACAGGTGATCTATGTCGATGGCGGCTATACGGCGGGATGACGCAATGACCATGCATACCAAGAAAGAGAAGATCGCGGTTGTCGGCGCTGGCCTGATGGGTCATGGGATCGCGCAGGTCTTTGTCGATGCCGGACACCCGGTCGCTATATACGATCCCGATCAGGCTGCGCTCTCGCGCGTGCCAGAACGCGTGCGAGAGATATTCCGCCTGCTTGATGCCGATCCCTCGCCAGTGGAGCGCATTTCGTTACACCAGCGTCTTGAGGATGCAGTCGCCGGCGCGCAGTTCGTGATCGAGGCGGGGCCCGAGCGCGTGCCGATCAAGCAGGAAATTTTTGCGGCGCTCGACGCCATAACCGGGCCGGATGTCATTCTTGCCAGCAATACGTCCGCTATCCCCATTCGCGAAATCGCGGCCAAGTCATCCCGCCGCAATCGCATTCTTGGGGCGCATTTTTGGAACCCGCCGCATTTCGTTTCGCTGGTCGAAGTCATCCAGTCTGATGCCACCGGCATTAATTTCGTCGAGCGAACCATTAAGCTGCTTGCGGATGCCGGTATGTCGCCCGTCCATGTCAAGCGCGACATTCCGGGCTTTATCGGTAATCGCCTGCAGCATGCGCTCAAGCGCGAAGCGATTGCACTCGTCGCCAGCGGGGTTTGCGACGCCGAGACGCTGGACAAGGTGGTGACCGAGGGCTTCGGTTCGCGGCTCGGGGTTCTTGGCCCGCTGGAGCAGTCCGACATGGTAGGCTTGAGCCTGACCCTCGACGCGCACCGCGTTTTGATTGTCGATCTCGATCGCACGCCGGGTCCGCACCCACTGCTGGAGAAAAAAGTCGCGGCGGGGACGACCGGTATGGCGGTCGGCGAGGGCTTCCGGAGCTGGACACCGGAGCAGGCGGCGGCGGTCCGAACGCGTTTTCAGGAGCATCTCGCCAACGAAGCGCGCAAGCGGCGAGCGGGGCGCAAGATGAAGGCGGAGGCCTGATGGCGCTCGATCACGGCACATTGGCAATGTTGATCGAGAGCGTTCGCCGCTTCGTCGAGAACGAATGCGTGCCGCTGGAGCGCGAGATAGCGGAACGTGACGAGGTGCCGGAGAGCCTGGTCGCCCAGATGCGCAAACTTGGGCTATTTGGCTTCGCAATCCCGGAGAACTATGGCGGCCTTGGCCTCGGCATGGAGGAAGAGGCGCTGCTGGTCTTTGAACTGTCGAAGACCTCGCCTGCCATCCGTTCCGTGGTCGGCACCAACAACGGTATCGGCGCCCAGGCACTCGTTCTTACAGGCACCGAAGAGCAGAAAAGACGCTACCTGCCGCGGCTTGCCGCCGGCGAGATTATCGGCTCCTTCGCTTTGACAGAGCCGGAAGCCGGCTCTGATGCAGCGTCGCTGCGTACCAGCGCCGTTCAGGATGGCGAGAGCTTCATCCTGAACGGCACCAAGCGATACATCACCAACGGCCCGCATGCGGACCTGTTCACGGCGTTTGCGCGAAGCGAGTACGAAAAGTCCGGGGCAGACGGCATTTCCGCATTTTTGGTCGAGGCACCGCGCGAGGGACTTATGCGCGGTAAACCCGAGCGCAAGATGGGACAGCAGGGCGCCCATGTCTGCGACATCGTATTCGAGAATTGCCGTGTTGATTCCATGGCACTGCTTGGCGGGGTCCGCGGACAGGGATTTCGAACCGCAATGCAGGTGCTGGATCGCGGCCGTCTTCATATCTCCGCGGTCTGTGTCGGTATTGCCGAACGGCTGATTGCGGACGGCGTACGATACGCGCTTGATCGAAATCAGTTCGGCCGGCCGATTGGAGAGTTTCAACTCGTGCAGGCTATGCTTGCCGATTCGAGAGCCGAAGCATTGGCCGCGCGCTGCATGGTTCTTGAGACAGCGCGCAGGCGCGATCAAGGCGGCGCGATCGCTGCGGATGCAGCCTGCTGCAAGATGTTCGCAAGCGAAATGGTCGGCCGGGTTGCCGACCGCGTGGTACAGATTTTCGGCGGCGCCGGCTACATCGCTGACTACGGTATCGAGCGATTCTACCGCGATGTGCGGCTGTTCCGGCTCTACGAAGGCACGACGCAGATCCAGCAACTAGTCATCGCACGCCACATGCTGCAGGAGGCCCGCGCCGGATCCGCTTAATTCCGCTGACACACCGACAACGAAATAGAATCTGGGAAAAGGAGACGCACATGACGCTCAAGACCGCTTTGAAATATGCTGCACCGCTGCTGATCGGAGCTGCGATTATGGCGCAGACCGGCGCTGCGTCGTCGCAGATGGCCAAGCTGAAATTCAGCACGATGGAATCGTCGAGCGATCCCTTTGTCGCCTGCTTCACCATGCCGCTTCTCAACGAGTTAAAGGCTGCGAGTGGCGGCCGGATCGATTTTGAGACCTATATGGGTGGCACCGCCTTCGCCCATCCGCTCAAGCAGTATGAGCAGGTCGCGCAAGGCGTGATGGATATTTCTCAGGGGGTGCTCAGTTACACGCCCGGCCAGTTCGCCCTGACCGAAGTGGTGACGATGCCATTCCTGGTCGATGACGCGCGAGCGGCCTCGATTGCGGTCAACAAGCTGGCGCCGACTCTGCTCGCGGACGAGTTCAAGGACATCCATCTGATGGCCGTGCTGGTGACGCCGCCGCTCTACGTCCATATGCGCGGAGATGCGAAGAGTCTCGACGATCTCAAGGGCAAACGGGTGCGCGCCACGGGTGTTGGCGCAACCAATCTCTTGAAGGGCCTCGGGGTAACGCCGGTTGCGATGCCGGCACCCGCGGTTTACGAGAATCTGCAGAAGGGCGTGATCGACGGAGCGCTGGCCGAGTTCACCGCTTTGCAGGCCTTCCGCATCGGTGAAGTCACCAAGAGCCATCTGCTTGCGAATGTCAGCTCCGCGCTGTTGTTCATCGGCATGAACAAGGACAGGCTGGCATCTCTGCCAAAGGACATGCAGGATGCCGTGCGAACGAAATTCTCCGGCTCGGCCATCGGTGAGCGTGCTTCGATGTGCTGGCAGAAGCTCGGCCAGCAGGTCGCCGACAAGCTAAAGGATGAGGGGCACGTCTTCGTCAATTTCACGCCAGAGGACCGCGCAAAAGTGGCCCCGATCGCGAAGTCGGTGGCTGACGATTACATTGCCGGCCTCGAAGCCAAGGGCAAGAGGGCGCGCACCTTCTATGACGCGCTGCAGAAAGAAATTTCGCTCGTCGGCAAGCCGGCCGGCAACTGACCGAAGCGCGCGGGGGCCTGGCGATGACTCCGATGACGATCGGCCTGCTGGGTGTCATCGGATTGATGGTCATCGCGGCCCTTCGCGCACCGATCGGGCTTGCGCTGATTCTTTCAGGCTTTGTCGGGCTGTGGGTGCTGCACGGCTCGAAGACAGCGTTGTTCGTGCTGGCCAACGCGCCGATCACGGTGTTGTCGAGCTATACCTTGTCGGTGCTACCGCTGTTTGTGCTTATGGGAACCGTCGCAGTGAGGGGCGGCCTTGCCGGCGCGCTATACCGCGCGGCCTATGCTTTTGTCGGCCATCGCCGTGGCGGGCTCGCGATCGCGAGCATCGTCGCCTGCGGTGGCTTCGGCTCGATCTGCGGATCGAGCGTAGCGACCGTCAGCACGCTGGGGCGGGTCTCCATCCCTGAGATGCTGCGTTACGGCTATTCGAAACAACTCGCCGCCGGCTCCTTGGCCGCCGGCGGCACGCTTGGCATCCTCATCCCACCTTCGGTTGCGATGATTATCTATGCGATGGTGACGCAGACCTCGCTCGGCCGGCTATTCGCGGCCGGGATCATCCCCGGCATTCTAGCGACGCTTTTATATTGTCTCGCGACCAGCGCCTGGATGCGCTTCAAGCCGGAGATGGGACCGGCCGGCCCGAAAACCCCTTGGCCCGAGCGCTGGCGCTCGCTACGTGCCATCTGGGGCGTCGCGGCCTTGTTTGCCATCGTCATGGGCGGCATGTTCACCGGCATCTTCTCACCGACAGAAGGTGCTTCGGTCGGCGCGTTCGGGGCGATATTGCTCGGCTTCCTGCAGCGCGAACTGACGTTTCCGAAGCTGTTCGATGCAGTCGTCGAGGCGGTGCAGACCTCGGTGATGATCCTTTTCGCGGTCATCGGCATTTCGGTGTTCGAATATTTCCTGCAGGCCGCGCGCGTGCCGCAGGGCGTCGAAGAGCTGGTCCGCGCATTGGGCTGGGGCGCGACCGGCACGATGATCGTAATCATCGCGGTGCTGATCATCCTCGGCTGTTTTCTGGACTCGATCGCCATCCTGTTCATCGTGACGCCAGTAATTTTTCCGATCGTTTCCGGCTTCGGCTATGACCCAATCTGGTTCGGTATCATCATGGTGATGGTCGTCGAGTTTGGATTGATCACGCCGCCGTTCGGGATGAATGTGTTCGTATTGACCAAGGTGGTGCCGGGAATCACGACCGGCGAGGCCTTCAGCGGCGTCTATCCGTACATCGCTGCGGATGTCGTGCGCATCGGGCTCCTGATGCTATTCCCCGCGATCGTGCTTTGGCTCCCCAATCTTCTCTACGGAGTGGCGCCATGAATGTCCTGCGGGCGGCCCTCTCGAAGCTGGACTACGCGTTTGCGGTGATAGCGGGGATCGCGCTTCTCTACATGATGTCGTTGACCGTGCTCGACATTGTCGGGCGCTCGCTCGGCCTGTTCACGATTGTTGCCGGTGTAGAACAGACCGAGTTGATGATGGTGACCCTGGGGTTCTTCGGGCTCGCGCGATGCCTGCGAGTGGAAGGCAATATCGTGGTCGATGTCGCGACCTCGCATCTGCCGAAGGCGGTCAATGCACGCATCGATGCGGTCTGGCTGGTGGTGACGGCGCTGGTGCTCGCGCTGCTGGCCTGGCTCGTCTGGAACAGTGGCGTTTCGGCGGACCGCTCCGGCCAGCGGTCGGAGTTGCTCGGCCTTTCGCCGCTGGTCAGCCACACGATTGCGGTGGTGGGCATGATCGCCGCCATCATCGTCGGACTGATGACCGCCGCAAAAACCTTCGTGCGGGGCGGGCAACCCGCCGGAAAGGATGAGACCGTCGCATGAGCCGGCCAGTCATCATTACCTGCGCGCTGACAGGTGGCGCCGAACTCTCCGGCAAGAACACCGCTGTGCCGGTGACGCCGCGCGAGATCGCGGATTCGGCGATAGAGGCGGCCGGTGCCGGGGCCGCGATTGCTCATATCCATGTGCGGAATCCGGAGACCGGACGCGCCAGTATGAGGCTCGAACTGTATCGCGAAGTGGTGGACCGAATCCGTCAGTCCGGCGTCGACATGCTGATCAATCTGACCACCGGGGCGGGCGCCTCGTTCATTCCCGGCGCCGAGGAGCCGCGCATTCCCGACGCCCGATCAAGCCTGACGGATCCGGACACGCGGGTCGCGCATGTGCTTGCTCTCAAACCGGATGTCTGCAGCCTCGATGTCGGCTCGATGAATTTCGGTGAGGTGGTGTTCGTCAACACGCCGGCACATTTGCGCCGGATGGCGCGTGAGATCCTCGACAACGGGACCAAGCCGGAACTCGAGGTGTTTGAACTCGGCCATATCCGGCTCGCCCGGCACCTGATCGACAGTGGATTGATCGCCTCGCCGCCGCTGTTCCAGATCTGCCTAGGCATTCCCTGGGGCGCACCGGCAACCTCCGAGACTATGTTCGCGATGCGGGATCACCTGCCGGACAGCGCGATCTGGGCGGCCTTCGGCATCGGCGCTGCGCAATTTCCGATGGTCGCGCAAGCTGTACTGCTCGGCGGTCATGTGCGGGTCGGCTTCGAGGACAACCTTTATCTCGCCCGCGGCGTGCCGGCACTGAGCAATGCGGCGCTGGTCGAAAAGGCGGTGCGCATCGTGCAGGAACTCGGCGAGCATCCGGCTACACCGAACGAGGCTCGAAATCTGCTACGCTTACCGAGTTTTGGAAAGTCGATCTCGATCGGTGATGTCAGGTAAGACAGTGGGTTAAGCAGTGTACAATGTAACTTCCAAGGTCCGCTTTGGGTCAAAAGCGGACCTTAAATCCCGGTCCGATTATTCTGGTGAACTTGTCCTCTGCACTGGCCATCTTTCAAAGTGTATTGCTGTTGCAGCGATCAATTTCGGCACCCTTCGGGCGGCAGTTGACCGGAGGCATGGCCAAACGCGGCACTTGGCAACGATTCCTCAGTAAGCCTCTAGGTCCTGCGGGAAGCCGTGGGTGAACTCGTCTCGCTTCCCTGGAATCCCCGAACGCGGCTCTTGCGCCTCCGCGGAAGCGAATACGGCCAACAGCGTGGCGCAATTTGGCGGAAACCAACTCCGCCAAAGAGACGCCATTTAACCTTTTCAAATGGAAGTAATAGCGGTCCCAAAATATGCCCCAGAGACATCCTTGGTATCGCGCGGCTAGTCCGCGCCTTAGGATCTCTTGGCTCAAAGGACAGAGTCCTAGCGATGTGCGGCTCGGCCATCGCGGATTCGGTCACTTTAACAAAACTGCACAGTAGCTTCCCAAGTGCTGCACGTCATAAGGTTTCGAAAGGAACATAATATTTTCCAGTTCCAGTTCAGGCTTGGGCCGCGCCGAGGTCACAATGATCCGAACCGGTGGCCACCGCTTTCGAACCGCCGCCGCTAACTTCAGCCCGTCCATGGAGCCAGGCATATGAACGTCCGTGAAAACCAGTCGAATGTCAGGGCGGGTCTCCAGCAATTGAATGGCGTCGTCCGCGCTCCCGGCTTCTAGGGTCACGTACCCAGCGTCCTGCAGAGCCTCGACAGCGACCATGCGGACCAACTGCTCATCTTCGACGACAAGTACAACCACACCAACACTCATAATTCCACCGTGCACCCGACACACTCAAGTCCCACCGTCAAGAAAGGTTCACAGAGTAGATTGCCTCGCCGGAGATAGCCTGCCGCGTTATCCCCTCTAAGCGAATGCAGGTCGAAATCTAGTTGCCTGTGCACGCGTTCCACTCGAGTGTCACGCACGCGCCTTGGATCAACCACCCGCCGAGCGGATTGTTAAGACTCGGCAAGCCAGGGCCAATGGACGACTTGTTTCGCACGGTAGGATTATCATATGTGGCAACAAAAAAGATAACCGCCCGGCTACCATCGGTGAAAGACCACCTGGACTTTGTTCGGTCGTGGCCAAGTCCAATCAAACAGATCCAGGGCCATATTGAAATGCGATACGCGACAATGTCTGGGAAGCTTAAAGGAAGTTGGACCACATTTAGCATTCCGAGCGGGGGGACTCAATCGGCTCAGATCGGCTTCAGTAGCGGCACGAGCAACACGTGCGGGAATTGCCGCTTGACCGTAACTGCATAAAAGGTCTCGGCAATGCCAGGCAAATGATCCGCCTCGACAAGCAGGCCGGAGGCCAGTTCATCTTTGACGACGATCGGAGGCAGAACGGCAAGACCAAGGTCCTCACGAGCCAGCAACCGCATCATGGCCATGTCGTCGACTTCCGCCGCGATCTTCGGTCGGATGCCGAGCCGATCTGCGAAAGCGTCGAAGCCTGCACGGATACTCCCGCCCAGCGTTGGCAGAATGACAGGATGAGCTTTCAGCAGCGCAGCAGGTTCCGTCGTCTTACGAAGCCTGTCAGATGCGCCGACCAGACTAACCGGTTGCTCCGCCAAACGGTGGACAACGAATGGCGTAATAGCATCGCGTACCGGCGTCTGATTCAGCAGGACCACATCGAGATTGAGCGCCTCCAGTGCCTGCAGCAACTCACCTGAACTGCCTGAGCGCAGTACAAGATCGACATCGGCGCGACCGAGCACCGGTTTCAGAAACGCCATCTGAAAATTCCGCGAGAGCGTTGCAAGCGCGCCGACCCGCAAAGCCTGTCGGGTCGCGCCTGTCGTCCGCAGTGTGGAGAGCAATTCCTCCCCGGTTGCGAAAATGGCATCGGCGTGGTCGAGCACGATGCGACCTGCCTCTGTCAGATGCAGTCGCCGGCCGCGTCGCTCAAACAATGCATGGCCGAGGCGCGCCTCAAGCTGACGGATCTGCACGGAGAGTGCGGACTGCGTGAGGTTCAGGCGCGTCGCAGCTCGTGTCAGGTTGCCATCATGCGCGACCGCCCAGAAATAACGAAGATGGTTGTAATTCAGCGAGCTCATATCGTTCGATAATATCGAATGATATGAGCTAAACAATGCATTTTTTGATTTGCAGAACGGCTGTTAGCTCGGGCTCCGGAAAATAGAACCTGGGGACGCTGCTTGGCGATTTACCTTCTTCCGCTGCTCGCGCCTGTCGCGCTGCTCCTCGCCGCCGCAATCGCGAGTTTCCGTCCGGGACGGCGGCCGCTCCTGGTACCGATGAGTGCGGAGACTGCCGCGTTCTCCGCGCTTGCGATCTCGCTTTCTGCGTTAGCTCTCGTGATCGTGAATGGCGCGGGCGTCAGCCCGATACTCGGTGTTGCGGGTTTTGGCCTGTCGGTCCGGTTGGACGCGGTCAGCATCACGATGCTGCTCCTAGTCTCCTTTATCGGCTGGATAGTGACGCGCTATTCGCGCAGCTACCTCGACGGCGAGGCTCGGGAGGGGGCGTTCCATGGCTGGCTTGCCGGCACTTTGGCCGCGGTCCTGTTCCTGGTTCTGTCGGGCAATCTTGTTCAACTCGTCGTCGCCTGGATCGCGACCAGCCTCTGCTTGCAGCGCCTTCTGCTTTTTTACCCGGTTCGCCAAGCGGCCCAGCGCGCAGCTCGCAAGAAGGCAGTGTTCTCATCGATAAGCGCAGTTGCTTTGATCGCGGGATGTATCTTGCTCGCCTATGCCTACAACAGCGCCGACATCACCACGATCAACGCCGCCGCGCGCACCGCGGACGGTTCGTCCTCGATCCTCGTTCTGGCGGCTTTGTTGATCGCCGTGGCGGCGTTGCTCAAGTCTGCGCAGTTTCCAGCGCATGGCTGGTTGGCTGAGGTGATGGAGGCGCCAACGCCAGTTTCGGCGTTGCTTCATGCCGGGGTCATCAATGCTGGCGGCTTCCTGTTGATCCGCTTTGCCGACGTCATGCTGCTGGCGCCGGGAGTCCTGGCGGGGCTCGCCATGATCGGTGGCTTCACAGCCTTGTTCGGGGGGCTCGTCATGCTGACCCAGCCCGCTGTTAAGACTTCGCTGGCTTGGTCAACCGTCGCGCAGATGGGCTTTATGATCCTGCAATGCGGCTTGGCACTCTTTCCGCTCGCGCTTCTACATATCGTGGCGCATTCGCTCTACAAGGCGCATGCCTTCCTGGCCTCAGGTGGTGCGGTCGAAGAGGTGACGGCGATCCGCCGGCCCGGACCTGTCGCAACGCCAAGCGCGGTCGCGGTCACCCATGCCTTTCTCGCCGCGCTCGCGATCTATGCCGTGATCGGCACGAGCTTCTGGTTGGTCTTCGGGTCCGAAGAGAAATCACCACAGGCTCTCTCGCTTGGCGCCATCCTGGTGCTGGGCGTCGCATATCTCCTGGCTCAGGGTCTTGCGGATGCGGCTCCGTCAGCGCTTACGCGCAGAACCTCGCTCTACGCCCTTGCCGCGGCCGTTAGTTATTTTGCGCTCCAGAGCGCGGCCGAATGGCTGACGGGTGGAGTTTTGCCTCCGACGCCAGCACCAGGGCGGCTGGAATGGACGCTGATTGCGCTCGCTGCCCTGAGCTTTGGCGCAGTCGCGCTCGCCCAGGCGTTGTTGCCCCACTGGGCGCATCATCCTGCCGCGCTCGGCCTGCGTGTGCACCTCGCGAACGGTCTTTACGTCAACGCGGTCATCGATCGGCTGCTCAAAGGCTGGTCGGTGCGAACATCATCTTAAGCGCGATGAGGAAGCCGGCATGCTGATGCCCACGATCGCGAAACCAGGCGTCGACTTGTCCCGAATCGCCGAGGCGGCCGAGCGCGCAGGTCGCGCCATCCCGCCGCTTTGGCCGCTCGCCTTAAGTGTCGCCGTGAATCCGTTTCTTGGACAGGCAAACGAACGCCTTGCCGTCACGCGCGCGCGATTGCGACGGATTGCCGGCATAGCCATCACCATTGATCGCATTTGGTATCTTGATCGCATCCGCGCTGGCAAAATCACTGATGGCGATCTGGCCGGAGCCTTGTCGGCTGCAGGCTCGGCGCACAAGCCAGAAACGGTCGCCGCGCTCAAGTCAGCAGCGGCGCAAGCGGCGCCGCGTCCAAAAGCGATACCCACCGTGGCGGATCTTGTGGCCGAGACTACAGGAGTCGACTGGCCAGCTTTCATCGCCGAGCGGCTCGGTCACTGGGCGGCAGGGTATTTCGACGGGGGACAGGCGCTCTGGTCTGCGTCAAGGGGAAAGACCGCCTGGGCCAATTGGCGTGCGACTGCCGCGCGTGATCTCACGCCGGAAATCATGGGTTTGAAGCGCTTTACCGAGACGGCAGCGGGCGCGTCGGACGATCCAGTGGCAGCGATCCTGCAGGCGACCGAGACGCTCCGCCTCACCCCGGACTCGCTGGAAACTTATTTCCATCAGCTTCTGACGAGTCTTGGCGGATACGCCCAATACGCGCGCTACCTGCTCTGGCAGGCAGAGCTTCGCGATGACTCAGATTTTACACTGAGGGATCTGCTGGCCATCCGGCTGACTTGGGAGGCGGCGCTATGGCGACAGTATGAGGCTTCCGTGAACGACGGCTGGCGCGATTCCATCTCAGCACATGAGCAACCCGTTGCGGCCGAGCCAGCCGACATCATCGACGAGATCCTGCAGGAGGCGGCTGAGCGCGCCGCTCAGCGCCGGCTGGCAGCCATGTTCGCTACTGAATCCGCCCGGCCGACCGAGACTGAACTTAAGCTCCAGGCTGCCTTCTGCATCGACGTGCGTTCGGAGGTCTCCCGCCGAGCGCTCGAAAGTCTCGACCCTGGTATTGCAACGCTCGGTTTCGCCGGTTTCTTCGGCCTGGCGCTGGCGCATCGCCGTTTCGGATCCGACGTGACCGAAGCGCGGCTCCCGGTTTTGCTGGCGCCCGCCCTAACGACATGTTCCGGGGATGGCACGCAGACCTCGCTGCGTCTTGGTCAGCAACATCGCATTCGTGCCCGCGCGCGCCGCGCCTGGGGCCGCTTCAAACTTGCCGCCGTCTCTTCCTTCGCATTCGTCGAGGCTGCCGGACCGATGTATGTCGGCAAGCTCTTTCGCGATGCGCTGGGTCTTACAAAAGCGCCCCCGGCGCCAGAGCCGCCGCCGCATCTTGTCCACGCTCCCGACTTGGAAGCGCAGGTGACGGCGGCTGAAGGCATTTTGCGAGCGATGTCGCTGACTGAGGGTTTTGCACGTCTGGTGCTCATCGTCGGGCACGGAGCCAACGTAGTAAACAATCCCCATGCAAGTGCTTTGCATTGCGGAGCTTGCGGTGGCTATTCGGGAGAGGTGAATGCACGGCTTCTGGCAGGCTTATTGAACGAGACTGATGTTCGCGACGGTCTCGCGCAGCGCGGGATCACTATCCCAACCGAAACGCTCTTCGTCGGTGCGCTCCACGACACCACGACCGAGACAGTTACCATTTACGAAGCCGACCATTCTTCGGCGGCTCACGCGGCCGATCTCAAGCAGGCCCTCAACTGGCTCTCCGCGGCGACCGTGTTGGCGCGGAGCGAACGCACTGCGCGCCTACCGGGGGCAGACGGCGCACGTCCAATCGCGCGGCGTGCCCGCGATTGGGCCGAGACGAGGCCCGAGTGGGGGCTTGCCGGATGCAAGGCCTTCATAGCCGCGCCGCGGTCCCGAACCGTATCACTTGACCTCGCCGGAGAGGCATTCCTGCACGATTACGATTGGCATCAGGATCGGGACTACAAGATACTCGAACTCATCATGACTGCCCCCGTGGTGGTGGCGAGTTGGATCAGTCTCCAATATTACGGCTCAAGCGTCGCCCCGGCGCTGTTTGGGAGTGGCAACAAGCTGCTGCACAACGTCACTGGCGGAATTGGCGTCGTGGAAGGGAATGGCGGCGTTTTGCGCGCAGGGCTTCCCTGGCAGTCTTTACACGATGGCAACAAGCTCATTCACGATCCGCTCCGGCTCACCGTCGTTATCGACGCGCCGCGAGATGCGATCGGCGGAGTGCTGGAGCGTCATCAGGAGGTCCGCGCGTTGTTCGACAATCGCTGGCTTCATCTCTTTGCGCTCGTTCGCGGGCGTCTAGCCTGGCGGTATGCCGGGAACTTGCGATGGGTCGCCGCGGACGTCCCCGAAACGCAAGCCAATCGACAGGTCGAGCCGGCATGACCGGACTCTCACTCCATCTGCGACGGCTCGAGGCCGAAGCGATTTACATTCTTCGCGAAGGCGTAGCGGAGGCAAGCAACCCGGTAATCCTGTTTTCTGGCGGCAAAGACTCCACGGTGCTCGCGCATCTGGCGTTGCGTGCCTTCTACCCGGCTCCGCCGCCTTTGCCGCTGTTGCACATCGACTCCACCTGGGAGTTCGCCGACGTGCTCGCCTTCCGTGACGCTTTCGCGGATCGCTTCGGCTTCCGCCTCATCGTGCGCGCTAACGAAGAGGGCCGCCGTCAGGGTATCAATCCGTTCGATCACGGTTCGATGTATACCAGCCTAATGCGGACCGAAGCGTTGAAGTCCGCCCTGACATCGGAAGGCTACGACGTTGTCTTTGGTGGCGCCCGACGTGATGAGGAGATGAGCCGCGCCAAGGAGCGCATCGTTTCTGTCCGCAATGTAAACCATGCTTGGGATCCGCGCGAACAGCGTCCCGAACTCTGGCGCTGCTTTAACTGGCGCTTGTCGCCTGGGCAGTCGATCCGCGCCTTTCCGTTGTCGAACTGGACCGAGCACGATCTGTGGAACTACATCCTGTTGCGCGACATCGAATTGGCGTCGCTCTATGTCGCACGAGAGCGTCCCGTGATTATACGAAACGGGATGCGGATCATGGTCGACGATCCTGCGCGGATGCGCTTCCTGCCGGGCGAAAGTCCTGTCATCGACAAGGTGCGCTTTCGTACATTGGGCTGCTGGCCCGTGACTGCCGCTGAACCCTCCGAAGCTGAGGACCTTGCCGCCGTTCGCCGCGAATTGCTGAGCACCAACAAATCCGAGCGCTTTGGTCGGATTGGCGATGAGGGCTCCCTCGAACGGCAAAAGCGCGAGGGCTATTTTTGAAGATGGCCTCACGTCTTCCAATTTGCACTCCTCGTATCGGACCTTATTGGGGACGCGAGGCAGTGCTGGCAACCATGCATGGTAAGGAAGCGGCGGTCCAGCCTCCGTTCCGCGACTGCCTTGGACTTTCGGTGTGGACCCCGAGCGGTATCGATACCGACGCGCTGGGCACCTTCACAGGAGAAACCCGGCGTGTTGGTACAATCACGGAGACAGCTCTCGCCAAGGCGCGGCTGGGCATGGCGGCTGCGAACGCATCCCTCGGTATTGCAAGCGAAGGTAGCTACGGACCGCATCCTCATATGCCGTTCGTCGCGATCGGAATCGAGGTCATGGTGGTTGTTGATGACGAGCTCGGGATCGTCGTGCGTGAGCAATTGGTCGACAAAGCACCGATGTTCGACAACATGATCGTCAACGACCATGCGGCAATCGACCCATTCCTCACACGTATCGGTTTCCCGGGCCATGCGGTTGTCGTACAGCCCCATCAGCCGAATGATGACAGCCAGATCTTATTCAAAGGCATTCGCACCAAGAACGAGCTCGAGAGGGCCGTATCGAGGGCTGCGGTCGGCTCTATCGACAAGCGCGCACTCATCCAGACGGATATGCGCGCACACATGAATCCAAGTCGAATGGCGGTATTGAGCCGCCTGGCCCAAAAACTTTGCGCGCGGCTGACATCGCTATGTCCCGATTGCAGTAGCCCCGGATTTGGCGCGGTCGAAATTGAGCAAGGCCTCCCGTGCGCCTGGTGCGGCGCACCGAGCCTTATGGCACGTCATTGCATTTTCGGCTGCGTCGCCTGTGACTATCGCGAGACCCGCCCGCGGGATGACGGCCGCACAGAAGCGGATCCAGGCAGTTGCCCTCAGTGCAATCCATAAACTCGACAAGCATTACTGACAGCCAGGAACGCGTGCATCAAGAGAGGTGTGGCAGGCGTATAGTGGAAGCCAGTCCGCAACTTGGCGGATACCAACTCCGCCAACATAAGTCATTAAGTTATAGAAGTTGTCTGACTTTTAGCCCTCTGACGAGTGCCTGCCCTATCGAGGGCCCCTGCGCTCGAGGAATGCTGCTCGCAAATGTCAGGCGCGCTCCCTCGAGAACCGCATACAAATCAGTAATTGAAGCCATCGCTCACCGCTACGACGTTCTCGCGTCTCGCCGACTCGAGCGCAGAGAGAGCGGCGAAGATAGGATACCGCCGCGTCGCACGAATCTGACTAAATCAAATCTCGGCGGCCCGCTGCCAACCCTGTCGCTGTAAATCTACAGCGCGTGCCTGATCTGTCCTGCGGCTGAAATATCGTACCCGCCGGCTTGGGCCGCGCGGCGGTGCATGATTTCCGACCCGAGAAATGAAAAGAACGTCTGCAGCGGCGGCCGGAAATACTCTTTCTGACGGACCACGAGATCGAACTGCTCCCATTTTAGCGGCACGAAATCCAGCCCCGCCGCATTGGCGACGCTACGCGTCGCGATCCCGCAATCGGCGCGGCCGGCAAGGATAGCTTGCGCAACATCCGGACCTGTCGGGCAGGGGGGCAGTATTGTTCGCAGCTGAGAAATATTCAGCCCTTCGCGCCCGAGTAAGGATTCCAGAAGCAACTGTGCGCCCGCGCCCGCGGGCCTCACGGCCACGCGGGGATTTGTAGCGACATCGTGAATCCCCGTGATGCCGAGCGGATTGCCGTGAGGAACGACGACACCTTGCTCTCGCCGAGCGAACCCGATCAGCACCGCATCTCGCAGCTCCGGCATCGCCTTCATGACCGCAACATTCTCGTCGCTATCGGCGTCGAGTGCATGTAGATGAATGGCCGCGGCAACGACCTCGCGGTTGATGAAGCGCTGCAAACCGGCCGCGCTGCCTTCGGGCAGGTAAGCGAGCCCGCATCCGCTTTCGCGAAGGGCCCATTCCAGCAAGGGGTCGTGGCTGCCGCCGACGGGGAGCATATCCGCAATTTGCAGACGACGACGGAGTCTGCAAGGGGGGCCTGGGAACGCGTCGCTAAGCGTCGTTCTTCAGGCGGGTGAGCGCTTCATGGACGCGGGGGTCCAGCCCGTCTCCGCCTTTGTCCAGATGCGCAAAAATGGCCTGCCGCATCCGCGGGTCCCAGAATTTCCTGACGTGTTCGGCGGTTCCGGCCGTCGCCTGTTCGGCGCCCTGGCTGGCGAAGAATTTGCCGATCTGGTTCGCCATATAGACGAGTTTATCGGTGGTCTTGTCATGCGACATGAGCGGGCGCCCTGGTCAGCACGCGGTGGCCGTGCGTGAAAATCTCGAAACCGTCGTCGCGCGCCACCGCCACGAGCGTGATACCGGCGGCATCGGCCATGCGAACGGCGAGCGCGGTCGGCGCCGATACGGCCACGGCCAGCGGCACGCCGATCGCGGCAGCTTTCTGAATCATCTCGACCGAAACGCGGCTGGTGAACAGAACGAAGCCCTCCGAAACGGACACGTCCTGCAGCGCCAGGGCTCCGGCGAGCTTGTCGAGGGCGTTGTGGCGACCGACATCCTCCCGCACGGCGACAAGGCCGCGACCCTTTTGCCAATACGCTGCCGCGTGCACCGCGCGGGTGTCGCGATTGAGAGTCTGTGCCGGCGCAAGCGCGCGCAGCGCCTGCATGATGTCATCGGGCAAGAAGCTGGCCCGCGACTGAACCTTCCGGGGCGCGCGCACGGCTTCGGTCAGCGTTTCAATTCCGCAAAGCCCACAACCGGTCGGGCCTGCGAGATGACGTCTGCGCTCGGTGTATGCCGCACCAGGCGCCTCGGCCAGCCACATGCGCAACTCGATGCCAAGCTCGCACTCGATCACCTCGAGCTGCTCGATGTCATCGGACGACGACACGATGCCCTCCGTCAGCGTGAATCCGCGCGCGAAGTCTTCCAGATCCTGCGGGGTCGCCATCATCACCGCGTAGGAGCCGCCGCTATAGGTGAATGCGACCGCGGTCTCTTCCGCGATGGCGCGCATGCCCGTGGCGCCGGTTCCGCTGGCCGAGCCCTCAGCCCGCCAGGACACCCGCGGTACGACGGAGACCGGCCGCATCGCGGTTACTCCGCGGCTTCCAGCGATGCAATGCGCCGGCTCTCACGGGAGAACGCCTCATACTCTTCCTGCCAGCGCGACGGGCCGTTGGAGAGGGTGATCTGTACCGCCGTCACCTTGTATTCCGGACAGTTGGTTGCCCAATCCGAATAGTCGGTCGTAATCACATTTGCCTGGGTGTCCGGGTGATGGAACGTTGTGTAAACCACACCCGGAGCGACCTTATCGGTGAGAACCGCACGCAAGGTGGTTTCGCCGGAACGGCTCCTGAGATTGACCCAATCGCCATCGCGCACGCCGCGTTGTTCGGCATCGTGCGGATGAATCTCCAGAACATCCTCCGCATGCCACATCGAATTGTCTGTGCGCCGCGTCTGCGCGCCGACATTGTATTGCGACAGGATACGGCCGGTGGTCAGCAGCAGCGGAAAACGCGGTCCGGTTCGCTCGTCGGTCGCGACATATTCGGTAATGATGAACTTGCCCTTGCCGCGCACGAAGCCGTTGACATGCATGATCGGCGAGCCATCCGGCGCCTTGTCGTTGCATGGCCATTGAACCGAGCCGCGCTGTTCCAGCATGTCGTAGGATACGTTGGCAAAGCCCGGTGTGAGCCGCGCGATCTCGTCCATGATCTGCGACGGGTGGTCGTAATGCATCTCGTAGCCCAGCGCCTTGGAGAGCATCAGCGTAATCTCCCAATCGGCATAGCCGTTCTTCGGCGTCATCACTTTGCGGACGCGCTGAATACGACGTTCGGCGTTGGTGAAAGTGCCGTCCTTCTCCAGGAAGGTAGAGCCGGGAAGGAATACATGGGCGAAGCGCGCGGTCTCGTTCAGGAACAGGTCCTGCACGACCACACATTCCATCGCCTCGAGTCCGGCCGATACATGCTTGGTGTCGGGATCGGATTGCAGAATGTCTTCGCCCTGGATGTAGATGCCTTTGAAGGTGCCATCGACCGCAGCATCGAGCATGTTCGGGATGCGGAGCCCCGGCTCATTGTCGAGCGTCACACCCCACGCGCCATTGAACAGGTCGCGGACCTCGTCGCCGGAGATATGCCGGTATCCCGGAAGCTCGTGCGGGAACGAGCCCATGTCGCAGGCGCCCTGCACGTTGTTCTGGCCGCGCAGCGGATTGACGCCCACTCCCCCGCGGCCGATATTGCCGGTTGCCATCGCGAGATTTGCGATCGCCATCACCGTGGTTGATCCCTGGCTGTGCTCGGTGACGCCGAGGCCGTAATAGATCGCGCCGTTGCCGCCCGTGGCGTAGAGGCGCGCGGCACTGCGGATGGTCTCGGCCGGCACGCCGGACAGCTTTGCAACGGTCTCCGGTGAGTTCTGCGGTAGCGCGACGAATTCCGCCCAGTGCTGGAATTCCTCCCAGTCGCAGCGCTCGCGGACGAAAGTCTCGTTATGCAGCCCCTCGGTGACGATGACATGCGCGAGCGCGGTCAGCACCGCGACATTGGTACCTGGCAGAAGCGCCAGGTGGCAGTCTGCCTCGATATGCGCGGACCTCACCATCTCGGTGCGGCGCGGATCGATCACGATCAACTTGGCGCCCTGCCTAAGGCGCTTCTTCATGCGCGAGGCAAATACCGGATGCGCCGCAGCGGGATTGGCGCCGATCACGACGATGACGTCGCTCTCCTCGACCGAGTCGAAATTCTGCGTGCCGGCAGAGGTGCCGAAGGCCTGGCCCAGGCCATATCCTGTCGGGGAGTGGCAGACACGGGCACACGTATCCACGTTGTTGTTGCCAAATCCTGCTCGGATCAGTTTCTGGACGAGGTAGGTCTCCTCGTTGGTGCAGCGAGACGACGTTATGCCGCCGACCGCGCCGCGACCATATTGCGTCTGGATCCGCTTGAATTCGGACGCGGCATGGTTGATCGCCTCATCCCAACTCACCTCGGTCCACGGCTCGTGAATGCTGCTGCGGATCATCGGTTTGAGGATGCGCTCCTTGTGGGTCGCATAGCCCCAGGCGAAGCGTCCCTTTACACAGGAATGCCCCCGATTGGCCTCGCCGTCCTTGTAGGGAACCATGCGCACCAATTCCTCGCCGCGCATCTCGGCTTTGAAGGTGCAGCCGACGCCGCAATAGGCGCAGGTGGTCACGACCGAATGCTCGGGCTTGCCGACTTCAATGACCTTCTTCTCTCTCAACGTTGCGGTCGGGCAGGCCTGCACGCAGGCGCCGCAGGACACGCATTCGGAGCCAAGGAAGCTCTCGTTCATGCCGGGCGACACGCGGCTGTCGAAGCCGCGACCGGAGATCGTCAGTGCGAAGGTGCCCTGCACTTCCTCGCAGGCGCGTACGCAACGCGAGCAGACAATGCATTTCGACGGATCGTAGGTGAAATACGGATTGGACTCGTCCTTCGGCAGCCAGTTCAGATTAATGCCGCCCTTGGTCTCGGCGACAACGTGATTCTCGCCCTCATAACCGTAGCGCACATCGCGCAAGCCGACAGCACCGGCCATGTCCTGCAATTCGCAATCACCATTGGCGGAGCATGTAAGGCAGTCGAGCGGGTGATCGGAGATGTAGAGCTCCATCACACCCTTTCGTAGCTGATGCAGCCGCGTCGTCTGCGTCTTCACCACCATGCCGGGGGCGACCGGCGTGGTACACGACGCCGGCGTGCCGGGGCGGCCTTCGATCTCGACCAGACACAAGCGGCAGGAGCCGAACGAATCGAGCATGTCGGTAGCGCAGAGCTTCGGAATCTGCGTGCCCATTTCCATCGCCGCGCGCATGATCGACGTGCCTTCCGGCACGGACGCTTTCTGACCGTCGATAGTCAGCTCGATCATTTTCTCCGATTTCGGACGGTGGGTGCCGTAATCGATCTCGTGGATGAGTGACATCGTCGTGTCTCCTCTATTCCGCAGCTTCAAGGCGCGGAGGCTCTGCGCCGAAATCTTCGGGGAAGTGAGTAAGCGCGCTCATCACCGGATAAGGCGTGAAGCCGCCGAGTGCGCACAGTGAGCCGAACTTCATGGTGTTGCAGAGGTCTTCCAGGACCGAGAGATTCTCAGTGCGCTTCTCGTTCCTGATGATGCGGTCAATGGTTTCAACGCCGCGAGTCGACCCGATCCGGCACGGTGTGCATTTGCCGCACGATTCGATGGCGCAGAATTCCATTGCGAAGCGGGCCTGTTTCACCATGTCGACGGTGTCGTCATACACCACGATGCCGCCATGTCCGATCAGGCCGTCGCGGGCGGCGAAGGCTTCATAGTCGAACGGCGTATCGAACAGCGCCGGCGGGAAATAGGCGCCGAACGGGCCGCCGACCTGCACCGCGCGTACCGGTCGTCCGCTCGCTGTGCCGCCGCCGATGTCGTTGACGAGTTCGCGCAGCGTGATGCCGAACGCGACCTCGAACAGGCCACCGTGCTTCACGTTACCGGCAAGCTGGATCGGCATGGTTCCGCGCGAACGGCCCATGCCGAAATTCTTGTAATGAGCCGCGCCCTTGTCGAGCACGATCGGCACAGTTGCGAGCGACAGCACGTTGTTGATGACTGTCGGCTGGCCGAATAGCCCCTGATGCGCCGGCAGCGGCGGCTTGGCGCGCACCAGCCCGCGCTTGCCCTCGAGACTTTCCAGCAGCGAGGTTTCTTCGCCGCAGACATAGGCGCCGGCACCGGATCGGACCTCAAGATCGAACGCGTGATCGGAGCCCGCGATCCGGCGGCCGAGCATGCCGCCGCGCTTCGCCGCCGCGAGCGCCTCGTTCATGACGGCAATCGCGAGCGGATATTCCGAGCGGCAATAGATGTAGCCCTTGGTGGCGCCGACGGCGATGCCGGCGATCGTCATGCCCTCGATGAGGACGAACGGATCGCCCTCCATGATCATGCGGTCGGCGAACGTGCCACTATCGCCCTCGTCGGCGTTGCAGACGATGTATTTTTGTGCGGCGCTGGTCTGCGCCACGGTTTTCCATTTGATGCCGGTCGGGAAGCCGGCGCCGCCGCGGCCACGCAAGCCGGACTGCAAGACCTCCTCGGCGATCGCGTCCGGACCGATTTCGAGCGCGCGCGCGAGTCCGCGATAGCCGCCATGCGTGCGATAATCCTCGAGCGAGACCGGATCGATGATGCCGCAGCGGGCGAAGGTCAGTCTCGTCTGGCGCTTCAGCCAGAGGATGTCGTCAGTCACGCCATGGCAGAGCGGGTGCGCGGCGCCATCCGCGCACATGGCTGCGAATACGGACTCAACATCATGATCCTCGACCGGGCCGTAGGCGACGCGACCCCGCGAAGTCTCGACCTCCAGCATCGGCTCCAGCCAGTGCAGGCCGCGCGAGCCGTTGCGCACAATGGTGATGTCGGGCGACTGCCTGCGCGCAAGCGCCTCAATGTCGCGGGCAATCTCATCGGCGCCGCAGGCGATCGCAGCGGAGTCGCGCGGGATATAGATGCGCAGGCTCATCGATCAGCCTCCATCAATATCCGCTCGAGCTTGTTGCGATCAAGGCGCCCCAAGAGCTTGCCATCGAGCATCGCCGACGGGGCAGTCGAACACAGACCCAGGCAATAGACCGCCTCAATCGTGATACGACCGTCCGCGGACGTCTCGCCAAGTTTCACGCCGAGCCGCGATTGCGCTTGCTCGATCAGGCCATCGCAACCGCAGGACTGGCACGCTTCCGCGCGGCAGAGCTTGAGCACGTGCCTGCCTGCAGGCTCGCGCCGGAAGTCATGATAAAATGTGATGACACCGTGCACTTCCGCGCGCGACAGGTTCAACGCCTCCGCGATCAGCGGCGCGGCCTCTTGGGGCACACAGCCGAACGTCTCCTGAAACGCATGCAGGATCGGCAGCATCGGCCCTTCGCAATCATTGAATTCTACAATGATGCTGCGTGCGCGATCCTCGTTCCAAGGCTCATATACGGACACCGTTCAGGCTCGCTTTCCCAATCGAGAATTCTCCCAAACTATCGGGAAGGCGAGCTTGATCAATGGCCTAGGATGAATGGATTGATTGGGAATCCTAATTGGGTCGCCTGAAGCGGACTTTCGAATCGGTAATCGCTCGATTGAGAAAATTAATCGACGCTCTAGTACGCTGGCGTCTGCGGTCGTGCCGACGGTTGCGCCAGCACCTCCGCAAGCTGCCTCGCTTCTGCGATCAGCGCTCCCACCAATGGAGTCGTGGTGTCGCGATCGGGTATGACCAGTCCCACGGCATGCGTCGCAATCGGTTGTACGATGGGGATCGAGCGGATGCTCTCGGTCAGTCCCAAAGTATCGGCCAGCTTAGCTGGCATGATACTGGCCCATTGACCGGTGCGGACGTGGGCAAACAAGACGATCATGGAGTTCGATTCCAGCGTCGGTTTAGGTTCGCCGCCGGCCGCGCGCAACAGGCCGTCGATAATCCGGCGGTTCTGCATCGTCGGTGTGAGCAAGCACAGGGGAACCTGGCCGACCTCGGCCCAGGTCACTTCATCCCGGTTTCCGAGCGCGGCTTTTGGCGATGTGAGTAGACGATACTCCTCGTTATAGAGTGGCACGGTGCTCATACGGCCCAGCGGTTCGTTGTCGAGATAGGTGATGCCGGCATCGACTTCGAGATTGTCCACCATGCTCAGCACCTCGATCGAGGTGTGGGACAGGATGCTGAATCTCACCTCCGGGTGCTTGGCGCGGTATGGGGTGGTCAGCATAGCGCTCATCGCAAGCGCGGTCGGAATGGCTGCGATCCGCAGATGACCGGCCAAGCCGCGCTTCAGCGCATCGACTTCCTGATGCATCGCTCGCGTGTCGGCAACAATCCGGCGCGCCCAGTCCAGCACGCGTTCGCCTTCCGGAGTGAAGCCCCGAAAGCGCGCGCCACCGCGCTGGACCAGCAGAAATCCGAAGGAGTCTTCCAGCGCCCTGACAGAGATCGACAATGTCGGCTGGCTGACACCGCACGCCTCGGCTGCTCTGCCGAAGTGCCGCTCGCGCGCCAGAGCGAGCAGGTATTCAAGCTTCTCGATCATGAAAAATCAAAGTCCTTCAAAGTAAGATCATAAATCGGCTCGGCGCACTTGCGACAAGCCGCTAACGAAAATCGAACGATTGAAGAAGGCTATGGTCTTCCTAAGTGGATAGCCTGAGGCTATGGGTAGGCCGCGTGAGACGCGGCAATCGAAGCACGTGACCCCACCAATTCGAAAGGACGACACCATTAAGCTCAGCGCCCGTAACCGCATCAAAGGTAAAATTGTCGAGGTAAAGAAGGGCGCTACCACTGCGCATGTGAGGATCAACGTCGGAGCCGGCCAGATCGTGACTTCGGCCATCACCAATGAGGCTGTTAATGAGCTTGGACTTGCTCCCGGCATGGATGCCTATGCCGTGATCAAGGCCAGCGACGTGATGATCGGCGTCGATTAGCGCGGTTGTCATTGCCCCCGAAAGGGGGCAATCCAACCGTCACTACCATTTGTAACGAAATCTGACGCGGTGTTTACCGGATCGTTCGCTTTCGCGGACGACGACGAAGGAAGGGTCATGCTCTCCCGCCGCACTTTACTGGCTGGATTTACCTCCACGCTCGTGCTGCCGCGCATCGCGCGGGCGCAGAGCGTTGCCGATGCCACCGGCCGGGCGCTGGCGATTCCGCAAAACGTCACGCGCGTATTTCCGGCCGGCCCGCCGGCCGCGATCATGCTCTATGCACTTGCGCCCGAACTCCTGATCGGGTGGCCACGGGCAAACCGCCCGGAAGAGCGTGAGTTTCTCCTGCCCGATGTCGGCGGGCGCCCTGAAGTCGGGCGTATCACCGGGCGCGGCAACACAGCCAATCTCGAAGTCGTGCTGGCGCTCAAGCCCGACCTGATTCTGGATGTCGGATCCACGACGCAGACCTATGTGTCGCTTGCCGAGCGCGTGCAGGAGCAGACCGGAATTCCCTACGCGCTGCTCGATGGGCGCTTTGCAGCGACCGCCGAATCCTTTCGCAAGCTCGGCGAATTGACCCGGCGATCGGTGCAGGGCGAGGTGTTTGGCGCCTATGCTGAGCGCACGCTCGAGACCATCACCAAGCGGATCGCCGACATTGCGCAGGAGAAGCGGCCGCGGGTTTATTTCGCACGCGGACCGCGCGGGCTGGAAACCGGGCTCGGCGGCTCGATCAATGTCGAGACCATCGAACTGCTGGCGCAGAACGTGGCCGGCGAGCGCAAGGGCGGGCTTGCCACGGTTTCGATCGAACAGGTGCTGCTTTGGAATCCCGACATTATCATCACCATCGACCGTGATTTCGCAGCTAACGTGAAGAAGGATCCGGCCTGGATCGGCGTTGCCGCCGCGCAGGCCGGCCGGGTTCATCTTGCGCCAAAGCTGCCATTCGGATGGGTCGACTTTCCGCCGTCGGTGAACCGGCTGATTGGACTGTGGTGGGTGGCGAAAATTCTGTATCCCGAGAGCGATTTCCGGAAAACATCCGCGAGATAGCCACCGGTTTTTACGCTCGCTTCTATCATGTGACACCGAGCGCCGCGCAGATGGACGCGGTGCTGGAGGGCAGGGGGTGATAACCGCTATCATGTCCCGGGCGCAGCGCAGCGCACGAATGTGCGGTGCGATGCAGAACCGAAACCGATACTGCATTGTTGCAGGTAGGTTCCGGTTCTACGGCGCAACACTACGCGTTGCATCGCGCCCGGGATACCGAGACTGAACATGCCCCGTTCCACGCTTCCCGGCACTCTCATTGCACTCGCCGTGCTGGCGTCGGGGTTTGCGGTCGCGTTCCTCGTTGGCCGATTTCCGGTCTCGCCCGCCGACATCGCCGCCGTGCTGTGGGGCAAGCTCAGCGGCACTCCGTCGGGTGTGTCGTCCGCGGCCGAAGCCGTGATCCTGCAGGTGCGCGGCCCGCGCGTGGTGGCTGCATTCCTTGTCGGCGCCGCTCTTGCGATCGCCGGCACGGCGTTTCAGGGGCTGTTCCGCAACCCGCTGGTATCTCCCGACATCCTGGGCGCGTCATCGGGCGCAGCGCTCGGCGCCGTGATCGGGATTTATTTCTCGCTCGGCGTATTCGCGATCCAGTTCTTCGCTTTCGCCGGCGGGCTGGTCGCGGTTGCCGCGGTCTACGCGATCGGGAGCGCGATCCGTACCCGTGATCCCGTACTGGTGCTGGTGCTTGCGGGCGTCGTGATCGGATCTCTGCTGGGCGCCGGCATCGGCCTCGTGAAGTATCTCGCCGATCCCTATAACCAGCTTCCGGCGATGACATTCTGGCTGCTCGGCAGTCTGGCCGCGGCGAATGTATCTGACCTCGTGCCGCTGTTCGGGCCGGTGCTTGCGGGCAGCCTGGTGCTGCTCGCCTTGCGCCACCGCATGAACGTGATGTCGTTGCCGGAGGAGGAGGCGCGCGCGCTCGGCGTGCCGACCGGGCCGCTACGGATCGCGATCGTGGCGGCGGCGACGCTGGTGACGTCGGCGAGCGTGGCGGCTGCGGGCATCATCGGCTGGGTCGGACTGGTGGTGCCGCATCTCGCACGTTCGTTGGTCGGGCCGGATTTCGCGCGGTTGTTGCCGGTGAGCGCGATCCTCGGCGGCGGGTTTCTGCTGTTCATCGATACGCTGGCGCGCACCATGGCGCCGGTCGAGGTGCCGCTCGGCATTCTCACGGCGGTGGTCGGTACGCCGTTCTTCATCTGGCTGCTCGCGAGCGTGAGCCGGACATGGTTGTGATCAGATGACCATCGAAGGTCGCGATCTGTCGATCGGCTATCCGGACCGGCTCGTCGGTAGCGGGCTGAATGTGCAGCTTGTAGAGCGCGAGGTGCTGGCGTTGCTCGGACCCAATGGCGGCGGCAAGACCACGCTGTTGAAGACCTTGCTCGGGCTGATCCCCACACGCGCCGGCACGGTGCGGGTGATGGGCCAGCCGCTAGCTGCACTCACGGCGCCGGAGCGTGCACGCCTGATCGGCTATGTGCCGCAGGTGCATCACGGCACCTTCGCGTTCACGGTGGAGAGCGTGGTGCTGATGGGCCGCACCGCGCATGGCTCGCTGTTCGCCGCACCGACAGTGCGTGATCGCGAGATCAGTCACGCGGCGCTGGAGCGGTTCGGGATCGCGGCGTTGGCGCAGCGTTCCTATACCGAGATTTCCGGGGGTGAGCGTCAACTCGTGCTGCTGGCGCGCGCGCTGGCGCAGGAGCCGCGCTTTGTCGTGCTCGACGAACCGACCGCGAGCCTCGACTTCGGCAATCAGGGCAAGGTGATGCGTGAGATCCGCACGCTCGCTGAAGCGGGTTTGGGTGTTCTCTTCACCACGCATGACCCGAACCACGCGATGCGTGCGGCTACAAAGGCATTCCTGTTGCGCGACGGACATTGTCTCGCAGAAGGGAAGGTCGCGGATGTTCTGACACGGGAGCGGCTCGAGGAGCTCTACCGCGCGCCGGTCCGGATCATTCGCGAGAACGGGCAGGTGGCGTTTCTGCCGGGCTGATGCGCTCGTCGCCCTGGGAATTCGGGGCGCGATGGCCCTATTTCGCCGGTTGTGATGGCCGGACCTGGTTTCAGGCATGACCGCTAGGCAAGCGCACCCTACCCTCAAAAACGCGCACACGGGCCGGAAATCGCATTCTGGGCCCGTAACACAAAGGTGCCCACTTTTTCTCCTGCGAGGCATTGCCCGGTTCAGCGGGGGCCGCGAGAGCTTCCGCGACATGAGATCATATCGCCGCAATAAGCGACGGGGAGCTCAGCCGTGAAAGCCTGTTGTGGCCCCATGGGGTTGGCGGAACCCCAATCCGCCCCACTGCAAGTATAAGATATTGCGCTCGCAAGCATTTTCTTTTGGCAAGACGCAGGGCCCTGACATCTGTCCCAACCGAAAAATGCTGATGTAATGAACACGCCGGTCTGATGGGTTCGGCATCAAGATGCAATGCGATTATGACGATCCGCCAAGAGAAAAGGGATGCTTGGCCACGGTGACAAACAGTTAGACTGAGCCCCCTTGCCAACTCTACTAGTGAGAGATTTTGGTGAGGTCGACGGGCTGGCCGCGGCTTCGATAAAATATCAAATAAATCAAACGCCAGTTCATTGTTTTAGTAAGATCAAACGTGGCACATAGGTCGCGCCGCCGGTGCAACTAATTCCGCCAAAGGGCGGCAGGAGGTACTTGAGGTCGTTCGTCGTTCTGATCGATGCGCTCAGCTTGCCTATCATGTGTCCCTGCGTGCCACGCCTCCATCGAATTAGAGACTGGTATTGTCGGTCAATGCCCAAACGAGTGCTCCGACCCAGCCTATAACCGTCCAGCCGAGCAGGATATTCAGGGCGACAATCGCCCCCTCGTTGTTGTGGCGTCGCTTGGCCGCGACCACTGAAGGCAGTAGATACACAAAGATGAGCAGAGCGATCATGGCGATCCCTGACCAGCCATCTCCGCTGTCCGGCTGGCCCTGAGCCCATGCCGGCGCCAGTCCGATAACGCTGATCGCCAAAATCGAAACCGTCTTTGAATACATCACACCTCCCCGGCCTGGTGATCGGGGAGTTGAGAAGCCTCGGTTAGGAGAGCCGCATGCGCCTTTGGGCTTTCGCCTTGAACATACGCGCATGCCTCCCCGACCATAGTGGTCGAGGAGTGCTTCACGGCGCACTTGAGCCGCTAACCGAGAGGTTCTCACGCCCCAGAACGGCCTATGGGCCGAACCAGTCCCAACATAGCGTGAAACCCGCTGACACGTGAAGCGAGTTTCGCGTGATCTTTTTTGCAAATACGGCGAGACCGGGGAGCGCTTGCGTTACGGAGGCGCAGGGCGGTCCAATCCCGGAGGTTGAAGAGAGCGTCCGCGCCATGCGCGCTGTCTGGGCAATCCCCGCACTCGTGACACCCTGTCGGTTCTTCCCTCGATACCGAATTTGCCATCTGATGGCATCGGCTCGCAGGGGCGAGCGAATTGAGAGGAAATCTCGTGTGTTTCGCCCGTCACTAAACCAGTAATAATAGCTTGGGACGCCTATGTCGTTGAATTCAAGACGGGAGAGTGCAGACACGGTTCCAAGCGAGCGTCACGCTCGCGATACCTCAGCGGTGATTTGGGTGAAGCGTGATGTTGTCACCTTTTATCGCGTTACTACGCCGAGGATCGATGCTCTCCCCTCGCACATTCTCGTTCAAAGAGCCGCCGATTGGCTTTATCGTCAAACATCGCTGGCTCATCTGCTTGAACATTTCGACGTTCGCTTTCACGTGCCTGCTCCTGGTCCTGCACTTGCTCTGCCGCCTGCCGCTGCCGCCATTCGTTCTTCCAGATCAGGTAAGCCTTGAGGTCGTCCTGATATTCCTTGAAACCGGCGGCGATCCGCCGCTTCAGAAACTCAAACTCTTCAGGGTCGGCTTTCATTCGTCCTCCAGCGCAAGGAGAGACGAGAACCGACCAGTCTTCGGATCGACCTGCAGCGTGCAGCGACCGCGCCTGCCGGCGCCGCGCTCGCGCACCTTGGCGCTGACGACAGTGGTGTGATCTGTCTCAGGATCGCGCTGGACGATGAGACCGTTGTCGCACTTGTTGAACCAGGCCATTGAGCCTTCGATGTCCGACAAGGTAGGCATCTTGCCGTCGCTGACGCCGGCCTTTGTGGGATGCGCGACAAGCACCACCATGACGTCGTAGGCGCGGCAGAACTGCTTCATGTACATCAGGCATTCCCGGATATAATCCGTCATTGGCGTTTGCGGATGCTTGGCGTGCTCGAGCTCGTTCCAGGGGTCGATGAGTAGTAGCCGGACGCCGTCGTTCTGGATGGCGATCTTTGCCCGCTCCAGCACCCACAGCAGTGTCTTTGGTGCGTCCTGATGGTCTTCGATCTCGGACGATTGGATGAAGCACTGGTTGGCGCAGAAGTTATCAAAGTTTTTTTCGCCGTGAATCGCGCGCAGGGTTTCCCGGATGTAGCCTTCGTTTTCCGGCACATAGAGGAACGACCGGCAGTCATGCAACTTGGCGATGTTGCAGACCACGTTGAGCAACAGGGTCGACTTGCCGTGCCCCGGAATGCCGGTGACAATCGTAAATTGCCTTGGATATAGCCGCCAAAGTTCGTCGAGATCTTTGTATCCGGGATTGATCGATCGTGCCGCGATCGAGTGCCGCTGGGGCAGTTCGGCCAGCGAGAAATAGCCACGCTGATCGTGGCGATGTGTGAGCGATTGCTTGTCGATTTCGCCCATGATCTCGTCGAGCGTTGCGGTCAAAGGATGCCCTCCACCCGAGTTTTCGTTCCGCCGTTACGCCGCTCGTTTGCAATCTGTCGGTTACGCTTTGTCAGCGCGCCGGGCACCGCGTGAAACCACTTCGAGCCCTGCTGTTCGGCCCATGACGCCAAGCCGATCAGCTCGGCTTTCAGCTCGAGATTGTTGTAAGCGTCCTCCCACTTTCGGAAGTCTCGCTCGTTCAGACGAATGACCCCGGCCTCGAAGAAATAGGATTTCCGAGCCGCGTCAGCGGATAAATCTTTCTTCTCTTCTTCTCCCCCTCCTCCCTCTTCCATCCTTCTCTCCATCTGCGGAGGGATTTCCGAACTTGGGGGGGCTTCAATTTGCTCCAGTTCGGAATCCCGGCCCGCTAAACCAACGTAAGTTCGGATAGCGCCGTTGATGGGGTGTATAGCATTCGGCTTTTTAGGTCGTTGAAATTTGCGGAAGTTCCGAACTGCACCGTATTTACGCCCGTCGAGTTCGTAACTGGCAATGATGTCAACAGCCTTCAGTTCCGAAAGAAGGTCGTCTACAGAGCCGTCCTTTGCCGGACGAACCCGCATCCGCAGCATGGTCGGCTTCCATTCGAACACGCCTTGATCATCGCACTCGGTCCACAGGCCGATCAGAAAGATCTGCGCAGCATCGCTTAGAACGACGAAGGCCTCGTCGGTGAAAAGTCCTGGGTGAACGCTTCTGATGCGCGCCATTATCCGACTCCGATCAATTTTTTGATTGCCCTGCGCGATATTTCACGGAATCCCGTCAAACTTCGGCGTGCAGGAAGACGTAGATGTGCGACTGGCCCGCGCTGTGGCCCCCAAGGCGCCGCGGTTGCCGCACACGGCGGAATAGACGCCCTCATGACGGCGGCGCCGCCTTTGTGGAGAGCGAGCGCGGAAGGTAGTCGCTACTCCCGCAACGGATCTCCTTCGGCCCGCCGTTTTGGAGCATCGCCGTTTGGCTTTATCGCCGGCAGTTGCTCGACCCAAGCCTGGAAGTCTGATGTGAGCAGCAGAGTTCTGCGGCCCTGTTTGCGAGCAATCAGTTTGCCAGACGCTATCGCCGCATAGAGCGAGGATTTTCCGACGCGTGCGGCTGCACAAGCCTCGGCCACCGTGAGAGCTAGCTTTTCCATTTGTTACCGTCATCGTTGGCCGGCGCACCCCGGCGGAGTTCCCCGCACGATCGCGGGCTATAACGGACGGTAATCCAAGCAGTCAGTCTCTCTATGGTGCGTTCGGGCGTTTTTTTCTCGGCGAATGCGCAAGGGTTTTGCGACGTGTCGGGTTCCTCAGCGCGCCGTTTACACGGTCCTTTGTGATCTCGGTATGAAACAAAGCTTCTGCTAGATCGGCGACTTCGCGAGCATGGGGGCGGCCAGTAATCCTTTTTATAGCTTTACCCAAATGTCGGATGCCGGCATTCACAGGCGCGCTAGGCTCCTGTCGCTTTTTTCGGGTGGCTCCTATAATTGCTGGCGTCGTTTCCGCAATATAGCGTTGCCCTTCTATCAAGCGTGCGAGCAGGCAAAGACCGGCTTTCATTCTGGAGAATTCTTTTGGTCTGGTTTTTTTGAGCGCGAGGCCATCCTTTTGACCAACACCCCTCCACCCGCCGGTGCCAACGCTATTTTTCTCTTGCTCTGAGACGAGCGTTGAAAGCTTGGCAACCGCTATGTCGAGTTCTTTGAAGCGTTTAAGCGCCTTCTCCGCCTCGGCGACCCGATCCAAGAACTCCCGCTCCAATTTTTGCGCTTGAAAACAGGCCACCATCAATATTCCGATTTGAGCGCTATCCTTAAGCTTCAGCCTGCGGACGGCATGAAAAAAGCCCTCATCCTCGCCTAGACGCTTGATGAGAGCCGAAAAGAGGGCGTCTTCTCTGGATCTTTTTCTTATGAGATCGTCGCCAATCGCTTCATTCCAGAGCGGACATTTCAAGAGTCTTTTCACCCGCTTCATTACTGAGGACTTTGGTAGTCGAGTCCTGCGCTTTTCGAGCGCGAGAAATTAACTTTAGAAGTAAGAGTTCAAGAATTCAAGAATTCAAGAATTCAAGATAATCAGGATGATTACCGTCTTAGCGCCACTATCTTATTCATGGCAGGAGCCTGACAATAGATGTTCCACGCTTCCATCAATTGGCGACGCTTTTCGACAAGGTCTCCGCGCCTATAGGCTGCCTCGGCCTTGTTCTCGATGACGTGGGCGAGCGCCGCTTCGCAGACTTCATTGGCGAAGCTCGTGCACTCGGCAGACCAATCACGGAATGCAGATCGGAAACCATGAACCGTCGCGTCCTCGACCTTCATCCGGCGCATCACCATTTCGAGAGCCATCGTAGATAGCGGCCGACCCTCCTTCTGGCCGGGAAAGACGAAATCGCCGTTGCGCGCCTCATGCATCATCTTCGCAATCGCCATTGCGCGTTCAGAGAGCGGGACTCTATGTTCGCGGCCGGCCTTCATCCGCGCGGCAGGCACCGTCCAGATGGCGCGATCGAGGTCGACTTCCTGCCAGCGTGCTCCCAGCACCTCTCCGGACCGCGCTGCCGTCAGTATGGTGAATTCGAGCGCCAGAGCTGCGGTCGCTGGCCGGCTCTGGAGACTTTTTAAGAAGACGGGCAGTTCGGTGTAGGGCATGGCCGCGTGATGACCTCGCGTGAGGCGCTGACGCTTGGGCAGAAGCTGATCCAGATGCCCACGCCACCGCGCCGGGTTCTCACCGTTGCGCAGTCCTTGCGCCTTCGCGGCGTCAAGAACGCGCTCGATCCGCCCTCGCAGTCTTGAGGCGGTTTCCGGCTTCTCGTTCCAGAGCGGCTTGAGGACGGACAGGACGTCGGCTGTTGCAACCTTCCCGACAAGCATTCGGCGGATCGGTTTCGCATACTCCTTTAGCGTCATGTCCCACTGAGCGGCATGCTTCGCATTGCGCCAAGACGGCCGCATGGCCTCGATCAGGCGATCGGCGCATTCGCCGAATGTAGCGCCCTCTGACGGGCTTCGGGCTTCTTTCGGGTTCATGCCCTCGGCAAGCCGCGCGCGGGCCTGTGCGGCCAGCTCTCGCGCTCTCGCAAGGGTGACATCGCGAGCCGAGCCGAAACCGATCTCAGTGGGCTTTCCGTGCCAACGGAAAAGGAACACCCAGCGTCGGCCTCCATTCGGCGAGATCGAAAGATACAGTCCGCCGCCATCGGCGTGCCGGCCGTGCTTGGTGATCGTTGCCACTGCTCGGGCATTCAGCCGGTTGATCTTTCTCGCCATCGCCCTGTCCCTCTGCCCCATAATCTGCCCTAACAGCCTGCGCGGATTGTAGCGGACGTCAGCGGCCAGAGAAAGACAGCGGAGAGAGAAATAGACGTGAAATCAGTGGCTTGTGAAGACGATGGCAGACGTTGGGGAACGGTGGCGGAAGATGATATGTCGGACTCCCTCTCCGCCATATTCCGGCCGGCGTTTATTCCGCCTCGACCGTCAGATTCGGCCCGTCGCTGTGGACGACGCGCACTTTGGCGCCCGCCGGGCAATCCGGACCGCTGACGCGCCACACCGTATCGTCGATGCGGATTGCGCCGACACCGTTGACGATCGCCGTCTCGAGCGTGAACACCCGGCCGACATAGCCTTCCGCGCGTCGATTGAGGAACGGGTTGTCCTGCGGCTTTTCTGCCTTGCGGGCGAAATGCCACCACACCGGCACAAGCGCGATCGACAACACCGCAAACAGGATCAATTGCATCTGCCAGGGGATCGTCATCGCGCTCGCCAGCGCGCCGACCACGATGGCCGTGAGGCCGAGCCAGAGCATGTACATGCCGGGCGTCAGTACTTCCAGCAGCAGCAGGAGCGCCGCCAGGATGAACCAGTTCCAGGCGCCGAGCGAAACGATCCAGGCCAGCATGGCAAGCTCCGGTCAGGCGGCGGCTATGGGCGCTGCGTGGTGAAAACCGGGGCTCCGGGAACGGCCGGGCCCGTGGGGCCGGGCTGACCTGCCGGGGCGAGCGGACGCCGCGGCTGCGGCGAGGGCGAGCCGCCCGCGCCATCGCCACCGAACGTCGCCTTGGCGATTTCGCCGATGCCGGCAAGCGAACCGAGCACGCCCATAGTTTCGACCGGCAGCAGCAGAACTTTCTGGTTGTCGGAATCGGCGAAGCGTCCGAACGCGGTCAGATACTTTTCGGCGACGAAATAGTTGATGGCAGCAACGTCGCCGCGGGCGATCGCTTCGCTCACCAGTTCGGTCGCTTTCGCTTCCGCCTGCGCGGTGCGTTCGCGCGCCTCGGCATCGCGGAAAGCGGCTTCCTTGCGGCCCTCGGCTTCCAGAATCTGCGCCTGCTTGGCGCCCTCGGCGCGCAGGATTTCCGAGGCGCGTTGACCTTCCGCCTGCAAGATCTCGGCGCGCTTCTCGCGCTCGGCCTTCATCTGCCGTCCCATCGCCTGCACCAGATCGGCAGGCGGGACGATATCCTTGATCTCGATGCGGTTGACCTTGACGCCACAGGGCGAGACCGCAGCGTCGACCACGCGCAGCAGCCGTTCGTTGATCACATCGCGATGCGACAGCATCTCGTCGAGGTCCATGCCGCCCATCACCGAGCGGATATTGGTCATGGTCAGCTTGACGATGGATTCCTGCAGGTCGGCGACTTCGTAACTGGCTTTCGCAGCATCGAACACCTGGAAGAAGGCGAGGCCGTCGACCGTGACGGTGGCGTTGTCCTTGGAGATCACGTCCTGCTGCGGGATGTCGATCACCTGCTCCATCATGTTCATCTTGGTGCCGACGCGGTCGATATATGGAATGATGAACGTGAGTCCCGGCTGCAAGGTGCGGGTGTATTTGCCGAACCGTTCGACAGTCCAGTTGTAGCCCTGCGACACGGTCTTGACGCCGGCGAACAGGGTGATGATCGCGAGCACGACTAGCACAAGGGCGAAAATATCAAGGCCGAACAGCATAGCATGCTCCCAGAATGGTCATGCAGTGTGACCAAAGCCCAAATTGGCCGCAAGTGTCGAACGGGACCACCCGTCCCAATACACAGGCTTGGTGGCTTTCACGAGCGTCCACTCGGAAAAGCCGGTGGAGAGATCAGACGCGTCCAGCGAGCAGTGATCCACACACGGCTCGGCCGCGTCCACATGCGCATGCGTACTCTGTTGGCGCCCGCCGCGGCGGCGCTTTCGATCGGACCGATCCTGGCGGAAGCCGTCTCATGACGAACGGCATTGCCGAGCGTCACGCGCCGCGGACCGGTCCCCAGAGTCCATCGACTAAATGCCAAGCTTCGCGCGTTGGCCGATCAGGAAACGGCGAGACGCGCCGTCCTCGGCCAGGCCGATCGCCTTGGTATACGCTTCTATCGCTCCGCCTCGATCGTCTGCGAGAGTCAGAAGATGAGCGCGTGCGACCCAGTATGGCTGATGCGACAAGGCGCGTTCGATCGGAATGGCATCGAGATGAGAGAGCGCAGACTTGGCTCCGGCAATCTCCGCGACCGCAACTGCATGGCCGATTTGCGCGCCGATGGTCGGAGACACCGAAAGGAGTCCGCGGTAGAGATGCTCGATGGCGGTCCAATCGGTTTCGCCGGTCAGCCTGCGCGATACGTGAACGGCCTGGATGGCCGCCTCGTAGCCAAAGCGGCCCATAGCCCCCAGCCCGCCGGCAACACGGAGTGAGCGCTCCGCCTCCGCAATCAATGTGTGATCCCAGAGGCTGGTGTCCTGATCGGAGAGCGGAACGAAGTCTGCGGTGGCGGGATCGCGTCGCGCCTTGCGCCGTGCTTCGGCGAACAGGACCAGCGCCAGAAGGGCATGGGCCTCGGCATTGTCGGGGGCCAACTCTACCAGGAGGCGGAGGAGCCAGAATGCCTCTTCGAACAGATCAAGACTGCGCTTGGCGTCAATGAAGGCGAGATCCCAGCCTAGCGAATAGGCCGCATAGAGCGCAGCGAGTACGGCGTCGATCCGGTCAGGCAAGGTCGACCGGTCGGGAAGCTCGAATCGCAGGCCGCCCTCGGCAATCCGGGCTTTCGCACGAGACAGACGCTGACCCATGGTCGCCGGAGCAACAAGAAAGGCCGATGCGATGCGACGGGCGTCGATTCCGAGGACGACCTGCAGCATGAGCGCCGTATGCATGCCTGCATCGATCGCCGGATGTGCGCAAACAAGCATGAGCCGCAAGCGATCGTCGGGGATTTCGAAATCCGCTGCCTCGATGCGTTCGTCTTCGAGGAGGAGCCATCGCTCGGCGCCGCCCGCAGCGGTGACGGCGCGCCGCCATCGATCGGCATCAATCCGCCGCGCCACTGCGATCAGCCAAGCGTCGGGGTTGGCGGGAAGGCCGGATCGTCGCCATTCCGTGATGGCGCGCAGCAAGGCCTCTCCCAGTGCGTCTTCCGCTGCGGCGATATCCCGCGAGCGAACGGCCAGCATGGCGACGAGCTTCCCGTAACTCAGACGGGCGATTCGTTCAGCCGTCAAGCTGGCCGCGTCGTCGATCATGAATCAGCCTTACATGATGGGCCGCACTTCGACCGCGCCGGTCGAGGCAGCGGGATTGCGTGCCGCCCATTCGAGCGCCGCATCGAGATCTGGTACCTCGATGATGTAGAAGCCGCCCAGCTGCTCCTTGGTCTCTGCATAGGGACCATCATGCAGATCGCGACGGCCATCCGCCAGACGGACCGTGGTGGCGGTATGCGACGGCCTGAGCGCGGCACCACCCACCATCACGCCGGCGTCGATGAGAGCCTTCGTGTAGGCGCCCCAAGCGGGCCCGTCCGGATCGTTTTCGGGCCGGCGATCGGCAAAATTGTGCGGCTTCACGTAATTGAGGATCGCGAATTGCATGGTTGCCTCCTTCACTGCTTAACGACAGGCTGAAGGAGCGCGGTCGGGCGCCGATCGGCCGTACACATGTTGTTGTCGCGCGGGCGAACGCCGAAGTGAAGTCCGGCCGTGCTGATGGCGAGGAGGTCATGGTCCTCGCGGCATTCGGAGACCGGCTTCCAGCCGGCACATCCGGTTTTCGAGATGTCGACCTCACGATTGAGTTCAAGGCCGCAATTGGCAAACCCGAAGGCTTTCACGACGCTGGCGTCGGCGGTCAAAAGCGTGACGTATTTCGCGTCTTCGAAGAAGATTGCTTCGAAAGCGCCAGGAACGGCAGCGGATGGAGACCCGACTTTGTAGGGCCCTTCGGTCCGGAACTGGAAGGTCGGGCGGTGCATGTTCGCGTCGAGCGCATGGGTGAAGACCAGCCCCCATGTCCCAACATCGAACGAAAAGCGGCGGGTCCCATAGCCGCCATACCACGATTCAGGTGCTGAACTTGCATAGACGCCGGACAGGCGTTCCAACTGATCGCGTCCGCCGAATTTTTCCTGCGCCGTTGCAATGCTCGCCGATCCGACGAGCAGAGTGGTTGCGACTAGGGCCTTCATGACGTTCATAGTGATGCTGCTCCTTGTGACTTACGGAAGAGCGATCTGCGTCTTCCCACCACAATGACGCTTCAGCGGCATCGATTTCGACACGGTGGTCGGCCGAGCGGTGACTTTTCTCTATCTGCGACATCGCGGTCGAAGCGGCGCAGGGATCGGTGCTGCGTGTCCACGGCGGCACCATGCAATCCAGGAGCCGGCGCTAGAGCTTCTTGCCGGCCTCTTCCCAGCGCTTGCTCGCTTTGGCATCGGCGACAATGTCGTCGATGACTGCGCGCTTGACCCGGTCGCGTAGCAGGCCTCTGTGTAACTCGCTTTTCGACACCGGCGCCACGTCGGCGATGTGGCGTTGTCCAAGTCTGCGAGCAATTATGCCTTCAAATCGGCGACGGCAATTTCGCCGTCCGTGACGTATTTGTTGACCTTGCCGATCTGCAAATGCTCGCCGGACCGATGCGAGCGGACGTTGCCAACGGCATCGCGCCGGACCAGTTCCTGTATCAGGAAGTCACGTTCCTCGTTGGTGTTGTCATCGGTCGCGTGGGTGATCTGGAAGCTCAGGCGCGTGAGCGAAAAGCCGATGTCCTTGGTCGCGGCGCCCACCCAGAGCGCCTCCTCGTCCGGCGCCGGACGGTCGGTGCCGAGCCAGAAGCCCGGCGTATCGATCATCTGCTCCGCGCGCGCCGTTGGACGGCCCCAGAAGCGGACGTGGTGCCGCTTGCGCGGGCTGTTGTTGATCGGCAGCTGGAAGCCGATGTCCTGACCGCGTCCAAACAGGTACAGCGTGCTGAAGGGCGCTTTCGGGTAGGTCTCGTTCAGCACGAAGGCGCGGGCCATCCGAATCGAACTTGTCAGATCAAGCGGGTCCGCCTCCGACCAGCCCATGGAGGCAAAAGCTTCGCAAAGCTGACGCCTCGTGCCGATCAGACCGATATTGACCGGATCGCCGGGAAGTCCGTCGCCCGTCAGGGTGTAGCTCGGCACCCGGCCGCGCTGCAGGATACGAAGTCCAAGCCTGATGGCGCGCGGCAGGACAAAATAGGCCGCGATGGCATAGGTCACGGCAAGCGCTATCGCCCAGGGCAGGCGACGATCGGCGAAATCGAAGACAACGAACACGATCAGCCAGACCGTGACGGCGCCTACCGCGACAACAAGCAGGCGCTGGAGCAGACGCCGCAGCAGTCTCATGCCTTCCGACCCCGAGTCATACCCTCGACATCATCCTACGACGCAGGCGGCGCGGTTGCACGACGGTTGTAGGACGCCACGCCGTCGCTGGCGTGACGCTAGATTTTCTTGCCAGCCTCGTCCCAGCGCTTGCTCGCCTTGGCATTGGCGACGATGTCGTCGACGCCCGCAAGCTTGACGCGGTCGCGCACCAGGCCCTTGTAGAACTCACCCTTCGACACCGGCGCGACATCGGCAATGATGGTCCAGGAATCGCCGCCATCGAGACTTTCGAACACCTGGCCGTCGGTGTCGGCAGCATAGAGCGCGTATCCGTCGCGCCGCGCCTCGATGGTGAGCGCGGAGAACAACGCGCGCTGGCCGTTCGGCAAGCCCCCGAGCAGCCGCTGCCAGGTCTTGCCGGCATCCGGGCTGCGGAACAGCTTGCCGCGGGCGCGGCCGCGCTCGTACCAGTGCAATGGCCAGCCCACGCCAGCTGTCATGAACAGCAAATCCGGCTGCTCCGGATGGATCACGATCGCATCCGGGTAATCGGCGGCCGGCGGCATCGCAGTTTTCGTCCAGGTCTTGCCGCCGTCCTCGCTCGTCATCATGCCGACGATGCCGTTGGCGACGATCAGCCGCTCCGGCCGCGCGGGATGCACGAGAATGCGATGGATGTCGCATTCCTGCGGATCGGGATCGACTTTGAGATCGGTGAAGCTTTCGCCGAAATCGGTCGAGACCAGCAGCGCGCCGATCTCGATGCCGACCAGCAGGCGGTCGCCGTCCAGCACGATGTCCTTGATATGGCCGACCCGCGGCGGCGGCGGAAACGTCCATTTGGCGACGCTGTCGGCCTTGCGCAAAGCCGGCAACTCGCGCCAGGTCTCGCCCCTGTCCTCGCTGACATAGAGATGCGCCGGCAGCGCGCCGGCAAACACCACGTCGCGACCCTGAAGCTTGCCGGCGCGCGCCGACCAGAATTCATAGTGCGCCAGGCCATTGTTCACCCATCGCCAGGTGATGCCGCCATCATCGCTGTGTGCAATGCCGATGCCGCGGGTCGCGGCAAACAATGTGCCGTCATCCAGCGCCGTGACCGCACTGACGAACACGCCCTGCAGCGCGCGGTGCGTCACGGTCCAGCCTTTGTCGGACCGCGAAAGGATGGCAACGCCATCCACCGTGCCGACGGCAATGGTGTCGGAGGGGCCGGCGGCACGCTGTATATTCGTGCCGCCATTCGACAGAAGAATCATGAGCTTCACTCGTCGCGACAGATGTGCGCGGTCGAGTGATAGCCGAGGGAACTCGTCTCGTGAAGTCTCGGGCAGCGCGCCTATTGCGCGTCGTTGGCGGCACCCGACGTCGTGGACGGCGCTGCGCTCGTGGACGGCGCTCCGCCGTTGCCTGCCGTCACATGCCAGATCGCATTGCCGGCGTCGTCGGCGACCAGAAGACTGCCCTCGCGCGTCACGGTGACGCCGACCGGCCGTCCGTAGGCGACCGACTCGCCATCCTTCAGGAAGCCGGTGAGAACGTCGATCGGATCGCCGGACGGGCGGCCGCCCTGGAACGGCACGAACACGACGCGATAGCCGCTCAGGTCGGAGCGATTCCAAGAGCCATGCAGTCCGACGAACATCCCGTTGCGGAACGGCTGAGGCAGCGCTTCGCCGCCATACCAGGTCAGACCGAGAGCGGCGGTATGGCCGCCCAGCGCGTAGTCGGGCGTAATCGATTTCGCGACCAGATCCGGGCGCTGCGGCTCCACCCGCTCGTCCACGATCTTGCCCCAGTAGCTGTAGGGCCAGCCATAGAAGCCACCGTCCTGTACCGATGTCAGATAATCCGGCGGCACGTCGTCGCCGATTTCGTCGCGCTCGTTCACCGCCGTCCACAGCGCGCCGTTGGTCGGCTCAATCGCCATGCCGTTGGCGTTGCGCAAACCGGACGCAAAGATGCGATGCTTGCCGGATGCGAGATCGAGCTCCCAGATGGTCGCGCGGGCCTGCTCGATCTCCATGCCCTTCTCGCCGATATTGCTACCCGAGCCGACCGTGATGAAAAGCTTCGTATTGTCGGCGGACGGCATGATGTTGCGCGTCCAGTGATGACCCACCGGGATATCGACGAGCTTGGTGCCTTCGGCCTTGATCGACGTCTCGCCCTCCTTGTAGGGGTAGCGCACCACGCTGTCGGTGTTAGCGACGTAGAACTGGTCGCCGATCAGCGCCATCCCGAACGGCTGACGCAAGCCTTCCAGGAACACATGACGCTCGTCGGCGACGCCGTCGCCGTTGGTGTCGCGCAGCAGCGAAATGCGATTGGCGTTTTCGACGATCGAACCGGCGCGCCGCATCACCCAGTTCTGAACCAGCGCGCGCGGACTCCATGACGGCGACGGCAGGCTGGCGGCTTCGGCCACCAACACGTCGCCGTTCGGAAGCACGTAGATCCAGCGCGGATGTTTGAGATCGCGGGCAAAAGCCTTCACCGACAGTCCGTCGGCGGCCTTCGGCATTGCGCCGTTTGGCCACGGTTCCGCCCGCGCCCAGTTAATCGTGGGGATAAGGCCTTCGTTGGGCTCGGGCAGTTTCGGTTCCTGTCCGGTGGACTGAGCGGGAATCTCGCCTTGCGCCGACGCGACGGCCGGCCACAGCACCCCGGTGGCTGCGATGGACAGGGTGGCAAACAAAACGACGCTGGCATTGATCATAGGCTGTCTCCGCGTCAGGATGGCCTTTGCCTGCCCCGACGGGAGCCAACGATGCTGTTCCTTGCAGGGTTCCGCACGAAATCGGGTCGCATGCGAGGCCGAACGCCGCATGGCGCGGTTGCGGGCGCTAACCCAGCTCGAATGTGGTGACCCCGAACACGCGTTCGAGCCGCGGGGTCGAAACCGGAGCGGTGTACATGCGTGCGGTTTCGAACACCGGGGCGAGACCCAGTTCCTTTGCCAGTGCGGTCGCGTCCGCATTGATGGCCGGCACATCGAGAAACACTTCGCCGCCGCCGATGGCGCCGAGCAGTGCGGCGAGTACGGCTTCCGCCGCGTTGCGATCGACCGCGACCAGCGGCCCGATCTTGTGGCCGGACCGGCAGGGACGGATAACGCCCCAGGCCGTCAATTCACCATCGCGCAGCAAGGCGCGTCAGGTATGTCCCTGCGCACCGACCCAGCAGCGCAAAAACGCGGAGCGCGGGGCAGGGAAAACCATCGCGTCACTCGCCTCGATCTGCCCCAAAGGCACCGTGGTCAAATCGACAATATCGCCGCGCGGCGCTTGCTGCATGGCAACCGTGCCGCCGTAGCGGACATGGGCATAGGCGTGGACGAAGCCGGATCGCTCGTAATTGCGCTGCTGCGCGACCACGCCATCGAGTCCGATGATGCGCGCGCCGGCATGGGCGATCGCCGCGTTCCAGATTTGCAGCCCGTAGCCGCGGCCACGTAAATCCGGTCGCACGATGTAGAAGCCAAGAAAGGAAAAGCGTGCGTCGTAATTCACGCAGGAGATGGTCGCCGCCGGTGCGCCGTCGATCTCGCCGATCAGAAAGCCGTCCGGATCCACGGCAGCGAAGCACGCGGCATCGTTGAGGCCGGGATTCCAGCCCTCGGTGGCGGCCCAGTCGATAGCGATCGATATCTCGTCGGGCCGCATTGGCCGGATGTGCAAGGCGCTCATGCGGAGCCTGTCGCTGGTTTCCTGCTCGCCGCGACCTTATCAAGGATGCGTTTGCGGGACATTGCACGCATTGCGTGAATATGGGGCGTCGCGGTCGCCATGAGCGTTCGGATCGCCGACTTTCGTGTGGAAGACTGCAGGGGGCGCGCGCTGGGCGGTTGTGTCCTGTCCGACAATGGGATCATGTTCCTCGCATCGGCGGCGGCTGCCGCTTCCTCCCAAGGGAAGTCCGGCGCGAGACCGCCAACGTCTCTGTTCTTGCTGAACCTCTCCGTACGTTGTTTTTGAAAATGAAGTATCGAAGCGTCGATCACGGGCCCGGAATCTCTCTGGCCGCCGTTGCCATCATTATCGTCATCTCGGCGGTCGCGTTGAAGTATCTCGGCAGCTAGGCGACCGACAGAGCTGCCTTGGTTCGGCGATGCAAGGCGGCATTGCCGGGGCGCACGTCTCCACCCCGTCCGATCGTTACCGCGGTTTGATTTGGGTCAACCGTTCGGCTCCCGCGCGCAATATGAAGCTTTTGTGACGGATCGTGTGTCGCAACGGCGGAGTCTGCAATGGCGGAATCGATCGGGGTCCGAACGCCAATGTCGCGTGGCCGCGGAAACGGCAAAGCCAAGCGGATTGCGCGCCGTGTCAGTGAGGGTGACACAGTCGCCACGCTCAACCCAGCCAACATCAAGAACGAGATTGTCACCCGCAAGGTCGTGAGACAGCGGATTGTTCAGGCCGCGACCCTCAAGGAACTGCTGGAGCAGCACGCCAGGACCGCGCCGCCATCCGGCCTGATCGCACAATTGCGCACCCTGATGGACGGCGCATCGCCCGACGAGCGTCGTGCGTTGCGCAAGTTGTTGACCAGTGTGCCCGAATCCGGCGGCGGCACCGAAAGGATAGATCCCGACACCGAGTTGTCCGTGGGCTGGCGCACCGGCGCCTATCCGTACAAAAACCTGATGTCGCGGAAGTCGTACGAACGCCAGAAGTACGATCTTCAGGTCGAGCTTCTGAAGCTACAGGCCTGGGTGAAGGCGACCGGAGCGCGCATCGTCATTCTGTTCGAGGGACGCGATGCGGCCGGCAAGGGCGGCGCGATCAAGCGGTTCATGGAACATCTCAATCCACGCGGTGCGCGCGTCGTGGCTCTGGAAAAACCGAGCGAGACCGAGCGAGGGCAATGGTTCTTCCAGCGCTATGTGCAGCACTTGCCGACGCGCGGCGAAATCGTGCTGTTCGATCGTTCCTGGTACAACCGCGCCGGTGTGGAGCGCGTCATGGGCTTCTGCACGCCCGCGGAATATGACGAGTTTCTGAGGCAGACGCCGGAATTCGAGCGGCAGCTCGTGCGCAGCGGCGTGCATCTTTTCAAGATGTGGTTTTCGGTCGGGCGCGCCGAGCAGCGCCGCCGGTTCAAGGAGCGCAATCTGCATCCGCTCAAGCAATGGAAGCTCAGCCCGATCGATCTGGAATCGCTTGATCGCTGGGACGATTATACGCGCGCGAAGGAAGCCATGTTCCTGCATACCGACACGTCGGACGCGCCATGGACCGTCATCAAGAGCGATTGCAAGAAGCGCGCGCGCCTGAACGCGATGCGCTTTGTTCTGGGCCGCATTCCGTATGACAATCGCGATCTGACCCGGATCGGGACAGCGGATCCGCTGATTGTGGGTCGGCCCGCGCTGGTGTCGAGTGTCGGGGAGGATCTGCTGGCCGGCATGAATCAGGGCTGACCGCCGCTCGCCACGCAATGGCTGCGGCCGGCCGCTAAGTCTTCGACCATGCCAGCAGATTGTCGCGCAGCTTGATCAGGTCGCGCTGCAGGCGCGCGAACGATTCCGGATCGAGGCCGGTCGCGTCGATGACGGTTTCGCGGCCACAGAACGCCTTCTCGAAAATCGTCTTGCCCTTCGACGTGAGGCTGACGCGAACCTGGCGCTCGTCCTCGCTATCGCGTTTGCGCGTGACATAGCCCATCGCCTCAAGTCGCTTCAGCAATGGCGTCAGTGTGCTCGATTCAAGGAACAGCTTTTCGCCGAGCTGGCCGACGGTCTGATCGGCTTCATCGTTCAGCGCAACAAGCGTCACATATTGAGGGTAGGTGAGCCCCAGTTCGTCGAACAGCGGCTTGTAGACCTTATGAAAGGCCAGATTGGTCGAATAGACCGCGAAGCACAGGAAATCGGGCAGCGACGCGGCCAATGCCGTTTCGGTCTTTTTCTGCTTTGTTTTCGACATCTCGTCCCGGGCGCGGAGCTGACAATCGTCGTCGTAAATATATCGCAAACAATCTAATCGCAAGCGATTGACATCCGGGTCGGGGCGAGCTAATTAAATCGCGCGATAACAAATCGTGTGCGATTAAGAATGATTATTGCGATCTGGACCCTGTTCCGATGTCGGCGGCCTCAAAGGCTCTTGCTCGGTACGGCGAACGCCCGAGGGGCCCAGGCCGTTAGCGACAATCGGGACATCATGCGGGAAACCACGCAGACAGGAGAGATCAATGGCCTACGTGACCACCAAAGACGGCGTTGACATCTATTTCAAGGATTGGGGAGCGAAGACCGCGCAGGCGCTCATGTTCCATCATGGTTGGCCGCTGAGCTCGGACGACTGGGACGCGCAACTCGTATTCTTCGTCAATCGCGGCTATCGTGTCATCGCCCACGACCGCCGCGGCCATGGCCGCTCCTCGCAGGTCGCCGATGGCCACGACATGGACCATTATGCGGCCGATGCCGAGGCCGTGGTCGAGGCGCTCGATCTGAAGAACGTGGTCCATATCGGACACTCCACCGGCGGCGGCGAAGTGACGCGCTATGTCGCGCGCGCCAAGCCCGGCCGCGTCTCGAAGGCCGTCCTGATCGGCGCGGTGCCGCCGATCATGCTGAAGACCGCGGCTTATCCGAACGGATTGCCGATCGAGGTGTTCGACGGCTTCCGCAAGTCGCTGGCTGCGGACCGCGCCAGCTTCTATCGCGACGTGGCATCCGGACCGTTCTATGGCTTCAACCGACCGGGTGTCGAAACTCTTCCCGCGGTGGTCGATAACTGGTGGCGGCAGGGCATGATGGGCGGCGCCAAGGCCCATTACGACGGGATCAAGGCCTTCTCCGAAACCGACTTCACCGACGACCTCAAGGCCATCGACGTGCCGACCCTGGTGATGCATGGCGATGACGATCAGATCGTGCCGATCGACAACAGCGCCAAGCTTGCCGTCAAGCTGCTGAAGAAGGGCGAGCTCAAGATCTATCCGGGCTTTCCGCACGGCATGGCGACGGTGAATGCGGAGACGATCAACGCCGATCTGCTCGCCTTCATCGAAGGCTAAAGCTTAAGCAGACGGAGTGTCGGCGACGAAGCAATCCAACTTTACGTGAAAGGTGGATTGCTTCGCTTCGCTCGCCATGACGTTGCTTCAACGCAGGAAGATCATCCAAGGCAGTGAACGATCGTCACTGCACCATTTCGCGCCGGTAGCGCTCGCTCAATGCAAGCCCGTGTCCCGGTGCGGACGAGGCCGTCATGCTCCCGTTCGCATCAACACCGGGCCAGCCCTCGAACAGCGGCTCCAGCAGCGGAAATTCCTCGAGCCAGCGCAACGCTGGTGCTGCTGCCGCAACATGCGCAAATAGGCCGGGCAGGAAATGCGGCGAGACGATCGCGTCGAACGCCTCGGCGAGCGTTGCGATCTCCAGCACCGGCGTGAGCCCGCCAGCCATCGCAAGATCCGGCTGGATCACGCTGGCAATGCGTTCGGAGATGAAGGGCAGGAAGTCCGCACGCGTCTGCAGATGTTCGCCGGTGGCGATCGCCGCTCCGCCCGACGCTGCCAGCTTGCGATAGCCTTCCAGCGCCCGCGCCGGCAACGGTTCCTCGACGAACAGGAGGCTGTGCTCGCGCGCCAGCGCCATCAGCCACAGCGCCTGCGGCAGATCGCATTTCTCGTTGGCGTCGGCCATGATTTGCACATGCGACGGGATCGCGTTGCGAACGGCAGCGAGCAAGTCCGCGTCGGACGGCATGCCCTTCACCCGCGGCTTTACTGCGCGCAACCCGCGGGCCGTCTGCTCCGCGGCGACATCGGCCGCAGCGGCCGGTGGCTGGACGGTGTTGAAGCCGCCGCTGCCGTAAACCGGAACGGCGCGCACTTCGCCCCCCATCGCGACGCCGAGCGGCAGACCGAGCTTGCGCGCGTGCAGGTCCCAGGCGGCGACGTCGATCGCGGCGAGTGCGACTAGGTTCGGCCCTGGCCCGGTGCGGTTGAAGCTTGCGTTGATCTTGCGCCAGAGTGCCACGGGCGGCGGCAGCTGTTGCCCGTCGACGAAGCGCATCACCTGGTCCTGCGCGGCATTGTACGCGACACCGCCATGGCCGCCGATCACATAGGAAAAGCCGAGGCCGCGGGCACCGTCCGCGTCGGTCAGCTCAACAACGATGACATCGACGGCGGAGACGCCTGAGCCGCCGACCGCCTGAGCCAGTTTGAAAGGGATCAGACTGACCCTCGCCGTGACGCCCCTGGTGCGGGCAGTCATGTCAGCTCGACCGTCAGCGGATTATAGGAATAGAGCCAGCGGTTGCGGCTCTCGCCTTCGTTGCGCTTGGAGAATTCGGCCCTGATCGCTGCCTCCGACGGCAGGTGGAACAGACGGCGGTTCTGCGTCGAGGTCTCGACAATGCGCGCGGTGCGGTCGACGCGGTTGCGCTGATAAAGATCGAGCGCTTCGGCGATATCGTCCTCCTGCCGCAGCGCGCGCGTCAGCACCGCACCGTCCTCGATTGCCATGGCCGCGCCCTGCGCGAGATAGGGCAGCGTCGCATGCGCGGCATCGCCCAGAATGGTGGCGCGCTTCGTGCTCCAGTTGCGAACCGGCGGGCGATTGTGCAGCGACCAGCGATAGCATTGGTCGTGGTCGGCGGCATCGATGATGGTCTGGATCGCGGGATGCCAGCCCTCGTAATCCTTCTTGAGCATCTCCCAGGGAAATTTCTGCGTCCAGGATTCCTCGGATGCCAGCTCGGTCTCGATGATGCCGACGAAATTCAGCAACGCGCCGCCACGCAGGTAATAGCAGACGGCGTGTCCGCCCGGACCCATGAAGACCGACATGACTTGCGGCAGGAACGGCTTCGGCAATCGCTCGATCGGCACGGTGATGCGCCAGGCGCCGTCGCCGGTATAGCTCGCCGGGATCTCGCCGACGATCTGTCGCGCGATGGTGGACTTCAGCCCGTCGGCTCCGACCAGAATATCGCCCTCGGCGCTGCTGCCGTCGGCAAAATGCAGCGTGACGCCGTCGTCGGTCTCGGTGAAGCCGGTGGCGCGCTGGTTCAGCCGGATCAGGTCGGGCTTGAGTTTGCTGGCGGCGGTGGCCAGGAGTTCGTGCAGGTCGGCGCGATGCAGCTGCACATAGGGTGCGCCGTGCTGGCGCTGATGCTCGGCGGCGAGCGGGAAATCCTGGATGACCTCGCCGGTATCGTGCAACCGGAAGACATAGGCGCCCGGCTGGACCCCGAGCCGCAGCACGTCATCCTCGAGCCCGAGATGACGAAGCACATGCATCGGGTTGGCGCTCATCTGGATGCCGGCGCCAACTTC
>JAESFV010000242.1_pt1 | contig 53288 bp, 45 predicted proteins | sample 9269471 | NCBI WGS metagenome assembly JAESFV01 (sample SAMN14502647, study PRJNA617108) | algae metagenome | isolation source: Symplocastrum torsivum CPER-KK1 and co-occurring heterotrophs from... | place: USA: Central Plains Experimental Range, Colorado | collected 2001-01-01
ACTGCTCCACGGACGACTTCGGCTCATATTCGGTCGGCTGGCTCTGATCTAATTATTTGACTTTCACTCTATCTTCCCTGCTCCTTTTTCGCTTAAGTTGACACCAATGAAAGCCTTGCGCCCCTACAAATGGTGTTTCAAGGAAGGATATTGCGTAAGTCCTGTAATTGATAGCCCTACAAGGGAAGGGGGCTAATTTCAAAGCCTCTCTCCTTGTAGGAGAGAGGTTAAAACTGTACTGCGCGTACAATTGAAAACCGCTATGTATTCGCTTTTAGTCTTTTGTCAAACTAATGTAGGGCTTTACACAGTCTGCTGCATTGCTGCCTTCGTCTTCTCTCGGTTTAGCTTCAAAATCAATACCCCTAACGGTGGCAAACACAAGTCCAACGAGTAAGGCTGAGTGTGGAACGACCATTCATCTGTCCACTTGCCTCCTAGATTTCCCATGTTGCTACCACCATACTCACGGGCATCACTGTTGAAGAGTTCCGTATAAAATCCAACTTCTGGAACACCAACCCGATAGTGACTATGAGGTTGAGGTGTGAAATTGCAAACCGTAACAATAAACTCGTCAGAATCCTTAGCACGACGAATAAAGGCAACCACGCTATGGCGATTGTCACTACAATCAATCCACTCAAACCCCTCTTGGGCAAAATCCTGAGTATAGAGCGCAATTTCAGTGCGATACAGTTGGTTGAGGTCACTGACAAACTGCTTTAACTTTTGATGTGGCTCAAATTGCAACAAATGCCACTCCAAATCCGCCCAAGCATTCCACTCACTCCACTGCCCAAACTCCATACTCATGAAGAGAGTTTTCTTACCAGGGTGAGTGAACATATAAGCAAACAAGCAGCGGACATTCGCAAACTTCTGCCACTCATCTCCTGGCATCTTGCCCAGCATATTGCTCTTGCCGTGGACAATCTCATCATGAGAAAGCGCCAGCATATAGTTCTCGCTGTGGTTGTACCACATACTGAACGTGATGTTGTTCTGATGGAATTGGCGGAACCAAGGGTCCATGTGGAAGTAATCCAACATGTCATGCATCCAACCCATGTTCCACTTCAAGTTAAAGCCCAGTCCTCCCACATAAGTCGGCCAAGACACCATCGGCCAATCTGTTGACTCTTCAGCAATCGAGAGGATACCGGGAAAGTAGCTAAAGATAGTGTGATTCGTCTGACGGAGGAAATCAGCCGCATCAATATTTTCCCTACCTCCATACTGGTTGGGTAACCATTCTCCAGCAGGGCGACAATAGTCCAGGTAGAGCATCGAAGCCACAGCATCCACCCGCATTCCATCAATATGGTACTTGTCGAACCAGAACAGAGCGTTCGACACCAAAAAGTTACGCACCTCATTGCGGGAATAGTTGAATACCAGAGTTCCCCACTCCTTATGTTCCCCCTTACGTGGGTCGGCATGTTCATAAAGGTGAGTACCATCAAAAAACGCTAACCCGTGACCATCTTTAGGAAAATGTCCCGGTACCCAGTCCACAATCACACCAATCCCATTTTGGTGGCACTGATCAACAAAATACATGAAATCTTCTGGTGTCCCAAAGCGGGAAGTGCAAGCATAATAGCCCGTCACCTGATAACCCCAAGAACCATCAAAGGGATGTTCCGCTATTGGTAGTAGCTCAATATGGGTGAATCCGAGTTCCTTTACATAAGGAATTAGCTGCTGCGCTAATTCTCGATAGGTCAGGAAACGTGCCCCTGGTCTGAGTTCCGAAACGACTACTACAGGCTCTTCCCCATTCTCAAGCTTAGCTGGTTCTCCTGAAGAGGCATGAAGCCAAGAACCCAAGTGAACCTCATACACAGAAATCGGCTGAGTTAAAGCATCCGTATGTCGCCGACCCTCCATCCAGTCAGAATCCTGCCACTGATAAGCATCTAAGTCAGTAACAATTGATGCAGTTTTCGGTCGGGGTTCTTGCTGAAAGCCATAAGGGTCAGATTTTTCGTAAATATGCCCATCAAAGTTTTTGATTTCGTATTTGTAATGTTCCCCAAAACCAAGGGAGGGAATGAAGAGTTCCCAAACCCCAGTTGAACCTTTACGCATCTGGTGTTTGCGCCCATCCCAATCGTTAAAATCTCCCAAAACCGAAACGTTACGAGCGTTAGGTGCCCAAACGGCAAAGTAGACACCTTTTACACCGTCTATTTCTGTTGCGTGTGCGCCCAGTTTCTCGTAGATGCGGTGGTGATTGCCTTCGCTAAATAGATGTAAATCGAAGTCTGTTAAAAGAGGAGAACGGAAAGCGTAAGGGTCATGGATAACTCGCTCATGCTCACCTTCCTTGAGCCGTAGCTGGTAATTTGCCAGTTCAGGTGTCTCAATTTCTGCTTCAAAAAAGTGAGGATGGTGAACAGAATGCATTGGGTATTCCAGCCGTTCTTCTGGACGAACCACCCAAGCCGCTTCCGCATTTGGTAGATAAGCCCGCACTACCCAGCTAGTCTTCCCATTTTGCTCAACTCGATGGGGACCAAGGATTTCAAACGGGTCATTATGTTGATTCCAGACAATCCGGTCAACTTGTTCAGGGGCAATTATCGGGGACATCAAGCTATCTACCTCTATAAACGGGGAGCAAGAGCGCCATACACAACACAATTTTAATATTTATATACAAATTTATTGCTTTGTACACATTTTTACCGACAATACTGGCGAATTAGGGGCTAGAACACTAGCCAGAGAGGTATTTATGGCAAAAGGAAGAGGACAGAGGGCAGAAGGGAAAAGATTCAAGCAGAAATAAGACCCTCACCCATTGAGCAGGAATAAGATTACGATTACCCCCAAGATAGTTTTCGTCTTGGGTTGATGAGTGGAATTTTTGTTAAAGCGGAGTCAGTGTTCGGAACAGATGGCGCAGACGCAACAGAAAAATTAATTCCTGGATTCGTGGGTTCAATTCAGGCGAGGTGGGGCGCTGCGCTAACTTGGCTTGCAGTTGCGCGTATTGGGCGGCTGTCAGTACCTTACCATCAATAGGCGATCGCGCTTCGGTAATAATCTCCGTTCTTAACACCTCTTCTGGCACATCTTCCGGTGGTGGCAAACAAAAAGCGGGTTCAGCCACAACGAACGATAGTCCGATTACCAAACTCAAGAATCCGCTCTGTTTCATTGCCTAGCTTGCCTCTTAACCATCCACAACCTGCTTGCTCGTCCAGTACCATCTGTGCGTTTCGACAATAACTAAAGATGTCGCCAAAAACGCACTATTCACATCTAGCACGCTAAAAATGACTCCGTAGTTCATCCAACCTTTCCACGCTCCTTAATCAAAATAGCGACACCAGACAAGGGTCTGAATGTCGCCATCAATCTAAAGAGCGAGTCTCTTGGCTTGTGACCGAACGTAGCGCGATCGCGCTTCTTACTAGCTAGGCGATGTAGTTGGAGACTCAGCCGGAGAATCAGCAGGGGTCGTTTCGCCAGTACCACCTTCACCTGACTGGCAGGCACCTAAGGTAGTAGCTAGAGCAAACACGAGAGCTAAACCAATTAATTTCTTCATACACTCCTCTTTTATCACGGCTGGCATCAAAAGAGATGTTATGCCAGTCCATCTACAATTCTACAGTTTTAGCATGAAGAATTATTTTTTACTCTATTTCTTTAGAAAGATCGGCTTTTTTTAAATTTATGCTTCTTTATGCCTAGCTTGAGCCTCGTAAATCCCTACTCCTGGGTCTACGCTTTCTGTAGAGGGCGTTTTTCGTAGTCTAGACTACAACTTTTCGTAAGAGTAACCTGATATCCTACATAGATATGTCAGTTTGGGAAGTCGTCTTTAGGTTGATTTGAAAATTGGAATTCTTCTCGCTGCCCAAAATGAACGAGTTAAGGTGGGTGCGGAGTATTCTTCAAGGGAGGCATTGTGTTCCCGATCGCTAATTATGCTTTTCAATTTTTCCAAGCCTGGATCAGGTATCCCAGACTGCAAGCCGTACTTAGCCAAAAAATTGTTGACCGTATCCGCAATTCCTTGGAGTTGCAAGTAGTCCTCCAAACGGCGGCTGATGAGGTAGGTACCTTACTCAATTTAGATAGCTGTAGCTTCCTATGGTACTTCAAAGACACGCAGCGAGTGCAGGTAGTCTGTGAGTGGAATAACAAGCGAAAAACATCGCTATTGGGATACTATCCCTTATGCCGCTTTGGAGCGATCGCATCCGCACTCGTAGCTGGCGAGCGGATTGTGAACAATGGCATCGAGCCATCTAAGCCAAAATCATTATCGCTGGGTTTGCTAGCTCAACAACTCCCTTGGCTAAAGCATTGGCGCAACAAAAAGCCTCAGCAAGCGAGTTATGTCCTTGGGGCAAACCGACAATCCTTCGGGCAGGAAAGCAACCTGAGCGGATGTGGGGATAGCCTAGATGGACTACCTCTAGTCGCTCCCGACAAGATGATAGGAGAAGCCTTATTAAGTGCTTCAGGGGAGCTGACAACGCAAGAAAATCACCTTTGTGCAAATCATCCTGTACTGGGATATAGAGCTAGCGTACTGATTCCCGTTACTGCCACCAGCGAAGGAATCGGGTTCATCGCCTGTCTTTCAGAACAACCTCGTCGTTGGTCGGCGGGGGAAATTGAGTTTTTAGAGTCGATTGCTGAGCCACTAGAAATTGCAATCCGTCAAGCTAAGCTTTACGAAAAAACACAAAAACAGGCAATTCGAGAACGGCTAGTCAATCAAATCACCCGTCAAACCCGTCAGAGTTTTGATCCAGAGATAATTTTAACGGAAGCGATCGCACAACTGTTGGAGGTACTAGAGGCAGACCGATGCCTTGTTCACCTCGTTGAAGACCTCAACAACCCTGAAATTATTGAAGCTAACTCAGAACGCCCTAGAACTTTTGCTTGTGGCGCATTCCGGCGCAAGCATATCTACGAAGTTTGCCGCCAGCCGTTTTCCCCTTCCCTAGAAGTCTTCGATATCAACGGACCCATAACCCAGTGGGTAATCCAGCATCGTCAATTGGTAATGATTCCAGACATTACCCAAGATGAGCGGATTGGTAAAGCGAATCCTGAATACCAAAAGACTCAGATTAAGTCATCGCTTGTCATCCCCGTCCAAGCGAACGGCAAACTCCACGCCCTACTCTATATCAATCAGTGTTCGCAGACCCGGTACTGGTCAAAAAATGACCAACAACTTGCCGAAGCCGTAGCCGATCAATTGGCAATTTCCCTGCAACAGGCTTATTTGTATGCCTGCACTCAGCAGCAAGCTGCCCATAGTGCCCTGCAAGCGCAGAAGATGGCAGAAATGATCGAGGAACTGCGACTAACTCAAGCCCAACTGATACAAAGTGAAAAAATGTCAAGCTTGGGTCGGATGATTGCTGGTGTGGCTCATGAAATTAACAACCCCGTTGGCTTTATCTACGGCAACATTCCTTATGTTGAAAATTATGTAAGTGAATTAATTCGCCTCGTACAAGCCTACCAAGCTTACTATCCCCACCCACCTGACGGAATCCAACAATTGACGCAGGAAGCAGAAATCGATTTTTTACTCAGAGATTTACCCAAAATCCTGAAGTCTATGGAATCGGGGGCAGAACGGATTCAGGAGATTGTGCAGTTATTGCAGAAGTTTTCTGGCACCAATGGTGCCCCTGTAAAACCAGTTGATCTCAATGCAGCATTGGAAAGTACACTGTTGATTTTGCACAGTCAACTTGTCGGCAAAATTCAGGTAGAGCGATACTACGACAACTTACCGCCAGTGGAATGTTATGCCAAGCAGATCAACCAAGCCTTTTTGAGTATCCTAACGAATGCCATTGAATCACTCAACCGGTTGGCTGATCCGACGAAAGTCATTACGCTGCGGACAACGTGGGTTCCCAGTCTTAATTCGGGACAAGGGGGTCGAGTACAAATTGCGATCGCCGATAATGGTCCAGGAATTAAGCCGGAAATTCAGCCGAGAATCTTTGAGCCTTTTTTCACAACCAAAGACGTTGGTCAAGGTAGAGGATTGGGTCTAACCGTCACTTATCAAACCATTGTCAACCAACATCATGGTCAAATAGACTGTCAATCTCAGCTAGGTCAAGGTGCTACGTTCCTGATTGAAATTCCAGTGAAGCATCCCCAATTCTTGACATCAGAGCCATCTTCATATGCAGGGATGACTACTATGTCTCAAGCCAAATCTAAAGCCCCTAGCCGACATTCAGTAGCTGCTGCCACCAACAGCGGATGTTAGGATGAGTTCGATTATCGAGTTTTAGGCGAATTGCATTTTTGCGATCGCTAGTATCACGTTTGCTATCATTATTCGCTCTTTACGGGAATTGCTAGATACACCTTGTTTAGGGTAGTAGACATAGGTTCCCAGTCAGGACTCTGTTGCATCAGATAACGGACAAAAAGCAACAACGCCTAGCTGACGTGATCCAATGGACTTGAGATAACTTCCAACCTAAGAACGGTGAAATGCTTATGAACGCTGTCCCTCGCTCAGTTCTACCCCAACGACATCAACCCAGACGACAAGCGACCAACTCCAAGGGGACGCGATCAAGGGCAACGCTCTCATCAACCGTGAGTGTACCGTCTAGAAACACTGGCAAGAAGGTAGAAAAACTCAACGCCTCGCGACAGCAAACACCAATTTGGCTCTCATCACTATTGTTTTTGCAGCGTAGCTCCGACGTTGTAACATTCATTTTGGTTGCCACTACCCTCACAATCTACTCGTGGACAGTTTATACACAGCAGCAGTGGACAAAAGAGTACCGGAAATTAGAAACACTGCAACGTCATGAACGCCATCTAACGACAACGAACGCAGTGATTAAAGACCAACTAGCGCAACAAGCCGAAAACCCAGCGACAGGGCTAGTGACGCCTAACCCAAGCAACACAATTTTTCTGCCACCAGCACCTCAACGCCAAGCCCAAACTATTCCAACTTCAACAGCTAAACCAGAGTCAAAGGCAACTACACCACTGGGATACTGAGTTGACATCCTCCCCGGCGTGAACGCACGGGGATTCCAAAGATTACTCTTTGGGCTTCCTCTTTCCCCGACTCGGCTTACACTGAGGAGTTTCCTCACCAATGCAGAGGTCGATGTCTCCAGAGGCGTTTAACGTTCCCGTGTGCCCCACGGTACGGAGTGCGATTTCAAGGATATTGATAGCTGCATTCCAGTCTCGGTCTAACACGAACCCACAATGAGGACATCTATGAGTTCTTTGACTCAACGACTTGGTGACTCCCTTCCCACAAGTAGAACAATTTTGACTGGTGTAGTGAGGTGGCACGCTTACCGTCACCACACCAAATACCTTCCCAAAATATTCCAACCAATCTCGGAAAGCCGACCATGCAGCATCGGAAATAGACTTAGCCAGTTTTTTGTTCCTAACCATATTCCGCACCTGCAAGTCCTCATAGGCAACCAAGTCGTTAGACTGGATGACGCACCTTGCCAACTTTACGGCAAAGTCTTTACGCTGCCTACTTACCTTGAGGTGCTTTCGACTCAAACGATTTCTCGCATTGACTCTGTTGTTAGAACCATAAAGAGTCTTGGAAAGTCTGCGACCAAGACGCTTGAGCGATTTCTCCGACTTTCTCAAGTGACGGGGATTTTCAACGGTTTGCCCGTGGGAATCGGTGTAGAAGTGAGTCAAGCCAACATCCAACCCAATGGTTTTACCCGTTGGCTGTCTCTTCTCTACTCGTTCTTGGTCGAGACAAAACTGAACGTAGTATCCGTCAGCTCGACGGACAACCCGCACTCGCTTAATCTGCTTCAACTGATAGAAGTGCAGGTCACGGGTTCCCCACATTTTGAAACTTCCAGCTTCAAACCCATCAGTGAACGTGATAGTTCGCCTATCAACGAGCAGCTTCCACCCTGTGGTTTTGTACTCAACAGAGCCATGAGTTTGATGTTTTTTAAAACGTGGAAAACCTTTGTTTCCTGGTCTGCCCTTGTTGCAGTTGTCGTAGAACCGAGCGATAGAACTCCAAGCCCGTTCAGCAGAAGCTTGCCGAGCCTGAGAGTTAAGTTTGCCAGCGAACGGGAACTGTTTGCCGAGAACAGCGCAATATGCGCTCAACTCGTACTTCCCGATTCCCTTGTTGTCCATCCAGTGTCTGAGGCAACTGTTGCGAATAAAACGAGAAGTACGAATGGCTTCATCAAGCCGTTCATACTGCTGCTTTGTTCCCTCAAGTTTTGCCTCGAATACCAGCATGATTACGCTGACGCAACTGGCGTAAGTTTATCATAAAAGCCGCCCTAGAAGGACGGGGCTTTATACCCAATTTTTTGGTAACGAATCATGAGTTATGAGTTAAAAGAGCCTGACCGCTCTAAGGTCAAAGCACCTCACGGAGGAACGCCTTCACAAAACTCAAAACCCACTAAGCTGCCCCAGCTCAGACTGCTGCTGGTTTGGGCACTCATGATGGCAGGCAGCATCGGGCTACTCCTAAACTTGTATCGGCTGCAAGTTGACCAGGCACGACTCTTAGAGGGGAAAGCACGTCAGCAGCAGATGGTATCGTTACGTCCCTTTGTCCCGCGTCGTCCAATTGTTGACCGCAATGGCAACGTTTTGGCAGTTGACCGACCCGTCTATACCCTGTACGCCCATCCAAAGTTTTTCAAGATCTCCAAGCAGAAAATGGCAACAATCCTGGCTCCCTTAATCGGGAAGACAGTAAGCGACTTGGAGAAGCTATTTGACAAAAAAAACAGTGGAATTCGCCTGGGTCGGGCACTGACTGAAGACGTTGCGGACCGGATTGCCGCGATGCAAGTCGATGGTTTAGAGCTGATTCGGCAATACTCCCGCCTTTATCCCCAGCAGGATTTAGCGGCTGATGTAGTGGGTTACGTTGATGTCGATCATCGTGGTCAGGCAGGATTGGAATACTCTCAGGAAAACTTACTAGAACGTGCGGTTCGCACGATTCGCCTCAGTCGTGCTGGCAATGGCGCACTGATGCCAGATCATGTTCCAGAGGGATTTTTGCACTTTGATGATTTACAGTTGCAGTTGACGCTCGATAGCCGCCTCCAAAGAGCTGCTCGCTTTGCTCTCAAGCAAAAAATTGAGCAGTTTAATGCTGAGCGGGGGACGGTCATTGTTATGGATGCGCGGGATGGTTCTTTATTAGCGCTGGTTTCTGAGCCGACCTATAACCCCAATCAGTACTACAACTTTGATGTTGGTCTATTTAAAAACTGGGCGCTGACAGACTTGTATGAACCCGGTTCGACGTTCAAGCCCCTGAATGTTGCGATCGCATTAGAAACTGGAGCCATCCAACCCGACAGCCTGTTCAACGACACGGGGCGGATACAAATCGGCAAGTGGCCAATTGCCAACCATGACTTTGAGTCAATCGGCGCTCGTGGGATGCTCAGCGTCACCCAAATCCTTGAGCATTCCAGCAATATCGGCATGGTTCGGATTATCCGACAAATGAAGCCAGATCTCTATTACAGTTGGCTAGAACGCCTAGGACTGGGGCATAAGGTTGAAATTGACTTACCCTTCGAGGCACCGGGGCAGTTCAAAAGTCAGCGGCAGTTTACGACTTCAGCAATTGAACCCGCTACCACTGCCTTTGGTCAGGGCTTTTCCTTAACGCCGATGCAACTCGTTCAGATGCACGGTGTTTTGGCGAATGGAGGCAAGTTGGTGACTCCTCATGTGGTTCAGGGGCTATTTGATAGCAAAGGGCAAATGCATTGGCAGCCTCGTCTGAGTGCGGCGCGTCCAATCTTCTCTCCAACAACCACCCAATCGGTTCTTTCCATGATGGAAAGCGTGGTTCGTGAAGGCTCAGGGAGCAATGCTCAAGTTCCGGGTTATCGCATTGCCGGAAAAACGGGTACCGCTCAGAAAGCTAGCCCGACAGGCGGCTATTACAGCAATGCTAAAATTACCAGCTTTGTCGGGATTTTTCCGGTGGAATCTCCTCGCTATGTGGTTCTAGCTGTAGTTGATGAACCGAAAGGAGATGTTTTTGGTTCAACCGTCGCTGCACCGATTGTTAAGTCGGTGATTGAAGCCCTAATTGCCATTGAGCGAATTCCACCCAGTCAGTTACCAGAGCCAATGAACTCTACTCAGGTGCCACCGATGAACTCTACTCAGCCGCTACCGCTGAACTAAAGGAAGGGAGGCTGGGCAGGGGATGTTCATTCGCGCTGGTGGCAATTCTGCCCTAGCGAACTAATCTCTAGTTTGACTTTGCTGTACTTGCTTCAATAGCTGCTCTGGAGAGTGAGCTGGTGCAAGACAACTGAGTCCTTGGCAGACTAAGCCCACAGAGCCTTCAGGCAGATTGGTTTCTAACTGATAGACACTCACAGGCAAATACTGAGCAATTAGGGACGTTAGCTGGTCACTGTTAGAGCGAAGCAGGGTACAGTAGCGATACCAATCTAGGGCAGTAAATAGCGTTGGACAGGATTGAGGAGCCTGGTTCATGGCACTGCTAAACGCTTGTAGGGATTGCTCCGCTTTGTCAAGGTATTGGAGGTCTTCAGTAAGTAGAGCAAGACGAACTAGATTTGCGATCGCTACTCCATTGGCAGAAGGTGTCGCATTGTCAGCATAACTACGCTCCCGCACCAACAAGTCACCACTGGTGTCAGTCGCCGAGTTGTAATACCCACCCAGTTCCGCACTCCACAAGAATTCATCAAACTCTTCCTGTACCTTGAGGGCTTTTTCTAACCAGTTGTTCGTTGTTTGTTGTTCGTTGTTTGTTGTGCCAATGACAACTGACAAACTTGCTTGATGCAAATCTAGGAGGGCTTTGATAAACAGAGCGTAGTCTTCAGACTGTGCTAGCACTGAAGGCTGACCATCGTAGTTGAGTCGGTGGAAACGCCCTTCGACCCATTGATTGTCCAAAATAAATTTGGCAGCGTTATTGGCTAATGCCCAGTAATCCGGTTGATGGAACACACTGTAGGCTCGTGCTAAGCCGGAAATCATCAAGCTATTCCAGGCGACAATCATTTTCGTGTCCGTGACGGGTGGAATCCGACCTGACCACTTGTTCGTTTTTGCCTCTTGATTGTTTCGGGCTGGTGGGAAGGTTTCTAATGCCTCAGGATTAGAACCATAACGCGCCTCAAAGAGCTTTGCCAAAGCAGCTTCCAACGTCTCACTGAGTTGTTCAGAGTGGCGGCGTTGTAAAACATTGTGCCCCTCAAAGTTGCCTTCAGGTGTAACTGTAAATTCCTTTTTAAGTTCTGCGAGTTCTGATGAAGTGAGGAGTTGTTCCAGTTCTGTGTAACTCCAGACATAAAACGCTCCTTCCTCTGGTTCAGTAGCTGTAGGAGTCGTAAAATTGTCGGCATCTTGGGCAGCGTAAAAGAAGCCTTGAGGGGCAGTCATTTCCCGATTGAGCCATTGTACTGTTCCTCTGATCGCACGTTCAAATGCCGGTTCTTGAACACTCGCACTCCACAAATTCGCTAGGTACTCGACAATCTGCCCGTTGTCATAGAGCATTTTTTCAAAATGGGGTACCGTCCAAGTCGCATCAACGGTGTAGCGGTGAAAACCACCAGCAACGTGATCATAGATACCTCCCCTTGCTAGGTCTAATCCTCGCTGAGCGCAGGCTTGATAGGCATCATATTCAGATTCATGACTCAACCGGGTACCCCGTAGGGCAAGCTCAGCATACGGTATCATCGGGAAGCTTGGCCCATAACTTCCTCCACTGATTACGCCCGTATTCGTCTCAATGCCACGCTCTAGTAACTCATCACTGAGCTGAGTGGATGCTTGGAGCATGGCTGACTGCTGGAGGTTCAGCAGAATTTCTTCTTTGAATGTTTGTAGCTTAGTTTTTTCGATGTCGTAGAAGCGGCGAATCGCTTGTAGTACCTGTAAAAATCCAGGGCGTCCGTAGCGTGGTTCTACAGGAAAGTAGGTGCCTCCATAAAACGGCACTAAGTCATCAGGGGTGAGGAAAACATTAAGCGGCCAACCTCCTTGCCCTGTCATCATCTGCAAGGCTTGCATATAAATGCTGTCGATGTCTGGTCGCTCTTCCCGATCCACTTTGATCGGCAAGAAATTAGCATTCATATACTGCGCGATCGCAGGATCGGAAAAGGCTTCTCCTTCCATCACCGTACACCAGTGACAGCTAGAGTAACCAATGGAAAGGAAAATCGGTCTGTTGTTTGCCTTAGCGGTTGCCAGCGCTTCATCAGACCAAGGCCACCAGTCTATGGGATTTTCAGCGTGCTTACGAAGATAAAGACTTTGGGTTTGAACAAGGCGGTTAGTCATGGGAACAGATACTTAAAAACTGAGTAGACGCGCTTTGTGGCTATCTGGAGAGTCAGTGTATGAGGGGCGTGAGTAATCCTCTTGGCTGGAGTAGAGACAGCAGGGTTCAAGAAGGACGCTCAAACAGAAGGTGGGGCTAGGAAGCACTACTCGACTTAGCTAATGTTGTAGGAGTGGGGTAATCGCGTGTGTGAGCCACAACTCCTCAGTGCAAGAAGAAGGCAGGAGGCTCTTATGCAGAAGGCAGAAGCCTTAATGCTTGTACAGTAAGCCGTTTAGCCAATGTTCAACTGGATAGTTATTTCCGCCGCGCTGCACTAAGTTTTCTCCCCTCCAAGTTTCAATTTGATGTCAAATTCGCTTTCGCTTTTTCATAGGCAGACTTCTGCTGAGGTGTTGATGCTTGTAGGCACTCAGCATGAACACGCTCCAAACCCTCGATGTACTCCTGATTCTTGCCCAAAACTGGGTTGGCGCGAGAGGAGGCAATGAGAGCCAGTTGCGCCCTTAGAGGCAATTGGCGGAACGCTTCTAAGCGTTTTTCTAAAGAAGACATAGTTTTAAAAACAGCTCTTTCAACAGGGATGAGTAAATTAACCAACACCGAACAGACTGTGACACCATTAGCTTATCTAATGCTTTGGTTCACTACGGGCAGAATCTCAGCCTTTTTTAACCTATTCGTGAATTGCTCTCATGAAGCTTTCGGAACGTTTTACAGATGCTCTAACCTTTGCCACGCAGTTGCACGTCAACCAAACTCGGAAAGGCGGTGGAGTTCCTTACATTTCCCACCTCCTGGGTGTGGCGAGTATCGCTCTAGAGTATGGGGCAAATGAAGATGAAGCGATCGCAGCTTTACTTCATGATGCCATTGAAGACCAAGGTGGTGCTGCAACACGAGAAGAAATTCGCCGCTGCTTTGGTGATGTTGTGACAGAGATTGTTGATGGTTGTACTGACTCCGACCAAACACCGAAACCGCCTTGGCTACAGCGCAAGGAGGCTTATATTGCTCACATTCCCACAGCATCAGCCTCAGTCCGTTTGGTGTCAGCAGCCGACAAGCTGCACAATGTCTGGTCAATTCTCAAGGATTATCGCCTTTTAGGAGATGCAGTTTGGGAACGCTTCCAAGGCGGCAAGCAAGGCACACTTTGGTATTACCGTTCTTTAGTTAAGGCGTTTCACACGGCTGGGTCAACCCCTCTGGTTGAAGAATTTGAGCGCGTCGTGGATGAACTAGAACGCTTAGTCGGCATTCGAGCGAATGAATAATAAGCAAAAAAGTTAGCGATCGCTCTTTTCTAAACCAACTGCTTTTTCTATACTCTGTTCATCATTAATGACTACTGAAAATTTCGACAAAAAGTAAACTAACTTTAAATACTTTTTGCAATACAAGCGTAATTCGTGCACATTACTGATGTATTACTTTTCTCTCTTTAGAGTGAAATTAATCGCTCCTGAATTCTCCCTTTCTTCTTCAAAAATATCTCTTTAGACCTAGTCCTTTAGATAGAGCTTATTACAGATGTATGACAGTCACAGTAAGTAAAGAAACTTGTACTAATTGAAAGATTCATCAGTCGTGGCTTCACCCTGGACAAATCCACTCCCGCTAGAAGAATTTGCAGCAACCAAAGTCGTAATCTATTCTTATGACGATCGCTGGGTTCCCATTACATTTTCCAATTTGGCTGAGGCAATAAAAATCTATCATCAGGCATTGCTTCACGGTGCAGAAATTTTTGTATTTCCACCGGATTCAACACTGGATCATTCGACAATAGGGCTTTTGTCCTCTCTGTAGGAAGCGATCGCTCATGCTGAACAACAGCATCAGTTAGACTAAGCTTCTAAAACAATCAACCAGTTTTCAGATCGCAATCTACTTGCGCTCGAACGATGCGATCAAAGGATGGGTAGAACCTAATCTTTGATTTAGCGCGTCGAGAGCGGTTGGCTGAGAATGAACATGAGCATCAATAAATAAACCAATCGCTTCCGCCATCAAATTTCTCAGTTGGTCTTCTGGTTGGGTTGCTGGAAAGTCTAGAAATGGTCTACCCGTGGTAGCATCAAACGGATCGACGACAGAAAAATGGTTGGCTCCTTCCAGAAGCAGTAGATAACTATCATCTCTCCCGCCTTTGATCGCTTCCCGGAAAGTACGCATCACTGGAGTTGTCGCCTGTTCCCACGCCACTCCATAGGGATGACTGCTGTTCGCAATGACTCCATCGCAGGTTCCCCCCATCAGGAGTAGAGGTAAGGAATCCGGTAAAGGGAGGATTGTGCCAGATGCATACCCTAGCTGTACAATTGCTGCGGTATGAGCAGCATACGCAAAAGCGGCTGCCACTTGTGGATGAAACCGCGAGTCTGCACTTTCGATGGCTACTCTACCTCCAGCCGAGTGCCCACCCAGAATAATGTGGTCTAAATCGAGCAAACCAGCTAAAACCCCTTCAGCTTGTAACCGCTCTAGTGCTGCCAGTAAAGCGGGCAAAGCAGAGGCTGTTGGTCCTGTACCGTAGACGTTTGGAGCCAACATCTTCAGGTCAACCCCTGGAGTGAGCGCTACCATGCCGGGTAAATTCTCGGCAATCCAAGAAAAGGTAACGACCACAAGTCCACGATCCGCCAATTTAACTGCCAACCATTGATACAACTCAGGTCCACAGTTAATCCCGTTGAAAACAATGACAACCTTGAATGGAGCTTGTTGAGAATCAGCAGGAACAACACCCAGATTCTGTTCTTGATCACTGCCTGACATCTGGGCTGGGTAGAAAACCTTGAGCTGAATGGTGTCATAGGGTGAAGCAGCAGTTTCAACTTTAGCAGTTTGGAAAAGTGCCCGAACAGTCATGATATTCAAATGTCAGCTACTCAAATCCGGATCATCCTATCACTGCTTTGAAACAGTTCGCAAATCTCCAAAACACATAACTTATGATTTCAGTTTGATGAGTAATCATGAACATCATTTCCTCTCAACTTTGAAGAATAAAATGATGCAATTAAACTATATCAACGTCATTTAGGAGAAGAGATGAAAGTTCGCGTATCTCACTAGTGCAAGAAGGCAGAAGGAAGGGGGCAGAAGGCAAAAGGTCGAAAGGCTTATACGTCTCCGTTTTGGCTCTGTTATACCATGTCTCGATTCTGCCTTTATTGCTTCTAAATTTTCGTATAAGTCTCGTTAGGGTGCTGGTGGATCTGGAGGAGAAGGAATCAGCCCCCCCCTTGCAAAGGCAGGGCTGAGGTGGGGTAATAATAACTTGCTGGAAGAGCTGAGTTATAGCAAGCAAGTTAAATGTTGAGCAGCTTACCTTTCTCCAAAATTTCACTGGCTCTTAGCACTTCCTGTCTTGCCCATTGATCGGCGGCTAGGATGTCATCTAAGGAAGGATTCGGACAGTTATCTGTTTGATGGCGATCGCATATTTGTTCAATCAGACGCGCAATATTCAAATATCCAATTTTCTCATCTAGAAATAACGCCACTGCCTGTTCATTTGCCGCATTCAACACCGCTGGCATGGAACCCCCCGCACGTCCTGCGGCATAAGCGAGTTGCATACAAGGATATTTTTGATGGTCGGGTTCCCTAAACGTGAGATTTCCAGCCTTCACCAAATCTAGCTGTTCCCAATCGGTATAAATGCGATCGGGCCAGGATAACGCATATAGTAGCGGTAAGCGCATATCTGGCCACCCTAGCTGCGCTAAAACTGAGGTATCTTGTAGCTCAATCAACGAGTGAATAATACTTTGGGGATGGATGACAATATCGATATGGTCGTAGTCCATGCCGAAGAGAAAGTGAGCCTCAATTACTTCCAAGCCTTTATTCATCAACGTGGCGGAGTCTACTGTAATTTTGCGCCCCATTGACCAGTTTGGATGCTTCAAAGCATCAGCAACAGTAACCTCTGGTAACTTCTCTACAGGCCAATCGCGGAATGCCCCCCCAGAGGCAGTCAGCAGAATCCGCCGCAATCCCCCCGTTGGAACCCCTTGAAGACACTGAAAAATTGCAGAATGTTCTGAATCTGCGGGTAATAATTTGACTCCATATTTCTCAACCAGTGGCAGCACAACAGGGGCACCAGCAATCAGAGTTTCCTTATTCGCTAGCGCAATATCTTTACCTGCTTCAATTGCAGCAATAGTTGGTAACAGACCTGCACAGCCAACAATACCAGTCACTACAGTTTCAGCATCCCCGTAACGGGCAACTTCTGCAACCCCAGCTTCACCAGCTAGGAGAATTGGTTGGGGATCGAGGTCGGCAAGTGCTTCTTTGAGTTCTGGTAACTTTTCTTCTATACAGATGGCAGCAATTGCTGGTCGAAATTGCCGAATCTGAGACGCTAACATTTCAACATTACGCCCTGCTGCCAATCCAACAAGCCGGAATTGGTCAGGATACTGAGCAACAATATCTAACGTCTGAGTACCGATAGAGCCGGTGGAGCCGAGGAGAGTAATCGCTTTCACAATGCTTTTAAAATTAGACGCCACTCCACTATAAAATTCTTTGGGTTAATTCTTCGCAAGCTTCTATGGAAAAAACTTAAGGAGTCTGGGATAGACCGTATTCTACAAGCCTATATTTAAGCTATTGTGCCTTTGGGCACTGCTGACAGAATGTTATTTGGCTTGTTGCCTCATTTAGGGATAAGCAGTGATAGTCCTGGACAGCCTTGTTACCGGAGTAAGCGATCGCATTTTCCCATCTTGCTGGATAGCACATCCATAAAGACTGAAATGACAAAGGAAAAAATCAGCCAAATAGTCAACTCATCTTTGCTGATTAGTGGTGCCTTTCTTCTTTGTGCAGCCTTGGGGATGTTGATTAATCCTAATACGTTTTATAAATTCTTTTCTCCAGTTCAATTAGTCCCCGATCCGATTCCTCCTTCCCAGAGTGTTAGTTACTACTGGGATTTAAAAGGTTATGCAGAGCTGGCATTGAATAACCAATGTATTGCCTTCTATCCTCTCTGGCCGCTTTTGATTCGTACCCTTTTTCATCCTCAGAGTGTAGAGCAAGCAGCTTATGCTTTTTTGGTGCTTTCTGCTGTTCTCTTCTTTATCTCTCTTCCACTGTTAGTGTGGATTTTCAAGAAAGCTTTAAACCACCAAAGCTTAGCGTTTCTCGTGGTTTTAGCATTTTCGCTAAGTCCAATGGCAATTTTTCGAGTCATCGGTTATACAGAAAGTTTCTTTACTATCCTTAGTGCTATTTTTATTTGGTGTTGCTTACGTCAAAGTCGTTTACATGAAACACTTCGACTCGCTCTAGTATTTGGCGTAACGTTTGTTATGTCTTTAACTCGACCGATTTTAATGCCATTTATCTTTTCCTCAATTGCTGCATTGGGAACAATTTATTTATTTGATTGGTTGCGATTAGAACGTCGAAGTAGAAGCAGTCTATTGACAAACGCTCATTATTATGGTGAAGAAATTAAAATTACCATTACCCTTTGCCTTGCCACAGTAATAGGCTATTTACCCTATGGTTTGTTTTGTCTGCATTCGAGAGGAAGCTTTTTTGCTCCGTTCACCGATCAATCGCTTTGGGGTACTAAATTAGGGTTGCATTTAGAACTCTTGCTCTTCCCTAAATCTCCTTTATTTGACTTGTATGGGTTGTATTTCCCGATATTAGTCTTAGTGCTTTCGCTGTTCTTGGTTTACTTCAAGGTTAGAAATGAAGAACCCTTAATGTGGATTCCTCAGTCGCCGCTGTGGCTGATTTTATTTTTATATCCACCGCTACTTGTAGTAACCTATATAGCTAATTATCTCAGGTTAAGGAGTAATACTAATTGGGTGAGGCAAGACGAAATTTCACACCCCCCGTGTCAAGGGGGGAGCAATCAAAGAATATGGGACAAAATTAAACCCAATGGGTCTAAGGCATCTAGAGGTGCTAGTTCTCTAAGTAAGCTTGTCACATCGGATTTTGCCCAAAGCTTGAGTCATAACTATCTGTTTTGGTTTTGTGCCTACTTCGCGGTGTTCCACTCACTTCTAATCTTTTTCACACGCGATCGCCTTTATAGTTTGGGGAGATATAGCTTCGGCCTTCCCTTCTTCTTCCTGACGCTGGGATATCTTTGTTGCTGTATTCCGGGTAAAAGAACGAACCTTGCCTTATGGTTGTTTATTTGGGTTAGTGCGATCGCTTTGGTTGAACAATGGGTGAATTATGGACAAAATCAATGGCTTGGTTGAAACGTAGCGGTTTTCAGTTACGCGCGTGTACATCACAATAACCTAACCCCCAACCCCTTCCCGGAATCGGGAAGGGGAGTAAGAATCAAAGCCTCACTCAAGAGTTCGCACTCCAATAAAATAGATTTTCGGTCATTCAGTGGTTGCGAGGAGAGTATGGAGTCATCGGCTGACAGTATCAAAGCATCCGGTAACGATACCGAGAAACTAACTAGAACAAGGTTAATGCCAAAGGCTGTTGGTTGGATGATTGGTGTCAATGCTTTGATTTTATTTGTGTGTAGCAGTGTGCGACACGCCTTGTTTCAATCATCAGCGTTTGATTTGGGGATTTATGACCAAGTTATTTACCTGATGAGTCAAGGACAACCCCCAATTTCTTCGTTCTTGGGGTTCCATCATCTCGGCAACCATACTGCTTATTCTGTCTACCTGCTGGGTTTGCTGTACAAAATTTACCCGACGATTCACTGGTTGTTTGCGGTGCAAGCCATTGGTTTGTCGTTAGGTGCGCTACCCATTTGGCATCTGGCGCGTCAGGCGGGGTTGAAAGAGTCGCAAGCAACAGCAATGTCAGCAGTGTATTTGTTGTACCCGTTGATTTTCAATCTCAATATTTTTGACTTTCACCCAGAAGTCATGGCTGTATCGGTAATCTTAGGGGCAGTTTTGGCGGCACGATTGGGGAAGGTAGCGTGGTTCTGTTGTGCCATCCTTTTTGTGTTGGGATGTAAGGCGGCGCTTTCCCTAACCGTGGTAGCGATGGGAGTATGGCTGCTTGTCTTTGAGAAGAAACGAGTTTGTGGTGCGATCTCAATTGTAGCGGGTGTCGCTTGGTTTATTATTGCGACTCAAATAATCATCCCTAGATTCAGTGGCACAGAGGCAGCGGCTGTCTTTCGTTATGCCTATTTAGGAGACTCGGTACTGGATATTGCGAAAAATCTCTTATTCAAGCCAAATCTAGTATTAGGAAAAATCTTTTCCCTCGGTACGCTGGAATATTTAGCGTTGTTGCTATCGCCAGTAATTTGGGGACTTTCACCTCGCTATTTAACACCGTTGGTAGCCGCGATTCCGGCGCTAACGATGAATATTCTTGCGGCTTACCCTTATCAACGGGATTTAATTCATCAGTATTCTCTACCAGTCTTACCCTTTCTTTTGTTGTCGGTAATTGCAACGCTGGCGGCGGGTAAAGGCTTGTTACGCAACAAACGAGAGATAATACTTTGGTCGTTGGTAGCTTTTTTAGCGTTAGCGAAGTTTGGTTATTTCTGGAGTCGGTATTTGCGTCCGATTGAGACTTGGCAAGCTACAAAAGATGCGATCGCAGTGGTAAAAACAAAAGAAGGTGTTTTAGCATCCGCTCATATTGCCCCTCATCTTACTCACCGTACCTTAATCAAGGCAGCTTTTCCGGGTTCAGAATCAGCAGACCTAAATCAGTTTCGGTATGTTGTACTCAATGTCCGTTACCCTGGCTTAGGGCTGCCTATGGAAGTTGGGACAAATTTGGTAAAGCGGCTTAGTCAAACGCCAGAGTTTCAGTTGCGTTATCAGCGGGATGATGTATTTGTGTTTGAAAAGGTTGCTGATTCATAGTTTCGTTAGTATCAAATCTGCGGCTATAGGAACAAAGCCTACCTTCACGGACTAAAGACAGCCTTGCAAGCGTGTTTAGAACAATCAGCAGAATCAGGAAAATGAACGAGAATCTTTTACAACGAATCACCCTCAATTCAGATATTTGTCATGGCAAGCCCTGTATTCGGAATCTGAGATATCCGGTTGAGTTTTTGCTGGAGCTACTTAGCTCTGGTATGACAACGGAGGAAATCTTAGAAGACTATGACGACTTGGAAACAGAAGATATCTTAGCTTCACTGTTATTTGCAGCAAGGCTTAGTCAGGTTAAGAGCATTTACAAATTTGCCTCATGAAGTTTTTGGTGGATGCTCAGTTGCCGTTACGCTTAGCCTATCGCTTGCGAGATGTAGGGCATGATGTGTTGCACACACGAGAGTTACCCCGTCAAAATTCAACTCCTGATTCTGCGATTAACCAAATTTCGCTGGAGCAGGAACGAATTGTGATTACAAAAGATTTGGATTTTTTGGAATCGTTCCTGATTCGTCAACAGCCCTATAAGTTGCTATTAGTGACAACAGGCAATATAAAAAACTCTGATTTAGAGGCATTATTTCTCAACAATCTTTCTCAACTTGTTGAACTACTTGAGCAACACAACTACATTGAGTTAAGCCGTAACGCTCTAATCGTCCATCAATAATCATCCGAAAATTGTGCAAAGCCTTTTGGAATATTGATACAGTAGCGGTTAAAACGATTAATGCTTAGGTTGGTAAGGATGATGTTCCATCCAGTGTCGAGCAATATCCAGACGGCGGCAAATCCAAACCTTGTCATGCTTCTGGACATAATCGAGGAAACGCACCAACGCTGCTGTACGCCCAGGACGCCCTGCTAACCGCGCATGTAACCCAACAGACATCATTTTGGGGGCTGTTTCTCCTTCCTGGTAAAGCACATCAAACGCATCTTTGAGATAAGTAAAGAAGTCATCGCCACTGTTGAATCCAGGCGCAACGCAGAACTTCATATCGTTGTTGTCTAGAGTGTAGGGAATTACTAAGTGTGGCTTCCCCTCAACTTCTACCCAGTAAGGCAAGTCATCGTTATAGCCATCAGAGTCGTAAAGAAAGCCACCCTCCTCAACAACTAAGCGACGGGTGTTAACACTAGGCGCATAACGACAGTACCAACCGAGAGGACGTTCACCCGTTAGTTTCTGCAATGACTCAATCGCCCAACGCATTTGTGCGCGTTCCTCGACTTCATTCATGTTTTGGAAGCCAATCCAGCGCCAACCATGACAACAGATATCATATCCAGCTTTTGCGATCGCATCTGCTGCTTCTGGATTTCGTTCTAACGCCAGTGCCGCACCAAATACAGTAATAGGAATATCTCGTTGGGCAAATAAGCGCATCAACCGCCAAAATCCTGCCCGACTCCCATACTCATAAACCGACTCAACAATTAAGTCTCGCCTCCCCGATTCCATCGAAGCACCAGGCACTTCCCAAAGATACGTTTCTGAGCGATTATCACCATCAGGAATCGAGTATTCTGACCCCTCCTCATAGTTCATTACAATTTGCAGGGCAAGGCGAGCGCCTCCAGGCCATTTTGGATCAGGTGGGTTTGCCCCATAGCCAATTAAGTCACGCGGGTAAGGCTGGGTCATGAGACAAGTAGATGAACACGAGTTGACAGTAACTATAATTGCATCTCTGGTGCTGTAAGCTGTTGGCAAATTCATTGCTGTAGGAGCCAATGGCATTCATTGGTGTCAACTTAAGACCCGCTCATTGGTTTGGCTGACCATATTATTTGTTTTCTATTGGTATTGATTCATCAGTCGTTGCACCTGAATCTGCACATCTTGAAAGGCAAGAGGAGACACAACCCCAGTTCTGAAGGTTTGTTCGGTGGTGTAGCGCCCGTTCTCTAAGTCTCGAAAGACTGTAAGTTCCTTATCCTTAAGATTTACTACCCAATATTCAGCAATATCTGCTTCGTCATAGACAGCTTTTTTCTCGTTCAGGTCTTTGCTGAGAGTAGTGTTTGAGAACTCAATTAGCCAAAAAATGTCATCTGGATAGGGATGGTGTTCTAGATAGACTGCTCCCAGTGGTTTAACTATTGCCAAATCTGGGGCGGGTTCGGAGTCATGGGGCAGGGTGATGGGGTGCGCCTCGCGGATTTTGACCCGATTGCCCAGCAATGTCCGCAAATAATCGCCAACTTCACTGTTGTAGTAGGCGTGGGGTTCTCGCTCTGGCGGCATAACTACAAGATCTCCGCGCAATAGCTCGACGGGTTGATCGTCAAACAGCCCAGCATCAATCGCCCGGTGATAGCGTTCAATTGTCCATTTGTAGGTGGTAACAGTCATGGCTTGTAAGCGGATCTTATTCATTTTTTTGAATGAATAGCTGACTCAGCCGTTTTAATATTCCTAAAACTGTATACGAATCATTACCCCGCCTTAACGTAAATTCATCCGATAACGCATACAGTGGAACCTCTTGCTGAATCATTTTAAGAAAAATAAAATTACTTCCATTCGTCACCAAACCAAACAGAGGCTTTTCAGGTTGAGGACTTGCCAACATATAAGCTAAAGCCTGCGGAATTCCTGGCTCTAGAGACAGTCCGGCGCGTTTCGACTCAATGACAATTACCCAAAACCGATCTTGCAACACCAAAACATCAATCTTGCCTCGGATAACAACCTCTTCATCCTGCTCAACAATCTCTACTGATTCCTCACTTTGGCTGTAAAAGGGTGGTAGATAAAAGCCCGCTAAATCCAACAGGGGTGATAGCACGACCATTTTTACCATATCCTCCAGCATTGGACGCATGATTAAGTTGAGATAGCTCTGCTTAACCCGATCTAATCGCTGCCTTTCTCCATCAGTTAGTTCAGGTAATTCCCCTTGCCATTCCTGAAAAAATTGCTCGTCTTCAGACCGCCTTAACTTAAACTTTTTTACTAAATCATATAATGTTACTTTCTCAGCCTGAATGACCTGAACCATAAACCGCATCCTACTTCTTTTGAGATGAAGCATAACTCAACTACTGAAGAAACACATCCAACCCCTGACACGTCTCATCCCGTTCTGTCTCAATCTCCTGCCAACTTAACAACAGGTTGGTATGACTGAACAGCCTTTTGATAGCGTCGCACCATTTATTCAGGAATATATCTACACACAAGGCTGGACTGAATTTAGGCAAGTTCAAGTCGAAGCTTGTCGCGTTATTTTTGATACAGATGCTCACCTTTTACTAGCAGCAGGAACCGCATCAGGTAAGACAGAAGCGGCTTTTTTGCCCGTCTTAACTCGGCTTCACCAAAACCCATCTACAACCATTGGCGTCCTCTACATTGGCGCTATTAAAGCACTAATTAACGACCAATTTGAACGCCTCAACGACTTACTCAAACAAGCTGATATTCCGGTTTGTGCTTGGCATGGCGATGTCTCGCAACGCCGCAAACAACAGTTACTCAAAAATCCTAAAGGTGTACTGCAAATTACTCCAGAATCCTTAGAAAGCCTACTTATTAATAAAACTAGTGAACTCAGCCAGCTATTTGGAGATTTACAGTTTGTCATTATTGACGAGATTCATGCTTTCATGGGTTCTGAACGGGGTTGTCAGATTCTCTGCCAATTGTCACGCCTCTCTCGATTCATCAAAACTCCACCTCGCAGGATTGGCTTATCGGCAACGTTGGGCGATTACTCACTAGCAGAGAATTGGCTGAGTTCAGGAACCAATAGAGCCGTTATTACTCCTAAAATTCAGGGTGGGCAACGAAAAGTGCAGCTAGCGTTGGAACACTTCTACCGTTCCCATGAACCTGATGATGAAGCACTCAATAGTTCTTACTACAACTACATTTTCGACAACAGCAAATCTCGAAAGTGCTTGATTTTTGCTAACAATCGTACTGAGACAGAATCCATTATCGCCAAGCTGCGTCAAATTGCCAAGACACAAGGATTACCAGATATTTACCATGTTCATCATGGCAGCATTTCTGCCCCACTTCGAGAAGCAGCAGAGGAAGCCATGCGTGAGGCTTCAACACCTGCTGTTACAGCTGCAACCGTTACTTTAGAGTTAGGGATTGATATTGGTCAACTTGAACGGGTAATTCAGCTAGACGCACCCTTTTCTGTCTCTAGTTTTTTACAACGCTTGGGACGCACCGGGAGACGGGGGAGTCCTGCTGATATGCGCTTTGTCTGCACTGAAGTTGAGCCATCTGGTGAAGAATCCTTACCTGAGCGAATTCCCTGGCAACTCTTGCAGTGTATTGCCATCAGCCAGCTTTATATAGAAGAACGTTGGATTGAGCCAATTGAGCCGATTCAATATCCCTTTAGCTTGTTGTATCACCAAACAATGAGCATCTTAGTAGGGATGGGAGAACTCTCACCTGCTGCCCTCGCTCAAGAGGTTTTAAGCCTGCCTAGTTTTGCGGCAATTACACACGCAGATTTTCGGCAACTGCTACGTTACCTGATTGATATTGACCATATTCAACAGACTGAAAACGGTGGACTAATTATTGGTTTAACTGGCGAACGGATTGTCCGAAATTTTCACTTTTACGCTGTCTTTCCAGACAATGTGGAATATGTTGTCCGGGATGAATCAGGAGAAATTGGCAGTATTGCAATGCCTCCTCAGCTAGGAAATCGGTTTGCCTTGGCTGGGAGAAGCTGGGAAGTTTTAGATATTGATACCAAAACAAAAGTTGTCTTTGTTAAGCAAGTCGATGGGAGTGCCAGTATTTCCTGGCAAGGTGGTAGTTGCAGCATTCACACCAAAATTCTGGAACGGATGCAAAAAGTTTTAATTGAAGATACGCAATATTCTTACTTGCAAACTAAAGCAAAAGAACGCCTAAAAGCAGCGCGTCAACTTGCAAAAGTAGAGGGATTGACACAAGAAAATATTTTGTGTCTTGATGAGAAAATCTGCTGTATTTTTCCTTGGATGGGAACAGTTGCCTATCGCACCTTGGAACGGTTACTCAATTTTGTTGTCAGGGAGTCTTTAGATATCAGAAGTATTAAAGGTAAATCACCTTATTATCTGATAATAAAATTGGGACATGAGAGAGTGGAAGAGCTTCGTCAGGAAATTTTTAACTTATATAATAAAGGAGTGACAGAAGATAATTTAGTTGCTGCGGAAGAAGCGCCAAAACTCCAAAAATATGATGAATTTATTCCTAACAACTTGCTTCGCAAAGCTTTTTCACTTGATTATCTAGACGTAGCGGAACTCAGACAACTTCTCAATAAGTGGTAGCTGTTGGCAAGAGGTAGTTCTTGTGGGAGTTACTATTTAGTGATAGTTAAATTTTAATCGCTACATAGCAGAGGAATTAAGGACGGGAACCGCTTCGATATTTAATGCTTTCTTAGCATCTTCTAATCGAGCAAGCGCAAAGTCCATCTCTCGGTTAGGTTTGCAACGCTCTAAAAGAGTATTCAGAACAATTTCAAACCTGGATGCTACTGACTCAACTTGCTCCGAGGAATCTGAAGAAACGCCGCTTGCTTTGGAGTAGTCAGTTCGCTTGTACCCAATTTGTTCGCCTCGCTTAAGTGACAGTCCTGCCCAATCACGGGACTCTTCTAAATACGCGATCGCTTCATGGACTTGGGCATCTAATAGATATGTCCGTAAAATGATGTCAAATAGTTGAACAAACTCAAATTCAATTTTTAGGATTTGAGCAAGTCCTTCTTGCGTTTGCTGTGGATATCTAGACAGGCGCTCCCGCAACGCTTTAGCTTCTTGTGTAAATTCTGACATAAGCCGGATAAAACTTTTGAATAAAAAAAATCAGCGACTTTTGAACCGGCACCCTACACCATATAGTCTATCAAAATACCCATTGAGACTGTGATGAAAATCAACATAAGCTTGTGAAAACACTTAAAGAAATTAAGAGGAAGCGATTTCTTGTCCTCTCCTTAAATCCGGAAGATTAAATAAATTTTATACATTCACTCTCGTAAGGTATTGAAAGCGAACTCGTGTTCTAGACGGCCGTCTTTGCCAGTTCTTTAGGTAGACGGCGAGGCACATCATAGGTTAAAAAATCATAGGCTAATTTCGTTTGTGGGAAAATTGCTCGTGCTTCCTCAAGCAAGTCATCCAACATAATTGCATTTCCCGGAGCGTAGCGCGGACTGAAGTGTGTCATGATTAACTGCTTTACCCCAGCACTCAGAGCAACTTGTGCTGCCATCGTTGAAGTAGAGTGCAAGCGGTCAAAGGCGAGTTGGGCATCTTGGTGAGCAAACGTGGCTTCGTGAATCAGAACGTCAGCATCACGGGCAAGTTCTACTGCATTATCACAATAGACCGTATCAGTACAATAAACGAACTTACGCCCAATTTCTGCTTCTCCACACAACTCGGAACCCTGAATTTGGCGCCCATCTGGCAAGGTTACCGTTTCACCGCGCTTCAGCTTGCCGTAAAGAGGCCCTGAGGGAATTCCTAATTCAGTAGCTTTTTCTACGTCAAAACGTCCCGGCCGGTCTTTTTCCTCGACTCGGTAGCCAAAAGCTGGAACACGATGCTTGAGGCTACGGCAGCTAACGATAAACTCGTCGTCTTCGTAGACTACACCTGGACTAACTGTATGAACCTGGACGGGGTAAGAAAAATGGGTTTGGGAGTACTTTTTACCAGCCCGAAGGTAGTCCTCTAAATCCACTGGTCCGTAAAGATCAATCCGATCTGTGTTTCCCGCCAGCCCACAGCTTGCTAAGAGTCCCATCAACCCATAGATGTGGTCACCGTGCATATGGGTGATGAAAATTCGGCTGATCTGACTGACCTTGAGGTCACTACGCAGCAGTTGGTGTTGGGTACCTTCACCGCAGTCAAACAGCCAGATTTCCGCACGCTGAGGTAGACGGAGGGCAACGCTGGAAACATTACGCGATCGCGTTGGGACTCCAGAGCTTGTTCCTAAAAAAGTAATTTGCACAGGCGTTGACAACTTCACACAGGTCAGGGAATTGATCTCCCATCCCTATACTACATACTACACAGCAGCACTCTAGAACAGTTTTGTTGATTTTTCCCCACCTCCCAAACTCCTCATCTATCTTGGGGAACATGCCTGACCTCTAGATCATCTAGATGAAAATTGAAGTTAGTGTTGACGCAATCAGTACTAAACGTGCTAAATGTATCCCAGGAATCTTTATAGGAGTATTACCCTAGATAGAGTCCATCGGTATGTTTAACCATGGCAACAACAATTTAACTCAGGTGAGTTTTCTCTATTCACGTCATGAACTGATTAGTCCAGCAATGGCTTGGAGCGAAATTCAATCAAATCTTGTTAATCCAAATATGAGACTAGTCGCAGTAGGAAGTTTTAAAGATGGCATCTAGACATTTCTCTGTCTCTCTTATGTCTTTGCTGAAGCAGATGATTTTACTGGGAGGGCGTCATTGGTGGCTCTCTTTTTTACTGTGGATTGTCCTAGTTGGTCCCGCGCAAGCGGCGATGGAACTACGGGTGGCAATTAAAGATGGTGTCAGCAGGGTGCAAGTGGGTAGTTCGACTAATGCTATTGTCCGGGATAGTGCTGGTCAGCAAGTCGGAGAACTAGAAGCAATGAATGCCTTCAGCGCTCAAGGTGGGGGAGGGAATGTCGCTTTGGGACAGTGGCGATCGCAATCGCTCTGGGTTGAACCGGCGGGTGACGGTTATGTTTGGATTGGCGATCGCTGGTATCGGGGACGGACTCAACTGGTTCCCACCAGTAAGGGACTCACTGCGGTTAACCATGTCAATTTAGAACACTATCTCTATAGTGTTCTCGGCGCAGAAATGAGTCCTAGTTGGCCTCTAGAAGCCCTGAAAGCCCAAGCTGTTGCCGCTCGTTCGTTCGCCCTTCATAAGCGTTCATCAGGGAATAGTGCCTACGACGTTACCAACACAACATCGTCGCAAGTTTATAAAGGGATAGAAACCGAAGCGCAAAGCACACATCAGGCAGTTAACGCAACAGCAGGACAAGTAATGACTTATGGTGGCAAAGTTATCCTCGCCGCTTTTCACTCCTCTTCGGGAGGACATACAGAAAATGTAGAAGATATCTGGACACAACCATTACCCTATCTGCGAGGAGTCGCGGATTACGACATGGGCGCACCTGTCTTCCAGTGGACAAAAAGCTTTTCCAGAGGTGAGATGAGTCGCTTGATTTCTGGTGTTGGCAATGTAGTGTCCATGACACCCGAACGCAGAACTCCTCAGGGGCGTGTCGTCACAATGAAAGTGCAAGGCGATCGCGGCACAAAGCGGGTAAGCGGCAATGATTTACGCAGCGCCTTGGGCTTGAGAAGTACACTATTTGCCGTTTCTTCAACGGGTAGTGGTTTCCAAATTGATGGTCGTGGTTATGGACACGGGCTGGGTTTGAGTCAGTGGGGGGCGCACAATTTAGCAGCGCAGGGTACTAACTACCAGCAAATTTTGGGTCACTATTACCAAAGCGCTACTCTTGCCCAGCTTCAGGCAAATTAACTATAACGGTTCTCAATTCAGTGAGATAAATGCGTAGGGGCGCACCCCAAGAGCGCCCTTATTGTGATTTGTATTCGCTCTAAAAAGCGATCGCGTTCCAGAAAACCTGACGCAAAATGCTAACTAACTTGTCAGCACAGCATAATTTCCCAGGGCGATAAGCTCATAGTAGTTACTACTGCATTCGCAGTTACTAATAACTTTACAAAAAACGATTAACAGAACTTGATGCCATTTTTAATTTAACTTTTTTATGCATCGCTCTAATTACTCATTTACCAATTTGGTCAAAAACTGGGTTACCTAATTTTTTCATATTAGTGACTGTTATTGTCACTCTCTTATCTCTATCAGGCTATCTGGGAAAACTCAACGTCTATCTAGAAATAATCAGTAACTTCAAATTTCAATATCTACTAGTTGCATTTTGTTCTTTTATCTTCTTTAGGCTGACTCGCTGCAAAAATTGGTGGATAGTAAGCTTGTTTTGCCTATCAATTAACTTGACAGAAGTCGCCCCTTGGTATCTTCCCCAACTAGGAGTTAGTCATCAAAGTTCGGGTCAATCGATGCGGCTGTTTCTGTCAAATGTTTTGTTTTCCAATACTCGGTACGCTGATGTTATCTCCCTGGTGAGAGAAGAAAAACCTGCGATCGCTGTGTTTTTGGAAGCTACTGACCCTTGGCCCGAAGAGTTGAAAGTTTTACAGGATATTCTGCCCTATCATATCGGTGCAAAGAAGCTTGAAATCGAAGTCTATAGTAGTTTTCCTCTGGAAAACACCTCAATTCAGTTATACGGAGAAAAGCGGGGCAATGTCATATCCGATTTAACGATTCAAGGGAAAGTCGTCTCAATAATTGCGAGTCATGCCAATCCCCAATTAGTTTTTGGTAGCCAAGGTTATAAGTGGCGAAATAGACATTTGGAAGAAGGTATTGGTGATTATGTGGTGCAACTCAAAAAGCCAGTTGTGTTAATTGGCGATTTGAATGCGACTATGTGGTCGCCCTACTATAAAACTATGATTCAGCGATCTGGTTTGCGTAATACTCGTGCTGGTTTTGGAATTTTACCAACTTTTGGACCATTACTACCTTGGGGAGGTATTCCTATAGACCATTGTTTAGTCAGTCCAAAAATTAAGGTTTTGAATACTAGAACGGGCAAGGAGGTTGGTTCCGATCACCTCCCTTTAGTTACAGATTTAGTCATTCCTGTCTCGTGATTAACTACTGATACAGCGAGGCAAGATAGCTGAGTGATTCACCAACAACACGACAAGTTCGGCAATCTGGCAAAATTGTCCCACCCATTCGTTCATAAAAAGCGATCGCTGGTTCGTTCCATTGGGCAACATTCCACTCCACGCGCCCACAACCTCGCTTTATCCCTAACTGAGCCACATAACTCATCAGGGCTTTACCAATGCCCATCCCTCTGTATTCAGCTAAGACAAATAAATCATCTAGATGAATACCTACTTGTGTCATGTAGGTTGAATAATTAGAAAAAAACGTCGCAAACCCAACAACTTGACCCGAAGATTCCGCCAGGATTGCCTCAATATGAGGTCGTTCTCCAAAGAGATGGGCTTCTAAGGTAGCTGCATTTCCAGTGATAGCATGAGGGATATTTTCATAATCTGCTTTCGTGTGAATTAGCTCAAATAATGTAGAAACATCAGCAGGTGTGACTGGACGTACAAGGAATTGAGACGAGACTGTTGACATGACTAGATTCCTCCTAAGATTTGAATTTATTTACTTTGCTGAAAAACATTGAGTGAAATTTTATTAAGGCTGAGCAAGCCAAAAAAAAGCTGATGGTTGATAGCTGACCGCTAACTGCTATGCTCCGAACTTCGACACTTGCAGCTAAACGCTATTAGCCCAAACTCAACAACAACCCAACTCCAACTAGCGAAATAAGAACACCGACAAATGCTCTTAGGCTTACTACTTCGCCCATCCAAATGACAATCGGTAGCACAAACAAAGGACTAGTAGCGCTTAGGGTTTGGGCAATGCCAGCCGCTGTGAATTTAAGTGCTGTTTGTTGTAGCCAAATTCCTAAGAAAGTTGAGGCAAAAGCTGCAAAAATTACAGCGCCTAGTATCCGACTTAATGACTTATCTCTATCTGTTACTAAGGGTTTGATCCAGAGTCCAATCGGATAGCGCTTGACCAACAGCCATAAAACAATGACGAGCAACGCCCCGAAGAGCCTTAGCAGCACACTCCACAAGGGACTGATATTGGTTTGAACAAAGGCTTGTCGGGATAAAACAGCACCAATTGCTTGTCCCACAGCAGATAGTAGACCGCAGATGATGCCCCAGACTGGTATTGAGGTTGCACTTTTTCCTCCCGTCGAGGCTGAACTGGACACCCCTGGTACTCGTTCAGTCACTACCCAAGCAACACCCAGAATTACCAGTAAGATGCCGCACCAAGCGATCGCACTCAGCTTTTCTTGCAAAAAGAGGGTAGATAGAAGTGCTGCTGTTGGTGGGTCTAATGTTTTTATCAGTAACGTCCGTCTTGCTCCCAATTGTTTGAGTGCTTCCAGAAAGAACGTATCTGCTAAACCGATTCCCACAACACCACTCAGGAGAAGGAGGTAGAGGGGTAAAGGGGAGGCAGTGGGGGTAGTTATGCCTTGTAAGAGGAGAGTTGGAATTAAAAATGCGATCGCCACCACCGTCTTAATCAGATTCAACTCCAACGCTGGAATCCTGGCTCCGGCATGAGTGTAAATCACTGAACCCAACGCCCACAAGCAAGCGGCACTAAGGGCTGCTAGTTCTCCCCAAAAACTTATGTATTCAACGTGAGGCAAGCTAAACATCGGCGAGAGATAACGCATTTCTCTCACTCTAGGGGAGGTGATTATAGATGTCCAATATATATTTGAGGGCTGATTTATATAAAATTTGTATAAATAGAAAAGCCAGTCATGGAACTTCGACACCTCTACTACTTCGTTGCTGTTGCCGAAGAATTGCACTTTAGTCGTGCTGCTCAACGATTGCACATTGCCCAGCCTCCCCTTAGTCAGCAAATTCGCAATTTAGAAGAGGAATTAGGCGTGCAGCTATTTGAGCGTACCAAGCGTCGGGTTGAGTTAACTGATGCAGGGCAAGTATTTTTGCAGCAAGTGCGTCCGACGCTTAGGCAGATTGAAGAGGCAGTTCGCTCGGCACAACGAGCTAGTCGTGGTGAAATTGGTCGCTTAGTTGTTGGGTTTAATAGTTCTGCGACCTATAGTGTTTTGCCTAAGATTCTTCGTGTCTTTCGAGAACGCTGTTCTGATGTGGAACTGGTTTTGCATGAACTTACTACCAGTCAACAGCTAGAACGGTTTCACCACAACCAAATTGATACAGGTATTCTTTACTTACCTGTTGAAGAGAGTAGTTTGAATATCCTGTCGGTTTTGAAAGAACCTCTGGTTATTGCTCTGGCTGAAACTCATCCCCTGGCAACTCAACCACAAGTCTCAATTCTGTCACTGATTAATGAGCCTTTTATTTTACCTCCCCATCATTTGGGAGCAGGACTCTATAGCCAAATTATGAGTCTATTTCAACAGGCAGGTTTTACTCCAAAAGTGGCGCAAGAGGCGATTTTGCTTCAAACTGCTGTCAGCTTAGTCGCTGGAGGAGTTGGTGTTGCGATCGTTCCTGCTTCTGTTCAAAATTTGCAACGAACAGGGGTTGTTTATAAGTCGATGCAGGAACAGCCCCCAGAAGTGGAGATTGCTGTCGTGTGGCGACGGAATGACTCATCCCAGGTTTTGCAGAAATTTCTCCAAGTGGTTAGCGAGATAACTGATAAATCTGGGAACTTAGGGGGAAACTAGGCGTGGGTTATGGTAAGAGGAGGGTTGGAATTAAAAACGCGATCGCCACCACCGTCTTAATCAGATTCAACTCCAACGCTGGAATCTTGGCTCCGGCATGGGTGTAAATCACGGAACCCAACGCCCATAAGCAAGCGGCACTAAGGGCTGCTAGTTCTCCCAAAAAACGCATGAATTCAATGCGATCGCAATTTCTCTTCACGATGAGCAAAACAGCCATCCCAGGTGCCAGCCATTTTCCCTACTGCAATGACTTTAGCTTGGCGTTCCGCATCAACACCCAGCGAAAATCAGTAATCAACTTCAATACTCATTGAAAAAACAGATCTTACTTGTTAGCTTGATGTCATTTCTATAATTGACATCTATCCTAAGGCGGATTATTATTTAAAAACCGATATAACAACATAAACCTATCGATCAAGTAAAGTTTTGATAAACCTATTAAAACGCTCGTTAATATAATGATTCAAAAACAATCTCTAATCGATTTACTGCCAAAGCAGTATCATCTTCCACTTCGGTTTCATTATTGGGAAATTAGAGGAAAACATGAGAGAGAAATTTTCTTCTTAAAAGAATTAGTGAGTAGTAGGAAGCGGGCTATTGATATTGGAGCAAATGTAGGAACTTATAGTTATGCACTTTCTAAATTGTATAAAGTTGTAGAAGTATTTGAACCTCAATCTTGGTGCGCTGACACAATACTTGCTTATAGCAAATCCCGTAGAAGTAACATCAATGTATATAATGTTGGTTTATCTGAATCCAATGGTTCCTTGAATTTGCATATTCCTATTAAATCGGGTCGGTACTTGTATTATTTAGCGAGTTTTAGGCAACTAGAGGGAGAGACTAAACGTATAACTGTACCTGTTCACCGACTAGATGACTATAACTTTACAGATGTTTCATTCATAAAAATTGACGTAGAAGGATATGAGAGTCAAGTAATAAGAGGAGGACAAGAAACTATTCTTAGAGAGAAGCCAGTTCTTCTTGTAGAAATAGAACAGAGGCACCTGGGTAGCAAACCTATACAAAAAGTATTTCAAGAAATTATTGACCTTCACTATGAAGGTAGTTTTTTATACAAAGGAAAGCTGCATCCTTTGTCTGAATTTTCATATGAAATACATCAAAAACAGTTTTTAGATTCTACTTTTAGCAAAGTATTTGGCAACAAGATAAATAGAAACTATATCAACAATTTCGTGTTTAAACCTATTTAGTCAAGCTGAATTGATTTGGCTTTAAATAATGCGATGAATGATACTTACTGAATCCCTCCTACTAATTGCCAGTTCTAGCTGATGGACGTCGGAGGAAATATTCTGCCGTAGAATTGGTTAGCCACAGCCATAACCTGAGGCAATGCGCCAAACTTTGTAGCTATGGCTTTGGCTAATGGGATAATGATTGGAGAGAAAGAACCATAGTTGTAAACTATGGGATTCGTTTAAGTAATCGACTTTATGCTGCCCATCTCTAGACAGCAGCAGCTTGACGGAAGCGTTTTTCAGTACCCGTATACTCCGGCACCCAACCTTCAGTTGTCGTGAAGTAGCGCACGGCTTTAATCCGTTGCGACGGTGTTAGATAAAACCAGTGTTCAGTGTTCGCCGGGACGTTGATGTAATCTTCTGCTTGTACTGTTAATTCTACTTGGGTGCCATCAGGACGAACAAAGCCAAACACCCCATCACCAGCAATAATGTAACGGACTTCAGGGTCAGTGTGGTAATGACAAGGGTCAAACTTCTCTAGCAGGGCGTTAAGATTTGGAACTTCTGGATGCAGCACAATTAAGTCACGAGACTGATAGCCAGCCGTTTGCTGGAGTTCTTCAAAGTAGCTATCAAGCGCGTCGAGAACTTGTGCTTTCTCCTCATCGCTGAGGGCATCCTTTGCTAGTAAATTTTGAACGTCTGGATTGTCTCCTACCGGCCAGCGCTTTAGCTGAACAGATAAAGGAGCCAGTTCTCGTGCAATATCATCCACCTGAGTATAAGTTGTACCGTCTTCAAGTCGTAGAATTGCCACAATACACCTCCATTTGCGATTAATCACGCTGTAGCTCTACAAGGGCTGTCCGCTACAGGGATAACTCTTGTAGGGTGGCGAAAATTATTCTTGCATAACGCTCATCCCCTAAAAGTTTTCGCTCATCCCAGCAATAGACAGCGCCTCTCTACAGCTAGATTTCGCATGATAGCACTGTTCTCAAAATACGATTTGTTTGTCTTTATTTTTATAAATTTTTTAATAGTTTTTGTTATTCGTTGATGCGCTCCTTCTTTCTTTTGCGATTGGCTTGAATTGAACGTAATGTCACGACTACTAGAGTTAAAGCAGTGATGGGAATAACAAATGCCAGGAACACTGTGCTGAATAACGGGAGGCTATCGTGCTGTGTGGAGTCTAAAATTAGGTAGGTAGCATAGGCAAGGTAATAAGCTAAAAACACTAGACCTTCCCAACGTGCGATGACGTAGCCTGTGAAAAAAATTGGCAGACACGCGATCGCAACAGCAATCATCACTGGAATGTCGAATCGCAGTGCGGCATTAGAAATATTGATCCCATCGGGTGAGACAATAGCGGCTAAACCAATCACTGCCAGGATGTTGAAAATATTGCTACCCACTACATTTCCAACTGCAATATCCCGTTCACCACGCATAGTGGCAATAACCGAAGTAGCAAGTTCCGGCAAAGACGTTCCCGCCGCGATGATGGTGAGTCCAATAACTAACTCGCTCACTCCAAATGCCTGAGCAATGATAATTGCATTATCGACAAGTAAGCGTGAGCCAAGCACCAGCAACACCAAACCCCCGATAATTAACCCCAAATTAACGACCCACTGCTGTGCTGATACACCTGAACGAACATCATCCTCAGGTACATCTTCAGATTGAGCCGCACTATTGTTCTCCTTACGGCTTTCGTAAATCAAAAACACTGTATAGGCTATACCGCCGATTAATAAAATAACACCATCCGATCTGCCAATCTTGCCATCGAGTCCGAACAACAGCATGAGAAACGACACACCGATCATGATCGGTACATCTAACCGAATTAACTGCCTAGATACCAGTAGGGGAGAAATCGTAGCTGCCAAACCGAGAATCAACAAAACGTTAAAGATATTACTCCCTACCACGTTGCCCACAGAAATGTCAGCCTGACCAGCAAAACTAGCCTGCACACTTACTGCCATTTCTGGCGAACTTGTTCCGTAAGCCACAACGGTTAGTCCGATGACAAGTGGCGAGATACCCATAATTACAGCTAATTGTGAGGCTCCACGCACTAACGCCTCTGCCCCTGCGACGAGAAGCACCAGTCCGATTGCTAAAAAAACAAGTACGATAAAGCTCATAAAATTCTCTCTGTACGATCGCAATTCTCTACTAGCGTCATGAGAAACACCCAGATCTTTGATGACTTATTACAAGCACTGTAAGCTCTTAAAGGTCACTTCGAGTTTCACCAAAAGTACATCAAGTTCTCCTTAATCTAGGAAATAAACACACGGAGATAGTTACTTTTCATGAGTTTGGGCAACAGCCGCTAGCACTGCCTCATGAATTGCCCCATTACTAGCGACAATACCCTGATTATTGACCAGTTGGAATCCACAAGCAAAGTCTAACGGCTGACCATACATATCTGTTACTGTGCCACCCGCTTCTTCCACAACAATCGCTCCTGCGGCATGATCCCAAATATTTTCTTGTCTATGTATTGATTGAGGGGAAGGTAGACGGATGTAGAGCGCCGCTTCACCCCGTGCCACTAGACCATATTTCGCCTGAGAGTCAATCCGTAGAAAGGTTTCAGTAAGTCCAGCGGCTTGAGCCACCGCCTCTTGCCGTGCCAAGTTACCATGTGCTGACTCTACACTCTCAGCCAAGCGACGTGAACCAACTGCATCAGAGTTTGCTACATGAATTGGATGTGGCTCACCACCATCCAGGGGAATCATTGTTGTTCCTTGACCTCGGACAGCAACAAAGATGACTCCTCGCTCACCATGCGGGTGTTTTGGGTCAACAGGTAAGGCGGGACAGCCTAAGATTCCTAGCTTCACCTCACCTGCCTCAACTAGAGCAAGCGCGATCGCATATTGATCACCACGTAAGTAGCCTTTCGTCCCATCAATCGGGTCTAATGTCCAGTATCGAGACTCTATCCCTCCATTCCCCCAATCGATCCAATCCGTAACTACTTTAGGGGTAGCACCAGCTAAGTGAACTTGGACGTAGTTAGTTATCTGTTGCAACTGTTGGGTCATTGCTGGCGATCGCAACAAGGTAGAATCTTCCTCAGCAATCACTGGGTCAGTGGGAAAAGCTTCAGACAGAGCTTGACAAATTACCGCTTGTGCGCCGAAGTCAGCAATAGTTACAGGGCTAAAATCAGGTTTTGCGATCGCAACGGCACCTCGCTCCTCTCGGACTTGCTCACATAGGTTGGCAGCGGCAGCTACGGCTGTAATTGCTATCTGCTTTTCTCGCTTGTACAACATAAGTCAAGGCTTCCTGAGAGAAGAAATGGTTTTAGTCACGATGGAAGCGGCTTAATCCTCTATTTCCATAAAGCCAAATTCCAGGTCGATTCGCTTCTAGTTCCCAAGGGTCTTGGAGGTTAGCTTCACGAATCCCAAAGCTAAGCGATCGCACAAACGGGATATCATCATCGTCTTGCGAATCTTCCAGATTTGATGAGCGTTGCAATGGATTAGAGGAAGTTGTGTCGCTGTAGGGTAACTGTCGAGTAACAGTTGGTTCAATTAAATCTAGTTCCTCCTCTGCTTCTGGCTCTAGTTCTATCTCAGGAATAATAACTACTTCCTCCGAGAGTGCTGTGGAAGCAACGAAAGGATTATCTTGCTGTTGATGAGTAACTAAAGGTTCACTGGGAATAAAATCATCTGCCAGATCGACAATCTCTCCCTCAAAAAATTGCTGAAGGTTTACAAGCGCCTTTTCAACTACATCACTATCGTATTCCGTGTCTTTGTTTTGTGCTGGGAGTGTTAGTGGAGAGTGATTATCAGTTGTCCCTGTCCAGCTAGGATGAGTTTCTACTTGTGCTTGAGGTTGCTCCATAACAGGAGTACCTGCCCCGGCTTGCTCTGATGCGCTTGGTGTCGCTACCGCCAAATTTTGCCTCTGGGTGGCACTTGAAGCACTATCCCTTAGAAGAACATTATTTGAATCCACGTTGAAGGAACTAACGCCACGCTGCGCTAATAAAGCTTCTTCACCGTTTTTCTGGACAGATGGCTGTACATGATCAGACATTACCTGTCTTGTTGTCGAGGGCGGTGAATGATTAGGTGCAGGTTGTTGAGACGGCGCGACTCGGCTACCTTGGGATGTTGGCCGGTTGACAAGCGCACTATCAAAAGCGTCAGTTGCTCTGGCTTGTAGGCTCACCTTTACCTTGCGATTGATAGCCTCCTGAAAAGCGGCTTCAATGTTCGGCAATCTTTCCTGAATTTTCTCCCGCCATGCCTGGGGAATACTCACACGAGCGTATTGATTATCTAAGTCTATTAGACGACCAAGCTGACGCAGTAACTCTCGCGTAGATATCGGCTTAAGCTGGGCAAGTACCTGTTGCCAAATCTGATCTAAGTCAGAATGGTCAGTTACTGTACTTGGTGCTGCTAGTGATGCCTCAGGCGGATGTGCGCTGCTGTTGTCGCTAGAGGCTACCGTTTGGCTCTCCGGAGGTGCTGTGCGATCGCTAACAGTAGGTTGTGAAATCGGGGTATTGGATGCTAGCTGTTCACGGGGAGCAGAAATCTGTGAGGCTCTTGTTACCTCGGTTGATGGTGTCGGTAGTGAGACGCTAGCAGTAGAAGCGTTGCTGGCTGGAACAGTAGAGCGAGGAGATGGCTGGCTAACGGTGTTTTGAGTTGTAGGACTAGTACTGCGTTGTAAGCTTTGCGTTGAAGGACTTTCACTGGAGGGATGACTATTTGCTGAGTGCAATAAGCCTAACAATGTTACTTCTAACCACAGGCGTGGTTGGGTTGTGTTTTTGATTTGAACTTCGCTGTCTTTGAGGTGTTTTTGCCCCGCCAAAATTGTATTAGTGTCCAGACTTTTGGCAAAGTCACACATCGTTATCCAGGTTGGTGTTGTTATTGCAACCAAATCGTTACGTGTTGGCGCGGTTTTAGCAATGAGCAAATCACGATAAAAGCCAGCAAGATTCTGGAGGACAATTAGAGGCTCTCTACCTCTATCCATTAGATGACGGGCGGTTTCGAGTACGGTTTCCGGGTTATTTGATGCGATCGCGTCTGTAAGTGCCATCAAGTCCCGTTCTGGTACTGCACCCACCAAATCCCAGACTCGCTCTACTGTCACCTCACCAACTAACAAGCTCAGCTGATCGAGTAGACTTTCAGCATCCCGAAGTCCCCCTTGAGCCACTTGTGCCACTAACGTTATCGCATCGGTTGTAATACTAATGTTTTCTTGAGCAGCAATGTATTGAAGATGAGACACCATTGCCTCTAGAGGAATTCGTCTAAAGTCAAACCGTTGACAGCGAGAGATGATTGTCGGCAATACTCGTTGAGGGTCAGTGGTGGCTAAGACAAACACCACACGATTTGGCGGCTCCTCTAATGTTTTTAGGAGAGAATTGAACGCCGCACCGCTAAGCATATGGCATTCATCAATCACATAAACTTTGTAGCGACACTGAACCGGGGCAAATTGGGCGCGTTCAATGATTTCCCGGATATTATCGACACCTGTGTTGCTTGCCGCGTCAATTTCAATGACATCGAGTGCATTACCCGATGCAATGCTTTTGCAGACCTCACAGACACCACAAGGCTGCTCTGTGGGCTTATCTTGCTTCTTACAGTTGAGAGACTTTGCTAGAATCCTCGCACTAGAGGTTTTTCCCGTGCCTCTAGGACCCGTGAATAGATAGGCTGGAGCAATCCGCTCAGTACGGATAGCGTTAGTGAGAGTAGTCGCGATCGCCTCTTGTCCAACTAAATTGGCAAAAGTCTGAGGACGATATTTATGGTGTAGAGGTTCGTAGCTCACGAGACTCAGTTGAGAAGAATGGGGAGAGGGGAGGGTGTATGCTTAACCCGCACTGCCAACAGCAATAGCGTCCATCTTAGATGAATCCTGAGCCGTCTGATGTGTCGATAGTGCCACGGCTCTGCTACAACAGCATTTATGAGTTAATTTGTATCTCACAACTTTCAATTTAAAGCTCAATGCCTCCTACTCGCCAAATCCAATGTTTTTACACCGATGGTGCTTGCACTGGCAACCCTGGTCCTGGCGGCTGGGGCACTGTGGTTTATTTCACTGATGGCTCTGTGTATGAAATGGGTGGTGCTGAAGCACAAAGCACAAACAACCGGATGGAAATGCAAGCGGCGATTCAGGCGTTAAAGGTTCTCAATGCCTCTGGACAAACTGAAGCCGTTACCCTTTACACAGATAGCGAATATGTCAAAAATGGTGCCACCAAATGGGTTAAGGGCTGGAAAAAGAAAGGTTGGAAAACGGCGCAAGGAAAAGCTGTTTTAAACCAAGACCTATGGGAGATTCTTGATGAACTCAATTCTCCACTAGTGGATTGGCAGTATGTGCGGGGACACAGTGGGAACGAAGGAAATGAGCGATGTGATACGATCGCTCGTGCTTTTGCCAATGGTAGATCCTTAGTACTAGAACAGTCGTTTAGTCTTAATCCTTCACAATCAATTCAGTCAGCCACTAATCTCCCGGTAACAGGAGTATCAGATTCAAACATTGCTCCTGAGTTAGCTTACACAACTGAACCACTGAGTGATTCCTCTTTTGACGTAGCCATGATAGACTCAACCGCTTCTCTGTCGAATACTGTACTTGACGACTTACCGCGCGAGGTGAGAGTTGGTCAACTTCGTAACTTGGTAGAAACTCTACGCATTGCTGATGAAATTGCGAGTCAGGGCTACCTAATTAGCAGTTCTGAACTGGCTGACTTAATGGACGTTAATGCTAGCGCGGTGACCAGTCGAGGTGATCACTGGCCTTGGCGCAACTGGATTGTCTCACGAGTCCGGCGTGAAGGTAATCAAATTCTCTGGCAACTCGAACGGGTAGACCAAGTGAATGGAGGAGATGAGGAATAGGGATTGGCTATTGGGGATTGGTGACTGGGAATAGAAGACAAAGCGACAGTATTTTCTACACTCCCTTCTCCCTTGCCTCACTCTTCCCCGATCCCCAATCACCCGTCCTAATCCCTATTCCCCATAAACCCTACCTCGCCAAGATTTCGGTCTTTGAACAGCAGATAAGAAAATCCGCAGAACGGCTAACGGGTCTGCCAAGGGAGAAAGCCAAAATAGCCACGAGGCTTTAGGTAATGTTTGAGTGCGATCATAAGAAGGAGCGATCGCAAATAGCAAGGCAAAGCGAATCAACACCAAAAATAAATTCAAGCCAGTGGCTGCCATTACCACTGGTGAGGACACTCCTAGCGCCAGATAACCCAAGAAAACTAGGGAGGCTGGTAGAGGAAGACCTTGGACACTCAAGAGCAACCACAAATCACTCCATAACTGACCTGTAGACGAAGCATCTTTGAGGTCAAGACTCCGCCCCCATTCTTTCCACGTTTCGGCAGCCCCCTCATACATCCGCACCTTGACGACCTTTGCCCCATCCATAAACCCAACCTTAAACCCTTGAGCCGCAGCATAACGAGCCAAGGTGACATCATCGCAAAATGAACCCTTGGCACTCGTATAACCGTCCAGCTTGGTCAAGACATCACAGCGGCATAAGAAACACTGTCCATTTGCCATTACCCGTTCTGCCGACTCGCTATTGATGCCAGTTGGTCCAAATCTATAAACCAGGGTTATCAATAGCGAAGGTTGTAGCCACCATTCCCCTGGATATTTAAGGATGAATTGCGGTGACAGGGAAACCAAGTCAAACTTCTCGTCCTCAGCCGCCTTGATTAGACCTGCAACCAGTCCGGGTGTCGCTTGAGTATCAGCATCCATACCCAGAAACCACTCACTTTTCTGGGACGTGTGTAAATAACCCGTATGCAATGCCCAAGGACGCCCTACCCAATCCGTTGGCAAGGGATCGTCGGTAATTAAGCGAAATCTGGGGTCTTTCTCTTGGGCATCCTTGACTAAATCCGGTGTCCCATCCGTTGAGCGGCTGTCTACGACAATGATTTCTCGAACTTCATAACTCTGCTGACTCAAGCCGATTAGGCAGGGTGTCAAGCGTTCTCGCTCATTGAGCGTAGGAACCACCACACTCACCTTGCCGAGTTGGTCTGGGGTCGTGGTTTGAGGAACAATTGGTAGACGGCGCCCAGGGCCTTTGCTTAGGCGGGAGAGTAGGAGAAAAGCAGCTGGGATCTGGATGAATAACAATGTTATTGCCAGAATGCCAGCAGCTTGCAGTGAAAGTAAGCCTGTTGACCCACTGACTATAGTTGCAACCGAATTCACTTAGGCATAACTCCCATCGATGCCACTGGCACTTGAGTCGTTGGGATCTCAGTGAGTCTGGTATTTTCACCTTGATCTGGTGGCATTGACGTTGGTGCGGATGAAGCCATCCACCACAGAATCACAGCAGGAAGAATGCCCAAAAGGACGCTCAACCCGATTGGAACCCAAAGCCCAACACCAAACAGAGTGAGTACAGCGCTAAAAGCAATGTTACTGATATAAACAACCAGAGGAAATATCAACTGCTGACGCGATAAGACAATAGGCTTTTTGTTCCAGAACAATGCTGCTACACCCATAAACAGACCACCAGTGGCGATCCAACCTGCAAAATTACGGTAGGGTGTTCCAAAAAAGGAGCCTACTTCCCCAAAGTGCCAGAAGGGATAAGCGGTTTGGCTCATCGCTGGATCAAGGGCAAAGTCCCAGGATGTCAGGAGTATGGCTCCCAAGGCAACGCTCAAGATGGGGCGCAAAAAGCTGATAGGATTCCCAGTTTTTACTTTGGCATTGATTGCGCTAAGAGCCAGTAGATAACAAACAAATCCCATGTAGAACCAGGAAAGGGGAACGGTGAAGGGGACAAGTCCAGCAACCTTGTAACCTAACCCACTTAAGTAGCCGTACTCTCCAAAGGGGAAGCCAGTACTGGTGCCTAGCAATTCACTACCCAAAGAGAGAAAAACAGCAGGTATCATGAACGTCAGCCATTGCCACAGTCCTAAGGTTCGGTAGGCATAAATCGCTACAGCTACCGTACCCAGAATAATGTTGACGACTCCACCCCCTGACATTGACCAAGCAAACACCTTCTGCCCAAAAGGCCCTAAGTCCGCGAGCAGTTCTGGATGGGGTATGACGAGCAGTAGCCCTGCTAGCCCAAAGACCATTGCAAAAATATGACCAACAAGAAAAGAGCGCTCAAGATTGACAAGTTGCTTCATTAGAAACTCCTAACACGGTTGAAGCCCGGAGCAAGAACCGGGAGAGCCGCATCCTTTTGAAGGCGGCATCGATATTGTTTTGAGCAGGAACAAGATTAGTTGTTTAATAGTTTACAAATGTTTATGAACAATTCCTCTGTCGTAAATAGAGATTATTTATCGCTTAGTGGGTCAATTTGACATAATATTCAAATCCTCAGGAACAGAATCCTCAGCTTTTCGCAACGCCGAGAAATTATTTAGATCTGTGAAATGTTAACACTGCTTCTAGATGTAGTGTGTTGCAACATAGAACTTTTAGAGGGAGCCACAGAACTCCTTTCCCTAAAACTTTAGGTGTACCTAGATTTAGTGAATAAGGAGTATATTTCAACGCTTCCAAGCGTGAAAATCTCCATCCGATGCAGTAACCCGTAGGAACAGGACGGTGAAATGATGGGAAAATCGTTAATATATTGGCAGTAACCTCAGTCTTGTCATTATATTTTGTTGAGCAAGCCTGTTAGTCGCCTCTGCTATCTGCCATCAGCTTCATCGCCTCTGTACCCAACATGAATTCACCTGTGTCGGAAAACGAGAAGAATGTGATTCGCCCCATCCAATACCGTGATTTGGAGGCAATCGAACAGCTTACTACAGGGGTAACTGATGCCGATAGCAACAGTTGCTCAACGACCTTTGATCGGCAGCTTCAGCAGGTTAAACGCTGGTATTGGCTGTTCAAGTTTTTGAGTTGGTTCCCGAACCCATACCAGTATGCTTTCTGTGTTTATGTTGTTGGGCAAATCCAGCAGATTCGCGGGCTAATTAAGATTGCGCCGTTTAATCGCACCCGCAGCACTTGGCGGGTAGAGCGGGTATTAGTCGATGCTGAGACTCCCCAACTAAAAAACATACCAGTAATGTCCGAACTTGGTTCTGGGCTATTAAGGCATTGCTTTGAGGCGATTTGGGAGGCGCGAACCTGGGTACTAGAGGTCAATATTCATCACAAATCGACACTTGCTCTTTATCGGCAAAATGGTTTCCAGCCGTTAGCGCAATTGACGTATTGGGCGATCGCACCGGAATTACTCCAAGAACTCGCTAAGCACGAGCCAGATGTACCTAATTTGCTTCCAGTGAGTAATGCTGATGCCCAACTGCTGTATCAGCTAGATACAGTCTCCATGCCGCCCTTAGTGCGCCAGGTGTTTGACCGCCACATCCAGGACTTTAAAACAGGCGTTCTAAGATCGTTCCTGGGGAATGTGCAGCAGTGGTTTAATCATACAGAGGTAGTCAGTGGCTATGTATTTGAACCGCAGCGTAAAGCCGCGATCGGGTATTTTAAGTTGCGGCTGTGCCGTGATGGCTCCACTTCCCACGAAGCTGAGCTAACTGTCCACCCTGCTTATACATTTCTGTACCCAGAGCTACTGGCTCAAATGGCACGGGTTGTCCAAGAGTTACCCCCGCAATCCCTGCAACTGGCTTCCGCTGACTATCAGCCAGAACGCGAAGAGTATCTGGAACAGCTTGGAGCAGAACGAATAGAGCATACATTGCTGATGTCTCGTTCTGTCTGGCACAAGCTACGGGAAGCTAAGCCTTTGGAAGGGTTACAGTTATCCGATGTACTCCAAGGGCTACAGCCAGCACGCACACCGATACCCAGTCGTATGACTTGGCTGAAATCGCTATCTAAAACGCCTCAAGTGGCTCTGAAAGCCGAGACAGCTCATCCTGTCTCTACCTCTCCTCAAGCATTACTGAAGGAGAAAAAGCTACCTTCTGAGTCTTCAGAAACTCGGATTAGGGATTGAAGATTGGGCAATAGTTTTGGATTAAGGCAGATTGACGATAAACCATCTCTTCCCAATCCTCTAGGAAAAACACCTGCGATTAGCGGAGCGTGATGCAAAGAATCTCAGCACTGGGTCTAGATGTGGGGAACAAGCGCATTGGTGTGGCAGGATGTGATGGTCTGGGTCTTATTGCCACAGGTCTTACAACGATTGAACGCACCTCCTTTGACCGAGATATTGCCCAGTTGCGACAGTTGGTTGAACAAAGACAAGTAGAAGTGCTGGTGGTGGGTTTGCCTTATTTGATGGATGGCACAATCGGGGCGCAGGCGCGAAAGGTACAAAAGTTTACGGCTAGATTATCATCTGCCCTTGGGCTACCAGTAGAGTATGTCGATGAGCGGTTAACTTCAGTTGAGGCAGAAGAGTTAGTGAAAGCTGAAAGGCGATCGCTTTCTGACAATAAAGCTCTCATTGACCGTAAGGCGGCGGCAATCATTCTCCAACAGTGGCTAGATGAACGTCGCTAGAGCCAAACTGGAAAGAAGCGATTAGGGATTGGAAGGATTATTGAGAGAGTTCTGAGGACTTGCCAATCCCCAGCCACCAGTCACTAAAGCCCAATCCTGAAAGACTAGCTTTCAACCATAGTGTTGAGAGTGATAACATGGGAGACTGCTGGATTATATGAATCAAATCTGTCCATGACTCTGACACAAGAGCGTAAACACGAAATCATCGACGGCTACCAAGTACATGACACCGATACTGGATCGGTAGATGTTCAAGTTGCCGTGCTTACTGAGCGTATTAATCGGTTGAGCAATCACCTGAAAACGAACAAAAAAGACCATTCCTCCCGCCGGGGGTTGTTACAGATGATTGGTCGCCGCAAGCGTTTGTTGTCGTATCTTCGCAAAGAAGATATAGCACGCTATCAAAATTTGATTCAACGCCTAGGTATTCGCGGATAGGCAGATTTAAACCTATGTCTACTGAACCATCAGGTGATGCCAAAAGCGGCTCTAACGACAGCCGCTTGCCGTTTGAACCCCGTCAGAAGCGCAAAAAGTCTGCCAAACCCCAACCGGAACCCGCAACCAGTCAACCGACTCCTAAAAAAACCGCACCTAGTAAAACTACTGCACCCACGGCATCTAGTAAAACTACTGCTTCTAAGAAAGATAAGCCAAGCGCTGCTTCAAAGGAATCCATGGCGATTCCAGAGGTAGTCAGCAAACGCATGGTACGCCGCATGGCTTTGCTGTGTGGCACTCCTACCGTTTTGGGCATATTGACGTTTTTTGTTAGCTATTTTTTGGTCACTAAGCTTGGGTTGAAGTTGCCTAATGTGGCAGTGGTTCTCGTTAGTATGGGGTTTTTCGGATTAGGGGTGTTGGGGTTAACTTATGGTGTCCTCTCCGCCTCTTGGGATGAGGAGGTACCAGGTACTAAGTTGGGTTGGCAAGAGTTCACCCTGAACCTAGGGCGGCTGACATCAGCATGGCGGTCGGCTGGACAAAAGGACTAACAACTTGTCGTTAGTGGTAAAGATTGCCTTCAGTAGTTTCAGTCACGCTTGATTTCTAGATTTCTTACATCATTAGCAAAGGTAAAAGCGATATAGCGGTTCTCATACTCGTGAAATACAGATTGACTCCTCCCCCAGCCCCTCCCCGATGCGGAGAGGGGAGCAAGACTCCGGTTCCCCATTCCAGCAAAAAAAGCTTTCCTTTTCCCTCCCCTTATAGGGGAGGGTTAGGGAGAGGTTGGAAGGGGGCTAGGGCGTGTTTTCAAACTTCCCCGTTAAATTCAGATCCCCCAACCCCCCTTCAAAAGGGGGGAGAATTTATTCAAAGTCCCCCTTTTTAAGGGGGACTTAGGGGGATCTGCGGGTTTTAAAACACTTCTTAGGGGATTAGGTTTAGTCGTATGCACTTAAGTGAGAAACGCGATAAGTACTACAGCTACTTAACAAAGTTTGCTTTGCGAAAAGTCTTCTTGAAGTCAAGCTTAATTTTGATCAGGATACGCACACAAGCACTTTGGCAGGGACTCTAAAAACATGATTGTGGTAATGAAAGTTGGCTCCCCAGAAGCCGAAATCAATCGCATTAACCAAGAACTGGCTGAACGGGGTCTGACTCCAGAAAAGATTGTTGGGAAGCACAAAGTTGTCGTGGGTCTTGTTGGCGACACGGTTGATTTAGATCCGTTGCAAATTCAGGAAATTAGCCCCTGGATTGAACAAGTGTTGCGGGTTGAGCAACCTTACAAACGGGCTAGCCGTGAGTATCGTCACGGTGAAGCAAGTAGTGTTGTTGTGCCAACGCCCAATGGTTCGGTTTCCTTCGGAGAGCAGCATCCATTAGTCATTGTTGCTGGTCCCTGTTCGGTGGAAAACGAGGAAATGATTGTTGAAACGGCGCGTCGGGTTAAGGCGGCGGGAGCGCACTTCCTTCGGGGAGGGGCGTATAAGCCTCGGACATCGCCTTATGCGTTTCAAGGTCATGGGGAAAGTGCTTTAAGTTTACTGGCAGCAGCGCGGGAAGCGACTGGCTTAGGCATCATTACCGAGGTGATGGACAGTCCTGATATTGAGAAGATTGCTGAGGTAGCGGACATTTTGCAAGTGGGTGCCCGCAATATGCATAATTTCTCACTCCTCAAAAGAATTGGTGCCCAGGAGAAGCCAGTTCTGCTGAAGCGGGGGATGTCCGCGACGATTGAAGAGTGGTTGATGGCGGCGGAGTATATTCTGGCAGCAGGCAACCCGAATGTGATTTTGTGTGAGCGGGGTATTCGGACGTTTGATCGGCAGTATGCCCGGAATACGCTGGATCTATCGGTATTACCTGTGTTGCGATCGCTTACTCACTTACCGATTATGATTGACCCCAGTCATGGTACAGGTCGCGCTGAGTATGTGCCAGCAATGGCGCTTGCTGCGATCGCAGGTGGTACTGACTCTCTAATGATTGAAGTCCATCCTAACCCTGCCAAAGCGCTATCTGATGGTCCTCAATCCTTGACTCCAGAGCGGTTTGACCGTTTGGTGAAAGAAATGTCAGTGATTGGCAAAGCTGTTGGGCGTTGGTCTGAACCTGCTGCTGTTCTTGCTTAAAAAGTTTTAAGAATTTTTAACATCCTCCCTGGCTGAATCTTTGATTGAGGTAGGGAGGATTTCTATCAGTTCACAGCTACTAAACGTGCCAAGTTGAAGATTGCGAATCGCGCCAAGCTTACTAGTAGCGATCGGATTAAGATATTCATGATCGATAACCGTGTACAACCGTAGTAGGTACAAGATGGCTACTCGAAAGCTGACACTAGAAATCTCTGAATCTCTTTTTGAGCAACTGGAAGGCATTGCTGAGTTGACTGAGGAATCCCTTGAAAGCATAGCCATACGGATTATCGCTCGCAGAGTGCCTTCATTACCTAGAGAAGCGCATGAACTTAACGAAAAACTGGCTCAAATCACTCCCAATCAGTTGCATGGTGAAATTGGTCTTGAAGAGGCGGTAGGTGGTGAGGTCTACTAGTCGTTCTGAGTCATACGTTCCCAAAAAAGGAGATGTTGTTTGGATAGACTTCGATATTAGAAAGACTACTAGCTGAAGCCTAAGCTAGTTTTGTAACTTGTCAGGAAAGGAGCATTACTTCGATATTCTTCTGCATCCGCTCCAATTCATTCCGCTTTTGGGCTATCCAAGCTTTTTCAACATCGCGTTGTTCTGGTGTTTCCTGCTGATATCTCTCTTGCCGCTCTAGGAAGTCATCATAGAATGAGATAACTTTGGCAAGAGCTTGAGTCGCTAATTTAACCCTATCATCAAAGATTGCAGTAACAATATCATCGATTGTTGAACTAACTTCATTTTTGAATTTAACAATCTCTTCCCAATAGATATCTCCCCAACCTTTGTTCACTAAAGCACCTAAAGGAGAACTAACAGCGACTCTAAAAACTTTTGCCTCGCTAGGTGGATGCTCTTTAATATTGCAGAACTTAGTTTTAAGATCATTCAATATTGAATTAATCTGGTAACTTAACTCAGTTTTCGCATTTTGATCTAAAAGGTTTAGACAACGCTCTATTAGTTCTAGATTAGTATCTGCAACTTCTTGATATACAACACTTAAGCTTTGTCTAACAGTTACAGTCAGGTCTGATGACTGCGAATCAATTTGTGGTCGTATATCCTTAATAAAACCCTCCTTCTCGTTCCAACCAATTCCTTTTTTAGATTGCTGTTTTGCATCAACAAACCATTTTTTCCTCAATCGTTCTATCCGTTCTTCCCATGATTTTTTAATCTGTTCTGCTGCCTGTAGTTTGCACTGCTTACCTAGCTGAAGGATTTTGAAGTCACGTCCACTAATTTCACCAATTTGTTCACAAATATCTTCTTGTGCTATTTCAGAAATTCTGGTCTTGCTGTCCCAGACATCTTCAGCTTGACGCAATTCATCTAAACAAGCTTGTACTAACTCCTTAAGTTTTTTAGCAGATTCCTTGAGTTCTGGAGAATAACTTTCAACCCTTTGATCACTTTGAGGTCTATCCGGTAAGTTGACGAGTATCTGGTTGGCCGCCTTAACGAACAAGGAGCCAAGTGGCTCGAATTGAGCTGGATTGAGTAATGAGTAAACTTTTTCTAAGGCTTGTGCATCAATGATTTCTTGAGTACTGAACCCAGCCTCTAAAACCGCTAGGTGTTGAGACTCGATCTGTAGCCAGTTACCCACTGATTGCCAATACTGCTTCTCACTAGAGTTTACTTCTCCATCTACCACTGATATCTCGTAGCAAATGGCAAGCAGCAACAGTCTTTCTGATTCTGAAAGGGGAACCATCAGCATCTTCAAATCATCAGTTTTTGCATAAACCTGATTCTCGCGTATGCCCTTAATTGAGCGGTGCGCCAACCGACGTGCATCAGTATCTAGGGAAGTAAATCGATTAAGGGCTGTCAGTAGTTGTCTTATTTCTGCATCTGTTACCGTACCATCTGCATACATCACACCCAATAGAACTGTTACTAAAGCGGTCAGAAAGATTATGGAAGGTGTGAGATCTTGTTGATTGAGTTTTTGCCCAGTAATGCGCGACAAGAGATCTATAGTCTCAGAACCAACCAGTGCAGTATCCATAAAGCCTGTGAACTAATAATGTTACTTGTCGTCTAGTATCGCCAGATTCAACCAAGACTAAATCCGGGAAAATACGGTTATCTTTGTTGGCAAAACTCGCTAGGCTCTAAGAAATTAACTTCCAACTAAGCAGAAATATGCTGTTTCAATTTCCCCCTGCTGTTCAAGCGGCGATGGCTGCTGGCAAGTACGTGCAAGTCTTTACATCAGCAGGAGTACCGATAGGCATGGTTAGAGACACCGTTACCGGACAGTTCGCTGCTCACGCCGTTGGTGTTGTCGTTCACAATAGCCCTTTATCCCCGCTAGTAGCAGCTTCCCAACTCATCATTGGTGGGACACAGATGGTTCAAACCCATATGGGGTTTCAAGGAGTAAACAGAAGAGTTGAAGGTGTTAGTCAACAAGTTGAGGGCGTTAGCCAGCAAGTTGCAGGGGTTAGCCAACAAGTTGTAGGAGTTAGCCAACAAGTTGCAGGTATCAATGCTGGCTTACAATCGCTTCAAGCAAGTGTAGGAATCCTGCAAGCAACCACAGCAGTGATTGGTGTTGGTGTTGTAGCTGGTGTAGCACTGTCAGCAGTGAACCTCCGTCAAACTATGAAGTTGAGGGAAGATGTAAAGCAACTGAAGCTTGAAGTTAAAAGCGGCTTTATTGACCTGAAAAAAGTATTGAAAGACCAAGGAAGCGAAATTATCCTAAGGATTGACCAAGTTGCCCAAGACGTGAAATTTGAGCAGCATCGTCTAGTTTTGATTCAAGCTTATGGAAGATTTCTAGAAGCGACTAAGCTGATGAAAATCGCTATCTCATGCGAAGACGTGAGTATCAGGAATGCTGACTTAGCGAATGCACGGCAGATGTTAGCCGAGGCTTTAGCAGACTACAACAATCCTCGCCTACTATCAGAAACTTCTGCGGCTGGACAACTCCGTAGGCTCGAATGTGGCTGGGCAATTGACCAGACGATTGCTTTATCTTATCAATTGCAAAATGAGTCAGCGGCAGTAAGCGATCGCCTTTCTCATCTTCAAGACAAAATTCGTCAAGATTCCCTCACTGTAATTGACCGTTGTGAAACCGAAGATGATCTTGATTTCCTCTTCCCTGAACTCACCCGAATTCATGACCACGATTTAGCTGTATTAGAATCTTGGCAAAATCATGTAGATTGGATGCGATCGCTTCCTGCATCCGAACTCAAACTGCTCCAAACTGCCGACTTCACTAACTCCGAAATCTCAGTTAATTCAGACATCAACACCGATACAATAGCTGATTCAGCACCACCAGAACAGTTACTCTACGAAAATCTAAAGCAAAAATCTCATCCTGAATCTCTGCGCGATCAGTTGCAATTTATGATGAAGCCTGAACTACGCCAAGAATCTGAATCTTATATTACTCAGCAAGCTGCGATCGCAGGTTATAAAACATTAGTTCCAGCGAATTTACAAAAAGCATCAGACTTAGCTGTTGCTAACCTCTACTGGTATTTCAAAGTTAGAGATGAATCAGAAGAAGAAGTAGAAGTTGCCTAAACAACAGGGAAAGAGTACTCGCTCACTCCTTAACAAATAGCTACCGTACCTTCCGGGAACATCAGTGGTAGGAAAATCCTTCTAGAATACTGAAACGATACTGACTCCACACCAGAATGCAACGTACAGTAGCGAAGCTCATCCCCTTTGCCCTCCTCCTACTCAGTTTTCTGACAGCAACCACCTTACATTCACTGCATCATCCTGATTTTGCTGCCTTAGCCACCACACCGCAGCTAACCTCAACAGCAAAGTCTTGGGAAAATGCTCAATTGGTGCAGACTTTAAGACCCCTTGGCGCACCAACACCAGAACCCTGCACTGGCTTTTCAATTACATCTGAGGCATTTAGTCCCGATAGCCAAATGCTTGCCGTTGGGGTTCACAGCTATGTCCAGAGTGTGTGTGGTGGCGGTAGTAGCAATCTGAGCTTATGGAACCTGCAAACAGGAAAACAAATCAAGACTCTTGTTCAAGGGGGTGCAGGCGAGGCATTGCTGGCGATTGAAGAGCATCGTAATCAAGAACCCGACGATCCGAATGCTCTAGTGGGTGACATTGCTCATCAGGTTGCCTTTACTCCCGATGGGAAGATTGTAGCAGCAGCGATGTCCGATAAAACTATCAAGCTCTGGAACGGGAAAACGGGTGAACTACTTCGCACACTCACAGGACATAATTATGCTGTTCATGCGATCGCAATTAGCTCAGATGGTCAGACTTTAATCAGTGGCAGTTCTGACAAAACAATTAAACTGTGGAACCTGAAAACTGGACAACTCATCCGCACCCTCAGAGACTCCCAGCCAGTTTATCAATTGCTCCTGAGTTCTGATGGCGAAAGCCTTGCGAGTGTCACTTCACGGAATAGTCTCTCGTATGGCTTGGGCGATACAATCGTTACCCTCTGGAACCTAAAAACGGGGAAAGTTGTCCGCAGCCTTTCAGATTTTGCAGATGCTTCTGCATCGCCTCTGCTGAGTCCAGATGGACAGATTCTCGTCACTGGCAGCAATGACAACAGCATTAAGTTGTGGAATGCACGCACAGGGGTACGGATACGTTCCTTGATGAGCCATTCCGCTACAGTTACCCGCCTTGCCATTACTCCAGATGGTCAGTTCCTAGCGAGTAGCAGTAGTAATGACGGCACCGTCAAACTTTGGAACTTCAAAACGGGTCAAATCATCCGTACCATCCCCGACCTTAAATTCATTAATAGCCTTGCTTTCAGTTCAGATGGACGGACGCTAGCTATGCATGATGGCAGTAGGGGACTGCAGGTGTGGAATTGGCGATTGCCGAAAAAAATCCGCACAATCGAGGTTAATTCTAATTTCTCCTTTACTCCAGATGGACAGAGCTTGATTGCGGGACATAACTACGCGATCGAGGTTTGGCGCTAGGGCGTGTTTTCAAAGCCTTCGATCCCCCCAGCCCCCCTTAAAAAGCGATAGCGAAGCGATAGCGAGGTAACGAGCGTCTGCTGGAACACGTCCGGTTCCTCCGAGTTAGGAAGCATCAAGACGGGGGAAGAATTCAATCAAAGTCCCCCTTTTTAAGCTATGCATTAGTCACATCTTTCTTAATAAACTCTGACTTGACAGAAGTAACGGTTGTGGGGGAAAGTAATAGCCAAGTTTGTGCAATGTCATGCAGCCGTCGCAGACCTTGCC
>JAESFV010000243.1_pt1 | contig 52899 bp, 39 predicted proteins | sample 9269471 | NCBI WGS metagenome assembly JAESFV01 (sample SAMN14502647, study PRJNA617108) | algae metagenome | isolation source: Symplocastrum torsivum CPER-KK1 and co-occurring heterotrophs from... | place: USA: Central Plains Experimental Range, Colorado | collected 2001-01-01
CCCTCGCCGAGACGATCAACGGCCTTTACAAGGCGGAACTCATCCACCGGCGCGGACCCTGGCGAAGCTGCGAGGCCGTCGAGTTCGCCACGCTGACCTGGGTCGACTGGTTCAACAATCGCCGGGCCTGGAGCCCATCGGCAACATCCCGCCGGCCGAGGCCGAGGAACGCTATTACGCCATGCTGGACGAGCCAGCCATGGCGGCGTGACTCAAACGAAATGGCCTCCGGAAAACCCGGAGCGGTTCAGCTTGGGACCAATCAGGCGTCCCGTATTCCATGCGGGACGCTGAACGATTTTGTGCTGCTCAACAGACATAAGGGATCCTCCGCAGGAGCCCGCATCTATCGGCATTGTATCCCTTCGCGCTGGCTGCAGACCGTCCGGCTGGTTGTTCAAGCAGCGTCTTGCTGATGTTTGAGCCGTGCTCGCCGGCCGAGCTCGGGACGCCCGCGTCGCAGCGTGATCGTCGTAGCATAGCTGGCTGATATCCAGGCTGCGATTTCCCAAGCGCACAGATTTAGGCCGCGAATTTACGCTGGCGTTACGGTGAACGCCCTCATTCGACATGGCGGCCTTACGGGGCTCGCCCCTAGTTCCGATCGAACACGCGATCGGAGCCTGATCATGATCATAGACACCCTCTTCTTCCTCGGCGGCCTTGGACTGTTTGGGCTCGCGGGCCTCGCGGTCGCGGCCACCGAGCGGCTGTGAGGCGCATCATGCCCCTCGACATCATCCTCGGGCTGACCGCAGCCGCGTTGCTGCTGGCCTATCTGCTCAAGGCGCTGTTGCGCCCCGAATCCTTCTGAGAGGTCGGCACCCATGACCCTCGATCTCATCCAGTTCCTGATCTTCATGGCCATGCTGCTGGCGCTCGCCTGGCCGCTGGGCCACTACATGGCGCGCGTCTTCACGGGCGAAGTGCAGTTCCTGGCGTCCGTCGAACACGCCCTGCTGCGGCTCGCCGGCCAGGCCACGCCGCAACCCCAGCGCTGGCAGGCCTATGCTCTGTCCCTGCTCGCCTTCAACGCGGCGGGCTTTGTGCTGCTGTTCCTAATCCTGCACTTCCAGCATCTGCTGCCGCTCAACCCGCAAGGGTTCGACGGCGTGCCGGCACACCTCGCCTTCAACGCGGCGATCTCCTTCGTCACCAACACCAACTGGCAGTCCTATGGCGGCGAGACGACGCTCTCCAATCTCAGCCAGATGCTCGGCCTGACCACGCAGAACTTCGTTTCGGCCGCCAGCGGCGCAGCGGTGGCCGCCGCCGTGGCGCGCGGCTTTGCCGCGAAGCAGACCCGCGTGCTCGGCAATTTCTGGGTCGATCTGACCCGGACGACGCTCTACATCCTGCTGCCGGCGGCGCTCGTCCTGGCGCTGGTGCTGGTGGCGATCGGCCTGCCGCAGACGCTTGCCGGTTCGTTCGATGCCACGACGCTGGAGGGCGCGCAGCAGAGCATCGCGCGCGGCCCCGTCGCCAGCCAGATCGCGATCAAGCAGCTCGGCACCAATGGCGGCGGCTTCTTCAACGTCAATTCGGCCCATCCCTTCGAGAACCCGAACGCGCTCAGCAACCTGCTGACGACGATCTCGATCCTGCTGATCCCGGTCGCGTTCTGCTTCACCTATGGCCGGCTGGTCGGGGATCGCCGACAGGGCCGCGCGCTGTTTGCCGCGATGGCCGTGCTGTTCCTCGCCGGCTTCGCCGCGATCTACGGCGCCGAACGGCTCGGCAACCCGCTCCATGCGGGGCTCGGTGATGCCGCAGCCGGCAACATGGAGGGCAAGGAGGTCCGGTTCGGCATCCTCGCCTCGACGCTGTGGGCGGCCGCCACGACGGCGGCCTCGAACGGCTCGGTTAATGCGATGCTGGATTCCTTCACGCCGCTGGGCGGGCTCGTCGCCATGCTCAACATCCAGCTTGGCGAGGTCGTCTTCGGCGGCGTCGGCGTCGGCCTCACCGGCATGCTGCTCTTCGTCATCATCACCGTCTTCCTGGCGGGGCTGATGGTCGGGCGCACGCCGGAGTATCTCGGCAAGAAGATCGAGGCCCGCGAGATCAAGCTCGCAGCGCTGACCCTGCTGGTCATGCCTCTGGGCATCCTCGTCCTGGCCTCGCTCGCCATCGCGACCGGCAATGCGCAGTCCTCGGTGCAGGACGCCGGGCCGCATGGGCTTTCCGAGCTGCTCTACGCCTACACCTCGGCGACGGGCAACAACGGCTCGGCCTTCGCCGGCTTCACCGCCAACACGCCCTGGCACAACGCCTGCCTCGGCATCGCGATGATGCTCGGCCGCTTCGGCACCATCATCCCGATCCTGGCGATCGCCGGCAGCCTGTCGGCCAAGCGCCCGGCCGCCGAGACCGCCGGCACCTTCCCGACGCATGGGCCGCTCTTCGTCACGCTGCTGGTGGCGACGATCCTGATCGTCGGCGCGCTCACCTTCCTTCCCATCCTCGCTCTGGGCCCGATCGCCGAACACGTGTCGATCCTCGCCGGACAGAGCTTCTAGAGGTCCCCATGAGCAAGCACGCTCCTTCCGAGATGGGTCTGTTCTCGCCCGTCATCATCAGGCCTGCGATCCTGCAGGCCTTCCGCAAGCTCGATCCGCGCAGCCTCGCGCGCAACCCGGTGATGTTCTCGACCGCGCTGGTGTCGGTGCTGGCCACCATCCTCGTCATCCGCGAGGGTTTGACCGGCGGCCCGGTCTTCTGGATCGGCCTGCAGATCGCGATCTGGCTCTGGTTCACGGTGCTCTTCGCCAATTTCGCCGAGGCCGTTGCCGAAGGGCGCGGCAAGGCCCGGGCCGACGCCTTCCGCTCGACCCGCTCCTCCTCGCTCGCCAAGGTGCTGGTCGACCCGGCCAACCGTGTCGTCTATGGCACCAAGGAGGTCGAGCTCGTCGAGCCCGGCGAGGTCATCCTCGTCGAGGCCGGCGACACGGTGCCGACCGATGGCGAGATCATCGAAGGCGTCGCCTCGGTCGACGAGAGCGCCATCACGGGCGAATCCGCGCCCGTGATCCGCGAATCCGGCGGCGACCGCTCCTCGCTCACCGGCGGCACGCGGCTGGTCTCGGACTGGCTCGTGGTCCGCGTCACCGCCCGCCAGGGCGAGACCTTCCTCGACCGGATGATCGCCATGGTCGAAGGCGCCAAGCGCCAGAAGACCCCCAACGAGATCGCGCTCGACATCCTGCTGGCGGCGCTGACGCTGGTCTTCCTCTTCGTCGTGGTGACGCTGCCCTTCTTCGCCTCCTGGTCGGGCACCACGCTGCCGGTGATCTATCTCGCAGCCCTGTTCGTGACGCTGATCCCGACCACGATCGGCGGGCTGCTCTCGGCCATCGGCATCGCTGGCATGGACCGCCTGGTGAAGGCCAACGTCATCGCCAAATCCGGCCGCGCGGTCGAGGCGGCCGGCGACATCGACGTGCTGCTGCTCGACAAGACCGGCACGATCACCTTCGGCAACCGCATGGCCCATGCCTTCGAGCCGGCGGCCAACATCAGCGAGCGCGATCTGGCCGAGGCCGCCTTCCTGGCCTCGCTGTCGGACGACACGCCGGAGGGCAAGTCGATCGTCGATCTCGCCGCCAGGCGCTTCGGCTTCGACGCCGCGGCCGGCGCCGGGGCGGTCTTCGTGCCCTTCACCGCACAGACCCGCATGTCGGGCGTCGATCTCCCCGACGGCCGCGCACTGCGCAAGGGCGCCTCCGACACCATGGCGAAGCTCACCGGCGGCGCGCTGTCGGCGGTGGTCGAGCAGGCGGTGCGCAAGATCGCCTCCTCGGGCGGCACGCCGCTGGTGGTGGCGCGCGACAACGCCGTGCTCGGCGTCGTCCATCTCAAGGACGTGGTGAAGCCCGGCATCCGCGAGCGCTTCGCGGAGCTGCGCCGCATGGGCATCCGCACCGTGATGATCACCGGCGACAACCCGCTGACCGCCGCCGCCATCGCAGCCGAAGCCGGCGTCGACGACTTCCTCGCGGAGGCCACCCCGGAAGCCAAGCTCGCCTTGATCCGCAAGGAGCAGGCGGAAGGGCGGCTGGTCGCGATGTGCGGCGACGGCTCCAACGACGCGCCCGCGCTGGCCCAGGCCGATGTCGGCGTCGCCATGAACTCCGGCACGCCCGCCGCCAAGGAGGCCGGCAATCTGATCGACCTCGACAGCGACCCGACCAAGCTGATCGAAATCGTCATGGTCGGCAAACAGCTCCTGATCTCGCGCGGCGCGCTGACGACCTTCTCGATTGCCAACGATGTCGCCAAGTATTTCGCGATCCTGCCGGCGCTGTTCGTCACGGCCTATCCAGGGCTGGCCGTGCTCGACGTGATGGGGCTGGGCACCCCGCAATCGGCGATTCTGTCGGCGATCATCTTCAACGCTCTCGTCATCGTCGCGCTGATCCCGATCGCGTTGAAGGGCGTGCGCTACGCCCCGGCCTCCGCATCCCAGCTGCTCGGCCGCAACCTGCTGATCTACGGGCTCGGCGGGCTGATCGTTCCCTTCATCGGCATCAAGGCGATCGATCTGATCGTCGATCTGCTGCACCTCGCCTGAGGAGACAGACCATGACCGTCTATCTGCGTCCCGCGCTCGTCCTGCTCGGCGCCTTCAGCCTTCTGACCGGCGTCGCCTATCCGCTCGCCGTCACCGGCGTCGCGCAAGCTGTGTTCCCGTCGAAAGCCAATGGCTCGGCCATCGCCAGGGACGGCGCCGTGGTCGGCTCGGCGCTGATTGGCCAGTCCTTCACGTCGGATCGGTATTTCCACGGCCGGCCCTCGGCGACCTCGGCGGCCGATCCGCAGGATCCCGCCAAGACGGTGGAGAGCCCCTACAATGCGGCGAACTCGACCGGGTCCAATCTCGGCCCCAGTTCGGCCGCGCTGAAAGCGGCGGTGGCGGACCGCGTGGCGGCGCTGGGCGGCGGTGTCCAGCCCGCCGATCTGGTGACGGCGTCGGGCTCGGGCCTCGATCCCGACATCTCGCCGGGGGGGGCGCTTGCGCAGGTCGCGCGTGTTGCGCAGGCGCGCGGCTTGCCGGAGGCGCAACTCCGCCAGCTCGTCCAGGCCCAGACCGAGCCCCGCCTGCTCGGTATCCTCGGAGAGCCTCGCGTCAACGTCCTGGCGCTCAACCTCGCCCTCGACAGGCTGGCGCGCTGATGCTCAGGTCGCGACCCCATGCCGAGCGCGCCTGACGACAGACCGACACCGGAATCCTTCCTCGCCGAGGCGCGCGGCGAAGAGGAGAGGAGCGTCGGTCGGCTCAAGATTTTTCTGGGCGCCTCGCCCGGCGTCGGCAAGACCTTCGCGATGATCGAGGAGGCTCGCGTGCGGCAGCGCGCGGGCCTCGATGTCGTGGTGGCGCTGGTCGAGACGCATGGGCGGGCCGAGACCGCCGCTTTGCTCCAGGGCCTCGAACAATTGCCGCGCCGGCTCGTCGCCTATCGCGGCCAGGATCTCAGCGAGCTCGACGTCGACGCCCTGCTCGCGCGCAAGCCCGCCATCGCGTTGATCGACGAACTCGCCCATACCAATGCGCCGGGCTCGCGCCACCCCAAGCGCTGGCAGGATGTCGTCGAGGTGCTGGACGCCGGCATCGACGTCGTCACCACGCTGAACATCCAGCATGTCGAGAGCCTCAACGATATTGTCGCCCGCATCACCGGCGTGCGCGTGCAGGAGACGGTGCCTGACCACATCCTGCAGCGGGCGGACGCGATCGAACTGATCGACCTGCCGCCGGAGGAGCTGATCAAGCGCCTGCAGGACGGCAAGGTCTATGTGCCCGAGCAGATCGGCCAGGCGCTGGAGAATTTCTTCGGCAAGGGCAAGCTGACGGCGCTGCGCGAGCTGGCCTTGCGCGCCGCCGCCAGCCGGGTCGACGCCGACATGCTGGCCTGGATGCAGGCCCATGCCGTCAAGGGGCCCTGGCCGGCCGAGGAGCGTCTGCTCGTCTGCATCAACGAGGCGCCCAATGCCCGCAGCCTGGTGCGGGCCGGCAAACGCATGGCCGATCGCGCGCGCCTGCCCTGGATCGTCGCGACCGTCATGACACCGCGCCACGAGGCAATGCCGGTCGATATGCGCGCCGTCACCCTCGAAGCCTTGCGCCTGGCGGAGACGCTGGGTGCGGAGACCGTCGTGCTGCAGGCGGAGTCGAACGTCGCGGCCGAGGTTCTACGCTATGCCCGCCAGCGCAATGTCTCGCGCCTCGTCATCGGCCGACCGCGCTCCCACCACTCCTGGTGGCAGCGTCTGCTGGGCGTCTTCCGCGAGCCCGTGGCGGACCGGCTGCTGGATGACGCCACCGATTTCGAGATCACGGTGGTGACGCCCCATGCCCGCATCGAACGTCGCAAGCTGACGAAGCCGGGCTGGATCGCGCCGAACTGGCTGGGCTATAGGGTCGCCCTGCTGGCGATCATGGTGGCGACGCTGATCGCCCTGCCGCTGGCGATCTGGGACGCCGTGCCCGGCGGCGCGATCTCCGCGATCTATCTCGGGGCGGTGCTCGTCGTCGGCGCCCGCCATGGATTAGGCCCCTCGCTGCTCGCCGGTCTCCTGGGCTCTGCCGCCTACAATTTTTTCTACACGCCGCCCTTCTATTCGCTCGACATGCGGCGCCCGGAAGACGTCGTCTCCGTCGCTGTCTACCTCCTCGGCGCCATCTTCACAGGCAGCCTGGCGAGTCGGTTGAAGGCCCAGGTCGAGGCGATGCGCGCGGCGCAGCGGCGAACCGCGACGCTCTACGACTTCGCCCGCAAGATCGCCTCGGCGACCGAGACCGACGACGTACTCTGGGCGGCGGCCTTCCACATCGCCGCCACGCTCGACTGTCACTCGCTGATCCTGATGCCCGATGCGGCCGGCACGCTGCAGCAGGTGCAGGGCCACCCCACGATCGAGGACCTCGACGCTCGCGCCGAGGGCGCCGCGCGCTGGGCCTTCGAGAAGAACGAGCCGGCAGGCGCCGGCACCGCGACGCTGCCGATGAGCGAATGGCTGTTCGTGCCGCTGGCCACGGCGGGCCGCACGCTCGGCGTCGTCGGCGTCCGGTTCAAGGACAGGCTGCGCGGACTCGATCCCGAGACGCGGCGGCTCTTGATCGCCGTCGAGGACCAGGTCGCGGTCGCCGTCGAGCGCACGCGGCTGGCCGATGAACTCGCCGACGCCCGCGTCTCGGCCGAGGGCGAAAAGCTGCGGGGCGCGCTGTTGAACTCGGTGAGCCATGATCTGCGCACGCCGCTGGTGACGGTGATCGGCGCGGTGTCGAGCCTCGCGGAGACCGACGGCGTGCTGGACGCCGCCGACCGGCGCGAACTGACGCTGACGGCGCTGGACGAAGCGCGCCGGCTCGACCGCTATGTCCAGAACCTTCTCGACATGACGCGGCTTGGCCATGGTGCGCTGGCGCCCAAGCGCGCCGCGGTCGATCTGCGCGAGATCCTCGGCGTCGTCCGCACCGATCTCAAGCGCGTGCTCGCCGGCCACCATCTGATCATCGAGACGCCGCGTGAGCTGCCAGCGCTGCTGGTCGATCCGGTGCTGATCGGTCAGGCGATCGCCAACATCGTCGAAAACGCCGCGAAATACGCTCCCGCCGGCACCGCGATCCGCATCACCGCGAAAGCCGATGGCGGGAAGGCCGCAATCGCCGTGATCGACGAGGGGCCGGGCATTCCGGAGGCCGAGCGCGAGCGCGTCTTCGACCTGTTCCACCGTGTCTCGGAGGGCGACAGCCGGCCGGCGGGCACCGGGCTCGGCCTGTCCATCGTCAAGGGGCTGGTCGAGGCGCATGGCGGCACAGTCGTGGCGAGCGCCGGACCTGATGGACGCGGCACCGCCATCGTGATCAGGCTGGCTTTTGCGCCTTCCAGCGGCGAAGAGACCGAATGACCGAGCCCAAGCCCGCCCGCATCCTGGTGATCGATGACGAGGCGCCGATCCGACGCTTCCTCGCGATCGTGCTCGGCGCCGGCGGCTTCGAGATGCTGGAGGCCGATCGCGGCCGGCTCGGCATCGAGCGCGCCGCGACGATGGCGCCCGACGCCGTGCTGCTCGATCTCGGCCTGCCCGACATCGACGGCAAGACCGTGATCGAGGCGATCCGCGAATGGTCGAGCGTGCCGATCCTGGTCCTTTCGGTGCGCGATGCCGAGACCGAGAAGATCGCCGCGCTCGATGCCGGCGCCGACGACTACGTCACCAAGCCGTTCTCGACCGGCGAGTTGCTGGCCAGGTTGCGGGCGCTGCTGCGCAGCCGCCGCGACCGCGCCGCGGAACCCGCCGCGATCCGCATCGGCGGACTGGAGATCGATCTGGCAAGCCGTTCGGTGGTCGTCGACGGTGTGGCCGTCAAGCTGACGCGCAAGGAGTTCGACGTCGTCGCGCTGCTGGCGCGCAACGCCGGCAAGCTGGTCGGGCACAAGCAGTTGCTGACCACGATCTGGGGCCCGGCCCATGCGGCCGACACCCATTATCTGCGCATCGCAGTCGGCCATATCCGCGAGAAGATCGGCGACGACGCCGCCGATCCCCGTTTCATCGTCACCGAACCCGGCGTCGGCTACCGGCTCGTCGATGCTTATGGCCCGACCAGTTGAGCGATCGTGGGGCACAAGCTGTGACCGTTTGGCCGGACGAGACAGTGCGCCGAAAAGCTGACCTTGATGCGTTGCCTAAAAGCAAACGATGCACGCAGCCAATCGCGATGTCGCTGACGTAACGGCGGAGCCACGGCGCCTAAAACATCGCCTCATAGGCGCAGTTTACGGCGAGTTCGGAGATCGAGGCCGTGTTCGGCAATTGGATGATCAGGGCGACGAGCCGCGCCAGGTCCTCAGGCCGTGTCATTTCCTCCTGCGGCACCGGCGCCTGCGCCGTCATGTCGGTCGCGACATAGCCCGGACACAGCGCGACCGAACGCACGCCGTCTGCGAAAGCTGCCTGACGCACTGCATGCGACAGGGCGACCATGGCGAATTTACTCATCTGGTAACCGGCATTGCCGTTGCGCACGCGCTTGCCGGAGAGAGAAGCGACATTGACCACTCGGCCGTGCCCGCTCACCCGCAGATGCGGCAGCGCGGCCTGGATCAACCGGAACGGCGCCTTGAGATTGACCGCGAGCATCGCATCGAGGTCCTCCTCGGTGCCATCCGCTAGCGAGACGTTGCGCAGGATGCCGGCCGCGTTGACGAGGATGTCGATGCGGCCGAAGCGCGCCATCGTGGCTTCAACCCAGGCTCTCTCGGATCTTGGATCGGTCGCCTGATAGGCGAAGCTCATCATCCCTGCCGGGGCGAGCCAGTCTCCCGGCGCCAGGGCCGGATTGCGGATGGCGAGGCTCAGCGCGATGCCCTGACGGCCCAGTTTCTCCGCGATCGCCCACCCGATTCCGCGGCTGGCTCCGGAGATCATCGCGACTTTCGTCATGGTCTCAACCTTCACAGCCGGGCCATGCGGCGGTCGATCGCGTCCTGGAGGTGATACCAGCCGCTGACGATCGGCAGGAACCAGGGCCGCCCGTCATAAAAGGGCACGGGAATTTCGGGAAAGGCCGGGCTGTCGAAGGCGCTCGGCTGGTTCTGGTGGCCGAGCAGCTTCAAGGCCGACTGGTGCCCAAGATAGGTCATCAGCGCGACGCCGTTGCCATTGCAGCCGATGGCGAAGTCGATGCCGTCGCGGCGGCCCATATGGGCGATCTTGTCGGCGGTCATGCCGACCTTGCCGCTCCAGCAATGGGTCACCCGGTAGCCGGCGAGTTGCGGCCAGACCTTCAGCATCATCGCATGAAGACGGGGCGCAGCCTCCCGCTCCGGCAGATCGAACAGGCCCGGGCGGCAGCCGAACAGCACGCGCGTCCCGTCCGGCGAGGGACGCGAATAGACCAGCTCGCGCTTGGAGTCGGTGATCATGCGGCGGCCGGGATTGATCTGCGCGATCAGCTCCGGCGGCAACGGCTCGGTCGCGATCTGGTAGCTGCGCACGCCGACGATGCGCTTGCCGAGATCGGGATTGCCTTGGCCGGTGTAGCCATTGGTGCCGAAGAAGACGTTTCGCGCCCGGATCGTGCCGCGGCCGGTCTCGACGCTGTGGAAACCGTTGACCAGCGGCCCGACCTTCAGCACCGGCGCGTGCGAGCGCAGCCTCGCCCCGCTCTCGGCGGCCAGGCGCCGCAGCGCGCGGTGATATTTCGCCGGATGCAGGCCGCCATACTCGTCGATGACGATGCCGCCATGGTAGAAATCGGTCTGCGTGACCTCGTGCTGGCGCGATTTCGGGATCTCGTGAACCGTCACGCCCGTGTGCCTGGCGAGGAGTTCGCCATGCCGACGCAGGCGGTCGTAATGGCGCGGGACATGCGCCCCGAAATAGCGCCCGAAGACGCCGAGATCGGCATCGAGCTGCTTCTCGGCGATCAGCGTCCGCAGATGCTCGTAGGACGAGATCGAATCCGCCAGCAGCCGCTCCATCCGCGCCGCATCGACGCCTTTGACCGCGCCACCGATGACGAGCTTCTGGCCGCTGGAGACCATGCCGCCGGAGCGGGTCGACGCGCCGGCGCCGAGTTCCTCCGCATCGACGACGGTGACGTCGACGCCATTGCGCGCCAGCTCCGCCGCGGCCGACAGCCCGCAATAGCCCGAGCCCACCACCAGAATGTCGGTTGTCTCCGGCAGCGCCTCACGGGCCGTCGCCGGGGGCGCAGCGTCCCACCAGTATGGATCGGTAGTGAAGTTCGGCGCCAGAACGCCGGTTTCGTCAGGCATGATCGGCCGCTCCGAAGGATCTGATATTGGACAGAAAGGCGCGCGTGCGCTCGTGCCGGGGGGCCGCGAAGAAGGACCCCGGCGGGCCCTGCTCGACGATCTGTCCGTCGGCCATGAAGACAACGCGGTCAGCGACCTCGCGGGCGAAGCCCATCTCGTGCGTGACGACGACCATGGTCGTGCCCTCCCGGGCGAGATCGCGCATCACGTCGAGGACGCCGGTGATCGTTTCCGGGTCGAGCGCCGAGGTCGGCTCGTCGAACAGGATCGCCCTGGGCTGCATGGCCAGGGCGCGCACGATGGCGACGCGTTGCTGCTGCCCGCCCGACAGCGCGGACGGGTAATCGTCCGCCTTGTGGGCGAGGCCGACCTTGGCCAGGAGCGCCCGCGCCTGCTCTTCGGCCTCGGCGCGAGGCAGATTGCGCCGACGCTGCGGCGTCAGGGTCATGTTGCGCAGCACCGAGAGATGCGGAAACAGCGCATAATCCTGGAAGACCATGCCGATCTCGGTCCGCAGCACCTGCCAGGCGCTCTCCTTGTGGATATCGACTGCCTTGCCGGCCACCGTCAGGCTGCCCTCGTCGGGCCGGACGAGCCCGTTGATGCAACGGATCAGCGTGCTCTTGCCCGAACCGCTGGGGCCGATCAGCACGAGCACGCTGCCGGGCGCGACGTCGAGATCGATGCCGCGCAGCGCCTGGTGGCTGCCGAAGCGCTTGCCGATCCCGCGCAGGCTGATCAGGGGCTCTGCACTCATGCGGCGAGCTCGGCCAGATCGCGCTTCAGCGTCTCGCGCGCCTTCTGGAGACGGCCGCGCTTGTCGGCCAGCGCGGCGTGCCGCGTTTCGAGCCGCGCCTGGGCGGATTCGACCGAGCGGGCCACCGCTTCGGGCGCCGGGCCGCCCGGGAGGGTGCGGCCGGCGACACTGGCCGTGGGATCGAGGCTGCGCCGGACGAGTTCGGCCTCGAGCCCGATCGCCCGGCCGAGCTGGTCGCGGGCGGCGTCGTCGACCATCTGCGTGGTGATGCCGTCTGCGGCAAGGCCGGCGTCCATCGCCGCGCGCACGACGGCGCCGACGATGTGATGCGCCTCGCGGAAGGACAGATCGGCGTCCCTGACCAGGATATCGGCGAGATCGGTGGCCGAGGCGAAATCCTCCGTCACGCGGCGCTTCATCAGGGCGGCGTTGGGCCGTCCCGTCGCGATGATCAGGTCGAACAGCGAGAGGCAGCGCAGCACCTCCTCGCCCGCCTCCCAGACGCCGCGCATGCCCTCGCGGTTGGCGTCGATCGTGTTGGTGAAATGCGTGCCCTTCACCGCCGTCGCCGAGGCGACGTAGAGGCCGAGCAGATGCCCGGCCTTGCCCTTGAGATGCTCGAGAACCACAGGGTTCTTCTTCTGCGGCATGATGCTGGAGGTGCCGGTCACGCGGTCGGGGAACTCGACCGTCTGGAACTCGTGTGAGACCAGCACATGATAATCCTGCGCGACGCGGCTCCAGCCGATCGCGATCTGCGAGAGACCGTTCAGGATCTCCAGGCCGAAATCGCGCGTCGCCACCGCATCGAGCGTGTTCTCGACGAGGCCCTCGAAGCCGAGCGAGGTCGCGATCGCGTGGCGGTCGATGGCGAAGGTCGTGCCGGCGAGCGCGCCGGCGCCGAGCGGGCTGATATTCGTCCTGGCCCAGGCATCGGAGAGGCGGCCAAAATCGCGCTCCAGCGATTGCGCGACGCCGGCCAGGAAGAACCCGTAGGTCACCGGCTGCGCCGGCTGGAGATGGGTGTAGCCGGGCATTACAGCCTCGCGGAAACGGAAGGCGCCGTCGAGCGCGTGCTCCTCGACGGAGAGCAGCGCCTGGCTGGCGTCGAGCAGCAGATCCCGTGCCCGCATGCGGTCGAGCCCGGCGCTGAGATCGTTGCGGCTGCGGGCGATGTGCATGCGGCCGCCGGCATCGGTGCCGATCAGCTTGATGAGATGGGCCTCGTAGTTGAAGTAGGAATCCTCCCGCTGCGGGTCGAGTTCGACGACGTCGGGGCCCTCCGCCTCCATGCGCAGGAGCCCACCCGCCAGCGCCTTCGCCGCCTGCGGCGAGATCAGCCCGCACCGCGCGAGCATGAGCACATGGGCCTGGTTGAGGTCGCTCATATGACCGAAGACATTCTTGAAGTCGCGGGCGAGGCGCGGCGCGTAGATGTGATCGCAGACCTCCTGAGCGACCTTTTCGGTCAGGCGACGGCTAACTTTGGATTCCATGGCGAAGTCCTTCGGGGAAGCGGTGAAGCAGTCGGGGATCAGGGAAGCTGTGTGACGGGCTGATCGACGACCGGCGTGCCCAGTGCCACGCGGCTCCGGTCGGCCTTCAGGCGTCGTTCAAGCCAGCGGCCGAACCAGCTCAGCGTCGAACAGATGACGAAGTAGATCAGCAGCACCGCGCCATAGACGGTGAAGGCGGGATTCCAGCCCTCCATCATGGTCGTCCGCTCGACGATGATCTGGCCGACCTTGAAGAACTCGGTCACCCCTACGAGCGCGCCCAGCGACGTCGCCTGCACGAGCAGTGTCAGCAGGCCGACGAAGGGCGGCAGGATCGAGCGCAGCGCCTGCGGGCCGGCGACGAAGAGGTAGACCTCGTAAGGCTTCAGGCCGAGCGCGGCCGCGCTCTGCCACTGGTGCTTGGGCACGGCGTTGAACCCGGCCCGGACGATCTCGGTCCCGTTGGCGCTGCCCCAGAGCGAGAGACCGACCGTGACCGCCGCGAAGGGGGACAGTTCGAGCCCAAAAAGCGGCGCGACGAAGAACACGAAGAAGATGTTCACGATCAGAGGGATGTCGCGGAACAGCTCGACATAGACCTTCACCGCGACCAGCAGCCAGGCGAATCGCAGGGTCGCCAGCGTGCCCAGCGCGAAGGCGATGAGGGTCGAGAAGAACAGCGTCGCCAGCGCCAGCGACAGCGTCATGCCGATGCCCTGGAGGATGAAGGGCAAGTTCTTGATCAGGAGGTCCATCGCCCCGCCCTCAGGTCCGGAACGGAGTGTTCAGCCGGTATTCGAGCCGGCTGGCAAAGAAGGAGAGCGTGAGAACGAGGGCAAGGTAGATCACGCAGATCGCGGCGAACATTTCGATCGTGCGGAAGTCCATCGAGATCCGGTCGATCGCGACAAAGGTCAGTTCGGCGAGCCCGATCGCCTGGAGATAGGAGGAGTTCTTGAGCAGCGAGATCGAGGTGTTGAGCATCGACGGCAGCCCGACGCGAACCGCCATCGGTGCGGCGACCAGCCGGAAGAAGCGCCAGGGCGAGAGGCCCAGCGAGAACGCCGCTTCGCGCAAGCCCTTCCCGACCGTCTCGAGCCCGCCGCGGATGTTCTCGATCTGGTAGGCGCCGGCCCACAGCGTCAGGCTCAGCACGCCCGACCAGAACAGCGAGAGCTTCAAGCCGAGACCCGGCAGCCCGTAGAAGATGAAGAAGAGCTGGGCCAGCAGCGGCGTGTTGCGGATGAACTCGACATAACCCACGACGACCTTGTCGAGCACCGGCACCTGCAGGACGCGGATGGCCGCGCCGCAGAGCCCCACCGCGATCGACAGCACGATCGAGAGCGCGCTGACCTGAATGGTCAGCCACAGGCCGCGCATCAGCGCCGGCCACTGGGCCGCGAGGTAAGCGAGGTCGAATTCCATGGTCGCGCCGGCCCCTGGCCCGAGGGAGGAGCCGGAGGCGGTGTCCCGCCTCCGGACGAACGAAGGGCGCTGATCAGCGCGCCGTCGGCTTCGGCTTGGTGAAGGCGTCGGTGTAGAAGGGCCGGATATCCGCCGGCACCCACTTCTCGACCCATTTCGCATAGAGGCCCTCGGCCTTCATCCGGTCGAGCGAGGCGTCGACATAGGCCAGCCAGGCGGCCTCGTTCTTGCGAACGCCGACAGCGGCATCCGACACGGCGAAGGATTCGCCCACGAGCCGCAGCGAGGGGTCCTTGGCCGCGATCACGATCAGCGTCGCCGCGTCATGGGTATAGGCGTCGCCGCGTCCCTGCTTGAGCGACTGAAGCGCGTCGGAGGCGGTGTTGAGCCGCAGGCTCTCGACCTTCGGCATGGTGTCCTCGAACCATTTCGCCTGGGTCGAGCCCTTCAGCATGATGACGGTCTTACCGGCGACGTCGTCGAGCTTCTTGATCGGGCTGTCCTTGGCGACGAGCATGTCCGAGCCGCCCCAGCGATAAGGCTTCGAAAAGTCCACGACGCGGGCGCGCTCGGGCGTCACGCCCAGCGTGGCGATGAGCAGATCGACCTTCTTACCGTTGAGCTGCGGAATCCGGTTCTCAGCGGTGACGCAGGTCAGCTCGATCTTGTCGGCCGAGCCGAAGGCCCAGGCTGCGATCTGGATCGCCATGTCGGTCTCGACCCCGGCGAACTTGCCGGTTTCGTCCTTGTAGCCATAGGGCGGCTGGTCGCAGCGCACACCGGCCTTGAGCAGACCGGCGGACTTGATCGCTTCGGGGAGCGGAGGCAGGCTTTGCGCCTCGGCATGGAAGGCAAAGCCGAGGCCGGCGAGCGCCGACAGGGCCATGCGGCCGGCGGAGATGGTCTTGGTCATCCGTTGTCCCTCTGTTGGACCGATGCTTCGGTTCTCGGTGGCAGAAAGCCGGGCATTGCCGGCGGTGCGGCGGCGAGAAGCCGCTCGTCGGTGTGAGGCCATGGGGCCAGATCGTGAGCGCCGGGATCGCGCAGGCCGGAGCCGGTCAGCACGAGTGTGACGTGGCGCCCGGCGAGACGCCCGTCGCTAGCGATCTCATCCAAGGCGGCCAGCGTTGCGGCAGCGGACAACTCGGCGTGGAGACCGCAGGCCGCCAGGCGGGCTTGCGCCCGGCGTGCCGCGTTGTCATCGATGGGGACCGCGAGCCCTCCAGTCGCACGCAGTGCGCAGAGCGCCTGGAAGGTGACGGTCTCGCCTGCGATCGAAACCTGAGCGGTGCGCCCGTCGAAACGCGAGCGATAGTCCTCGCCAGCCATCACGCGGGCGAGCCGGGGAAAGGGCTCGACGGCGATCAACTGAGGCATGACACCGCCGGCCTCCTCGAAACCCAGCCGAAGACCGGAGAGCAAATCGCCGCGGGAGCTCGGCACGATCACGACGTCCGGCTGCTCGGGGCCGGCGAGTTCGGCGGCGAGGGTCTTGTAGCCCTCGATGCCGAACGGGTCGGTGCCGATCGCAGGCAGGCGGTAATTGGTGGCAGCGAAGGCGCCTTCGGCGACGCGGCGCGCCAGATGCTCCCAGCGCGCCAGGCTGTCAGGCGCCTCGACCAGTCGCGAACCATGGGCCGCCATGGCGCGGCGATAGGACGGCGCGAGTGCTGCCGTAATGGCGATCTCGGTGGGCAGTCCGGCCCGAGCCGCATAGGCCGCAATCGACAGGCCGCCATTGCCGCTCGACGCGGCCACGACCAGCGGAGCATTGCAGGATCGTGCGCGGGCGATGAGCCGGGCGCTCATCCGGTCCTTGTGAGAGCCAGTCGGATTGCACCATTCGAGCTTCGCCGTCAGCCGGCCGAGCTTCATCGTCTGCGCCAGGGCCGGCAGTTCGACGCAGGGGGTCCCACCTTCGCCGAGCGCCAGCGCCTCGGGCAGGCGGAGACCGCGGCCTTCGCTGGTGTAAGTGAGCTTCAGGTTCGACGCGTGCCCCTCGCTGGCACAGCGCGGGCATCCGGCGGCGTACGTCTCGACAGGCCAGGCGGCGTCGCAGCGCAGGCAGATCATCCCGCCGGGGACAGTCGTCGCTGCGATGGGGGACGCGCTGGACATGGACAAAAGTATTGCGACCGCATGCTATCTGGTCAAATCTCAGTTTTTGAGCCTTCTATTCACCAGTGATATGGAGTCAGCATGAATCTCCGGCATGTCGATGCCTTCCGAACCATCATGTTGCGCGGCTCCATGACGGCGGCGGCGCAGGAGTTGCGGACGTCCCAGCCGAGCATCAGCCGTCTCATCGGGGAGCTGGAGGCCGAGATTGATCTCAGGCTGTTCGAGCGCCGAGCCGGTCGGTTGCGACCGACGCCGGAGGGCCTCGCCTTCTACCGGGAGGTCGAGCGCAGTTTCACCGGATTGGAGAACCTGAGATCGGCGGCGCGTGACATCCGTGCCTTCGGCACGGGGCGGCTGCGCATCGCCGCCATGCCGGTGATGGCGCTTGGGTTCATCCCGCGCTGCATCCGCCACTTCAAGGAGCGCTTTCCGCGCGCCATCATCTCACTTCGGATGGGCAATGATGGAACGGTGACGCGCTGGATGTCATCGTCCTATTGCGACATAGGCTTCGTCGCCAACGTCATCGACATTCCGCAGGTCGAGCATCAGCCGCTCTACGTCGTGCCCGGTGTCTGCGCTCTGCCTCCGACCCACCGACTGGCCTCACGCGAGGCCGTCCATGCGAGGGATCTCGACGGCGAGGCGTTCATCTCGCTCTCGCTGGAGGATGGCGCACGCGCACGCGTCGACCGGGTCTTCGAGGATGCCGGAATCCGCCGCCAGCTGACGTTGGAGACGCCGTTCAGCGCCGCGATCTGCGCCCTCGTCGAGCAGGGCCTCGGCCTCGGAATCGTCAACCCGATCGCGGCGGAAGACTACCGGCATGCCGAGATCGCCTTCAGGCCCTTCAAGCCGCAGGTGATGTTCCACGGCCACGCGATGTTCCCGAGCCGCAATCGCGACGACCCGCTCGTCGCGGGCTTCCTGTCGGTGGTCCGGGAGGAACTCGCGGGCTATCAGCGCCCGCTGGTCCAGGTTCGAAAAACTGCTAGCAACGGCAGATAAGTGACTTGGGCTCAGCGGCGCGGAAGAGTTGCTCAGCGAGGGTGATCAGATCAGAACACAAATTGGACGGTGGCCATGCCTCGCTACTCGGCAACAGCAGTAGCGGACAGCTACGAGATCAACGTGCCAGTTCCTGAATTGACAGGGCTCCAATAACCCGACAACCCTGGCCATACTCGACCGCGAAGATCGATGATCGACGTGAAAGCGACGGCAGGCCTCGAAAAATTGCCCCTATTCGGTAAGTAATTAAATGGGGAGCCTCGCTCCAGCGCTCTGGCGAGACCTGCCATTGAGGCAGGCCTCGAAGTCTGCAAGGCTGCGTCCGGCGGCTAAAGCCAGCGGGCCAGCGCGAGGGGGAGATCATGAAGACCATCATCCGAGCTCTTCTCTTGAGCTTTCTCGTGTGGTCCGGACCGGCGGTAGCGCAGTCCCGCAATCTGGGGCCCGCGACCGGCTCCGTCAGCATTCGACAATTGCAGGTCGCGTTCATCGGTTCTGGAGCCGTTGGCGGCGGGGAGCTGAGATTCGGTCAGAGGACCTACGGCATCACGGTCGCGGGCCTCGGCGTGGGCGGGATCGGGGCCTCGACCCTCCGCGCCACGGGGACTGTCTATGGTCTGCGCAATGTCGGGGACTTCGTCGGCGCCTATGTCCAACTCCGTGAAGGTTGGGCCATCGGTGACGAGGGGCGAGGACGGCTTTGGCTGCGGAATGCCAAGGGCGTGACCCTCCGACTGACGACGCAGCGCCGTGGTCTACAATTGTCACTCGGAGCCGACGGCGTGGTGATCGGCTTCAAACAATAAGGTCCACGGCGACGGCGCCCTGGTTGAATCTGACGATGCCCATTAAAAATTGAGAGACGAGGACGATAGCGCCCACGGAACGTTCGACGCGGCTTCGGTGAGGCTCGGCACGGGTCGCCGGCGTCCGGCGAGCCTCAAACGGCAGGAAGACCCTTGTCAGGAGCTCAGAACGGACGCAGGCTTGGCCTGACTTAAGGTCATCTGGCAAATGTCGAATTGGTGGGGTCGGTCATGATCACGCGCCGCGCATTCACCGCGTCTTCGCTCTCTGCAGTCTTGGCAACGGCGGGCGCGACGCAGGCCTCGGCCCAAGTGGGCGTGTCGCCTTCGGAAGCGCGGGCGATCGCGAAAGAGGCATACATCTACGGCTATCCCATCGTGGATGCCTACCGCATCAACCATGCGTTCTTCATGATGCCTGGAAACCGCGAGTACAAAGGGCCCATGAACACGCTGATCAGTTTGGCGCGCCTGTTCACGCCCGACGATACCGCTGTCCAAACGCCCAATTCGGATACGCCTTACTCCTTCTTTGCGGCCGATCTGCGAGCGCAACCCATCATTCTGACCGTACCGGAGATCGAGAAGGACCGATATTACTCGATCCAGCTGATTGACGCTTACACGCAGAACTTTGCCTACATCGGGAGCCGTGCCACCGGAAACGACGCTGGGCATTTCTTGATCGCTGGTCCAGGCTGGACCGGCGCTCTACCCCCTGGAATCAAGGGTGTCATCCGGTCGGAAACCGACTTCATCACTGCGATCTACCGCACCCAGATGTTCCGGCCGAGCGACATCGACCGTGTGAAGGCTATTCAGGCCGGCTACCGGATGCAGCCGCTCAATGAGTTTCTTGGGCAGACGCCCCCGCCCGCGCCGGCACAGATCGACTTCATCCGACCGTTCGCGCCCTTCGAGAACAAGTCGTCGCTCGAAATCTTCAACGTACTGAACTTCATGCTGACGTCGTTCTGTCCAGCCGTACCATCCGAAGTGGATTTGATGGCGAAGTTCGCCAAGATCGGCCTGGGCCCGGGGCGCACATTCGACGCCGGCGCGCTCAGCCCGGCCCTGCGCGAGGCCGTCCAGCAAGGCGTGGCCGATGCCTGGGCCGAGTTCGACACGTTCAAGACGTCCGCAATCGATACGGGCCGCGTCACCTCCGGCGATATGTTCGGAGACCGAACCTACCTGAAAAACAACTATCTCTACCGCATGGCCGCGGCGATCGTCGGCATCTTCGGCAACTCCAAGGCCGAAGCGATGTACCCGATCTACACGGTGGACGCTCAACGCGTTGCGTTGGACGGGAGCAAGCATCGCTATGCGCTGCGTTTCTCGCCGGGCACCCTCCCGCCGGTTCACGCATTCTGGTCGGTGACGATGTACAGCGTGCCAGAGCAGTTGCTGGTGGCCAACCCGATCCGCCGATATCTGATCAATTCGCCTATGCTTCCTGACCTGAAACGCGACGCCGACGGCGGTCTGACGATCGACATTCAGAACAGCTCACCCGGCCCCGCGCGCGAGGCCAACTGGCTCCCCGCGCCGGACGGTCCGTTCTTCATGGTCATGCGGTTGTACTGGCCGAAGGAGGAAGCGCTGACCGGAGCCTGGACCGCGCCTGAACTCGGGCGCGTCGGCTGAGGCCGTGAAGCGCGGGCCGATCCGCCTGCGCCGTGCTCAGTACCGTTGGCGCGGATGCGCGCCCGGCAGACAGACGTATTCGCTCAAGCCATTGCGGCCACGTCCGTCCGACCCCAGCTATTATAGCCTGTATGATGGCACGCCGGCGCAACCGCCGAGCATGCTCTCCAAGCATTAGCAGGCCTTCGCAATCGTTTGCCTGCCGTCGACTCGCTGCCAATGACGGCTCCGGCGCTGGCCATCGCACGACCAGCATTCTAGTGGGGGCGCGCCAGCCTCGCGGCGAGGCGCGCCAGTTCGGCGTCGTCAGGACGCAGGCGTGACAGGCGACTGGCCAGATCCGCGGCGCCGGCGAGGTCGCGCCGCGCCTGCGCGTCGGCGAGCAGCGCGCCGAGCAGGGCCGCATCGAAAGGGTTCGCCTGAAGCGCGCTGCGCAGGACCTGGCGTCCCTGTTCCGGCTGGCCGAGCGATTGCAGCGCCACGCCATGGACATAGGCCAGTTGCGCATCGCGCGGGCCGAGCCGCGAGGCCAAAGCGAGGCTCTCCAGCGCCTCGGGATAGCGACGCTGCCGCACCAGCGCGAGGCCGAGCGCATGATGCGGATAGGGCTCTTTCGGCGCCAGCGCGATCGCCTGCCGCAGCACCGCCTCGCCCTCCGGATCGCGTCCGCGCTGGCGCAGCAGGTCGGCCAGATTGACCGCGAGATCGACGGCGGCGGGATCGAGCGCCAGACCGGCGCGCAGCTCGGCCTCCGCCGCGTCCGGCCTGCCCCTGCGGATGAGATAGAGCGCCAGGGCGGCCCGCGCCTCCGGCCGGTCGGCATTCAGCGCCTGCGCCGCCTCGAACGCTGCGAAGGCGCGCGTCAGCTGGTCGCGAACCGGCTCCGATACGGTTTCGGGCCGGATGTCGGCCAGGGCCTGGGCGGCCTCGATCCGCACCCCGAGGACGGGATCGGCCAGACGCTCCTGCGCCCAGCGCAGGCGGATCTCGGCGGGCTGCGGCGAGAGGTTGCGCAAGGCGGCGATCCGCACGATCGGGTCCGGGTCGTCGAGGCCGAGACGGATGACACCTTCGGTGGCGATGGCGGGCAGCCGTCCGAGTTCGCTCTGTGCGGTCGCCCGCACGATCCCGGGGATTTGCGGGTTGCTCGCCAGCGCAATCAGCGGCGCGCGTGCAGCCGGGTCTCCCCGGCGCGCGTCGTGAAACGCTCTGGCATGGTCCTGAAAGCCTTTCCGTTGCGGCCCGTGCCAGGCCACCACGGCCTCCGCGGCCCATTGTGCCGGCTTGTCCGCATGGCAGCTGTTGCAGCTGTTGGGGACCCCGAGGCTCACCGTCAGGTCGGGACGCGGAATCCGGAAGGAATGGTCATGGCGCTTGTCGACGACCATGTAGGTCCGCGCCGGCATATGGCAGGTGATGCAGTCGGGCGCCCCCCGGCCGGGCTGGTGCCCGGTATGCGTGGCGGCCTCGAAACGCTGCCGGTCGTGGCACTGGCTGCAGACCAGTGGCCCCTCCGCCTTCAGCTTGCCGGAGTGAACGTCGTGGCAGTCGCTGCAGATCACGCCCTTCGCGTGCATCTTGCTCTGCCGGAAGGTCTGGTCGGTGAAGACCTCGTCGATCATCTGCCCGTCCGCTTCGAACAGGCCGCTCGTCAGCAGGGCAGGGAGGTGCGTGTCGACGATCGAGCGCCCCGGCTTCCAGTCTTCCGAGATCGTGCCGCGCCGCTGGTGGCAGCGGGCGCACATCTCGACCTCGTCGCCCGGCGGGCGCGCGACGTGCGCGGCCGGGCTGCCCGTGGCCGGATCTGGCGTCCAGTCGACCGCCCGTCTCCGGGCTGCTGCCGCCTCGAACCCCTTCAGGACGGGGTCGCCGGTCCTGCCGGCCGCGGCCCAGGCGAGATGGCCGGCACCGGGCCCATGGCAGCTCTCGCAGCCGATGCTGACCTCGGAATAGGTCGTGCGAAAGCTGTTGGAGGCGGCGTCATAGCCCTTCTTCACCGCGGTCGAATGGCACTCCGCACACATGAAGTTCCAGTTCTGCATCCGGCCGGTCCAGTGCAGGGCGTCGCCCGGCGGGAACGACTGGTCGCCATAGACATGGAACCAGCGCTGCCCGCCCTGCGCCCGCGGGCGCGTATCCCAGGCCCAGGGTAGTGCCTGCAGCCGGCCATCGGGGAAGGTGACGAGGTATTGCTGCAGGGGCCGCCAGCCGAAGCTGTGGCTAATCGCGAAGGTCTCAGGCTTGCCGTCCTTCCCCTGTGTCTCGACCAGGAAGCGCCCGCCCTCGCGCCGAAACCGGGTTGTCTCCCCGTGATGCGCGATGGCGACGTCGGAGAAATCGCCGAGAACGCTCTGAGGCGTCGCCACGGCCATCGCCTTGGCGTGGTCCGATCCGCTCCAATCGGTGGCCGCGGTCGCATGGCACGAGGCGCAGGCTCGCGAGCCGACATAGCCGGCGGCGGCATGCGGGGTGAGTTCGCCCAGGCCGGAGGACATCGCCGCGGAAGGGGCCTGCGCCCGCCCTGGTTGCGCTCCCTGTCCTAGTACCCATCCTGCCACGACGACGATCAGCGCGGCGAAAGCGCCGCCGAAGAGAACATAGGCCGGTCGGTCAGGCATGGGACGGACGCCCCTTGGTCATCTCTTCGGCTGGAAATCCATCAGGCGACCGCTGGCGCGCAACTCTTCCAGGCTCTTGCCGAAGCAGTCGAGGCCCGCAGGCCGATTATCGGGTGCTACGACGATTCCCTTGGCGTCGACCGTTGCGCTCAGCGCGCCGCCGGCACCGGCATACAGGGCTTCGCCATTCTTGTTGACGCGGCTGAGATAGCCGACCCGCCAGCTCTGGTCCGCCTTGGCGTAGCAAAGGATGGCGGCTGGCAGATTGGAGGGAACGGTCTGCGCCGACGCGCTCATCACGGAGCCGCCGAGCATGGCTGCAGATAGGGCCAGATAGATCGCAACCTTGTTCCTTTGGAACGTAAATCTCATGGCAGAACCCCGCTTTGGTGAATGGCTTGAAAAAGAACTGCTGGTCCGGCCGTGACGCCATTTGCAGCCGGGCAGTCACCGTCTGCGAAAATTCGACACCGTGGTTCGAAGCCCGCGCCAGCCATCAGAACCGCACGCTCAAGCCCAGCACGGGGCCGTGCTGCAGCATGTCGAACTCGTAGCGGGTCAGCCCCGACCCCTGGACGTAATCGACATAGAGGGCCTTGTAGCCGATCACCGCCGAATAGGTGACGCCATTTGTCGTCTTGAAGTCATAGCCATAGGTCGCCAGCGCCTGCCAGGTGAACTTGCTGCCGCCCGCACCGAGGTCGCCGCGAAAGGCGAGGTGATGGTTGGGCGCCAGCGAGACGCGCGCCCTGATGCCGGCGAAGCCGTCGATCCAGTCGACGGAACCAGACCGCGCGATGGCCCGGCCCCTGCCGATCGTCAGATCGCCCAGATTGACCGTCGTGGCGATGTCGAGCCCGAGATCGAGCTTCTGGTACCAGTAGCGCGCGCCGGCGAGCACATCGATGGCGACCGGGCCCACGCTTCCGATTTCGTACGCGGCGCCTGCCTCGAGGATCGCCATCTGGAATTGCATGTCGACCGCGGCACCGACGGCCGCGCCGACACCGGGCGCAGGTCCCCTGGTCTTCAGGCCGGAACGCTCGATCGTGATCTTCTCGCCGATGATGTCGCCGAACAGGGCCAGGCGACCATTGCGCGCTTCCATGCTGAGCATCAGGGCGACCAGTGAACCGCCTTCGCCGACCGTGCTTTCGACGATATCGACGAAGCTTGCATCCACATCGACGCCGCGGCCACGGACCACCTGCGAGCCGTTGAGCGAGGTCAGCCAGCCATAGGGCGTGACGCGGAAGGTCCAGCCTGGCACGAAACTCGGCGGCACCGGCTGGTCGCGCGGAAGCACCAGATCCGCTGCCGCGACGGGGGCGGCGAGCAGCATAGCCCCCGCCCAGACGGCCGCTGTCTTCGACATCGACATCGTTTCCCCCAAGCCGTTTTCTGTGTCTGCTCCCGCATGGGAGCCTTCGATGACTATTTCGGATCCTGGACGCTGACGGTCAGCCTGGGGATCCGCCCCGTGAAGCGCGACCTCGATTCAGAGCCGATCGCTTCGACGACGGGTGTCCCGAGATCGATCCCGATATCGGCCGTCTCGTCGCCGGAGAAGGCGCTGGGCTGGGTCATCGGAATTCGACCCTCGCCGACCTTCTCCCCGTTGACGAAGAGCGTGCCGAGCCCGCCCTTGGCCTTTCCCCCACCGTCATAGTCGAACTGGAAGCGCAGTTCGGCCTTGCCGGGCGCGAGCTTGTTCGATGCGGCGATGGTCGTGCGCTGCAATCCGAGGAAGTTGTAGTCGTAAGCCGGCACGCCATCCTTCACATAGAGCGACCAGCCGCCGAACCGGCCCCCCTGCGAGACCAGGGTCCCATTCGCTCCCCCGTCGGGGACGACGATCTCGGCGGTGATGGTCTTGGACCGGTTCTTCACATTGACGAAGGCCCCCTCCATGATCCCGACCATGCCTTCGGCAAGGGTCAGCGTCCGCCGCGGACCCATCAGGTCGGGCCGGCCGGCAGCGACCGGATCGAACCGCTCCAGCGTGCGGTCGTCCATCGGCAACGCGCCGTATTTGGCGGCTTCCTTCAGGAACAGAGCTTCCATCTCGGCGAGCTTCTTCGGGTTCTTCGCGGCGAGGTTGTTGGCGAGGCTGAAGTCATGGCGGACGTCGAACAATTCCCAGGCGGAATTGTCCTGCAGGCTGCGGCGGGGCTTCTGCTCCCACGGGGCCCGGTGGAGCGTGCGGGCAAACCAGCCGTCATGATATATGGCGCGGTTGCCGGCGATCTCGAAATACTGCGTCTTGTGCCGCTCGGGCGCCGTCGCGTTCTCGAAGGCATAGGCCATGCTGGTGCCGTGCATCGGGATCTGCTTGACACCGTTCACCGATTTGGGCTCGGGCAGTCCGATGGCCTCGAGGATCGTCGGCGCGACGTCGATCACGTGGCTGAACTGGGTCCGGATTTGATTGCGGGCCTTGATGCCCTTGGGCCAGGAGACCACGACGCCGTTGCGCGTGCCGCCGAAATCCGACGGCATCTGCTTCAGCCAGCTGAACGGGCTGTTGAAGGCGATCGCCCAGCCCGACGCCATATGGGGGTAGGTGTCCGGATCCCCCCATTTGTCGATGTATTTGAGCATGTCCTCGAGCTTTTCAGGCACGGCGTTGAAATAGGTGTTCTCGTTGAAGAGACCGTTCTGGCCGCCTTCGCCGCTGGTGCCATTGTCGCCCGCCACGTAGAAGACGAGCGTGTTGTCGGCCTGGCCGATCTCCTCGAAGGCCTTGAGCATGCGGCCGACCTCGAAATCGGTGTATTCGACGAAGGCTGCGAACACCTCCGCCTGCCGTGTGAACAGGCGCTTCTCGTCGGCCGAGAGCGTGTCCCAATCCTTGATCGCGGGCGGCTTCGGCGCGAGCTTCGTCCCCTTGGGCACGACGCCCAGCGCGATCTGCCGGGCGAGCGACTCCTCGCGGATCCTGTCCCAGCCCTGATCGAACCGGCCCTTCCAGCGCTCGATCCAGGCCCTGGGGACATGGTGGGGCGCATGGGTGGCGCCCGGCGCGAAATAGACGAAGGAAGGACGCTCCGGCGTCAGCGCCTTCTGATACTTGATCCAGGCGCGCGCCTTCTCGGTCATGTCGGTCATGAAATGGTAGTTCGGATCGTCGGGCCGTTCCACCACCGCCGTCCCGTCATAGAGGAACGGGGCCCACTGGTTGGTCTCGCCGCCGAGGAAGCCATAGAACTTGTCGAAGCCCTGGCGCGTCGGCCAGCGGTCGAACGGGCCGGCGACGCTGGCCTCCCAGGTCGCGGTCTCATGCCACTTGCCGAAGGCCGCCGTCGCATAGCCGTTCAACCGCAGCATCTCCGCCAACGGTGCGGTCGAGCTCGGAACCTGCCCGGTATTGCCGGGGAAGGAGGTCGCCAGTTCCGTGATGAAGCCCATGTTCACGGTGTGGTGGTTGCGGCCGGATTTGAGCGCGGCCCGTGTCGGCGAGCACAGCGCCGTGGTGTGGAAATTGTTGAAGCGCAGGCCGTTCTCGGCGAGCTGGTCCAGCGTGGGCGTCCCGATCGGCCCGCCGAAGGTGCTGGGCGCGCCGAAGCCGAGGTCGTCGATCAGCACGATCACGACATTGGGGGCGCCGGCCGGCGCCTTCACCTCGAACCGGGGCGGCGGCGTCACCTTGCGTGCGTCGATCTCCGTGTAGACCGGGCGTTTGGGTTCCGCGATCGGCAGGGACGAGCGATCGGGCGTGGCGGTGCGAGGCTGCGAGACGGCGGGCGCGCCGTGGAGCGCCGTAGCGACCACGAGAAGCGTGAGAGTCCTGATGGCCGTCATCGGAGACCTCCGCATGTTCTGTTTGTTGCGTGATGCTAGGGGGTGCCGTTGCGGCAGGATAGGGCGCGTGCAGGTTGTGGTCCGAGGGCCGGGCCGGAGGGCCCGGCCGCCCGTCAGCGTCGGCCGGCGCGGTTGATCGGCCCGCCCCGGTTCATCGGTGTGCCCGGCCGGACACCGACCCCGGCCGCTCCCACGCCGGGCGTGACCACCGCCCGTCGCGCCACCGGCGCCCCGGCGCGCGCGACGCAGCCTTTCGGCACGCCGACGGTCTTGCAGTAGACGACCGCAGCGGCGGGCTCAGTGGTGGCGATCGACAGTCCGCCCGCGAAGAGGGCCAGGGCCGGCAGCGTCAAGGGCGCCTTCATCATCGTCGCCTCTCCCCGATGGGCTGTTCGCCAATTTCTTCGGCGACCGCCTGTTGTTCTTCTTGGTGAGATCGATTGCGCGAACGTCGATAGGCTCGCCGCCACGGTCACCCGCCATGCGCAGTAACCGCTCTCACATCCCCTTGCGTCATTGATTCATGTCAACCGTCGCCGAGTCAGCCGCATAAGCACGCCGAATGGCGCAGCCGGCTGCATCGGCGATGACAAGTACCGCAATGACAGACGCAACGCTTGCGTATCGGCGGGCTCGTCGTTGGTATAGCGGATCGGCTTTGAGTTGGTGGCAAGCACCCCGCAACACCTCCGCGCGCAAGTGGTCCTTGAAACCGATCTGTCGTCAAAACGGCGAGCGATCGTTGCCGTGCCTTGTTTGGTGACAAACTCGACGCGCCACGGTGACAAGTTGACGCCCTCAATGACGAACTCTCTGCATCTCGAGGGCGGGAAGGCCGCCGCGATGGCCCGAGCTTGACTCCACAGCACCGAGAGCGCATGAGAATGAACGTTCATTCTCATGCCTTGAGGCTTCGCGTGCCGCCGACCGTCACCGCCATTGCGCCCGAGCGCACGCCCTCCGAGCGCCAGACCCGCATTCTCGATGCGGCGGAGCGCGTCTTCGCGCGGGCCGGTTTCCATGCGGCGACGATGCAGGACGTCGCGGCCGAAGCCGGGATGAGCCCGGGCAATCTCTACCGCTACTTCGCCTCCAAGGACGCGATCATCGCCGGCATGGCCGAGCGCGACCGCAACCAGATCGCGGCCGATTTCGCGGCGCTGGAGCCTGGCAAGGGGGCGCTGCTCGACCAGCTCGAGGCGCTCGGCCGTCGTCACCTCGTCGAGGAGCCGCGCGAAAAGGCGGTGATCTGCCTGCAGATCTGGGCCGAGGCCGCGCGCAACCCGGCGATGGCGCAGATGTGCGCGGCGATCGACGGCACCGTCGCGGGTGGGCTGGCGCAGGCCATCGCCGGGGCGAAGGCCCAGGGCGAGCTGCCGGCCGATCTCGATGATGCGCGCTTCCTCCAGGCCGTCTTCATGATGGCGGACGGCTTCTTCTGCCGGCGCGCGACCGATCCGGCCTTCGACGCGGCCATGGCGGCGGACACGCTGTTCGCGGCGATGCGCGGCCTCGCCCGCGTGCTGCTCCGGTCCGGCCCGGCGGACGTATCATGAGCGCAACCGTCTCCCCCCGTCGCCGCGGCGACGTTCAAAGAGGATCCTCTCTTATGTCGGCCCTGCTTGCCGGAGCGCGTCTCCTGGCGCTGTCGCTGCTGGTCTCGGCGGTTTCGCCGGCCCTCGCCCAGGCGCCCGCCGCGCCGGCCGGCTCCACGGCCGGGCCGTCCGTCACCGTGACGCGGGCCGAGATCTCGGAGATCGTCCAGAGCGTCGTCGTCTCCGGCTCGATGATCGCGCGCCGCGAGGCGCTGGTGCAGCCGGAGGTCGACGGGCTCGCCATCGTCGCCCTGCTCGCCGAGGAGGGCGACCGGGTGGCGACCGGCCAGGTGCTGGCGCGGCTCTCGCGCACCACGCTCGAGGTCCAGCAGATGCAGAACGAGGCGCAGATCGCCCGGGCCGAAGCGTCGATCGCCCAGGCCAACGCGCAGATCGGCGAGGCACAGGCCAATCTCGTCGCGGCCGAGAACAATTTCGAGCGCACCCAGACGCTGCGCAACAGCGGCAACGCCTCCAACGAGACCTTCGACCTGCGGGCGGCCGCGGCGCGGGCGGCGCGGGCACGGGTCAACTCCGCCAACCAGGCGCTCGCCATCGCCACGGCCGATCTCGCGCTGGCGAAGGCGCAGGGCCGCGACATCGAGGTCAAGCTCGGCCGCACCGAGATCAAGGCGCCGCAGGGCGGCATCGTCAGCCGCCGCAACGCGAAGCTCGGCGGCACCGCCGCGATGGCCGCTGCCGAGCCTCTGTTCCGGATCATCGCCGATGGTGCGGTCGAGCTCGAGGCGGAGGTCGCCGAGGTCGAACTGCCGGGGCTGAAGGTCGGCCAGCCCGTGGCGGTGATGCCGGCCGGGGCGACGCAGACGTTGGCGGGCACGATCCGCCTGATCGCGCCCGAGGTCGACAAGGCCTCGCGGCTCGGCCGGGTGCGCGTCGCGCTGGTCGGCAACCCGCCGGTCGCGATCGGTTCCTTCGCGCGGGGCATCATCGAGACCGGGCGCAAGAACGCGGTCACGCTGCCGCTCTCGGCGATCACCTATGCCCGCTCGGGCCCGACGGTGCAGAGCGTCACCGACGGCAAGGTCACGACCAAGCCGGTGAAGCTCGGGCTGGCCGGAGGCGGGCGCGCCGAGATCCTCTCCGGCATCGCCGAGGGCGAGACGGTGGTGGCGCGCGCCGGCACCTTCGTGCGCGACGGCGACGTCATCACCCCCGTCGCGACGAACTGACGGGAGCGACCGGTGAACATCAACTTCTCAGCCTGGTCGATCCGCAAGCCGGTTCCCTCGATCCTGCTCTTCGTCGTGCTCTGCGTGCTCGGCCTCTTGTCGTTCTCGAAGCTGCCGGTGACGCGTTTCCCGAACATCGACGTGCCGCTGGTCTCGGTCACGATCACCCAGTCGGGCGCGGCGCCGTCCGAGCTGGAAAGCCAGGTCTCCAAGCGCGTCGAGGACGCGGTCGCCAACATCACCGGCGTCAAGCACGTCATGTCGACGCTGACCGACGGGCAGTCCTCGACGGTGATCGAGTTCCGGCTCGAGGTGAACACCGACCGCGCCGTCAACGACGTCAAGGACGCGATCGCCAAGATCCGCGCCGACCTGCCGCGCACCATCGACGAGCCGATCATCCAGCGCATCGATGTCGAGGGGCAGTCGATCCTGAGCTATGGCGCCTTCTCGGCGGGGATGACGCTGGAACAGCTCTCCTGGCATGTCGACGACGTCGTCGCGCGCGAACTGCAGGGGCTGAAGGGGGTGGGCCGCGTCGACCGCTATGGCGGCGTCGACCGCGAGATCCGCATCTCGCTCGATCCCGACCGGCTGCTGGCGCTCGGCACCACGGCCGGTGAGGTCAACCGCCAGATCCGCGCGACCAATGTCGATCTCGCCGGCGGGCGCGGCGAGGTCGGCGGGCAGGAACAGGCGATCCGCACGCTGGCCGGCGCGCGTACCGTCGCCGAGCTGGCCGAGACCAAGATCATCCTGGGCGGCGGCCGCGAGGTCAGGCTCAAGGAACTCGGCCGCGTCGAGGACAGCAATTCCGAGCCGCGCTCCTTCGGCCGGCTCGACAAGAGCCCGGTCGTCTCCTTCGCCGTCTTCCGCTCCAAGGGCTCGAGCGAGCTTTCGGTCAAGGAGGTCGTCGCCGCGCGCATCGCCGAGCTGAACAAGCGCTATCCCGACATCACGCTGAAGCCGATCGACGACGCGGTCGCCTACACCTATGGCAACTACAAGGCGGCGATGACGACGCTGCTGGAGGGCGCAGGGCTGGCCGTGCTCGTCGTCTTCCTGTTCCTGAAGAACTGGCGGGCGACGCTGATCACCGCGATCGCGCTGCCGCTTTCGGCCATCCCGACCTTCTGGGCGATGGAGCTGATGGGCTTCTCGCTCAACCTCGTCAGCCTGCTCGGCATCACGCTGGTCACCGGTATCCTGGTCGACGACGCCATCGTCGAGATCGAGAACATCGTCCGGCACATGCGGATGGGGAAGTCGCCCTATCGCGCCGCGATGGAGGCCGCCGACGAGATCGGGCTGGCGGTCATCGCGATCACCCTGACCATCGTCGCGATCTTCGCGCCGGTCTCCTTCATGGGCGGCGTGGCCGGCCAGTATTTCCGCCAGTTCGGGTTGACGGTCGCGGTCGCGGTGCTGTTCTCGCTTTTGGTCGCGCGGCTGATCACGCCGATGATGGCGGCCTATCTGATGAAGCCGGTGAAGCATGAGGACCCCAAGGACGGGGTCGTCATGCGCAGCTATGTCGGGCTTTTGAAGGCGACGACCGCCTCGCGCCGCATCCCGCTCGTGCCGCGCTTCGATGGCAGCGGGCGCTGGCGCTCGATGCCCTTCAACATGTCCTATGTCACGCTGGTGGTGGGCTTCGGCTTCCTCTGGGCCTCGATCCACGCCACCGCGCTGCTGCCGACCGGCTTCATCCCCGACGAGGACACCTCGCGCGTCGTCGCCTCGGTGGAGCTGCCGCCGGGCTCGACGCTGGAGGACACCCGCGTCACCACCGACCAGATCGTCGATGCGCTGCGCACCATCCCCGAGGTGACGCAGGTCTTCGTGCTCGGCGGCTCCTCGCCGACCGGCCAGCGCGAGGTGCGGCGCGCCGCCGTGACCATCAAGCTCAAGCCCAAATCCGAGCGCACCGCCCGCCAGAAGGACCTCAAGGTCGTCATCGCGGAAAAGCTCGCCAGCGTGCCGGATGCGCGCGCCTGGTATGTCAATGAGCGCGGCGAGCGCGAGATGGCCTTCTCGATCCTCTCCAAGGACGGCGCGGCGCTGGACGAGGCGGTGGCGCGCATCGAGACCAAGATGCGCAAGGTCGACGGCTATCTCAACGTCGCGACCTCGGGCTCGCTCTCGCGCCCGGAGCTGACGGTGCGGCCCAAGCTCGAGGCCGCCGCCAGCCTCGGCGTCACGCCCGAGGCGATTTCGGAGGCCGTGCGCGTCGCCACCATCGGCGATGTCGGCGCCAATCTCGCCAAGTTCAACGCCGGCGACCGGCTGGTGCCGATCCGCGTGCAACTCGACGAAGCCGCCCGCGCCGACATTCGCAACATCGCGGCGCTGCGCGTCACCAACAGCAGCGGCGTCTCGATTCCGCTGACGGCGGTCGCCGAGATCGGCTTCGGCGAGGGGCCGTCATCGATCGACCGCTATGACCGCGTCCGCCGTGCCGCCATCGGCGCCGATCTCAAGCGCGGCTTCGAACTGGGCACCGCGCAGGAGACCTTCCACCAGATCGTCAAGGAGGTCGGCCTGCCCGAGGGCGTCTGGATCGCCGCCACCGGCGATGCCGAGATTCAAGGAGAGGTCGTCGCCGGCTTCATCCAGGCGATGACGACCGGGCTGATGCTGGTGCTGGCCGTGCTGATCCTGCTGTTCGGCTCGGTCTTCCAGCCGATCACGATCCTGCTCTCGCTGCCGCTCTCCTTCGGCGGCGTGGTCATCGCCCTGCTGGCGACCGGCAAGCCGGTCTCGATGCCGGTCTATATCGGCCTGCTCATGCTGATGGGCATCGTCACCAAGAACGCGATCATGCTGGTCGATTTTGCGGTGGAGGAGGAGGGCCGCGGCAAGGACCGCCGCACCGCCCTGCTCGAAGCCGGCCGCAAGCGCGCCCGCCCGATCGTGATGACGACCATCGCCATGGCCGCCGGCATGGCGCCCTCGGCCTATGGCGTCGGCGACGGCGGCGAGTTCCGCGCGCCGATGGCGATCGCGGTGATCGGCGGGCTTCTGGTCTCGACCGTGCTCAGCCTCGTCTTCGTGCCGTCCTTCTACGCGGTGATGGACGACCTCTCGAAGCTGACGGGCCGCATCTTCGGCCGCTTCCTCAGCAAACCGGAGGATGAGAGCCTGTGGGAGGCGATGCCGGAGGAAGGCCATGCCAAGCCCGAGACCGGGACCGCCCAGATGAAGCTGCCGCTGCCGCCGCCACGGTTGGCGGCGGAGTGAGGGGGCAGAGACTTGGTGCCGCCTGTATTGCGGAGCGGCGCATGATCCGATCCTGACCGGTTCAACAAGCCCGGCAGCGCAATTGTGCTCACGACGCTCGCACCAAATCCCCCGTCCGGCTCCGCGCGCGGTTGTCGTTGGTTTCGCTCGCCGCCGATGAAGGTCGGTCACGACCGGGATGGCTGAAGGCCCCGGCGACGAGCAGCCCCTCCGGGCGGCCGGCCCTGCAAAGGCCGCCAACCCGAACACCGCATTCCGCCCGGCCGCACGATGCCTCGCGTCAGCCCCCCTTGGTCGGGCGGAACGGCGGCAGAATAGGCATGGCAGGGGCAGGCGGGGATTAATTTGCGACCGGCCCCCGCCTCGCCTCGACCCTGACGCGGGCGGCATGGTCCTGTGGGGCCGGCGTCAGACGGCGGCGCCCACGGGTTCGGGGGTCGAAGGCCCGGATGCGTCGTCGGCGGCCAGGGAGGCCAGGGTGACGATCGTCCCGGGCTTGCCCTCGATCACGGTGATTTCGGCGCCGAGTTGCGCGGCGAGCGCCTTGACGATGCTCGTCCCCAGCCCAGCCTTGGCGTCTTCCGCCTCTTTGGGCATGCCGACGCCGTCATCGGCGACCGTCAACGTCCAGTTTGCGCCCGAGGCCGCGTAGCTGACGAGAATGCGTCCGCCGCGTTGTCCGGGATAGGCATGCTTCAGTGCGTTGATGACGAGTTCGGTGACGACCAGCCCGATGCTGATCGAGCGGTCGGCCCCGACGACGCTGTCATCGACCTCGACCTCCAGCGCCAGTGCCTCGTGATCATGGATCATCGAAGCCCCGATGCTGCGGCAAAGGCTGGTCAGGTACGGCTTGAGGGGGACATCGCCGACCTGCGACGTCGCCAGTTGCTGCTGGAGCGCGGCCACCGACATGACCCGGTGGTGGGCGTCCCGCAAATGGCCGCGCGACTCGTCGGACTGCACCTTCCGCGCGCTCTGCATCAGGACGCTGGCGATGATCTGCAGACTGTTGGCGACGCGGTGTTGCAGCTCCTGCAACAGGATCGCCTTTTCCCTCAGAAGCTCGTCCTTCTGTTTTTCGCTGCGCCGCGCGTCCGTGACATCGAGAACCGACAGCAGGATGCGGACCTCGCCTCTCTCCTGATAATCGAGCTTATGCGCATTGACGACGAGGCGACGGGGATTGCGGTCAACCCGCTGCAGGTTCATCTCATAGGCCTCGACCTCGGCGAAACCCGACGCCGTGGCCTTGAGCAGCGAATCGAGCTGGGGCACGTCCCATTCGCCTGCTCCCAGCTCCGCCATGGTCTGTCCCACGACCGTTGTGGGCTTCAGCGCGAAGGCGCGACAGAAGGACCGGCTTGCGACAACGATCTCGAGTCGCTCGTTCAGCAGAAGCAGCGGCGCATCGGATGACGAGATGACTGCGAGGGCGAGTCCGAGCGCAACCTCGGAAGCCGGGGGGTCGATTTCACCGGCCATAGCAGGCCTTTTCGACTGGCGAAAACTCTCGGACGAAAGCCGGTTCGCGGGAACATTTGATAAGACCCTCAACGCCCGGCCGGCGCGTCTGTTCCTTTCGTGCAGCGTTCGCCGCTCTCGTGCACCGGCTCGAGGCGCCGCGCTTGCGCAGTCAGGCCGCCGTCAGCAGGTCCGGCCTGGTCCGCCGTCGGCTGGTGACCGATGAAACCGGAGCAGCCTTGCCGAACAGATAGCCTTGGCCCGAATCGCAGCCGATCGCGCGAAGGAAGGCGTATTGCGTCTCGGTTTCGATGCCTTCGGCGACGACGGTCATGCCCAACGCGTGCGCGAGATCGACCAGCGCCTTGATGATGGCGAAACTCTCGGTGTCATGCCCCAGCCCGAAGACGAAGGATTTGTCGATCTTGATCTGGTCGATCGGGAAGTCGCGCAGATGCGTGAGTGAGGAGTAACCCGTACCGAAATCGTCGAGCGCGATCAGGACGCCCGCGGCGCTCAGCCGCTTCAGTTCGGTCCGGATCGCGCCCGTGTCGCTGCCGAGGAACAAGGTCTCGGTGACCTCCAGCTTGATGGTCGAGGGGTCGATCGCGCAGTCGTCGAGACGCTTCAGCAGGCGCCCGGCAAATTCGGGCGAGTGCAGCTCGGCTTCGGTCGCATTCAGGCTGATGACGCCCGGGTTGATCCCCCCGGCGCGGAGATTGGCGATGTCGGCGATGACGAGGTTCATCATGCGCTCGCCGATGCGCCGGCACGAGCGCTGATCCGAAAACGCTTCCGCGAAATCGCCTGCCGCGCTGATCGAGCCATCCTGGTTGCGGATACGCGCGAGCGCCTCGTAGCCATAGATCGATCGGTCTGAAAGGCGGACGAAAGGCTGGTAGAATGGCACCAGGCGATTGCCGATGACGGCGCGCTCGACCTTCTCGATCGCGAGCCGGCGCTTGTCGAACAGCATGCTGATCTCGGGCTTGTAGCACCCGATCGCACCGCGCTCGCGCCGCTTGCCATTGTAGAGCGCGATATCGGCGCAGCGCAGCAGGTCTTTCAGGTGCAGTGCGTCTTCGGGATAGCTGGCGACGCCGACCGTCGCCGAAACCACGATCCGTTCACCCATGGCAAGAATGGGCTGTTTCAAGGCGTTGAGCAGCTTTCGCGCCATCGCGCGATGCCGCGAGCGCTTGCCGTCACCGGGAATGATGACGGCGAACTCGTCGCCTCCAAGGCGCGCCACCATGCTGTTGGGAGGGCTGCGCTCGTTCAGCAGGCCGGCCACCGCCTTGAGTACATCGTCACCCGCCTGATGACCGCGCACGTCGTTGATCTCCTTGAATCCGTCGAGATCGATCAGGACCAGCGTGACGTTGGACCGGCGCGCTTCCGCATCGGCGAGACTGGCCGCCAGCGAGCTCTCGAAGAGCGACCGGTTCGCCAGCCCCGTCAGGAAATCCATGTTGGCGGCATGCCAGAGCCGCTGCTGCGCCTCGTGCTGGGCCGTGATGTCCTGGAAGACGCCGACGAGACGGGCCGGCGCACCATCGACGATCTCGGTGTGGCCCGCCGAGCGGACGCGACGGCGCCGCCCGGTGGCTGTGATGAAATCGGCCGCAAACTCGAAGGGCTCGCCCGTCTCGATCGCTTCGGCGAGACGCGTTTGCACTGTGATGCGGGATTCGCCGCGATAGAACGCAAATGACTCCTCCAGCGTCGGCGCCAATCCGACGGGCAGATCGTGCAAGCGGAAGATCTCGTCGGACCAACTGGCGCGCAGCGTATCGAGATCGACCGACCAGGCGCCAATGGCGGCCATGCGCTCGATCTGCAGCAGCAACCGGTTCTTGGTTTCGAGCTCGCGATTCTCCCGCTTCTGCTTTTGGGCGGCGGCCTTCAAGGCGAGTTCGTTGGTGTGCAGGCGAACGAGGTCCTCGACCAGCCGGCCGAAGCGCTCCAGCGCAACGCGATGCGCCTCGTCGAAGCGCCGAGGAGCTGTATCGATGATGCAGAGCGAGCCGATCCGGTTGACGCCATCGATCGAGAGCGGATACCCGGCATAAAAGCGGACATGCGGCGCGCCGGTGACCAGCGGGTTGGCCTGAAATCGGGCATCCTGCGTGGCGTTCTCGACCACCAGCAGATCCGGCGTCTCGATCGTATGATTACAGAATGCCACGTCTCGCGGAGTTTGCCTCGCCTCAAGGCCGCAGCGGGCCTTGAACCACTGCCGATCATGGTCGACCAGGGTCACCAGCCCCATCGGGCAATCGAAATGCTGCGCGACGAGCTTTACGATCGAATCGAAGGAGGGATCGCTCGGCGTGTCGAGCAGCTCCAGGGCCCTGACGGCAGCAACCCGCGCCCGCTCGCTTTGGTGATGGTGATCGATCTGCACGTCTGAACCCCAATGGAGAGCGTGGACCGGGTTTCCCCCGCCGGCGAGAGAGCCGGCCGACAGTTAGGGACTGGGGAGATTAACGAATGGTGAGCCCAGACGCGGTGGAGAATGGCGGCAAAACTTCACGCCCACACCAAATCCCCCGACCGGCTGCCGCCGCGGGGTTTTGGTTCATTCACATCCCGTGAGGGGTGCGCGGAGCCGTGCGGCGCGGCGGCTTTGGCCGCGTGCCGATGTCGAGTGTCGATGTCGAAGTGTCGAAGCGGCGGGGCTGCCCGCCGTCCGGCTCCGCGCGCGGTTGTCTGTGGTTTCGCTCGCCGCCGATGAAGGTCGGTCTCGACCGGGATGGCTGAAGGCCCCGGCGACGAGCGGCCCCTCCGGGCGGCCGGCCTTGCGAGGGCCGTCGATCCCGAACACCGCATTCCGCCCGGCCGCACGATGCCTCGCGACAGCCCCCTTGGTCGGGCGGAACGGGACGAGCATAGGCACGGGTTGGCGTTGCGGGGATAAGGTTGCCGGCGCGCGCGTTCCGATGTTCGCCCCCGCCCGCTCCAGAGCTTGCTGACTTCGCTCGGAAACAGACCGTCATTGCGGACAAGTGGCGCAGCCGCGCCGATCCGGAATCCATCGTCAAGCTGCGGAGCCCTCCGATGGATCCGGGGCAAGCCCGGGATGACGGCGGTGGTTCCGAGAATACCCAGCCCGCTCTAGATCGCCTTCTCGCCGCTACGCGACGGCGTGGCCGGCTGCTGGTTGCGGCGGTTGAGCATTTCGCCGCGCGACTTGACGATCTGGGCGACGACGACGTCCTGCACGCTCTGGGTCGCGGCGCGGCGCACCGCCTCGCGATCGACCGGGCGAGCGCCGTCATGCTCCCGGATCTCGATGATCGCCTGGGCGAGCGCGTCGACATCGGCCTTGCAGAAGATCATGGCCGCCTTGGCGACGACCTCGGCCTTCTCGTCGGTGGCGAGCATGGGGCCGCCCTCTCGGCCGATGCAGGTCAGCATGCGCGCGCGGATCAGGTCGCGGGTCTTTTCCAGCACGGCCCGCTTTTCGGCCCTGTCCTGGCGCTCAGCCTCCGTTTGCGGTGCGGTTGGGTTCGCGCGGGCAGCGGGATTCACAGGCCCGCGCAGGCTCGCGCTCTGCCTGGCGCACTCGACCAGCGCCGGCAGCATCTCGCGGGTGGAGGTGAGGGCGAAGGTGAGGCGCTGGTCGTTGGCGACGAGCTCCAGACGATGCCCCTGGCGGAATGCGCCGATGAGCTGCGAATCGGCGGGCATTGCGATCGCCAGCAATGTCGGCGACCTGGCCTCGGCCCTCACGTCGATGCGGGAGGTCCGGTCGAAGACGAGCTGCAGGTTCAGGCTGCTGCCCGGCTTCAGCTTCCAGTTGGGGTGGGCGAATCCGATCAGCCATTTGAAGTCGGCCGTGATCGAGGTGAACATCCGCGTGCCGTTGCGATAGCCGGCATTCACGGCGCAATGCGAGAAGGCGCCGGTCGCGTCATTGGTGTAGGCGCCGCCGGTCCAGTTGCCGACGACGATCTTGCCGAAGGGCCCTGCCGCTTCCGCTCCCGGGGCCAGCAGCAGCAGCGACGCCAGAACACACCCACGCAGCATTGCGACACCTCGCCGTGATCAAGCGCTCAGGATGACGTCCGGCGCCCTGCGAGGCAATGCGGAAGACGGGCCGGGGTTCCGGGCTCCGACCTTTCGGCCCGACCCGGATCGGTGGCCAGCCTGCCTCTCCGCTCAGCCCGCCCGCTTGTTCTGGCGGTTCTCGATGAGGTCGTCGACGACGGCGGGGTCGGCCAGCGTCGAGGTGTCGCCGAGCGCGCCGAACTCGTCCTCGGCGATCTTGCGCAGGATGCGGCGCATGATCTTGCCCGAGCGGGTCTTGGGCAGGCCGGGCGCGAACTGGATCAGGTCGGGCGAGGCGATCGGGCCGATCTCCTTGCGGACATAGGCGACGAGGTCCTTGCGCAGCGCCTCGCTCGGCGTCTCGCCGGTCATCAGCGTGACATAGGCGTAGATGCCCTGGCCCTTGATGTCGTGCGGATAGCCGACGACCGCAGCCTCCGACACCGACGGGTGCGCGACCAGGGCCGATTCGACCTCGGCCGTGCCCATGCGGTGGCCCGACACGTTGATGACGTCGTCGACGCGCCCGGTGATCCAGTAATAGCCGTCGGCGTCGCGCCGGCAGCCGTCGCCGGTGAAGTACTTGTTCGGATAGGTCGCGAAATAGGTTTCCTCGAAGCGCTTGTGGTCGCCATAGACCGTGCGCATCTGGCCGGGCCAGCTCTCGGCGATGACGAGATTGCCCTCGCAGGCGCCCTCCAGCACCTTGCCCTCGGCATCGACGATTTCGGGCTTCACGCCGAAGAAGGGCCGCGTCGCCGAGCCCGGCTTGAGGCGGGTGGCGCCCGGCAGCGGCGTGATCAGGATGCCGCCGGTCTCGGTCTGCCACCAGGTGTCGACGATCGGGCAGCGGCGGTCGCCGACGACGCGGTGATACCACTCCCAGGCTTCCGGATTGATCGGCTCGCCGACCGAGCCGAGCAGGCGCAGCGACTTGCGCTTGGTCTTCTTCACCGGCTCCTCGCCGGCGCCCATCAGCGAGCGGATCGCGGTCGGCGCGGTGTAGAAGGTGTTGACCTTGTGCTTGTCGATGACCTCCCAGAAGCGCGAGATCGTCGGATAGGTCGGGATGCCCTCGAACATCAGGGTCGTCGCGCCATTGGCGAGCGGCCCGTAGAGGATGTAGCTGTGGCCGGTCACCCAGCCGACATCGGCCGTGCACCAGTAGATGTCGCCGTCATGATAGTCGAAGACGTATTGATGGGTGATCGAGGTGTAGACGAGATAGCCCGCGGTCGTGTGCAGCACGCCCTTGGGCTTGCCGGTCGAGCCCGAGGTGTAGAGCAGGAAGAGCGGGTCCTCCGCCTTCATCTCGGCCGGGGGGCAGTGGCCGGATGCCTTGGCGGCCTCGTCGTGATACCAGAGGTCGCGGCCCTCCTGCATCGAAACATGGCCGCCGGTGCGCTTCACGACGATGACGGTGGGGATGCCCCCCTTGACCTTGTCGCTGGCGGCGTCGACGTTCTTCTTGAGCGGCACGGAGCGGCCGCCGCGCAGCCCCTCATCGGCGGTGATCACGATCTTCGAATCGGAATCCTCGATGCGGCTGGCGAGTGAATCCGGCGAGAAGCCGCCGAACACCACCGAATGGATCGCGCCGATGCGGGCGCAGGCCAGCATCGCATAGGCCGCTTCCGGGATCATCGGCAGGTAGATGGTGACGCGGTCGCCCTTCTTGACGCCCTGCGCCTTCAGCACGTTCGCGAACTTGCAGACCTCGGTGTAGAGCTGGCCGTAGGAGATCTTCTTGGATTCGGAGGGGTCGTCGCCCTCCCAGATGATCGCGGTCTGCTTGGCCCGCGTCGCCAGGTGCCGGTCGATGCAATTATAGGCGACGTTGGTGGTGCCGTCCTCGAACCATTTGATCGAGACCTTGCCGGGCTTGTAGCTGGCGTTGCGCACCTTGCTGTAGGGCTTGAACCAGTCGATCCTTTTGCCCTGCTCGCCCCAGAAGGCGTCGGGGTCCTTGATCGAGGCTGCATAGAGCTTCTTGTATTTGGCGTCGCTCGCCCAGGCCTTCTTCGACCAGGCGGCCGGCACGTCATAGATGATCTCGGTCATGGCAGGCGCCTCCCCAGACTTGGGCCTTGCGATCGACTTTGGCCTTGCGACGGTGCGGACGGTCGCGGCCGGGCCTCTTGTTCGCTGCCGCCATCATAGGGCCATGGCGCGCCGCAGCAAGCCGCGCGGCCTCGCACTTTCGGGGGAGAGGCGCTTGTCCCCGCCCTTGAATCCGCAACCTATGATTGCGTTCTCGGGGGGATGGAGTAGCGTTTCCCCGTTGCGGCGGTGGGGGCGATCATGGCCAGGAACATCTGCATCTGCTCGGACGGCACGGGGCAGGCCGGCGGCGACAACCCGATCAACTGGACCAATGTCTATCGCCTCTACAAGCACACCCGCGACGCCGACCCTGCGCGGCAGATCTGCTTCTACGATCCGGGGCTGGGCGCCCATCCCGATGGCGAGAAGCCGGGGCCGCTGCGGCGCGCGGTCAACATCCTCTCGCAAGCGACCGGCTTTGGGATCACCCGGAACATCATCGACTGCTACACGGCGCTGCTGCTGAGTTACGAGCCGGGCGACCAGGTCTTCCTCTTCGGCTTCAGCCGGGGCGCCTATACGGTCCGCAGCCTCGGCGGCGCCATCGGGCTGTGCGGCGTGCCGCCGGGCCTGCCGAAGCTCGCGCGCTGGACCGAGCTGCAGCGCAATCTCGAACACGAGGTTCGCGCGATCGCCACCGAGGCGGTGACGACGGTTTACCAGGAACGCGACGAGACGAAGCGGCTCGAGGCCGCGGTGGCGTTCCGGCGCAAATTCGGCTCGCAGGAGCTGCCGCCCACCTTCGTCGGTGTCTGGGACACGGTGCGGGCGCTCGGCGTCAAGGGGCTGAACAGCTTCACCCTCGGCCGGCACAGCTTCAACAACAACGCGCTGCACAAGGGCGTGCCCCATGGCCGCCAGGCGCTGGCCATCGACGAGAACCGCAAGACCTTCAAGCCCGAACTCTGGGAGGAGGACGCGGCGAACCCCGACCGGATCAAGCAGGTCTGGTTCGCCGGGGTCCACACCGATGTCGGCGGCGGTTACGGGCTGAAGATGGGCCTCTCCGACATCACGCTGGACTGGATGCTGACCGAGGCGACCGCGATCCCGAAGCCGCTCATCGTCGACCCGGCACTGCCGGCCTCGCTGGTGCGGGACCCGCTCGGCAAGCAGCACGACCAGCTCCGGAGTGGCTGGATTCCGTTCACGCCCGGCACGCGGGAGGCCTTCATCCCGCACCGGCCCTCGCAAGCGGGACGGCCGGTGTTCGGCACGGTGCCGCCCCGCTTCAAGGCGCCCGCCGTGCCGATCCTCGACGAGCAGAAGCCCTATCGTCCGAAGGCGCTGGAGAGGCACCCCGACTACGGCCATCATTACCCATAGGGGCGACGGATCCCCGCCTGAAACGCGACGTCATCCCGGACAAGCTGCGAAGCAGCGCAGCTCCGGGATCCATCCTAAGGCTCCGGAGCCCTCCGATGGATTCCGGGTCAAGCCCGGAATGACGGCATGTTTCCCAGAAATGCCGGCAGGCGCGCCCGGCCTACAGCCCGCCCATCCTGCAGACGATGTCCCACTCCGCGTCGGTGACCGGCTGGACCGAGAGGCGGAAGGATTTCACCAGCGACATCTCGGCGAGCTTCGGCTCGGCCTTGACCTGGGCGAGGCTGACGGGCTTCGGCAAGGGCTTCACAGCCTTGAAATCGACCAGCACCCACGGCTCGCCGGGGATCCAGATATAGGCCTCCTTGATGACCTCGACGATGCCGACGACCTCGAGCCCCTCGTTGGAATGGTAGAAGAAGACCTGCTCGCCCAGCTTCATGCCCATCAGGTTGAGCTTGGCGGTGTGGTTCTTCACGCCGTCCCAATGGGTGCCGGCCGCGCCGGCCGCGACCTGCTGGTCCCAGGACCATTTCGAGGGTTCGGATTTGACGAGCCAATGGGCCATGGCGTGCTCTCGCGCGGGTGGTGTGGACGAGACCCGTCGATAGCGAAATCCGGGTCGGCTGCCTATGGGCGCGCGCTCACTCGTCCCCGTCCGCCTCCTGCGCCAGCGGCACCGGCGGCTTCGAGGCCTCCGGCCCCTGCACGTTCCAGAAGCGCACCATCTCGCGGGTGAGGGCGGCGTAATCCTGCGGGTCGAGTTCGACGCGGACCTCGGCCTCGCCGAAGGGCAGGATCAGCACGAAGCGATGCGTTCCTTCCGCCCGGCGGCGGCGATGCTGGATCACCGGCTGGGCGATGCGGCCCGCCAGCGGCACGGGCTCGCTCTCGGCGACGAGGTCCGAGCCGGTCGTCTTGCGCACCTCGGCGATGCCGCGCGCCACCCGCTTCGTCAGATCCGACCAGTCGCCCGCCATCACTCGCTCTCCCGTTCCCGTTCGGCCCGCAGCGGCCGGGCGAGCAGCCCGGTCACCGCCTCGCGCACGCCGATCGTGCCGTCGATGATGCCGGCGACCGCATCCGCGATCGGCATGTCGACGCCGCCGGCCCGCGCCATCTGCGCCAGTATCTGGGCGGTGAAGGCGCCTTCCGCCAGAGCGCCGCCGGCCGCGTCGGTCACGCTGTGGCCCTGGCCGAGCGCGAGCCCGAAGGCGAAGTTGCGCGATTGCGGCGAGGCGCAGCTCAGCACCACGTCGCCGAGCCCCGACAGCCCCATCAGCGTCTCGCTCTGGGCGCCATGCGCCTGGCCGAAGCGGCGCAGCTCGGCGAAACCGCGCGCGACCAGCGCCGCACGCGCACTCTCGCCATAGCCGAGGCCGATCGCGATGCCCGCCGCGATGGCGAGCACGTTCTTGGCGGCGCCGCCGATCTCGACGCCGCGGGGGTCGGCGCTGTGATAGATGCGGAAGGCCGGCGAACTCAGCGCCTCGGCGAGCGCCTGCGCCAGCGGCGCGTCCGTGGCGGCGAGCGTCACCGCGGTCGGCAGGCCCTTGCCGATGTCGGCCGCGAAGCTCGGGCCCGAGAGGATGGCCGGCCGGGCGCCCGGCAGCGCCTGAGCAATGATCTGGGTGGTGAACAGCCCGGTCCGCTGCTCGATGCCCTTGGCGGCGGAGATCACCGGCCTGTCATCAGGCAGCAGCGGGGCGAGGGCCTCGCAGGCCTGCCGCAGGCTCTGGGTCGGCACGGTCAGCAGCAGGGCATCCGCCGTGACGAGGTCGGAGAGGGAGGCGGTGGCGGAGACGCTCTCGGGCAGCGTCACGCCCGGCAGGCGCGGGGCCTGCCGCGTGAGCCGGATCGCCTCGACCGCCGCAGCGTCACGGGCCCAGATCAGGACGTCGCGGCCGGCCCGGGCGGCGGCCAGGCCGAGCGCCGCGCCATAGGCACCGGCGCCGACGATACCGATCGTCTGGACGCGGTTGGCGCCGCTCATCCGGTGGTGCCGGTGGCCGTTGCCGCATCTCCGCGCGGCTTCAGCTCGTCCAGCGGCCAGCGCGGACGGGCGAGGGCGCTCATGTCGTCGACGAGGCCGAGCCGCAGCCGCTCGAGTCCCGCCCAGGCGATCATCGCGCCATTGTCGCCGCACAGATGCAGCGGCGGGGCGATCATCGCCAGCCCGGCTTCGGTGGCGAGCCGGGTCAGGCCGCGCCGGATCGGCTGGTTGGCCGCCACGCCGCCGGCGACGACCAGTGCACTCGGCGTGATGCCCGCCGCGGCGCAGGCCCGCATGCCGGCGCGCGTCCGGTCGACGAGCACGTCGACGACCGCCGCCTGGAAGGAGGCGCAGAGATCGGCGACGTCGCGGTCCGACAGGGGCGCAATTCGTTCCGCCACCAGCCGCACTGCCGTCTTCAGCCCCGAGAGCGAGAAATCCGGGTTCGGGCGGCCCTGCATGGGACGCGGGAAGTCGAAGCGCTCGGGATCGCCCTTGGCCGCCTCGCGCTCGACCGAGGGGCCGCCCGGATAGGGCAGGCCGAGCATCTTGGCGATCTTGTCGAAAGCCTCGCCGACGGCGTCGTCGATGGTGCCACCGAGCTTGAGGTAGTCACCGACACCGCGCACGGCGAGCAGCTGCGTATGCCCGCCGGAGACGAGCAGCAGCAGATAGGGAAAGGCGAGATTGTCGGTCAGCCTGGCCGTCAGCGCATGGGCCTCGAGATGATTCACGGCGATGAAGGGCTTGCCCGTGACAAGCGAAATCGCCTTCGCGGTGGTCAGGCCGACCATCACGCCACCGACGAGGCCGGGGCCGGCGGCCGCCGCGACCGCGTCGATCTCGGAGGGCTCGAGGCCGGCGGTCTCGAAGGCGCGGGCGACGATGCGGTCGATCGCCTCGACATGGGCGCGCGCGGCGATCTCGGGGACGACTCCGCCATAGGCGGCATGGGCGGCGATCTGGCTGAGCACCTCGTTGGAGAGGATCCTGACCTCGCCGGAGCGCTCGACGGAGACGATCGCAGCCGCGGTCTCGTCACAAGTCGTCTCTATGCCCAAAACGCGCATGATCGGTGGGTCAGGTCTCGAAAAAGGGATGGCGAGGGGCTTGAAGCCGGCGGGTCGTCCGGCACGAGCGGGCGGGCGATGTCCACCTATAGTGCGCGAGCGGCCCCGAGGCCAAGAGGGCGTTCAAACCAGGCCGACGGAACCGAAGCGCCGGTCGTCGCTTGGGAAAGCAGGAACCGTTCGCCCCGTCATGGGCCGGCGGGGGCGGGACGCCGCACCTTGCGCGAGGCCACGCAGCGCGGGATGGATGGCGGCGAGGGCGGGCGACGGATGCCCGAGCGAGAAGGACAGTGCATGCGCATCTTCGTGTTCCGACCGCCGGCCGAGGCCGACCGCACGGCCGCCGCGCTCAGCGCCCACGGCCATGAGCCCGTTCTGGCGCCGCTCTTCGCCGTGTCGCGACTGCCGGAGCCGGCGCCGGAAGGACCCTTCTCTGCGCTCGTCCTGACCAGTGGCAACGCGGTGGCGGCGCTGGCCGATCTGCCGGCCTCGATGCGGTCGCTGCCGGTGTTCAGCGTGGGAGGCCGGACGGCCGGCAAGGTGCGCGAGGCGGGTTTCGCGGAGTCGCGCAGCGCCGGCGGCAACCGTGACGATCTGATCGCGCTCATCCGCGACGCGCTGCCCGTGCCAGCGCGGCTCCTGCTGATCGTCGGGCGCGACCGGCACGAGGATGTCGGCGAGCGCCTGGGTGAAGCCGGTTTCGAGGTCGCGACCTGGGTCGCCTATGCAGCCGAGGCGGAGCCGGCCTTTCCGGCGCAGGCGGTGACGGCGTTGCGCGAAGGTGGCGTCGAGGGCGCGCTGCATTATTCGGCGAGGGGCGTGCGCACCTGCCTCGCGCTGGCCCGCGAGGCCGGCGTGCTCGAGCCGCTGCTCGACCTCACCCATGTCGCGCTTTCGGCCGATGTCGCCGCTCCCCTGATCGCGGCCGGCGCCAGCACCGTGCTCGTGGCCGAGCATCCCGAGGAGGCGGCGCTGCTGGCGGCACTGGACCAAGTGTCCGCTCGCAATCGCCGCGGCGAGGATGCTACACAAGGCGATGTTGCGCCGTCGGGCGTCGAGACGGACAAGGACGCGATGAACGATCCCGTTACGCCGGACGGCAAGGCCGCCGGTCCCTCGGACGAGAAACCGGCCAGCGCCGGCACGCGAAAAGGCAAGGGCGGGCCGCGCTCCGGCCGCACTCCGCCGACGATCGAGGCGACCGCGACGGAGGTGACGCCGCCGGCGCCGGAGCCGGCTGCGCCCGTCGAGACGACCCTGCCCGGCGATGAGACGCCGGCTGCCGTCGATCCGGCCCCACAGGCCGCGGAGCTGGGTCGCGATGTGCCGCCCGAGGCGGTCCTGCCCACCGAGGCCTTGCCGCGCGAATATCCGGGTGCCACCAACGCCGAGCCGGCGGCCCATGCCGAGGCCCTGCGCGAGGAGCCGGCACCGGCCGCCGCGCCCGCGGCCTCTCCCTCGCGCCTGCCTTCGCTGCTGCTGGCGGGGCTGGTCGGCGGGGCCGTCGCGGCCGGGCTGGTGATGCTGGTCATGTCGCGCACGACGCCTGCGGTGTCGCCCGAGCAGATCGCGCAGCTGCAGAGCCGCCTCGACGCGCTGCAGAGTGCCGCCGCCGACCTGGACAGGAAGGCCACCGCCGCCTCCGAAGCCGCCGCCAAGGCCGGCGCCGCGGCGCAGGGCGCGACGGCGCGGGCGAACGAGGTCGCCAGCGCACGCGGTCCCGATGCCGCCGCGCTGGAGGAACTGAACGCGCAGGCGAAACGGGCCGAGGCCGCGGTCGCGGCCGTCGGCCAGCAGCTCGAACGCGCCGGCGCCCGCATCGGCAGCGTCGAGACGCTCGCCAAGGCCGCGGCGGAACCAAGCCCGGAGGGGCTGGCTGCGGCGCGCATCGTGCTGGCCGAGCGGGTGAGAGGCGCGTTGGCCTCGGGCCGGCCCTTCGCCGCCGATGTCGCTGCGCTGGCCAAGGGCGGCGGCTCGCCCGAGCAGATCGCGGCGCTCAATGCGGTCGCGGCGAGCGGCGCCCCGACCCGCGACGCGCTGCTGGCGCAACTGCGCACGCACCGGGCGATGTATGCCCGCGAGCTGACGCCGGCCTCGGCCGGCTGGCAGGACAAGCTGCTCGCCCTCGCCAGCCGCGTCATCAGCATCCGCCCGGTCGGCGACGCCGGTACGAACGATCCCGCGACGCTGCCGACGCGGATCGAGAACGCCATCGCCAGGGGTGACAACGGCGCGGCCGCCGCCGCCTGGGCGCAGCTGCCCGAGCCGGCGCGTCGCGCGAGTGCCGATTTCGGTGAGGCGCTGCGCAAGCGGGCTGCGGCGGATGCCGCGATCGCCACCATCGCACAGGATGCAGTGGCCGCGCTCGGCGCGGCCGGCTGACGGAGGATAGGGGTCCATGGTTCGCGTATTGCTCTATCTCGCCGTCTTCGCCGCGCTCGCCGTCGGTGCCGTGTGGCTGGCGGATCGGCCGGGCGAGGTCTCGGTCGTCTGGCAGGGCTGGCGGATCGACACCAGCGTCGCGCTGGCGGCGATCGCCGTGGTCGTTCTCGCGCTGCTGACGATGCTGGGCTTCGGCCTGCTGCGCTTCTTTCTGGGCCTGCCGAGCGCCTTCAGCTTCGCCTCGCGGTCGCGGCGCCGGGCGCGCGGTTTCGAGGCTGTATCGCGCGGCATGGTCGCGATCGGTGCGGGCGACCCCGTCGCCGCCGGCCGTCACGCCGTCGATGCCCGCCGCTATGCCGGCAATGAGCCGCTGACCCTGCTGCTGGAAGCCCAGGCGGCGCAGCTCTCGGGCGATCGCGGCCGGGCCGAGGCTGCCTTCAAGGCCATGCTCGACAAGCCGGAGACGCGGGTGCTCGGCCTGCGCGGCCTCTTCGTCGAGGCCAAGCGGCGCGGCGACATGGCGGCGGCGCGCGCCTTCGCCGACGATGCCGTGCGGCGCTCGCCCTCGCTGGCCTGGGCCAATGACGCCCTGCTCGATTTCCACACCAACGCCGGCGACTGGCAGGCGGCGCGCACCGCCGTCGAGCGCCGCGCCGCGCTGCGCCTCGCCGACAAGGCCGACGCGAAGCGCCAGCGGGCGGTCCTGCTCGCCGCCGAGGCGCTCGAAGCCCGCGGCAACGCGCCCGAAAAGGCGCTCGCTGCCGCCCTCGAAGCGGTGAAGCTCGCGCCGGGGCTGACGCCCGCCGCGGCGCTGGCCGGGCGGATGCTCGCCGAGCGCGGCGACGTCCGCAAGGCGGTCAAGCTGCTGGAGGCCGCCTGGAAGGAGGTCTCGCATCCCGACATCGCCGCCGCCTATCTCGATGTCCGCCCCGGCGACAGTGCGCAGGACCGGCTGGCCCGCGCGACGACGCTGGCAAAGCTGCGTCCGGCCGATCCCGAGGGCGTTCTGGCGCTGGCGGGCGCCGCCATCCATGCCCGCGACTTCGCCAAGGCGCGCAGCACGCTGAAGCCGCTGCTGGCCGGCGGTGCCTCGGTGCGGGCCTGCCTGCTGATGGCCGAACTCGAGGAAGCCGAACACGGTGCGGCCGGGCGCGTGCGCGAATGGCTGGCGCGGGCGACGCGCGCGCCGCGCGATGCCGCCTGGGTCGCCGACGGGCTGGTCTCCGACCACTGGATGCCGGTCTCTCCGATCTCGGGCCGGCTCGACGCCTTCGTCTGGACCGTGCCGCCGGCGACGCTGGGCAGCCAGGCGCCGGCGCTCGACGCTGTCCTCGGCGATCTCGACCATCCGACGCCGCTGATCGAGGCGAAGGCCGAGGCGGTCGAAGCGGAGCCCGTGGCGGTCGCGCCACCACCGCCACCACCGCCGCCGCCAGCCGCGCCCCCGCCCGTCGTGCCCGCGCCGGTCAAGGAGGCGCCGGTGGAGGCGCCGAAGGCGGCCTCGGTTTCCGAACCGGAGCCTGCGCCCGTGCCTGCGCCTGCCCCCGCAGCCGAGCCGGCGCCGAAGGCCGAGGCCGCTACCGAGGCGAAGACCGAACCGAAAGCCGCCGCGGCCACCGAGGCACCGTCTGCGACTGGCGCCACGGATGCGCGGCTCAAGCCGGTGATCTTCCCGGTTGCCCATGCGCCGGATGATCCGGGCCCCGACACGGCGCCGCCGGTAGAGGACAAGAAGGGCAAGTTCCGCCTGTTCGGCTGATCGCCCTGAGACGCGAAAAGGCGTGCGGCGCGTCGCCGCCCGGCCTATAGCGTCGGGCATGACTTCAGATGCGACGCACGACACCGGGGCCGCGGGTGCCGGCTCCACCCTCCATGTCGGCCCCGAGCAGGCCGGCGAGCGCCTCGACAAGGCGCTGGCCATGCTCGCCAGCGAGATCTCGCGGGCGCGGCTGCAGCAGGTCATCAAGGAGGGCGGCGTCACCCTCAACGGCGTCGTCGCCGGAGACGGCAAGCGCAAGGTGTCCGAGGGCGACGTGATCGCGCTGGTGATCCCGGCGGCGCGGCCGCCCGATCCGGTGGGGCAGGACATTCCGCTGCAGGTGGTCTTCGAGGACGAGCACCTGATCGTCATCGACAAGCCGGCGGGGCTGGTGGTGCATCCGGCGGGCGGCCATGAGGACGGCACGCTGGTCAACGCGCTGATCGCCCATTGCGGCGAGAGCCTCTCGGGCATCGGCGGGGTGCGGCGGCCCGGCATCGTCCACCGCCTCGACAAGGACACGAGCGGGTTGCTGGTCGTCGCCAAGAACGACCGCGCGCATCAGAAGCTCGCCAAGCAGTTCGCCGATCACGGCCGCACGGGGCCGCTGCAGCGCGCCTATCTGGCGATCGTGTGGGGCGCGCCGCGCCGGCCGCATGGCACGATCCAGACGCAGATCGAGCGCTCCAACAAGAACCGCGAGAAGATGATGGTCGTCGGCGAGGAGCGCGGGCGCGAGGCGATCACCCATTACACCGTGATCGAGCGCTATCCGCCGCTGCTCAAGGGCGGCGAGGAGACCGAGGCGCTGGCCAGCCTCGTCGAATGCCGGCTGGAGACCGGCCGGACCCACCAGATCCGCGTCCATATGAGCCATCTCGGCCACCCCCTGCTGGGTGACGCGCTCTACGGCTCCGGCTTCGCCACCAAGGCCGTGCGCCTGCCCGAGGCGGCGCGTGACGCACTGACCGCCCTGGGGCGCCAGGCCCTGCATGCGGCCGTGCTCGGCTTCGAGCATCCGGCGACCGGGGAGGAGCTGCTGTTCGAGTCCGATCCGCCGCCCGAGTTTGCGCAGTTGCAAGATACGCTCGCGGCTCTGTGAGCCGATCTGTCCCGTTTGCCCACTTTCCGCCAAGCTGTCTTGGCATATACTGGTGATCGGATGCGGATGGCCAAGGGGGCGCCGCAGGTGAACCGGCCCGATCGAACCTGCGTAAGGTTGAGACGTTGGGTCTGTTGACGACATCCGAACCTGCGCGAAGGTTGATCGCGCGGTGGGTCTGCCGCGAAGCGGGGGCCCGAGAAGGAGAACGCGCATGGCGAGTGCCTCGCTTCCCGTCCTGTCCGCCGAGGGCGGGCTTTCACGTTATCTCGACGAGATTCGCAAGTTCCCGATGCTGGAACCGAATCAGGAATTCATGCTGGCCAAGCGCTGGCGGGAGCATGGTGACCGCGAAGCCGCGCACCAGCTCGTCACCTCGCATCTGCGTCTCGTGGCCAAGATTGCCATGGGCTATCGCGGCTACGGCCTGCCGATTGGCGAGGTCGTCTCCGAGGGCAATGTCGGCCTGATGCAGGCGGTGAAGCGCTTCGAGCCCGACAAGGGGTTCCGCCTCGCCACCTATGCGATGTGGTGGATCAAGGCCTCGATTCAAGAGTACATCCTGCGCTCCTGGTCGCTCGTGAAGATGGGCACCACGGCCAATCAGAAGAAGCTGTTCTTCAACCTGCGCAAGGCCAAGAGCAAGATCTCGGCGCTGGGCGAGGGCGATCTGCGCCCCGAGCAGGTGAAGAGCATCGCGACCAAGCTCGGCGTCAACGAGCAGGACGTGATCGACATGAACCGCCGGCTCGGCGGGGACGCGTCGCTGAACACGCCGCTGCGCGAGGATGGCGACGGCGAGTGGCAGGACTGGCTCGTCGACGACAGCGAGAGCCAGGAGCGCCGCCTGGTCGACGCCGAGGAGGCCGACAACCGCCATTCGGCGCTGCGCGAGGCGCTCGAGGTGCTGAACCCGCGCGAGCGGCGCATCTTCGAGGCGCGCCGGCTGGCCGACGACCCGATCACGCTCGAACAGCTGTCCGAGGAGTTCGGCGTGTCGCGCGAGCGCGTCCGCCAGATCGAGGTCCGCGCCTTCGAGAAGGTGCAGGACGCGGTCAAGAAGGCGCTGGTGCGCATCGAGGCGCCGCGTGCGGCTTTGCCGGCGGCCTGAGCGGTTCTCACAGCGGCGACGACTTCAGGGGCGCGGTTTTCCGCGCCCCTTTTTCATGGCCCGCCTCTCAGTACAGCACCGGCAGCGGCTGCAGGGGCAGGCGGATCGGGCCGAGATAGACGCGGCCCTCGCGCAGCACGACGGGCGGCAGGGCGGTGAGGCCGGGCGCCGCACCGGGCAATTGGGCGCTGAGCCGTCCGCCGAGCAGGCCACCGAGGCCTGCCGCGAGCCCGCCGACCGGGATGCCGGCGATCTGGCGGATGCCGGCCAACGAGGCCTGGAGCTGGCCGGCCGGGCGGTGCGTCTGGTCGATCAGGAACTGGCCGGTCGCCTCGATCCGGGCGGGACCCTTGACCGAGACCAGCTTCGTCACCTCGATCTGGCCGCCGGCCGTGCGCCAGGCCTCCAGGGCATCCGGATTGAGGCCGATCCGGAACGCCTCCGCCTGGGTCAGCGTGGCCTGGATGTCGACGTCGCCGGCTTCCGTCGTCCCCAGCAGTGCGTCGAGCGCCGGCAGAACCGAGCCCTTGACCGCGAGGGCGAGATCGACGGCCTGGTCCGTGGCGGGCCGGGACGGGCTGCGCCGCAGATGCGCCTCCAGGCTTGCGGCCTTCCAGGTTTCGGGGGCGAGACCCGGCGCGCTCAGGCGGGCATCGGGAGCGGTGACGACGAGCGAAACCCGCTCGGGTCCGCCGGCGGCATGGCTCAGGCTGGCCTCGAGCCGCGTCCAGCCGAGGTCGAGCGTACGGCCCTCGGGCAGAGTGGCCTGCAAAGGGCCGGTGATCTGCGCAATGACGAGATTGGGGGTGTAGATCTGCCCGACCGCCACGGCCGGGCCGGTCTGGACACGGACCTCCTCGCCCCAGCGGGCCGAGGCGAGCGCCAGCGAACCGCAACGCAACTCGACGCGGAAGGGAAAGCCGGTGACGGAACGGTCCGTGCAACTCCAGCTCCGGCCGAGCCCCGCCTCGCGGGCGAGCGCGGTATCGACGGCGTCGATGACGCGGCTGCGGACGACGAACCAGAAGGCGGTCCAGCCCAGCGCGAGGACGAGAAGCAGCAGGAAGGGGGCGTAGAGCCAGGCGCGGCTGCTGCGGCTGGAAGCGGGGGCTGTCATGCGGGAACGGTCCATTGCGCGGATGCGGCGGGATTGTTAGCTCCGCCCATGGACGGAGGCCAGCCGGCATCGACCGCCGGTGCGGCTTTCAAGCAGGCCGCCGCGGCCAAATTATGGGATGGCGAGAGGGTTGGGACGGGCATGACGGCGCCGCTGGGAGAGACGGAGCTCTGGGTCTTCGGCTATGGCTCGCTGATCTGGCGGCCCGGCTTCGCCTTCGAGGAGAGCGTTCCGGCGCGGCTGCACGGCTATCACCGCTCGCTGTGCATCTTCTCGCATGTCCATCGCGGCACGCCCGACCGCCCTGGCCTCGTGCTCGGGCTCGACCGCGGCGGCATCTGCCGGGGGCTGGCCTTCCGCGTCGCGGCCGCGCGGGCGCTGGAGACGGTGGATTATCTGCGGGCCCGCGAGCAGGCGACCGCGGTCTATCTCGAGCGGCGGCTGCCGGTGCGGCTGGGGGACGGGCGCAATGTGACGGCGCTGGTCTACATCGCCGATCGCAAGCATCTGCAATATGCCGGGCGCCTGCCGCGGGAGCAGCAGCTCGAACTCGTCCGGCACGGACGCGGCAGCTCGGGTGAGAACCCCGACTACGTGCTCCTGACCGACGAGCATCTGCGCAAGATGGGCATTTTCGACCCCGTCCTGGCCGGGCTCGCCCAGGCGCTGGCGCCGGGTGCGGCGCCACGGCCGAAGCTGTAGATCGGGGTGGCAATCTGCCGAAAATCTCCCTGTCATCCTGGGCAAGCCGCGCAGCGGCGCAGGCCGGGATCCATCATAGGGTGACGGCCTACCCTATGATGGATCCCTGTGTGTTGAATCGGTGCCATGTTTGGTGCGGGCGGGATGCCGTTGGATCCCAGGTGGCGAACACCGTGTTCCGGCTCGGTTCCCGCCCGCGTTGCAAACCCATCCTGAACAG
>JAESFV010000244.1_pt1 | contig 52780 bp, 43 predicted proteins | sample 9269471 | NCBI WGS metagenome assembly JAESFV01 (sample SAMN14502647, study PRJNA617108) | algae metagenome | isolation source: Symplocastrum torsivum CPER-KK1 and co-occurring heterotrophs from... | place: USA: Central Plains Experimental Range, Colorado | collected 2001-01-01
GAGCAGTTAGTGCAAGTCATTAGCTGCTCTTGCCAGTCCTATCCATTTCATCCAATTCATTTTGAAACGCCAATTGCGCTCCACTCAGCTTCGCTGAGTCAGAGCGCTTTAGTCTAAACTCCAGTTAGTTAGTAAGAATAAAAAAATTATAGGGTGAGTCTTGCTCACCCTATGAGGATTTAAGTTGTAGTTGAGGTTAGCTAGAACTCAGCCTTTAATGCAGGAACACAGCGTTCGCATAAGGTGGGGTGTTCTGCTGCTTCGCCAAGGTGGGTTGAGTAGTTCCAGCAGCGATCGCATTTTTCTCCATCTGCCTTAACCACACCAACTCCCAACGTATCTGACTGGAAGCTGTACTTGGCTTCTGCTAGAGCCTCAGGAGAATCTAATAGTTCCACCTGAGAAGCAAGCAAGAGATAACGCAGTTCATCAATATGATTACCGTCACTCAAGCTATCTTGCGGATTGAGTGCTGCTAATTGCTGGCTCAACTCGCTATCTGGCACGTAAAGTAACACCTTGGCATCCAAAGAAGAACCAATTATCTTCTCTGTTCGTGCCTGTTCTAGCACCTTATTGACTTCCGTGCGGATAGTCCGCAACTTCTGCCAGAGTGTTGCCAGTTCAGGTTTATGCCATTGCTCCTCTAATTTCACCCAACCTGATTCAAACACAGATTTATAGGGGGTTTGGTAGGGGAGATATTGCCAGATGTCTTCTGCCATGTGGCATAGAACTGGTGCGATCGCTCGTGCTAAATTTTCTACTGCGATCGCCAACACCGTCTGACAACTACGACGGCGAGGCGAGTTTAAATCGCTGATATAAAGCCTATCTTTGGCAATATCCAGATAGAAGTTCGACAAGTCAACTACGCAGAAGTTCTGCACAGTCTGGAAAAAGCGGAAGAACTGATAACTCTCAAACGCTTCCGTGACTTCCCCAAATACCTCCGTCATCCGATGGAGCATATAGCGGTCTAATTCGGGAAGCTGCTCATAAGGCACTGTATGCTTGGCTGGGTCAAAGTCGTGTAGATTTCCTAAGAGGAAACGCGCCGTATTGCGGATTTTGCCCCTAATATCCCCTAGTTGCTTGAAGATATTCTTGCTTTGGGCAATATCGGAGGAATAGTCTGCCGAAGAAACCCACAAGCGCAAGACATCCGCTCCATAGGGTGGTTCTTCTTTCTGGTTCTTGCCACCCTCAATTACCACAGCGGGGTCAATTCCATTGCCCAGTGATTTACTCATCTTGCGTCCCTGTTCATCCACCAAAAAGCCGTGGGTTAGGACAGTTTTGTAAGGAGCAATGTCATTTGTAGCAACGCTAGTGAGCAAACTGGACTGGAACCAGCCTCGGTGTTGGTCTGACCCTTCTAGATACAAATCTACGGGATACTGTAAATTTTCTCGCTGTTTTGCCACGGCTGCCCAAGAGGAACCGGAGTCAAACCAGACATCCATTGTGTCCATACCTTTGCGGTATGACTTGCCATTATTACGATGTTGTTCGGGCAACAGTTCTTCTACTGAGAGTTCCCACCAAGCATCTGAGCCTTTTTCTGCAAAAATAGCTTGAACGTGGGCGATCGTTTCTTGGGTTAGTAGGGGTTCGTTGCTTTCTTCGTCGTAGAATACCGGAATTGGGACACCCCAATTGCGCTGGCGGGAGATACACCAATCTGAGCGATCGCTTACCATTGACGTGATGCGGTTTTCGCCTTGAGTGGGAACCCAGTTTACGGATTTGATTGATTTGAGTGCCTCATCCCGGAATCCCTCAACGCTTGCAAACCACTGTTCCGTTGCCCGGAAAATCGTCGGTTTTTTCGTGCGCCAGTCATAAGGATACTTATGACCGTAAGCCTCCTCCTTAAGCAAGGCACCTGCTTCAAGCATTGCCTGAATGATTGCCTCATTGGCATCCTTAAGTACATTTAAGCCAGCAAACTGTCCGGCTTCTGCGGTAAGATTTCCGCGATCGTCCACAGGTGAGAGAATCGGCAAGCCATACCGCTGACCGACTATATAATCTTCTTGACCGTGACCAGGGGCCGTGTGTACTAATCCTGTACCTGACTCGGTGGTGACGTAATCGCCACCAATTACAACCTCACTCTCGCGGTCAAACAGTGGATGCTTGTAGGTGCTATGTTCCAACACCCGTCCTGGCATAGTCGCTTTCACTCTCAGCGGAGTGCCAAGCTTTTCAGACAGCCGTTCCACCAAATCCGCTGCAACAATTAGGTATTTAGCTGGGGTTTCTGTGCCAACTTGAACCACGGCATAGTTGAGTTCAGGATTAACCGCAACTGCCAGGTTGCCGGGAAGCGTCCAGGGTGTTGTCGTCCAGATTGCTACTCCCAAGTTCGGCCCAAATGGCTCCAATATCTCTTTCACGGCTGGCGCTGGCTTGGTCATTGTGAACGCCGCATAGATGCTGCGCGAGGTATGCCCTTCTGGATACTCCAACTCCGCTTCTGCCAAAGCTGTTTGGGAACTCGGACTCCAGTGAACGGGCTTCAACCCGCGATAGATGTAGCCCTTCAAGACCATCTGACCAAACACACCGATTTGAGCCGCTTCATACTCTGGGTTCATCGTCAGGTAAGGATGCTCCCAGTCGCCCCAAACGCCGTAGCGCTTGAAACCTTGGCGCTGCTCATCTACGGCTTTGAGCGCAAAGTTACGCGCTTTATGACGAAGTTTCAGAGGTGTTAACTGCTCCCGCTCCTCTGACTTCATGTTTTGCAGGACTTTTAGCTCAATTGGCAAGCCGTGACAATCCCAACCGGGGACGTAGCGAACCTTGCGCCCCCGCAGCAGTTGGTATTTGTTGATGATGTCCTTGAGGATTTTATTCAGGGCGTGACCCAGATGCAGAGAACCATTTGCGTAGGGCGGGCCGTCGTGCAAAATGAAAATCTCACCGGGATTGTTCTGTGACAGTTTCTCGTAAATCTGGTTTTCTTTCCAAAACTTTTGCAGTTCGGGTTCGCGCTTAATCGCGTTCGCCCGCATATCAAATTTGGTTTTGAGTAGATTGACGGTATCTTTGTAAGATTTTGCTTCTGTCACAGTCGCACAGGGAAGAATTGTGAAGGTATATTCATACTATTCTATCCCTGAGAAACCCCAAGGTTTTCAAGTTGCCGTTGGCGGATTTTCTGGATCGATGGGAACAGCTTCGATCGAAGCCGTTGTTTCTGATTCTGCAAGTCTATCTTCAGGGTCTCCTGGTCCCGGTGGTTCAGCAGGTGGAGCGAGTTCCACTTCGGGAATGATTTCTTCTATTGGTGTCACTGCCTCTGTACTTGAGTGCGGTGCCTCAGAAGTAGCGGAGTTTTGGGCAGCTTCTACTAGTTCCGGGTCTGGCGGATTCGGGCGAACAAGTTCAGGAGACTCTGACATTTCAGTGTCAGCCGTCGCTGGTTCCTCTTCTACAGGATTTACCTCAGCCACCTCAGCAACAGGAGTATTCGCTTCTTTTGGTGTGCTATCAGTCTGGGGCGTAGTCTTATCAACCACCGTCACGATAGGAGAACTTGCCCTAGCCTCGGCTGATGGCTGGGTTGTTTGCGTTTCCGGTGTGCTTTTGCTACGACTCTTAAAAAAGCCTGTGACTTGATTGAGTAGCCCTTGAGGTTGCCCAGATGGTGAGATATTTTTTAGCTTCTCGGTCAGTTCCCCTTGACTGGGGACTGGGGTTTGTTGCTCTGACGGGATCAACTCTCGCCGCAATGTCAAGGTTTGCCAACCAAACCAACCCAATAGCGCTACACTTGCCATTTGACCTAAGAGAACGCCGCCTGTAATGCGTCCAGCGCACACCCATAAAACCAGGGCATAAAATAATCCGACTGCACTCCAGGCAAAGTCTTCTTTGCGATGAACTTCTGGAAAAAAGAAAGCTGCCATGTATATGGCAAAGCTACCAAGACCGACGACCAACGCTAGGACGTATGCCAACATTTTGTGGGTACTCCTTACTGTGTCTTTGTTTCTAATTTTGGCGCGAAACTGTTTGTTTAAATACAAATACCCGTGAATCAGTTCTCAAAAGCCGCTGTCATTTTTAATTTCCTCGGATATTACTTCTGAATTGCAGACTCTTAATCTATTTTTTACGGGACTCCTGCGGGGATCGGGCTACCCTGTAGGTGAATTGAACCGTACTACAAGTTAAGCAGAGTTCGACGAGAGTTTTATGACACAACCAAGCTTCGGTGTAATTGGTTTAGCCGTTATGGGTGAAAACCTGGCGCTCAATGTAGAACGTAACGGTTTCCCGATCGCCGTTTATAACCGTACTGCTGCCGTTACCCAGAGGTTTATGGCGGAGCGGGCACAGGGAAAGAATGTCAAGGATACCTATTCTATTGAAGAATTTGTTCAAGCCCTAGCGCGACCCCGCAAAATTTTGGTGATGGTAAAAGCGGGTGCGCCAGTGGATGCAGTAATTGCCCAGCTCAAACCCTTCCTAGAGCCTGGGGATATGCTCATTGACGGCGGTAACTCCCTCTACACCGATACAGAACGACGTACCAAAGAACTAGAAGCTAGCAACTTTGGATTTGTTGGTATGGGTGTGAGTGGCGGTGAAGAAGGCGCACTCAATGGCCCTAGCCTGATGCCTGGAGGCACAGATACGGCTTATGGAGAATTAGCACCGATTCTGACCAGAATTGCGGCTCAGGTGGATGATGGTCCCTGTGTTACCTATATTGGTCCGGGTGGCGCAGGTCACTACGTCAAGATGGTACATAACGGGATTGAGTACGGTGATATGCAGCTAATTGCAGAAGCCTACGACTTACTCAAGAGTGCTGTAGGGCTAGACCATAAGCAGTTGCATGAGGTCTTCGCTGAATGGAATACTACTGATGAACTCAACTCATTTTTGATTGAGATTACAGCCGATATTTTCAACTTCATTGACCCAGACACAAATTTACCTCTGGTGGAGGTCATTCAAGATGCCGCAGGGCAAAAAGGAACCGGACGCTGGACAGTGCAGAGCGCTTTTGAGCTAGCTGTGCCAATTCCAACCATGACAGCGGCGGTCAATGCCAGGGTGGTGTCGTTCTACAAAGAGCAGCGAGTCGCCGCATCTAAGCTCCTGACAGGTCCCACGGGTAAGTATGAGGGGGATACTCAGGACTTTATTAACAAGATTCGGGATGCTCTGTACTGCTCGAAGATCTGTTCCTATGCTCAAGGGATGGAGTTGTTGGCTAAGGCATCAAAAGAGTTTAATTATGACCTTAGCTTGAGTGAATGTGCGCGGATTTGGAAAGGCGGCTGTATCATTCGTGCTGGTTTCCTGGACAAGATAAAAATGGCTTTTACGCACGACCCACAGTTGCCCAACCTGCTGCTAGCGCCTGAGTTAAAGCAGAGTATTTTGGATCGGCAAGACGCATGGCGGGAAGTGCTGTCGGTATCCAATAAATTAGGGATTCCCGTTCCTGCGTTTGCCGCGTCGTTGAATTACTTCGATAGCTACCGACGCGATCGCCTTCCCCAAAACCTCACCCAAGCACAGCGTGACTACTTCGGCGCTCACACCTACGAGCGTACCGATAAAGAAGGTCTGTTCCACACAGAATGGACAGCGGTTGATAAGGAATCGCTGCAAACGGGTTCCACCGATTAATCGGATTGCTATCTCTTCGTAACCAACGACGTTAAGCAATTGAATCTTGATAAATCAGTTCAAGGCACTCCTTGTGGGTGCCTTGAATTGTTTATGAATACAGCTCAAAGTAGCCAGTTTTCCAGAAAATCCTTAACCTTCTCTAGTTGGTCTTCTAAAGCTTCAAGTCGCTCTGTTGCACCTTCCAAGGTTTTTTCTCGTGCCTGTCGCTCTAGTTGCGCGGCAACCTCTGGCATCATAAATACACCGACGTTTGCACTTGCCCCTCTAATGCGGTGGGCTTGCTGCTCAATTGTGAGAAAATCTTGTACTTGCAGGGCAAGGCGTATCTGTTCTAGTCCGGGTTGAGCATTCTTAACAAACATTTGCACAAGTCGCTGTTGAAAGGCAACTTTGCCCTGAGATATAGCATTTAGGCGCTCTAAATCCAGAGGTGTTTCGTTCATGCGAAAAGCCGAGGGCTGAACTTCGCCAATTACACAACAGCTTATGAGGAGGTTTCCTGGTCTATTTTCCTCACTTCTGCTTCAGAAAGCTTCACCTCACTAGCATGGAGGGAGTCGTCTATACTAGACAATTTGCTGGCTCCAGGGATAGGGACGATGCAGGGTGACTTCGCCAGCAACCACGCCAGAACAATTTGATATACCGAAACGCCTTTTTCTTTAGCCAACTGGGCAATTACAGCAATATCTTCTAACTTGCTAACTCGACGGCTTCCACCTAGTGGACTCCAAGGGAAAAATGTCAATCCTTCAGTTTCGCAATACTCCAAAACGCCATCCGATTCTGGCTGCCGATTCCAAGGGTTGTATTGATTCTGAACGGAGACAATTTCAACAACGTCACGAGCTTGCTTAATTTGCTCAACTGAAAAGTTAGAAACCCCGACAAATCGAATTAGCCCCTCATCCACTGCCTCTTTTGCTGGTGCGAGTGCTTCCTCAATCGTATAGTTTGGGTCAGGGGCGTGGTATTGCCAAACATCAATTGGTTTTGTCCCACCCAATGCTTCAAAGCTAACGCGGATTGTCTGCCGCAGATGGTCAGGATTACCGTTGCGTGTCCAACTGCCATTCGGACGCATTAAGCCACCCTTTGTAGCAACAGTCACTTGGCTTATGTCCCCCTGATACTGCTGAAGTGCTTTGCAGATAAGTCGTTCGTTGTGGTGCTTGTCGGACTCATCCTGACAGTAAGAGTCTGCGGTGTCGATGAGGGTTACGCCTAGGTCGAGTGCTTTATGGATAACGTTGATTGCTTGCGATTCTGGCGGTCTGCCACTCAAGGACATCGGCATCCCACCAAGTCCGATCGCGCTGATGGTGACACCAGTGCTTCCAAGCTGTTTCGTTTCCATTGGTTTAACCTTGTCTTTGTTTCTCTTCAATTAATTACAGAACGCGAACAAAGAATCTTCTGTCTGAATGATTAATTCAATTGCTCTTGTTGGAGCTTCGCGCTCGGATTTATACCTTAGTTCTAGTTAGGGAAGAAGAGGCTGGAGAGTTGTTGCTATTCTTGCTCTCTAGCCTCTTTTGACCAGGTTTAGCTGGAAGCGCTGGTATAAAAACGTAGTGCAAACCGCCAGAAGATGCCGGAAACGAGCAATAATCCTAACGCCAAGGCACCTGCACCGACTAGCCAAACAACCTGACTACGACCCAATATCGCTTCAGCAGGTACAGTCGTCAGGAATGCTACTGGCACTATAAAAGTAAAGAAGAATTGGTAACTAGCCGGATAGGCAACCATCGGAAATCGACCTGCTTCCAATAACCCCCGAAGTACTTCAGTAACGTTGTAGATTTTGACAAACCAAATACTGGTAGCTCCTAACATAAACCAGAGGCTATAGAGGCTGATGATGCCAAAAAAGATCGGGATGGCACTGATTAGGTAATTATTGAGTCCCAAACCAAGCTGTGATCCAGCATAGGCAATCAGCACGACCCCAAAGATTAAATCTGGCATTCCCCACGGGGATATGCTGCGAGAGGAAAGCCAGAACTGGCTACTGATAGGCTTGAGGAGGACAAAGTCTAATGTACCTTGCTGGACGTGTCCAACAATGCGGTTTAGATTGGGGACGAGGAACGTTGCCGAAACGCCTTGAAGTAGAGTAAATATACCTAATATTACTAACGCTTCTTCCCAGCTCCAGCCTTGAAACGTGTAGCCAGTACGGTAAAACAAGAATAGCCCAAATAGGCTGCCTGTAAGGTTTCCCAAACTGCTTAAAGAGGCAATAAGGAAGTTGAGCCGATATTCTAGCTCGGCTGCGATCGCAGTAGTCCAAAATAGCTTTAGTACCTGTATGTATCGTTTCATAATTATTTTTTAAGGAAGTGTGCTTGCAATCACTGCTTACTCAAGAGGGTTTGGTTAAGGATGGCGGTGGTCAGAATTATAGATTTAATCGAAGTTAGATTACTTCGGGCATTGCTAGTTACGCTCCCTCTCCATAGATAAAGCAGTTAAAGCCAAGCTAATGAAGAAGATTCTGGTAGTAGAAGACGAACTTTTTATCCGAGAAAACCTGATCGAACTCTTAGAGATTGAGGGTTTTTGTTGCTTCGGTGCTGAGAATGGTGAAGTTGGCGTGCAGTTAGCAAAAGAACATCAGCCAGATTTGATTCTCTGCGATGTGATGATGCCTGAACTGGATGGTTATGGTGTCCTAGAAGTCCTGCGCCAAGATTCAACCACCGCAGCGATTCCTTTTATGTTCCTCACCGCTAGTGCCGATCGCACCAATCTTCAAAAAATTAGAGAGCTGGGATTTAATGAATATATTCTCAAGCCTTTCCATGTCGATAAGTTTTTAGCCACAGTTACCAGTCGGCTAAAAGACTCCCCAGGCAGCTAAATATAAAGCGGTGGGAAGCCCCTTCCTTCTAGGGAGGGTCATTCCGTCCGCCGCTTTTTTGTTTGTTAAAGAATATAAATAACCAATAACACTTTCATTCCACGTCCTTGCTTACGTGGGATAAGTTAAAGGAATATTATTTTTGTCTAGACAGCTAATAACCTGCCGGAAGCACACTCATAAGAAGCAAAAATGGCGTAATAGCTACCAATTTTACTCAGCGCAAATGAATACAAAACTCCAGGAACCACTAAACCTGGAATGTGAATTGCACAAGGCACTGAAGCGAGGAGAAATGCTCTTGCACTATCAACCTAGAGTTGATCTCCACAGTGGGCGTATGATTGCTTTAGAGGCAAATTATTTAGAACTAGAAGTCACTGAAAGCCTTTTGATGGATGTTGTGGAAAACGAGCAAAATTTCTTGAAGCTAAGCGCAGCCGTTGGCTAATTACTTAATAAGACTGAACACCAAATTTTTATTTTCCTTACTTAGGAGTATTCACAAATTTAATAATTTGTAATAGATTATGAGTAAGATTTACAAATAAATTGTTCTGTACACAACATAAAGGTGGTGAAGTTTGTGAATAAAGCACTCAAGGAGCACAACTTCATGATGGTGGTCGATTTGACAGAAAACGTGTTGGTCAACACCCCCATTCCCAGCGCTAACCATGCCGCTTTGCGATCGGGATTTGCTGGCTATCCCGCTAACCCTCGATGGAATGCAGCAAAATATAGTGCCTGGAAAACAGGTCGTCAGTTACGAGAAGCATTGGCAAGTGGTCAGATGGTGGTGCGTTCCACAGACTCAATGCTTGTGCAAGCGAATGAGCAGGACGATCACTCAAACTCAGGTAACGCATCAACTTCTAAGCAAGCTAAGCAAGCTAAGCAATCTAAGCCCTCTCAGTTATTGCATAAAGCTAAACGAATGCTGGCAGCTTACCAGCTAGCTTAAGGCTCAAGTTTTACATCGGGTGTACCTACAGCTTTCTTATCTACTTCCATGATTTTGAGAAAACCGCGAGGCGTGGAAATACAGGAGTTTGCTGTAATCTACGCAAGAAGCACAGCAATGACTTGTAATCATCGCTGTGCTTCTACGTTTCGTGACCATCAACGTTTCTTTCAAATCTATTTAGGTTTATTTTTCCTTTACCTTGTCCATATATTCATATTCGGCTCTAATCGAAGCACAATAGTCTTAGCTTAGTGCGATCGCACTTCTCTCTCAGAGTCAAGGGTTACTGCAATCCGCTTTTGGAAGGCTGAAGCCAATACGGTATCTTCTAATCCACGCATCTCATGCTCACCTTGGAATACTGATTTGACAATTCGTTAAAGTGTCTCATAGGTGACCATTTGAGGCAGAAAATAAAAATGACAACTGCAACAGCAAGTCAATCAGCAACTCAGCTACCACCACTGATTCCTCGCGAGACGCTCTTCGGCAATCCAGAGCGTACTCGCCCCCAGCTATCACCCGATGGCAAGTACCTTGCCTACATTGCGCCAGATGAGAAAAACGTCTTACAAGTGTGGCTGCGAAGTGTCGGGCAAGAAGACGATCGCAAACTGACGGATGATCAAAAGCGTGGCATTCGGATGTACTTCTGGACTTACAATGCTGACCAGTTGATTTATCTGCAAGACTCAGATGGTGATGAGAACTTCCACCTTTACTTAGTCAATATTCAGTCGAATATCGTCCGGGACTTAACCCCCTTCCAAGGAGTCAAAGCTCAGGTTGTAGAAATCGACCCCGAATTACCCGATAAAGTGTTGGTAGGATTGAACCTGAATAACCAACAAAAGTTTGACGTTTACTGCATTGACCTAAACAACGGTGTGGTTGAGTTCGACACCGACAACCCAGGTAATATCATCAGTTGGACAGCGGATGCCAAGTTTCAGATTCGGGCAGCAACAGCCGCAACGCCTGATGGTGGGTACGAGTTGTTATTCCGGGAAACCCTTGATGTGCCTTGGGAGACGCTTCGCCACTGGGGACCCGATGAGCAAGGTGGTGCCGTTGGCTTCTCGGCTGACAATCAAACCCTTTATGTAATTGGCTCTCACGATGCCAATGCTCAGCGTTTGCTTGCCCTTGACCTCGCTAGCCGTGAAGAAACTGTCATTGCTGAGGATGAGCAATATGATGTGGGTGGTATCCTCACGCACCCCACGACACGAGTTATCCAAGCCGTTTCGTTCGACAAAGACAAGGTGGAGTGGCAGATACTGGATGAAAGTATTGCCGCAGATTTTGAAGCCATTGCCCAAGTGCGGGATGGGGAATTTGGAGTTACAAGCCGCGACTTGGCTGACAAAAACTGGCTAGTCGCTTACACCACAGACGATGGTCCCGTTTACTACTACGCTTACAATCGAGAGTCCAAATCCAGCACCTTACTCTTTAGCAACCAACCGAAACTTGAAGAGTTGTCCCTAGCCTCCATGGAACCCGTTTCCTACGAAGCGCGAGACGGGTTGACCATCCACGGCTATCTTACAATACCCGTCGGGTTGGAGCCAAGGAACTTACCGACTGTACTACTGGTTCACGGTGGACCTTGGGCGCGGGATACTTGGGGGTATAGCCCGATTGTGCAATGGTTGGCTAATCGGGGCTATGCTGTGCTGCAAGTAAACTTCCGGGGTTCCACTGGTTACGGTAAAGCTTTCTTGAATGCAGGGAATCGCCAATGGGCAGCGACAATGCACGACGATTTGATTGATGGTGTTAATTGGTTAGTAAAACAGGGAATTGCTGACCCAGAGAAGATTGCGATTATGGGTGGTTCCTATGGTGGCTATGCAACGCTGGTGGGATTGACATACACACCGGACGTGTTTGCAGCAGGTGTTGACATTGTTGGGCCGAGCAACTTAGTGACATTGATGAAGAGTATTCCTCCCTACTGGGCACCCTTGTTGGCAAATATGTACCACCGTGTTGGAAATATGGAGACAGAAGAGGAGTTTCTCAAATCGCGATCGCCTTTATTTTTCGTTGACCGCATCCAGAAACCCTTACTCATCGGACAAGGCGCAAATGACCCACGAGTTAAGCAAGCGGAAAGTGAACAAATTGTTGAAGCGATGAAAAAGGCTGGCAAACCTGTAGAATATGCCCTCTATACTGACGAAGGACACGGCTTTGCTCGTCCAGAGAACCGATTACACTTTTTTGCGATCGCAGAAGAGTTTCTTGCTAAGTACTTAGGTGGTCGTTTTGAACCCGTAGGCGATATTCAAGGTCATTCCGGTATCGTCAGTTAAGACTTCTTTTTGGTAGAGACGTGATTTATTGCGTCTCAATTTCATATTGAATAAACCTCTTGCAACTAAGTTGAAGCCCCCCTAACTCCCAAAATTGGGGGAACTGGAGTGTTCATATTCAAAGTCCCCCAGAATTGGGGGATTTAGGGGGCATTCCTAGATTCGTGCAAGAGGTCTAATGTCTAGGACTAATATCGGCGAACTGACTCTGACATTTGATGGAAGTTGATCTCAGAGATTTTAACTAAACTAAATGTTTCTAGAGTGACTTTACCTTCACGCCTGAAGAATTTGTAATAAGGACTTTAAGGAGTAGTATTGATGCAACTGAAGCCAATTAATCAGCAGGTTGTTGCCGTCGTTGGGGCTTCCAGCGGTATTGGGCGTGCGACTGCCCTCCAATTTGCAAAACGGGGGGCAAAGGTGGTTGTCTCTGGTCGCAGTGAGGCAAAGTTAGCCTCGTTGGTGGACGAGATTCGGGGCTTTGGTGCTGAGGCGAGTGCTATTGTCGCTGATGTGTCGGTCTTTGATCAGGTTAAGGCGATCGCTGATCATACCGTGGAGGTGTATGGGCGACTCGATACGTGGGTGCATGTCCCTGCGATCGGCTTGTTTGCCACATTCGATAACATCACACCAGAAGAGTTTAAGCACGTCATTGATGTAGATCTGATGGGGCAGGTATACGGTGCGATGGCGGCACTACCCCATCTCAAGCGTGAGGGACGAGGGGCGCTAATCCACATTTCTTCAATGGAAGGAAGGCGAAGTCTTCCCTACCAGAGTGCGTACTCCGCCGCAAAGCACGGTATCGAAGGCTTTACCGAAGCCATGCGCGTCGAGTTGCAACATGAGAAAATTCCTATCAGCGTGACCAGTGTAAAGCCTGCGGTGATCAACACCCCCTTCTGGAACAATGGTCTTACGAAGTTAGGCGTAAAGCCTGCAGGGATACCGCCCTACTACGACCCCAGATTGGTAGCTGACGCAATCCTTCACGTTGCCGAACATCCCACCCGCGACTTCTTCGTTGGGGATGCAGCTAGAGCATTAGATGCACTACAGCGGCTTTCGCCAGAACTGGTGGATTCCTTGCTGCTACTCATTGGCTTCCCGCTTCAGCAAACTGATCAGCCAAAGTCGCCAGAGGATCGAAACAATTTTTACGAGCCTGTCCCAGATGATACCCGAATTGACGGAGACTTTAATAATCAGGTGATACCGAGTGTTTCCGACTGGCTGGATAAGAATCCAGTGGTCAAGTGGGGTGCGGTCGCTGGTGTAGCAGCATTAGCCCTGCTGGCAACACAGGTAGGAAAAGACGGGGGGCGAGTTTAGGAGCAAGCGGGTTGAGTTGTAGCTGCTCTACATGAAAGGGCAGCAAAAGTTCGGACAACTTTGCTCAAAAATGTATATCAGTTGGGAAAACTCACGCCTTATCAGGGTTACAGCATTTGCGATAACGAAGCGCTGCCGCCTTGCGGCGGATCGCCTAAAGTGACAGAAGCTGTTTACGGACGCGATGGGCTAACGCCCCGCTTTGCTAACGCTTCCGTTATGGATGGAAGAAACCATTCTGTTTTCTTAGGAGAGCGATATTGTTAAATGTGAAAGAATATAGCAATTTGTTGCAACGATGTGAGGATTTATTGCAATGCCTAAAAAATTACAGTGTCATTGAGTGTATCACAGCGTACAATTGCCAGCATTACCCTGTTGGTGCGAGTTCATCAGGCTTGTACCATGCTGTTACCCTGTGCAACATAATGCTGTGCAAACGCTAGTCTATAGAATTGCTCATGCAGCCTAACGGTCTGCCCCTCCAGCCTTTAGCTTTATCACCTGCGATCGACTCTCATTTCCTGACAGTGGCTCCTGATACTCCACTGCTTGATGTCTTAACACTAATGAGTCGCTTTCGCAGTTGTACGCTGCCTGCTGACAATTCCAACAACAAAGCTGATGAAGCCTACACGCAGATAAATAACATTAGCTGTGTTGATCAGGAATGGCAGACAGTAATTGATGTTGTCGATACCGCAGGTGGTTGTGTCTTAGTAACCCAGGATGCACGGCTATTAGGCGTATTTACAGAGCGAGATATTGTTAAGCTAACAGCGGCAGATATTCCTTTAGGAAATCTCAAAATTGGCGACGTTGTAGCGCAACCCCCGATTAGCCTTAAGCAATCAGAGACTCACGACATTTTTACAGCGCTTGGGCTGTTTCGCCAACACCGAATTCGCCACTTACCAATTCTGGATGAGCAAGCTCGACCTATAGGAATTGTCACTCATGACAGTATTCGCAGAGCCATGCAAGCCGTCAATCTGCTGACACGGCTGCGATATGTCAAAGATGTGATGACAACCCAGGTTATTCATGCGCCAGTCACAGTTTCCGTGCTGCATTTAGCAAAGCTGATGACAGAACATCAGGTTAGCTGCGTTGTTATTTGTCAGTCGTCGGAAACTACCAATAATGAAGAACAGATAATCGATAACAAACAACTAATCCCCATTGGTATTGTCACAGAGCGAGACATCGTGCAATTTCAAGCACTGGAGCTGGATTTGTCTCGAATGCCAGCTCAAGATGTGATGAGTACGCCGTTATTTTGCCTTCAACCCTCAGATTCTTTGCGGCTTGCTCATGAGGAGATGCAACGATATCAGGTACGGCGCTTAGTTGTCTCAGGTAGCAATGGAGAGTTGGTGGGGATTGTTTCCCAAACAAGTTTGCTGCAAGTACTGAACCCTGCGGATATGTACGGAGTCATTGAGATATTGCAGCAGGTGGTGGAAGAGCGAACGTCTGAATTAGAGAAGACAAATCAGCAGCTACGCCATGAGATTATCGAGCGCCAACGAGCTGAGTCAGAGTTATTGAAGGCGCATGATCAATTGAAAATCCAAGTCGAGGAAAGAACGGCTCAACTTACTCAAGCGAATGCCCAACTCAAGCAAGACATTCTTGAACGCCAGCGGGTAGAAGCAGCCTTACGGCAAAGTGAAGCGAAATTAAAACAACAAGCGACCAAGCTAAGAAATGCTATTCAGGAACTGCATTCTTATCAGGCTCAGCTAATTCAGACGGAAAAAATGTCTTCTTTAGGGCAACTGGTTGGTGGTATCGCTCACGAAATTAACAATCCGATTAATTTTGTTTACGGCAATATTGCTTACGCGAGTCAATACATTCAGGACATTTTGCGGCTACTGCAACTTTACGCCCAGCACTATCCTCAACCTGTGTCAGAAATCCAGAAGATTGTGGAGGAAATAGACTTGGATTTTGTGAAAGCTGATCTTCCCAAGCTCTTTAATTCCATGAAATTAGGAGCCGATCGCATTCGTGATTTAGTGCTGTCGTTGCGGAACTTCTCTCGTCTGGATGAAGCTGAGATGAAATCTGTCAATCTGCACGAGGGTATTGATAGCACTCTGCTGATTTTACAGAACCAACTGAAAGCAACGGCTGGACGTTCTGAAATTCTAGTAGTCAAAGAGTATAGCAATCTACCGTTAGTGGAATGCTATGCAGGACAGCTCAACCAAGTGTTTATGAATCTTCTCTCTAACGCGATCGATGCGCTGGAAGAATCTAGAATACTGAATGCAACATTTATGCTTGGCAATTCACAACTCCCAGTATCTATGCCGATGATCACAATTCGTACTGGGATTGAGGAAGTAAACCAGGAAGAAGCTACTTTGAAATCCTCATCTCATCCTAAGGGAAAGCCTTTAGCACTTACTCCTCATGCTGTTATTCGCATCACAGACAATGGTTCTGGGATGACAGAAGCCGTGCGTCAGCGTCTTTTTGACCCGTTTTTTACAACAAAGCCGGTAGGAAAAGGTACAGGTTTGGGTTTATCAATTAGCTACCAGATTGTCGTCAAAAAACACGGTGGACACATAGAGTGTAATTCCACGCCTGGGCAAGGAACTGAGTTTGTGATCACAATTCCAATTTCGCAACGGAATCAATCCACTGGATTTGCGATCGCATAATCTGAAAATAGGTATTAGGTGTTAGATCGTAGGAAATAGGGATTTCATCGCCATGTTTGTGTACTCCTGTTCATGGTTTCTAACTTATCAAAGGTAAAAGGGTAAAAACTTTTCCCTTTACCCTTTTCCAAAAACTGCTAGTCAAACAGGCAATGCGAGATGCTCTCGGCAGCTTATCGTGCAATGCCTAAGCAAATAGTACCCTCAAGGGTACTATGAAAGCCTTACAGAATTGACCACAATCTAGACATCGACGATTCCTTCTACCCAAACGTGCTGGGAGTCAGGAAACGTACTAGAAACTCAAATAGTGAATACAAGAGGATAAATCTACCATGTTTGAAGCACAGGAAAAACTTGTGGAGACTGAAAAGACACAGCAATCATACACCGAAATCGAACAGAAGCTGCCTGTAATTCTAGGTGATATGAAAGCAGTATTGGAAAAGAACGGCATCACAGGGCTTAATGTAGTTGAGTTCAAACTTGTGAAAGATGAAGATATTCAACTGCAAGATGAAGGCATTTCGGTTCGATCATCACCAAATGCTATTTGTTGCAAAATATTTGGTTTTACTCGGACTTGTGGACGTTGCTGAATCTAAAGCATTCTGTTCTTCTGCAAATACATCGCCTTGGCTCCGGCTTCTAATGACATCTAAGACTATGGAGGGAGGAGCTATTTTTAAAGCAGGACTTACACAATCAACGCATTAGCTCTCTAAATCTGGTGGCAATTAGATTGATTTATGTTCCTCAATATTAGGGAACAAAATAGTTGACAAAGTGTAAGTCCTGTAACTTTAATTTTTTCTAAATTGTAGTAAGCAGTGGTAGCTAGTTAAAAGAACCGATAACCTGCTGATTCCTTGGTTTTTTTAGGCAAGAAAAGAATCGTTTAAAGTGCTAAAAATTGTAGATAATTAGTCAGTTTCCTTTGGTTAAAAGACTGATTTTCTATGAAACAATGCCTTTATCCATTTGGGATTGCTGCTGGGATTGCCTTGTGTTGCTTGACCCCTACAACCCCTACCCAAGCTCAAGTTGTTAAGGACACAACCCTTAACACCAGCGTCACCACCCAAGGCAACATCACCACTCTCACTGGCGGCACCCAAGCAGGAAGCAATTTGTTTCATAGCTTCGACCAGTTTTCTGTAAGCAACGGGAACACAGCTTACTTCAATAACACCACAGACATTCAGAACATCATTAGCCGAGTAACGGGTTTGTCCAACTCTAATATTGAGGGGACTATCCAAGCTAACGGCACCGCCAACCTGTTTTTGCTTAATCCCAACGGGATTATTTTCGGTCCCAATGCCTCACTAAACATCGGTGGCTCTTTCCTGGCAAGTACAGCAAGTAGTCTGGTCTTTGCTGATGGCACCGAGTTTAGTGCCACTGCCTACCCAACCACATCCTTGCTAACCATAAGCGTGCCAACTGGTCTGCAATTTAATGGAACTGCGAGTAGTATCCAGAATCGCTCGGCTGTCAGTGGGACTGACAGTACAGGTGCAGAATATGTCGTTGGTCTTCAGGTACAACCTGGTAAAACCTTAGCGCTTGTGGGCGGTGAAGTGGTGCTAGAGGGAGGATATCTGAGAGCAGAAGCTGGACGGATTGAGCTTGGTGGTGTCGCTGGAACGGGTTCGGTCAGTCTCAACCCAACAGCACAAGGCTGGGTTTTGGGATATGAGGGAATACAGAACTTTCAGGACATTCAAGTGTCTCAGGGAGCTTTGATGGATACCACTGGTCAGGGGGGCGGCGATATCCAGGTACAAGGCAGGCGTGTAATCCTGACTGAGGGTTCACAGATTACTAGTACAAACATTGGGTCAGAACCGGGAGGGACTTTAACTGTTGCTGCCTCGGATTCCGTCGAAGTGAGCGGCACTTCACCAGATGGTAAGCGCAATAGTGGCTTGTTTACTATAACTGAAGCCGGAAGGGCAGGTAACATCACAATCAACACTCGGCAGTTGATTGTCCAGAATCAGGCTTTTATATCAACAGAGACGCAACCAACAGCTACTGGAGCAGGAGGAAATTTGACAGTGATTGCCACCGAATCCGTAACTCTCCTAACAAATAGCTCCTTGCTTACCCAAACTGTGGGCAGCGGAAATGCTGGAGACTTGAGGATTGAAACTGGACAGCTAATTGTCCGTGATGGGGCAATGGTGTCAGCTTCGACTTTTGATCAGGGAAAGGGGGGCGAGATTTGGGTCAATGCTTCTTCTGTTGATATCTTTGGGGTTGGCTCTGATGGGATTTCCAGTGGATTATACACATTCACCGATGGCACAGGTCAGGGAGGTAATATCACAGTTGATACCAGGGACTTCCGGGTAGCAGACGGCGGGTTAATGAATGCTTTGACCTTCAGTGAGGGGAATGGTGGGAACATCACCGTCAACACGGATACTTTTGCCGCAGTTAATGGTGGTCAACTAGTCACCACTACCCGTGCCACTAGCCCTAACGGGGGAAATGCCGGGAACATCATCGTTAATGCTACTGATAGCATTATCCTCTCTGGTAGCGATCGCACTTTTGCTGAACGAATTGCCCAGTTTTCCACAAGTGTTGCTAATGAAGGTGCTGCTAGCGGGCTATTTGCTAACACCACTCAAGGGTCTACAGGTAATGGCGGTGATGTGAGGCTCAATACTAGACAGCTAAACATCAGGGATGATGCTCGTGTAACAGTGAGTAGCCTTGGAACAGGTAATGCAGGTAACTTGCTGATTATCGCTCCTAGCTTAGTCAAGCTCGATCAGGGGACTCTGAGTGCGGAAACGGCAAGTGGTGAAGGCGGTAATGTCACGATTGAGCAGGTTGGAAGCATCCAGCTACGCAACAACAGTCTTATCTCCGCTAAAGCAGACAGCAGTGGGAACGGCGGCAATATCAATATCGACACTGACACATTAGCCGCCCTAGAAAATAGCGACATCACAGCCAATGCTTTCGACGGAAAAGGCGGTAGTGTCCAAATCACAACCCAAGGACTGTTTCTTTCTCCAGATAGTGAAATTACTGCCAGTTCCGAACGGGGCATAGATGGCGTGGTAGAAATCAACAGACCAGATGTTGACCCCAGCCAAGGATTAGCCAACCTACCAACTGAAGTCGTTGATGCCTCTAACCAAATTGACCAAACCTGTGCGGCTGGAGGTTCTGTGGCGAGTGGACAGAGCTACTTTGTCATTACAGGTTCAGGTGGCTTACCCGACTCTCCCAACGAAGCTCTTAGTCCTGATGCCGTTTGGGAAGATTTGCGTTTCGTTGAGAATAGGAAGCCGTCGCTATCACAGCCGACTGTGCCCGTACAATCGTTAGCAGCAACTAACAACCGACAACAAGCCACAAACAACAGACAACCGACGATTGTAGAAGCCCAAGGGTGGGCACTCAATCAAAAAGGAGAGGTAGTACTCACTGCTACTACTCCTACACCCGTGCTTCATAGTTCTTGGCAAAAGCCAGTAGCTTGTCCTCGGTCTTAATATTGGTGTACACCTTCTTGGTGTTTGGGTTGTTTCTTGTGGGATGGGCAACTTGCCTGTTCAGATTATGCAATTTAGATGCATGTCAGTGTATTTATTGAGCTTGAGCCGTATCTGACTTAAAGTAAAGTGACGATTTATATAAAACTTGTTCTTGGTGAGTTTCTAGGGCGCAATCAGACATTGGGTAAGCGACACAAGTGACTGTGTATCCATCTGCTATTTCTGAGGGTTGTAAAAACTTTTGCTCACTTTGATCAACTTTACCACTAACAAGTTTGGCGATACAGGACGAACAGGTTCCTTCCCGACAACCAACGGGTAATCGAATACCTGCTTCCTCTGCCATGTCTAGAATGTACTGATCGTCTGGAACTGATATAGTGCGATCGAGATTCACTGCCGAATTCACTAATCGAACTTGATACACTGCCATTGGTTAGTCTTCTCCGAACTCGTATCCCATACCAACCCAATAGTGCCAATCTTTGACTGCTTCTTGAGTGTCGTCATCCGCTTCGATAGGCTCAATGTCAGATAGCGCCACAGAAAATACATCTTCAGCCGTACCTTCTTTGTAAAGCACCTCGACAAAAATCTCCCTCTGGCAAGCCTCCTCTGGGGACATTTTCAGTACCTCAACGTCTTCGCTTTTTGATGTGCTTCCCCCTGTCAACCACTTAGCCTTAAAGGGAAAGTTGAGCTTATTGTCGAGGTAGTAGTACCAACCCATTGCCTGTTCTTCTTCGTTGTAGGCATCGACAATGATCTCCATGTCAATGCGTTCCTCTCGGTTTTCGTCTCTTTCAATGGACATAGGGCACTTGATGCAGAGGACTGAACTCAGACTATGGTAAGGCTATAGCGCGATCGCATTTACCCGACTTTGCCAAAATTTTCAGGAACTACTCTACCCAGACACTAGTGCAAGAAGGCTGAAGCCTGAAGGAATATTGCGCTTGTGCAGTAAGCTTTTTAACCTTTTTCAACTGGATAGTTATTTCCGCCAAGCTGCACTAGTTACTGACTTTTGATTGAGATTAGTCTTATCCCCGCCAAGACATACCACAACGCTACCAACCTTCCCTTGGTATGCGTTAGCATATCTTTAACTTTTACCTAATTTCCCGTAACATCTAGGGTATCAATGTTTAATCCTACCAAGCTTTTAATTGAAGCTTTCATCCCCGAATTGAAGGCGGCTTACGACTCGGCTTATAGTAACCTGAAGCCGGAATATGCCAGTATTATTGCCTAGGTAGGGAACATGGCTTTAGAGAATATTGCCAATAGTAATGCTCTTTACCACAATGTAGAACATACTATTTTAGTAACTTTGGTAGGGCAAGAAATCTTGCGAGGAAAGCATATCCGTGAAGGTGGAGTTTCTTGCGAAGATTGGTTGCACTTCTTAATTTCTTTAGTATGCCATGATATTGGCTATGTCAAAGGTGTTTGCCGACAAGATCGAGTGGATTTAAGGGTGTATGCTACAGGTGAAGGTAACAATACCGTCACACTTCCTCCAGGTTCTACCGATGCCAGTTTGACTCCTTATCATGTTGATCGAGGTAAACTTTTTGTTCAAGAGCGATTTGGTGGTCACAATATAATTGATGCTCAAGTTATCAAGAAGAATATTGAACTAACTCGCTTTCCCGTGCCTTTGGATTCTGATCATCAAGATACTATCAACTATCCAGGTTTAGTTAGAGCGGCTGATTTGATTGGTCAATTGAGTGACCCACGCTATCTACAAAAGACGGCTGCATTATTTTATGAATTTGAAGAAACAGGGGTGAATAAGCAATTAGGTTATCAACATCCAGATGATCTGATTTACAGCTATCCCAAGTTTTACTGGAATGTTGTTTATCCTTATATCATTGATGGCTTAAATTATTTAAAGCTAACTCAAGAAGGAAAGCAAATCATTGCAAACCTTTATTCCCATATCTTTGAAGTAGAACATAATCGCGCCTCTAAGACCCCTGTGATCGCATCCTAGAACTGCTAATCTTACTGAGTTTATCCTAAATGTAGGTTGGCTTTAAATCAATCATTAATTGTACGTTCTTGCCCTAAAACGTAAAAATTAATTATATAGGAGTTCTCAGTTAAATAAGGTACAGTTAAAGGCTGCAAAACAAGTGCTACTAGTCTGAAAAGAAAGCTGATGGCTGATAGCTGACAGCTTTCTGCTATATTTAAACCTTGTCCAACTTGCTACCGCAGATTTTGCAGAACTGAGCATCAGCATCATAGAAGGGCAAACGACAACCGGAACAAGCTTTCTCTACCTGATTAGCTGTTTTGAGTAGTTGCTTAATCAAGTCACCCAATTGCCAAGGAATCAAAGCAATCCCTGTTAAAATCATCAGGACTGTCATTAGGCGACCGACTTCTGAAGTTGGGGTAACATCACCAAAGCCAACAGTTGTCATTGTTACTACTGAAAAATAGAACGCATCCAGAAATGTTCCGAAATCCTCAGCATTAACCCTATGCTCAACTTGGTAAATCAACCCAGAGTAAACAAAAACAATAGTAAATAAAGTAAATAATATTCTGGTAAAAATGACACCATCTTCACTGCTTATGCGTAAGAAATAGATTTTGAGATCTATAAATCGAATTAATCGTAAAATTCTGAACCATCTAAATATCCTGATAAACTGTATATTGTTTAAACCCAAGAAGAAAGGCAGTATTGCGATTAAATCAACGAAGGAAAAGGGACTAAAAATAAATTTTATTTTGTCAATCGCATAATAAAGCCGAATTAAATACTCAATGACAAAAACTACTAAAATTAATGTATCAATAGTATCAAGACTAATGCGAACAGGCTCCGGAAGAGGATAAGTTTCTGCTACGAAAATAAGTGAAGACAGCAGAATGAATCCCATAATGAGCAAATTAATTGCTCTACCGACGGGTGTTTCAATATCTTCCAAATAAAAGGCAATTTTTCGTAAATTTAGCATTAGGAAAACTTTGAATTAAATGCCATGACTTTTGCCAATTACCCAATGACGGCGGAAGAAACGGGCAAGTGCTGACTCTTCCAACGATAAATAAATTGGGCGTCCGTGGGGACAGGTGCGAGGATTACGAGTGCTTTTCCATTGATCTAACAAGATTTGCATTTCTGGCAAACTTAGCGCTGTGCCATTGCGGATAGCACTGCGGCAGGCTGTTGCGACTTGAGCAGTTTGTAAATCTCCGCCTAAACTCAGTTCCAAAAGAGCGTTAGCACAATCCCCTCGCTTTTGCAGCATTTCTGGGGCGTTGCGTACTGCCCACAGTTGCTCACCAAAGGGTTCGACATCCAAACCTAATCGCTGAAGTTGCTCAACTTGAGTAGTGGAGAGATTGCTGAGAATCACTGGAGGTTCTAAAGGAACTAACTGCCAGCGATCGCATAACTGTTCATACAATACCCGCTCGTGGGCAATATGCTGCTCTACCAACCACATTCCCGTAGGATGTTCTGCCAGGATATACATATTGTGAACTTGGGCGATCGCTTTTAGGGAAATTAGCCCAATTTCAGCAGCATTTTTGGCAGATTCTTCAGCTTGCGGTGCAGGTTGTATTGATCGACTGATGTGATAGGCTCCTTTTTCTTCCGATACTTTCAGCAACTTTTCTACCCGTTGGGAGTGAGTTGCTTCTGGAAGATTGGTTGGACTGAGGCGCAAGGCTTGCTCAATTGCAGAGGATACTTGTTCTTTCCAGTAGGAGAGTGAGTGTAAGTAAATTTCTGCCTTAGCTGGATGACGATTCCAGTCAATTTGGCTGGGGCAAATTTGGAGGTGGAGGAAACAAATTGGGTAGCGATCGCGTGGACAAGTGCGTGTCAATGCTGAAAGAATTGTCTGTTCTAATTCAGGCGATCGCACTAAGCGTCGATTCGTCGCTACCTTTACCCAATCTGGGCGTCGTCGATGGCAGCGATCGGGTAATCCTAATACAAGTTGGATTTGAGATAAGGGGATAGATGGAGGAGGAGAGGCAGGGGAGGTTGAGGGGAAATTTTCCCTCTCAGATTCCTCACTTTCTGAAGGGGTTGGTACTTCTAGCGTTAGTTGCTGTAAGTCGGTTAATCGCACCTGCTTCAATATTTGCGGCAAAATCTGCTGTGCGGTCTTACCTGGACTGATAGTAAACCAGGGACGCTCATTTTGCTGCACTTGCCAGGTAACACAGGGATGGCAGAGGGCAATTTGATGAATTGTTGCTTGGACAATTCTCAGTTGTTGAGTAATCGTTGGTAGCCCTTTACGGCGTACTGGCCAACTACCAAATAAATCAGAGACAGTGACAACTGTACCCGGCGCGATCGCTACTGTCTTACTTTGTAGCGGTTCACCTTGAGAGTCATAAGTCACTCGCCAACCCTCAAACGTCCCCTTGAGTCGGCTCAAAATTTCTAAATCTGCCAGTGCTGCCAGACTATGTAACGCTTCCCCGCGAAATCCTAAACTGGTAATCTTCCATAAATCATCACTGGTACGGATTTTGCTCGTACTGTGAGCAGAGGCGGCTTGCTGCAAGTCTTCCAAGCTCATGCCAGAACCATTATCTGCCACTCGTACCCGCCATTGATCAGACCATACTGAGACAACAATACGGCTTGCATGAGCATCGAGAGCATTTTCCACGAGTTCTCGCACAACTGCCGCCAGGGAGTCAATTACCTCACCAGCAGCAATGAGATTCACTACCTCTTGGGGTAGGGCTTGAATACCAACGCTCATAAATTCCTATTGTAGGCGGAGGCGCAAGATGGGGGAGATGAGGGAGTAATTTCTGCCCTACTTTCCCCATCTTCCTTATGTCAGTACCATTCAACTTAAGTTAGTGAACAGTTGTGCAAGAAATAATCTTCTCTAACTATCCCAGGGCAAAATCACTTTAAACGTTGTGCCAATCCCAGGTTCACTCTCCACAATAATCCTGCCACCATGCAAGTCCACAGACTTTCGGACAATGGCTAAACCCAGTCCAGTACCGGGGATATTACCCACATTCTTTGCTCGATGAAATGACTCAAATAACCGCTCTAGGTCTTCTGTCGGAATGCCTATTCCTTCGTCTTTCACCTCAAAAAGCACCTCTTCCTCTCTACAATAACAGCCAAAGAGGATAGTCGTATCTTGAGGAGAATACTTAATTGCGTTGCTCAATAAATTCCCGAAAATGTGAATTAGGAGTTTTTCATCCATACAAGCATTGCGACAGGAACCAGAATAGACAAAGGTAAGTTTGTGATTTACACCGATACCGAGTTGTAGTTCTTCAACTAAATCACTGCAAAAATCTTTGAGTACTAAGGGTTTAGGATTGAATTCTAGCTTTCCAGCCTCTACTTTGCTAAATAGAAGCACATCATCTAAGAGGCTTGTCATCCGATTTACAGCCGATTCAATCCGCTGGTAGTGTTTATGCTTTTTCTCTTCAGTCCATTTTTGACCGTAAATTTCTAGTAATTCTGTAGAAGAAACAATAGTAGTAAGGGGAGTCCGAAATTCATGGCTTGCCATTGAAACAAAGCAAGATTTAAGTTCTCTAAGCTCTCTTTCTCGTTCGAGGGCTTTAATCATTTCAGCTTCTACACGCTTGCGATCGCTAATATCTCGACCGATATAAACGAAGTGTTCTAATCCCTCTACTTCTGTTGGAATTGCTGAGCAGGAAAAGGCAACAGGAATTTCTTCTCCTGTTTTAGTTTGACAAATAACTTCTACATCTTTCAAAGCTTGCTCTGGCTTTGAAGAGGATAGGGTATTTATTTTTTGTAGAAATTCTTTACTTTTGATTAATATTGAAATAGGATTGTTATCTAATTCGTCTTCGCTATATCCAAATAAATCTTGGGCAAACTTGTTAGTTTTTTTTATAATCCCTGATGCTGTAGTTACTAATACAGCATCAGCCATTGATGTGATAATTTGATTTATATAATTTCTTGAAGCCGTTAAGGAACTTAATAAAAGAGCCGCTTCGTTAGTTCGTTGGACTAAGGTCTGCTGCAAGACCATTTTTTCTGTTACATCTTCAAATACAATAATTAACTGACTATTCCCCGATTCTTTGTCAAAATGCCCACTGATATATAAGTCAAAGTATAGCGGAGAATTGGGAATTCCTGAGCGAGTAATTCCTGTTAATTCAAAACTATCTATTTGACCCTCTATAAGCTCTAGAAGAGTTGCTTCAAGTCCTACTAATTCAGGAAAAGCAAGGCGAACATCGTTTTTATGCCTGACTTCAGAAGGACAATCGGCAAAACCTCTTGAGCCAGACGATGCTTCCAAGATGATTAAGTTTTTATCAAGCACCAAATACTCATAACGAGATGTTATGAGTTTTTTAATAAGAGAATTCATACAGGAGATATTATAGATTCACCTAATTTGTTAAATATTTCATCCACATATGAGCCTGTTTTAGCAGAAGTTTGATAAATTCCTAATACTTGATCTGAATATTGAAGCTGAACTAAATGAGTGATTTTTGCCAACTTTTCCTCTTCGACTAAATCAGATTTGTTTAAAGCAAGGGTAATAGAGCCTTTAGGGTTAACAGAGGAGAAGAGTTTAATATGTTCAGAAATTCGCTCAACAGTCTCCTGCCGTGTAACATCGGCAACAATGACTGCGCCGCTTCCCCCTTGTAAATAAGTGGGTGCGATCGCCTTAAATTTAGTATGACCCTCTAAGTCCCAAATGAGCATCTGTAAATTCACGGATTCCAAAGTTTTCCGTGAGATTTTCACACCGACTGTAGAAAGGTACTGATCACTAAACTGTTGCTCGACAAAACGGCGAATTAGACTAGTTTTGCCAACTCCAAAGTCGCCAACTAAGCAGATTTTTTTTGATATCATTAATGCTGCGTCTAAATTTTATTTTCCATTGTCAGTAGCTACCAGATCCTGATCAAGGATAGCTAATGCTTATGGTGTGACAATCTCAAATTCTACACATCTACTGAGCTGAAGTGGTTGATCACGATCAAGACCGATAGGAGAATTGGTTGTCCCTTCAACTTGCAATCGCTTGGGATCAATACCCTGCTTGACCAGAGCATTCCTCACCGATGTCGCCCGTTCCAGCGCCATTTGCTGATTTTCTGTAGAAGTGCCGATCGCATCACTATGACCTAAGAGCCTCAGTGCTGTATTGGGGTACTGCTCCAGAAACGACTGAATTTGAGAAACCTTTGAAAGTTCGGCTGGTTTCAACTCAGAGGAACCTCCATCAAAGTAGATGCGGGAAGCGAATGCTTTAGCTTGTAACTCTACCGTGTTGGTAACTGTTTTAATACCGGGAATTTGCTGAAAGGCAAGTGTAACTTTTTTTGCATCAGCCTTCTGAAGCACTACTCCCTGCACCGTAACTTTGCCCTCACGGTAATCTGCCAAAATCACCGCACCATCCATTTGATTCAGGATGTCACTAACTCGCTTCACCTCGGCTGCCGTTGACACCGGATCGGGTGGGACTTCGACAGGGATGATGGTATTGTTTATTTTCCGTTTCGGTTGAACTGCCTTAGCAATTTGTTCAGCTTTTGAGCGGAGGTATTGATTAGGCAGCTTTCCAGAAAGCTTCAGGGTTCCTCGCGAGTAGTCTACTCCCAGACGATAAACCGCTAACTCTGGCTCGGATGCCAAAGCATAGCTAGTTTCTGCCTCAATGCGCTGGCTAACCCAACCGCGATATTGATAGATTCCCAAGGATAGAGAAATTGTACTTAGCACGGCAAAACTGATGAGCAACAGGGTAGTAGGAACTTTGCCTTTTTCCTTCTCATTAGAGGTTGTGCTAACAGTTACCAAGTCTCCTAGAATCTCGTGTATCTGTTCGGGTACATTAGCGGGGTCGCCATCAAATAACTCAATCGCTCTACCATGATCTTGAACGATAGTTCCTAAAGCACCCCGCATCTTCCCAGTAAATGCCTTGGGCGATTGTCCTTGAGCCACGACTGCCAGATAACAGTACCCCGCCACTTCTAGGGTGATTTTGGAATTACCATAGTCGATCTGATCGATCTCCGAGACTTCCCCACTTTGAGCGATACAATCATTCACAAAGCTGCGAATTGCCGTGAGCATCCCGGCTACCATGTCCGACTCTAGGCGCTTGCTATCTAAGCGTTGTACGTCAGAAATCACCAATCCAGAGCCTTTGTGAATTAAAAAAATAGCTTGGACGGTAAAAGGCATTGCCTCCTTGAAGATGAGTTCTGCCTCAGAAACCCCCTGCACCTTGGCACGGATTTTGCGTGAAATTCCTTCTAAAGAAAAGGTATTTTCGACCTTCTCATTGATTGATTTAATGGCTTGGGCCATGTACTTAGAAATCGTACTGCCAATAACGGGATATAGTGCATCCACCATCGCATCCCGATCTAAATTAATTTGTTCTTTAATGGCTGTACCCATTTCTGGTCCAAGTGCCTTGGCGAAGTCTCCTGGAGAGTCGTTTACCTGTTGGGCAACGGCATCAGGTAGAACGGGTGCCAAAGCAGAACTAAGCGCTCCTTTATCCTGTTGCGCTTTAATCTGAATCATTTCATCAGTAAGAGGAGCGATCGCTTGAGCAATTTCTTTCCTCGCTACAGCCACTTTTAGAGTCAAAACCTCTGTGACTAAAGGCAGGAGTAAATCAGTTAACTCTTTCGGTTCATAAATCTGATGTTCGAGACTTTCTAGTTTCTTTTTAAAATTTGTGATCGCCTGACGAGCATCCATGACTTCTTGAGTCAGAAGCAGACGTTGCCAACGCTCAAAAAGTTCGATTGAATTCTGTACCTCTTTATCACTAGTTGATGCAATCGATTGGCTTGAGTGATTGTGTTGAGCTTTTTGCCAATGAGACTGAATGAGCCGATTGAATACTTCTTCAGACGGCTTGTCTGAGTTTTCTGGCTGATTCAAATTCTCCTCAGACTCAACGGGTTGGTGTTTAGACTCATCTTGTTGCTCATCTTGCCGAATAGGATGAGATAGCAGGTTTTGCAAAGCTTCAATCGCCTTAAGAGAATCATCCGCTACCAACTTGTCACCATTGCTTTGCTCTAAAGAGGTGAGCGAGTGAACGGGTAAGGAGGTTAAAGGTGTTTCATCCTCAATTGAAGTTGAGGCATTCTCACTGTTTTCCGTTGGCTCAGGCGAAGCCTGGGGGGGTGAATCTTGCTGTTCCTCTACCAATTGAGAAGTACAAGCTTTATCCTGAGTGCTCAGCTCCCTCTCATCAGGAGGTGATTCCTGTTTAGGTTCCGTAGTAGAGTTAACTACCTCTAAATCAATTAATAAATCCAGCAAGCTTTGTAACGGGGAACTGCCAGATGGATTTTCTTTTGATAAAGCCATACCCTGAGCTGCCTCACCTAAATCTTGATTGGGTTGGTAGATGTTGCTTGAATGAAACGGAGCTAAATTTGTTTGAACTCCTAAACAATCAATCCTACAATTCTACCCAAGAAAGGGTTTAGGTTTTAGAGCTTAGAACTTAGGTTCTAGATTGCTGTTTGTCACCTACCAACTATCCCCTAACCCATGCTACTTCACTCGGAAACTTTGCTAGCTTCTATTACTAAAGTATCATCCGATCCATTGGTACGAGCTGATTCTTTGAGTTCCGGAGTAAATTCCGCTTTTTTTATCCTTAAGCCAAGCTCAAATAAAATATCTGCTACATCATTTCTAGAAAGCTTTGCGTCTGTGAGCAGTGAGAACCGTTTTTCCAGTTCATCAAAGACCTGAGACTTGAGATTTTGGGTATCTTCTTGAAGCTTTTCTCTCGTTTCTGAGAGTTCTTTGCGAATCGAGCTAGTCTGGGAAGCAACGGTTTTATCTATTGAATCAAGACTGCTAGAAAAATTCTTGTAAGTTCCCTCAATTAATTGTCGAACGTCTGCGTTATCTTTCTGGGACGTGAAGCTGAGAGACTTTATTTTTTCCTCAAGAGAGTCAACAGATATTCGGAGTTGTGTCAAACAATCAGACTTGGCTTGCTCGGTGCGATCGCGCATCTCCTTCTCTAGAGAGGATAAGTGAGATTCTAGTTTATCCAGGCGGCTATCATATTCTTGCAGTTTAGAGCCAAATATTAGATCACGAATTAGTTCAATATTGCCTATTCTTTCCCGCATTTCGTCTCTGGTGATTTCACCCATTTTTTCCATCCTATGCTTACTTGTTATTGTGTACTCAAATCCGAATATTATCCTGTTCAGTTAGCAAGTAACGATGCAATCCTGCTTGACTACTGAGCCAGTTTTCAAAAATACATCAAATTGTCTCAATTTTAAGACTAGACAGGAATCATGAGCTTTTGAAAAGAGCCGTCAGTTGTGTCGCGGCAATCCTTGTGCTTCTAATGGTAGAGGGATCGTAATATCTTCTTGATAAAAGCCTCTAAAGACATCCTGTTTTCTGGCATTCCCATGACTATAACAAATACAAATTTTCCTTGGTGATGCTACACATTGACTTCCCCATAACAAGTATTATTCCCAAAGTCGGCGTCGAGGTTGTCCGTTAAGCCGTTGATGGGTATCGGCGAGTAAGGCAGGAATATCTAGCTGTTCGGGACAGCGAGGTAGACAATCACCGCAGCTAGTACAATGATTTCCCTTGACACCGGGAAACCAATGACCAGCGTTTTCAAACATTTGATAGCGGTATTGACTAAAATTGCTCATCTCGTAAGCGACAGCTAAATTCCGCAAGCGCAGAACTTCTGGAATCTGAATTGTTTCGGGACAAGGTAGACAAGCATAGCATTGGCTACAGTGGTCAGTGCCTAGAGCCTCTTTCGCTTGCGCTTCCAGACGCAAAAACGCCTCAACTTCCAGTTCTGTTAGGGGTTCATCTTGGTTAGCAACAGCAAGAGGTGCTATTAGTTCAGTGGAATTAGCAGGGCCAATACTGAGGGTAGTGATTCGGCGATCGCTTAATAAAAAGCGATAATTCAACTCTAGTGGTGAAAAGGGCGCACACAACTGTTCTAGCTTCTGTGGAGGGGTATAGAGTTGCCCTCCCTTATCTGCCGGAGAGATGATAAAAATGCCCATATCCTTGTTGTGGGCTAATTCAATCGCTGCTGCATTGCGTTGAAAAAAGTAATAGTAATGAAGGTTTATAAATTCAAATAAATCTGTCCTAATCGCTGCCAGAATGACATCTAGTTGAGCGTGAGTTGAAAAGCCAACATGGCGTACACGACCATCTGCCATAGCTTCTTTTACAGCTTGCATACAACCTGTAGGAGACTCAACCCAAGCCAGGTGTTCCCAGGTGTTGATGCCATGAATGGCTAAACAATCCAAATAATCGAGTTGTAGACGCTGTAAAGACTCCTCTAACCACTGCCGCATCAAGCTAGCATCTGGCGTTGGTGGTAATTTGGTGGTGATGTGTAGCTGCTCTCGTGGCACCGACGACTCGGTTTTTAGAATCTTGCCAAGATACTGCTCACTCTTCCCATAACCTCTAGCGGTTTCAATATGGTTAATTCCTCTTGCTATTGCTTGGCAGACGGTAGTGTGAGCCTCTGACTCAGACGCTAAACAGCGCATAGTGCCTAGAGAAAACACTGAAAGAAGCAAATCAGTTTTCCCAAACCGTCGGTAACGCATTTTAGCTATCAGCCGTCAGCCGTCAGCTTTCAGCTTAGAAGAAATAAGGGACGAGGGTTGAGCGTTAAAGTTATCAAAAGAAACCGAAGGAAGTTTTACTTTAAGCCAAAGCAAATTTATCACAGCTGACAGCTAAAGGCTCAAAAGCTAGGCTTCGCCACCCGTTTTAAATCCTTTACGCTGGGAAAAATCTTCAGGGCGGATGTTGGAGACAAACTCCCGGAAGGCACGTCGTTCTTCTTCGTCAGCGTCTCTATCAACGGGGATCGAGGCATCGGCAATGACTTCTTCCATAACCCAGATTGGGCTATCTGTACGCAATGCGATCGCAATTGCGTCACTGGGTCGAGCATCGATTTCTTTTTTCGCCTCACCCTGACGGACACAGAGAATGGCGTAGAACGTATTATCTTGGAGCGCGTGAATAATAATCTTCTCCAGACTCATGTCCCAGCCTTGCAGGAGGTTCACGAATAGGTCATGGGTAAGTGGTCGGGGAGGTGTTTGTTTCTCCAAGGCGCTGATAATTGCCTTTGCCTGATCTTGCCCAATGTAGATTGGTAGGGCACGTCGATCCGAGGCATCCTTCAGCAGGACAATCGGACTCTTGGTGACGGCGTCTAGTGCAATTCCAGCAACTCTCATTTCAATCATCAGATTAGCCTCTAGAATACAGTCGGCATCGGGGGCATCAAAGCGGAGCGGTAAACTAGTACTGGACGGTTTAGGACTGGAACAAACTTCGCAATCTGTCCAAATTACTTCACCAGTCAACCGTAAAATCAGCCCTTGAAAACCTAATTTTAGTGGGGATCAACAAGGTTGTATTCTCCAAGTATGCCCCAGTCTCAGGACGTTTGCGCTGGGACTTCACGAAAAAAACACAGATTATTACTGAATATTTCACTACCACCCGCCCAGTCGCACACGCTCAGGAGTCGAACAAAAACAGTGTTTACAGGATTAATTCAAGCCCTGGGTACGATTCGCCCCTTAGGAGGCGATCGCTTCGATATCTCCTGCCGCCCTGATGCCTCGCACGTAATCTTACAAGATTTAGCGATCGGTGACAGCGTTGCGGTTGATGGAATCTGCCTAACAGTAGAAGAAATCTTACCACAAGGGTTTGTAGCAACCGCCTCTGATGAAACTTTACGTCGTACAACATTAGGGCAAGAGCATCGCTCAGCTCCCTATGTCAATTTAGAAACATCAGTACGTGTTGGGAGTAAGCTTGGTGGGCACTTTGTCACAGGTCACATTGATGGCATTGGCTGTCTCCAGGAATCAGTAGAAACACCTAACTCATGGGAACTATCCTTCACCGCACCCGTTTCCTTACGTGACCTCTGGCAGCACCAAATCGCCCGCTATCTTGTTCCCAAAGGGAGTGTCGCCGTTAATGGTGTAAGTCTAACTATTGCCGATTGTGACCCCCAAGGAAGCTGGTTCAAAGTCGCCGTCATTCCCCACAGTTATGCTCAGACCAATCTGAGCTATTTACAGATTGGTAGTTGGGTCAATTTAGAGGGCGATATCTTAGGCAAGTATGTTGAGAGATTGCTCGGTCATCAAGTCCCCTCATCTAACCACCAAGAGGAAATTTCACCGACATTTCTGGCTGAACATGGGTACCTGTGAGACGAATAAGCCCTTGTGCTAACTCCCTTGGCGATACTTGTGGACAATTGAAGACTTAGAAACAAAAAAAGCGGATTGCTGAAGATGGAACAACCGCTCATTTCATTACCCCGATGGCTGGGCTAATTGCCCTTGTCTTGCTTGAGCTTGTTCAACCAGCCATTGAATTGCTTGTAAGTATTGAGCGCCACCAAGTTCCTCTACATTGTGATGTCCTGCTTCTGGCACTAAAAGCAGTTGTTTCGGTTCGGTTGCTGCTGTAAATAAGAGTTGGCTCATCTGCGCTGGAACAACTGGATCGGCAGTACCGTGAATAAAGAGGATAGGCACTGAAAGCGATCGCACTTTAGAAAGAGAGTCAAATTGCTGATGTAAGAGTAACTTCACCGGAAAGATTAAGAATTGGCGATAGAGATGAGCCACCATTGAACGCATCGCTGTGAAGGTACCCTCTACAACCAATCCGGCAATATTTGGGTGCCGTAGTGCCAAGTCAATTGCGATCGCACCTCCCAAAGAATGACCATATAGAAAAATCCGTTCTGGTGGGATGTGCCTGACTTGAGTCAAGTAATTCCAGGCTGTTTCTACATCCTCATAGACAGTGGACTCAGTGGGAAACTGACCTTCACTATGACCATATCCGCGATAGTCAATCAGCAAGGTGGAGAAGCCCAACTGGTGAAACCAAAACGCACGCTTCACTTCATCACCAACATTTGAGCCATTCCCATGTAGATAGAGCCATACCTTGGCTTCGGGGGCTGCACTCGCAGGAATCCACCAACCATGAATGTGGCTTGTTTGATCAGAAGCGGTTGAGACAGGTAACCAGACTTCTTCGTAGTTTAAATTGAAAGCTTCCGGTGTTGTCCTGATAGCACGCGGTGGCTTGAAAATAAAGTACTTTTGCCTAAACCAGAGGAATACACAAGCAACACAATATGCGATCGCTATTACTCCCCCAACGATGAGGAGGAGTCTTAATAAGAGTTGCCAAAAAACTTCAAGCACAGTCATTCTTAGGGATTGTTAATCAAGCCTGGTTCTTTACCATCCACATTTTATTGGCTCTATCTCTCTTGTAAAACGCAAAACCTAACCCGTGATAGTAACCGATAAATGTAGGTGAGTGATATCGTACATAGATTCAGCGACAGGTGCAGATGAGAGATGCCAGACGTTCGGTTCGATAAGCTCTACCGCTACGAAGACTTAACCCAGATTCTCCATGCTTACACCAAGGAATTTCCTCAGCTCGTCAGTATCGAAAGCATCGGTAAGAGTTACGAAGGGCGTGACATCTGGCTGATGACAGTCACCTGCTTCGCCACAGGTTCAGCCACAGAAAAACCTGCCCTTTGGGTTGATGGCAATATCCATGCAACGGAACTTGCGCCCTCTAGTGCCTGCCTTTACCTTCTGCAAACCTTAGTCACAAGTTACGGAACTCACCCCGAAATCACCCGTTGTCTGGATACTCGCGCCTTCTACATTTGCCCTCGTGTCAATCCGGATGGTGCGGAGTTAGCGTTAGCAGACAAGCCGAAATATATTCGTTCTGGGACTCGTCCCTATCCCTATGATGAGGAACATCAAGACGGGTTGGTGATGGAAGACATTGATGGCGATGGTCGTATTTTAATGATGCGAGTCCCTGATCCGAATGGGGCATGGAAAGTTTGCCCGACAGAACCACGCTTGTTAGTCCAGCGTGAGCCAACCGAAACAGGAGGAGAGTATTATCGGCTACTACCGGAAGGACGAATCGATGATTACGACGGGGTTCTCATTGATATCCTGCGTCCTAAGGAAGGGTTGGACTTGAATCGTAACTTTCCTTTCCTGTGGCGACAGGAGTCTGAACAGCAAGGCGCTGGTGCCTATCCGACATCGGAGACGGAAGTGCGATCGCTAGTTCAGTTCATTACCAGTCATCCTAATATTACAGGTGCGATCGCTTTCCACACCTTTAGCGGCGTTCTCTTGCGTCCCTACAGCCACCTCAGCGATGAGGAATTTCCTGTTAATGACCTCCGTACCTACCAGCGCATCGGGCAAAAAGGAACCGAACTCACCGAGTATCCCAACATCTCTGTCTTTCATGAGTTCCGCTACGATCCCAAAGAAGTTGTCACAGGTACCTTCGATGATTGGGCTTATGAACACCAGGGTATATTTGGCTGGACAGTAGAAGTCTGGAGTCCTCAGCGCCAAGCCGGAATCACCGAGTATAAATACATCGACTGGTACCGAGAACACCCTTTAGAAGATGACCTTAAGCTGCTGCGTTGGAGTGACGAAAAACTTGGAGGAAAAGGCTACATCGACTGGTATGCCTATGACCATCCCCAACTCGGTCAGATTGATTTAGGGGGTTGGAATGCGATGTATGCGTGGACAAATCCACCTCCAGAGTTTTTGGAGAAAGAGATTGCCCGTTTCCCGGAGTGGCTAGTGTGGCATCTACTCATCTCACCCAAGCTGGAGATTTATGAAGCGAGTGTCCGTCCTCTGGGGAATAGCACCTATCGTGTGCGACTCGTTGTACAGAATACAGGCTGGCTACCGACCTACGTTACCCAAAAAGCGCTGGAGAAAAAGCTTGTGCGCGGTTGCATCTGTGAAATTGAGCTACCTGAGGGAGCAACGTTGGAGATGGGGAAGCAGCGTGAAGATTTAGGTCAATTGGAAGGGCGTGCTTACAAACCCTCTGCCCCTACCAGGCGGCAGGGTGATGCCACTAAAGACAGGGCAAAGGTCGAATGGGTAGTCTCTGCTAACCAAGGTAGTGTTGTCAAACTGTTAGCCCGACATGAGCGGGCAGGAGTTGTCCGTACTGAAGTGACGTTGACATGATCTACTTTTCTGCTGTCTTTTGAGTTGAATTGCCCAGATAAAAGTCTTAGGCGGCAACTGTTACCTGAGTTGCGTCTACAGCCTCAGTGCCATCAACTTTGGCAGCTACCTCTTTAACCTGACTAAGGATTGCTTCACTGGGTGCAGAGCCTTCAAGAACGATAGTGCTACCCTTTTGGGTAATGTGCAGGCTTTCAATGTCGTCAAGGCTAGGCTCTTGATCAAGTGCTTTTACAACGCGCTTGGCTAAGCCCTGTTCGTCATATTCGCCTTCAAGCCCCATATATTCTGGAGGTGACGGCGGTTGATGGGCTGCGGCTTTCTCTCGGAGCGCCAAATCATACTCACCCGTCAGCCCTGGATTCATTTGCTCCTCAACGGCTTGAGGACTAGGGTTATTGTTTTCTTGGCTGCTAGTTTGTCCAAAGTGCCTTTCTGACCAGCTCATTATTTATTCTCTCCTAGAAATCTGTAATTTACGATACATAATTTCTTAAGAGTGTTGCATCTCTTAAAAGAGGTATTCACTTTATAGCAATCAGCACTCAGCTTAAGAGCGGTCAGCTTCCAGTCACATAGGCTCCGGTTAAGGAACTTGGCTTCCGTCGATGTCCTAACCTCAGTGGCTACTGCTACAAGTAAGGAGGGTGGTGTCTGCCAGAAGCGAACCAACGAGGAACTGCAAAGAAAGCTGTCGAGTTCTAATAGATTTGTAAAGCTTTAGCGACTCCTGTAAAAGCATATTGAATCTCATCAGGGATTTTGTTAGAAATAATACGGAAATTTACGGCAAGGTATAGCCATGCTGAAGTTCTTCCAGGCAGCTCTCTAAAAAGAAAATTCCCCCACTAGCATTGAGCCAGTGAGGGCATCGTCACACACACTGAAAATATCAGTAAGACTTGTAATACCGCGAGTGTTTTTCTAATGTGATCTGAGCGCTCGCAAGTATTACAGGTTGCCAAAAATGTATTAGTACAAAATTGGAGTCGGTTACGCGATCGCAACCAAGGCGAGTCCCGTTGGTTCAACCTGTCAACCTGTCTCAGGCTCTAATCTCTGGGTTGAGACTAAAATGCGATCGCCTCGGAGTAGGGTTCTCATCACCAGAGAACACCATTTTCTAATTCCACACCCGACGCAAATTCAACACAAAACCCGGTAACACGGCTTCACCCGACAATTCAGCCGGATTCTCCAACACTTCCACATCCTTACCCGGTCGATAAATTTCTACCCGCCGATGCTGCGGATCGAGTAACCAGCCCAGTTTCGCGCCATTGTCGATATACTCCCTCATTTTATCTTGCAGAGACTTGAGGGTATCTGAGCTAGAGCGTAACTCAACCACAAAATCCGGGCAGATATTAGCAAACGTTCCTTTTTGTTCTGGAGTAAGTGCCTGCCAACGTTCTCGACTCACCCAAGAGGCGTCGGGGGAGCGAGTCGCACCATTGGGTAAAATAAAGCCAGTTGAGGAGTCAAAGGCTTTACCCAAATCTTCGTTTTCTTCGTACCAGCGATCGAGTTGTCCAGTAAGGCTGCGGTTACGCTCTCCAGTTTCCCAGCCCGTTGGTGGGTTCACGATTAACTCTCCTTGTGCGGTTCTTTCCAGTCTCAAGTCTCGGTTAGCTGCGGCTATTGCGGCAAACTGTTCCTGGGTGACTAAAAGCCCAATTGTCTTAGGCAACTCAATCAATAGGGTTTTGTTTTCGGGACTGGTGGGTGTCTGTACCATCTTGACCTCTTACACAATAGGGACTAGGTGAATGATACCTACCCTATTAATTAACAGATTCTATAGATGAAAGGAGGATGAAAACCTCGCACAATATCTTGTTTGGGCACACCCAAATCGACTAATTCCAATCGAAGCCGTTGTATCTGAATTAGTTTTCATCTCCTTTGGAAAAGGTTCTACTGTTTTACCAAGTTAAAATCTTCCATCCTTGACCATTCCTCTGGCACTTCATGCTCTTGGTAGTACTCACAGCGTTCAATATACATTTTTGTAGCTCGATCTTGGGGATTGATTTGTAATATTTCTTGGAAAATCTGGTTAGCTTGAGCGAAATTTTTCTGACTATAAAGTAGAAGGCTTGTCTCAAAAGCTGTCTTAGTTTTATTTTTGAGTTCAACTATCGTTGCTGGTTCTGCATCATAAACTTCAAATACTGAAACTGATTCATCTCTTCCCTTTACTTTGACTTGACCCAACCACCTATAGCTGTACTTTGAAGGAGGGAGCTTAAAGAGAGTTTCTCCACTAATCAAAATCCCAGCGCCATATAACTTCGTTAAACCTTCCAAACGAGAGGCTAGATTAACCGCATCAGAAATTACTGTAGTTTCCATACGCTCTGGTTCGCCAATAGTACCCAGCCTTAAAATCCCAGTATGTAAGCCTACGCCAATTGCAATCGGTTGGCAGCCGTTCTTGAGGCGGTCTTCATTATAAACCGACACCTCACGTTGCATTTCTATAGCCGCTTGCAAAGCGGCTTCAGCAGACTGTTGGGGAAAGAGTGCCATAATGGCATCACCAATATATTTATCAATGATGCCACCCTGATTTCTAATAGCTGGACTAACTTTTCCTAAGTAGTCATTAATAAAATTAAAGTTTTCTTGGGGAGACATTTTTTCTGACATTGTTGTGAAAGAGCGAATATCAGAAAACATAATTGTCATCTCTTTGCGAACCTGATCGCCTAATTCAACATCGATAATGCTTTTACCGAGGAAGTCCAGAAAGTCACGGGGCACAAAACGACTTGCAGCCGCCAAAAATTCATCTTTGAGTTGAGCCAAGTGCTGTAAGTGGGCATTTTCGGCTCTTAATCTCGTCCAGTGGAAGGCAAGGATTACTACCGCTGTTGCCATTCCTAAGGCAGTAGAATACAGCCAGATAGAAGTACGAGTGTTGGCGTTGATTTGCTCGATGACAGTGTTTTCAGGAATAACCACCACAATCAACCAGTCCAAGCCGTAATCATCCGTTAGGGGAGTAACTTGGATAAATTGTCTATCTCCATTAAGCTCAAACTCAAGTGGATTACTTCGGTCAATTTTGCTAAGATCACCAAACTTTTTTTCGAGATACTTTACCGTGCCTCGAATAAAATCATCCTCGCTCTTGAGTACCTGATTAGGCTCTATTTGCGTGCATTGATTACCTGTTGATTTGGCTAGTGGCTTTCCAGACCTATCGGTAATAAATAGTCCTCCTATTTCTAACTTATCGTTTTTCAAACGCCTGAGGAACTCATTGACTTCGCAAGCTAAGAAGTCGCTTCCTAAGACGGCAACTAGCTTGCCAGATTTATCGTAAACAGGGTAGGCGGCTGTAACGACAGTTTTTCCACTAGAAAAATCAGTGTAAACATCACTCCAAGTTGGTTCGCCTTTCTTCTTTGCAAGCTGATACCAAGGTCTCCTCCGTGGATCGTAGTCTTCTAAAACTCGCCGAGATATTGTGAAATTAAATTTCTCTGCTGTTGATTCATTAATGATGAGCCTCAAGTTATTCTTTTCCCGTTGCTGCCATTCAGCCCCAAACATATCTCCTTTTACATTACCAACGTAGGTGTTATTGATTTCTTTGGAGTTTTGAAGCTGCTTGGAAAAGAAGCTTTCCATATCCTGAAAATCTTCCAAATCAAACAAATCTGACTCGATCGCGTTAGCGTTAGCTTGATTAACCTTGTGAGGAGTTTCTAGATAAAATTTAACGTTGTCTTCAATTCTGTCAGTGATTTCACTACGCAATTGAGTAGCAAGGTTTTTAATATCCTTTTGTCTATCTGTATAGGAAAGATAGCCTACGAGTGCTAACAGAGCAAATGGTAATGCAAGTACGATGCTGGACAAAACTTTTCCGGAAAGTTTAGAAACTGATCGGGTTAGAAATTGAAATAACATAGTCGGAGTACCCAGCTTAAATCGAATGGCACTGACGATACACCCCAAATAGAGCCTATGGCTTGTAGTTCGACCACAGATTCAGTGATGTTAATGCAAATTTTCTTCAACCTCAACACCTTGAACAGCTTTGCGATCGCGAATTATCTGCTTCACTGTTGATATCAGCTTAAAACAAGCTATTTCAAGGCGTTTCAGTTAAAATCTTGCTTGTCCATCCTAAGCAGTCAAGCGAAAGGAAATCTTACCAAGCAACAAGATAACAGCAGGTATACTCCATTCTCAAAAACAATTGCTAATGTTGGTGCGATCGCATTTCCTAAAAGACTAATTCATTAATAAGCTGATCTGCCTTAAACATTGGATAAGCCTCCCCCCCTGCTTCCTGAAGCTTCCTAGAGCCTCCTCTACCTCCGTCCATGCAAATTGAATGCGGCTGAGCAAGCTTAGTAGGAATAATCTTCCTGGGGTTGATTCTCAAGGGTTCTGAACAGACTTAATTAAAATCTTCAATCCCCGACCATTCCTCTGGCACTCCGTGCCTTTGATAGTACTCACATCGTTCAACATACATAGTTGCTGCTCGATCTTGGAGATTAAATTGCAAAACTTTTTGAAAAATCTCTTTAGCTTGAGTAAATTCTCTTTCGTTATAAAGTAAGATAGCTGACTCAAAATCTGCCTTATTTTGGTTTTTAATATTAACTACCGCTTCTGGTTCTGCATCATAAACTTCAAAGACAGAAACGGGTTCATTTCTCCCCTTAATCCTGACTTGACCCAAACATCTATAGTTGTACTTTGAAGGATCGATTTTAAATAAAGTTTCTCCACTAATGAGGATACTTGCTCCATATAGCTTTGTTAAACCTTCCAAACGAGAGGCTAGATTAACGGCATCAGAAATCACGGTAGTTTCCATGCGTCTTGGTTCACCAATAGTACCCAGGATGAGCCTACCCGTATGTAAGCCAATGCCAATGGTAATCGGTTTGTAACCGCTGTTTTTTCGATATTTATTATAATCTGACACCTGATGTTGCATGGCTATTGCCGCTTGCAAAGCCATCTCAGCCGTTGGTTGAGGAAAAAGTGCCATAATGGCATCACCAATATATTTGTCAATTATGCCACCATATTTTCTAATTACTGGACTAATTTTACCCAAGTAACTATTAATGAAATTGAAATTTTCTTGGGGGGTCATTTTCTCGGATAGTGTTGTGAAAGAGCGAATATCAGCGAACATAATTGTCATCTCTTTCTGAACATGATCACCTAATTCAATATCAATGATGCTCTTGCCTAAGAATTGCAGAAATGAATGAGGAACAAAACGATTGGCGGCATCAAAAAAATCATCTTTGAGATTAGCAAGCCCCTGTAGGTATCTATTCTCTGCTCTTAATAATCTCCAACGAACTGCTAAGATTACTACTGTCATTGCCAGTATCAATGCAGCAAAATACAACCCTATTGCGCTATAAATATTTGTATTGATTTCTTCTAGGAGTTCATTTTCGGGGATAATCACCACAATCAACCAGTCCAAGCCATAATCATCAGTTAAGGGGGTGACTTGGATAAATTGTCTATCTCCATTGAGCTTAAATTCAAGTTGTTCTCTTTTAATATTGCCAAAGTTATCAAATCTATTTTCTAAATACTTAGTTGTTTCGCTAATTAATTTATTTTCGCTTTCAGTCGCTTTAATAAGTTTCGTCTGATTGCCTTTACTCTCTGTTGATGTCGTTAATAGCTGTCCAGACCTATCTGTAATAAATATTTCTCCAGCTTCTAAATTATCTTCTTTTAACTCTTCAAGAAACCAATCAATTTCAGAAAACAAAAAGTCGCTTCCCAAGACAGCAATGAGCTTGTTAAAGCGATCGCAAACAGGATAGACGGCTGTGACAGCAGGCTTTTTGGTAGAAAAATCGACGTAACTCTCACTCCATATAGGTTTGCAGCCATTCTCAGCACGCTTATACCAAGGTCTTTCTCGCGGATCAAAGTTTCCTAAGATTTTCCAGGATTTAGAACGATTGAATCTATCCGCTATTTTTTCGTTCATGATGAACGTCCATTTATTCTCTTGTCGTTGCTGCCATTCAACCCCAAAAAAATCTCCCTTTAGACTACCGACATACATGTTATTTATTTGTTTAGAGTACTGAAGCTGTCTCGAAAAAAGCAGTTCCAAACTTTGGAAATCATCTAAATTTAACTGACCCGTATTAATAAATTCAAACTGACTTGATTCGATGACAGCAGCATTAGTTTGATTCACAAAATGGGTGTTTTTCAAATAAAACTGGATATTTTCTTCAATTCGGTCAGTCGTTTCACTACGCAGTTCATTAGCAATTTTTTGAATGTCGTTTTTCCTGTCTGTAAACAGATGATACCCAACAGGTGCTAATAAAACAAATGGTAATACAAGAACAATTCCGAGTAAAACCTTTTCAAAACGTCTAGAAATAGATTTTGTTATAGATTGAAGTGGCATAGTCGGAGTACCCAGCTTCGCTTGAATGGCACTGACTGAAAGAGAAACCCAACTCTATCAAGTTCGGTTAATAACTTCATGCATGGACTGTCGTTTTTCGTTCATGATTCATGGTTCATGGTTCATGGCACGAAGCAATTACGACTCAATCTGCAAGCCATCGCCAAGGCTTCGCTCAAGGCGGTTAAAGACAGTGGTGGTTCGGCTCATATCAGTTATCCGTCCGATAAGACGGGAGATGGCGACGGATTTGCTCCCAATTTTACAATCAGGTTAACAAGTCTAAATTTGAAGGGACACCGGAGAACGACTACTACACTAACATTACCGACGATTCCCTATTGGCTTTCAGCCGAGGACAAGACGATAAAATCAAAGCAAAGTTGCTAGTAGCCTGGGTAACTACTATCTTGACAAGTTTTCTAACTATTCTGGTGGCAGCGCTTTAGATACAGGAATTTACGACCAAACTTATTCGATTGCCGTTGTGCAAGACAAAACGAATGGGGTGCATCCCATTTTTACAGAAATAATTTCTTGTGGGGTGGGCATCCTGCCCGCCCTTTAGCTTTGACCCAGAAGAATACAGGAGTGGCTGTGTTCAGGAGTTCAGAAGAATTCTGAATTTAGACTGAAGTTAGGTTAAGCAAAATCGCCAAAAAGATTGCCCTGAGTTGAATTCAGGCAATATTCACGGCTCGTTTACTGGGTACACTAAAGCTGAAAACCCAGTAAATCGAAGGCTTGTTGCTGTACAGGAGTCAGTTGCGTAATCTTGGTCATTGCGAGGCACATATAAGCGGCTTGGGTTGAACAGTGTTCTTAACAACCGTAGCCAAGTCAGCCAACAGAGACTGAAAACTGTGTACTGGCAGTCCCTCACTAGTCAATTTGTGAGCCGCTTTGTGGCGAGCTTTGGCAGAGCGTTGTGCGGGGGCAACGACAGAAGTGCGAGCAACAGGGGCATTCGCTTTATCATCATCATCAAACAGTATTGGGGCTAAAGCCGCTGGCATATGCCATTCGACGTAATAAGCCAACATACACAAAAAAATGTGTGCCCGTACCCAGTCGGCAAGACGATGATAGATAGGACGAACTTGCAAATCCACCAGCTTAAAACTGCGAAAAGCTCTTTCAACAACAGACAAACTTTTATAGGTAACAACAGTAGCTTCTGCTGTTAGGAACGTGGATTAAATAAGGTGCAAAAACGGAGCGAAGCGTAGTAGGGTAAAGGCAGAAATATAGCAGTAGCCACTGAGGTTAGGACATCGACAGAAGCCAAGTTCCTTAACCGGAGCTTATTTGACTGGAAGCTGACCGCTGAAAGCTGACTGCTGATTGCTATATCAGGGGTGTTGTCAGGATGGAAACCTACTCTCCAGAAATTGAACGGCAGATGCAGAAGTACTATCAATCGCTCTGTAGGAAAAATCGTCGTCGATATGCAGCGATTGAAGCCGTAAAACTAGGCTACGGTGGCATCACCTACATCAGTAAGCAGATTTTCTTTGATGATTTTCTCCCCCAGTGGAATTATACAGCCAAGCCACAACTAGAGTGAGAATTGCATTTTATTTAATTCACGTTCCTTAGTAGAAATTATTTTCAACATTTCTGGGATGCAAGCCCTCACCCAATTTTTGTAAAAGACTTGCAACGTCGCTATCAATTGATGAACATTTCGGGAGCGAGTCGATTCAATAAACAGCCAGAGGAAGTCATAGGGCTACATAGTTGTTCGCTGTATGAGCTGTGGTAAAAAGCAAGCCTAATACAAAGTCAAAACTCTGGCAACAAATGTGACATTCGACTTAAGCGATCGCTTACTATTTACTTACCTGAGCAACCTCACTAATCTTGAGCTGCTTGGGAAGCACCTTCAACTCATAGAACGTATCAGCAACTTTCTGCTGATAAGCGACAACCTCAGCGGTAATCGGTTGCACTCCATAAGAGCGTCGTTTTGCCACTTCCTCTAAAGTCGGAACATCAATACCAAGCTCAGGCGACAATAGTTTGGCAACTTCAGTAGGCTGAGAAGCTGCCCAGTCATCCACTTCTTGAATTTCCTCTAAAATTGCCTTGAGGCGATCGGGTTGTTGCTCTGCAAACGTCTTAGTCGCCAAGTAGAATTCCCGATTTGCGACTAAACCCTCTCCATCTTTCAAAATACGCGCCCCTGTTGCTCGTTTGGCGGCAGTGTAAAAAGGGTCCCAAATTGCCCAAGCATCAACCTTGCCCTGCTCAAAAGCAGCCCGCGCATCGGCAGGCGGCAGAAAGGCAGGTTTAATATCGCTGTATGGCACTCCAGCTTCTTTCAATGCTTCAACTAACAAGTAATGCACATTGGAACCTTTATTAAAGGCAACCGTTTTGCCTTTAAGTCCAGCCACATCTTTGATTTGAGAATCTTTCGGCACTAAAATCGCTTCCCCTTTCGGGTTGGGAGGCTCATTGGCAGCATATACCAAGGGAGCACCCGCCGCTTGAGCAAAGATAGGTGGCGCTTCCCCCGTATGTCCGAAGTCAATGCTACCTGCATTCATTGCTTCTAACAGTTGGGGTCCAGCAGGAAATAGAAGCCACTGTACCGAAACTCCCTCAGCTTTCAACCGTTCATCCAAATTCTTCTTTGCCTTGAGGATGTTTACAGTTCCGTACTTCTGATACCCAATCCGCACAACGCTACTTTGCTGTGGACTTGCATTGCCTGTTGGCGCAGTAGCGGTTGAATTGCCTTGATTACTGGAACTGCAAGCAGAGACTGCCAAACTCAGACTGAGACTGATCGCAAATAGCAAAGCAAAGGTTTTAATTGAACGCTGTTTGAGTTTGTCCCAGAAACGTCTTATAGCTGCAAGCGGGACTCCTCGTAACGGGGTTGACACGATAGGCTCCTAGTTCAAACTGTAGAAACATTGAAAACGGAAAATCAGCATCAGATCTAGTCAATCATCTTTGATGCTAAAGTACGGCAACTCGGTAGGAATACTGTACTTAATTGTAGCAAGCAGTAGTATTGCACAGCAATCATCAAAAAATCAAGTTGATTAATGGCTTGCTTTTTGGCACTATCTCTGGGATGCTTCTATATTAATTCTAGATAACCCCGCTATTCCGGGCGACTTACAGTACATTTTCTTAAAAATAGACAAAAAAGTCCAAATACTATCGCTCAAGATGCAACGTTGATTTATAAAATAAAGCTTAAATTTATCAATTGCGTTAACACAGCATAATGCAAGGCGGATTTGGTTGACTGACTTAGCTGATGTAGGATTTCAGGTTTAATCTTTGCTGCGCGATCGCAATTTTGTAGAGAACAATGGATATCAAGGCCCAACGGATAAAAACTGACATTCTGATTATTGGTGGTGGCACTGCTGGTACAATGGCAGCGATTAAAGCCAAGCAAGCTAATCCAGAGGCAGATGTACTAATCTTAGAAAAAGCTAACATTCGCCGTAGTGGTGCGATCGCAATGGGAATGGATGGGGTGAATACTGCCGTAATTCCTGGTATTTCCACACCCGAACAGTACGTGCGAGAAGTCACAATTGCTAACGATGGTATTCTCAATCAAAAAGCAGTTTATGAAACTGCCTCTCTAGGCTATGAAGTTATTCAGGAACTCGATAGTTGGGGAGTTCAATTTCAGAAAGATCCGCAAGGAAATTACGATGTCAAGCAAGTGCATCGTGTAGGGCGATATGTTCTACCCATGCCAGAAGGGAAAGACTTAAAAAGCATCTTAACTCGCCAAGTCAAGCGCCATAAAGCAAAGGTAATTAACCGGGTAATGGCAACTCGAATTGCCGTGAGAAAAGGTCGAGCTGTTGGTGCTATTGGTTTCGATGTTCGCAATGGGGACTTTGTTATTATTCAGGCTAAAGCCGTCATCCTTTGTACGGGTGCTTGCGGACGTTTGGGATTACCTGCATCTGGCTATCTTTATGGCACGTATGAAAATCCCACTAATGCAGGTGACGGCTACTCAATGGCGTACCATGCAGGTGCAGAATTAACGAATATTGAGTGTTTTCAAATCAATCCCTTAATCAAAGACTATAACGGACCTGCTTGTGCCTATGTCGCCGGACCATTGGGTGCTTACACCGCTAATGCTGAGGGACACCGCTTCATTAATTGCGACTATTGGAGCGGTCAAATGATGCTGGAAGTCTGGAAAGAACTCAATTCTGGCAAAGGGCCAGTCCAGCTAAAGATGACTCATCTCGATGAGGACACCATTTCCGAAATTGAATCTATCTTATGGTCTAACGAACGACCGAGTCGAGGACGTTTTCACGAAGGCAGAGGCGAAAACTACCGCACTCACGGCGTTGAAATGAATATCTCTGAAATAGGGTTGTGTAGCGGTCATAGTGCCTCTGGAGTTTGGGTGAATGAGAAGGCAGAAACCACGGTACCAGGATTGTATGCTGCCGGAGATATGGCAAGTGTTCCCCACAACTATATGATTGGAGCATTCGTATATGGTCGGTTAGCAGGAACTAATGCGATTGAATACATCAAAGACTTAGAGCATCTTGAACCCGATCTCAACTTTTTAGAAGCAGAAAAAGCTCGAATCTATCATCCCTTAACACAGCCGGAGGGCATTCCCCACACGCAAATTGAGTATAAGCTGCGGCGAGTTGTCAACGATTATCTTCAGCCGCCTAAAGCCAAGAACAAAATGGAAATTGGTTTAGAACATTTCGTGCGCTATCAGGAAACTCTCAATCAGATGGGAGCAAGAGATGCTCATGAACTGATGCGGAGTATGGAAGTTCACTTTATTCGAGACTGTGCAGAAATGGCAGCACGAGCATCACTGTATCGCAAAGAAAGCCGATGGGGACTTTATCATTACTATTCGGACTATCCTGAGAAGAACAATGAGGAGTGGTTTTGCCACGTCAATTTGAAAAAGAATGAAGCAGAAAAAATGGTGCTATTTAAGCGCCCGGTTGAACCCTACATTATAGATGTGAATGTAGAACAAGAAGTTTATGATGTTGCGGTTCGTTGAAAGAGAAAATAGGGCGGGTTTAACGGAGATATCTGTTTGACCACAAGTTAGTTGGTTAAACCCATCCCTACAGGAGATGCTTGCAAATAGGATTAGAATTCATGGCTTTAATTAATCAACGAGTTGACGTTCCTGTTATTGTCGATGAGTCTAAATGTTTGGAAAAATGCAATGCCTGTATTGAAGTATGTCCACTAGATGTGTTAGCAAAGAATCCTGAAACGGGAAAAGCTTACATGAAGTACGACGAGTGCTGGTTTTGCTTACCTTGCGAAAAGGAGTGTCCCACTAACGCGATTACAGTAAAAATTCCCTTTCTTTTGCGTTAGGAGAAGAACGATGCAAGTTGATACAGATGATGAATTGAATCAATGGGTAGAACTGTTGCGATCGCCAAATCTAGACGAACGCTTAGTCGCCATCAAATCCCTGCAACATCTCGGTGATGAAGCCGCCGTTTACCCCCTAATCTCAGCCCTCCAAGATGAGAGTACAGTTGTTCAAAAGCTCGCTGTTACTACCTTATGGGAATTGGCAAGTCCAGTTGCCGTTGCGCCGTTAATTGACTGCCTTGATTCTGCGGATGAAGAAATCAGAAGTGAAGCATTAGCCGCGCTTGGAGAGTTAGTTACACAGGATGATCTTCTGACGCTACTCGATGCACTTCGTCGTGATGATGTAAACGTGCAGTTAAGCGTGTTGATTCTACTGCGAAAAATTCATGATGTTCAAGCATTGCCTTACATTCTCCCGTTCTTTGAATCTGAGAATGCTCAGTTGCGAGAAGCAGCAGTGACAACGCTTTGCTATCTCAATCAGGTTAAAACTTGCCCGCCTGTCCTGGTACTTCTGTCCGATCCAGCAGAGGTGGTGCGTCGTGCGGCGGCTTTAACGCTGGGACATTTAGCGGATGATCAAGTTGTTCCCTTATTGTGTCAAGCACTAACAACTGATTCCGATTGGCAAGTGCGCCGTAATGTGGCTAAATCATTAGCACTTCATGCTGCAACTGAGGCTATCCCCGCTTTGGGAAAAGCGTTGCAAGATGAGCATTGGCAAGTTCGCAAATTTGCAGCTCAAGCGTTGCAAAACGTTGCTGACGATAGCGTTTTACCAGACTTAGTGCAAGGCTTATCGGATGAATATCCAGATGTGCGACGAGATGCTGCGATCGCACTTGGAAATCTCGGCAATCCCTCCGTCCTCAACAGCCTCCAGCAAACTCTGGACGATCCGGATGTGGATGTTCGCATCTACACGCAACGGGCGATGCAAAAGCTTCAGGCGTCTAGGCAAGAATTACCCAATGTCTAACCATCAATCGCCTTTTAAGCGCTCTAGCGTGGAAGGAACGTCCGAAAGTTTACAACATCCTGCCAACCCTTTGATTGAATCCCGTCGCCAAGAAGCGATCGGCATTCTTAAACAAGTCACCGATTCCATTCTCAAAAATAATATAGTCAGCTTGGGAATGGTGCGAAATCTGCGGATTGTTGATGACTATATCTACCTGCGCCTTTATATTGGTGCACATCAACACTACCTGCAAGAACAAACTCAACAGGCTCTCTCTTCCTTAACCTGGTGCAAGAAAGCTTACCTTCAACTGTGTACGATTCCCGGTGTCAAAACAACGATTGCAATTTCTAGTGGCAAAGGGGGAGTCGGAAAATCCACAACATCCGTTAATTTAGCTGCTGCGTTGAAATTATGTGGCGCACGAGTGGGTTTACTCGATGCCGATGTTTATGGGCCGAACGTACCTCAGATGCTAGGAGTTAGACAATCTGAGGTACAGGTGATCGATACAGCACAAGGACAGAGATTTCTTCCCTTAGAAGCGCATGGCATCAAAGTCATGTCAGTCGGGCTTTTAGCTGAACCAGAGCATCCTCTGGCTTGGCGCGGGCCTGTTTTGCATAAGATAATTACTCAATTTATCACTGAGGTAGAGTGGGGAGAACTCGACTATTTACTCATTGACTTGCCCCCAGGCACTGGAGATGCCCAAATCACAATTATCCAGGAAAGCCCTATCTGTGGAGCAATTATTGTTACCACTCCGCAGCAAGTTGCAATATCGGATGTTCGCCGCAGTATTAATATGTTTCGGCAAGTTGGGGTTCCTGTGTTAGGAATTATTGAGAATATGAGTTACTTCGTGTGCAAGCATTGTGGAGAACCCAGCCATATTTTTGGAAGTGGTGGCGGTGAACAAATTGCTGCTGAATTGCAAGCACCATTACTTGGAAAAATTCCCATTGAACCTCATATTTGTACTGGTGGTGATGTGGGACAACCGATGCCAATCCTTGAACCTGGCTCTTTAGTTGCACAGGTATTTATGGAAATAGCCAAAACCCTGAATACTACTTTTTCCTCAGAAAATTCAACAGCCCTCCAGTAGCCTCTTACTGTCTGCCTGACACATCTTAGTGAATCCCTGGTCAATTAAGTCTGACAGGCTAAGAACTGGATACGGGAACTTGCTTTTTACATCAGTTCATGTGATATTCTCTTTAATCTCTGCTAAATACGGTATCTCGATCAAATTACCGTACTTTATAAGCCCTGACAACAATGCAAATTCTTTGGTTTTTCCCAACGCATGGTGATGGACGTTATCTCGGCACTGCATATGGTGGACGTGCCGTCACCCCTGAATATTTGCGGCAGATTGCCCAAGCTGTAGATAATCTGGGTTACACAGGTGCATTAATACCCACCGGACGCTCTTGTGAAGATGCCTGGATTGCAGCTTCATCTTTGATCGCTGTAACCAAGCGGATGAAGTTTCTTGTTGCGATTCGTCCAGGAATTACCTCTCCTGGCGCAGCCGCACGGATGGCATCAACCTTTGACCGGATGTCGAATGGACGGTTGCTAGTGAATGTGGTGACAGGCGGCGATCCAGTTGAACTAGCTGGGGATGGTTTACATCTGAGTCATGATGAACGCTATGACTTAACGGATGAATTCCTCACCGTTTGGCGAGGCATCATGAGCGGTGAAACGGTTGACCTTGACGGACAGCATTTGCAAATTAAGGGGGGAAAACTCCTATTTCCACCTGTCCAAAGTCCCTATCCAGCGCTGTGGTTTGGTGGCTCATCAGCAGCAGCAAAGCGAGTTGCGGCTAAGCACATTGATGTTTACCTCACGTGGGGAGAACCACCTGATCAAGTCGCGCAAAAGATTCAAGAGGTTCGCCAACTAGCAGCAGAACAAGGCAGAACAGTCCGTTTTGGGATTCGCCTTCATGTGATTGTGCGGGAAACCGAGAGCGAAGCGTGGGATGCGGCGAATCAGTTAATTAAGTATGTCGATGAAGAAGCGATCGCAACCGCTCAACAAGCCTTTGCTCGTGCCGACTCCGAAGGACAACGACGGATGAGTCAACTCCATGGTGGTAGCCGAGAAGCCCTAGAAATCAGCCCTAACCTTTGGGCAGGTGTTGGCTTAGTCCGGGGTGGTGCAGGCACAGCCTTAGTTGGCGATCCAGATACTGTCGCTCAGCGGATGCTGGAATATACAGAACTCGGAATTGAAACCTTCATCTTCTCTGGCTATCCCCACCTAGAAGAAGCGTATCGAGTCGCTGAATTATTATTCCCGCGCCTCCCCTTGGAGAACCAGCCAGCTCCCCTCCAAACTCATATCATGAGTCCCTTTGGTGAAATTGTCGCCAACGAGAACTTCCCACAAGAACGACAAGTTACTCCAGCGAGTGCGTCATGAACAATAAATGGCTAAAAAATAAGCGTGTTCAGCAGTTGATTCCTTGGGCTGTGCCCGTCTTGCTAATTGTTCTCTGGCAGTTTTTTGTGCAAGTAGGTTGGCTCTCCACCAGAGTTTTACCTGCTCCAACAGGCGTTCTACAAGCGGGTATCCAACTTGCTAAGAGTGGAGAACTCTTCCGACACATTGGTGTGAGTACTTGGCGTGCCTTCCTCGGTTTCGCGATAGGTGGCGGTATTGGTTTAGTATTGGGATTACTCAATGGCATATTTCCCATCTCTGAAAAGCTTTTGGACACATCCATTCAAATGATTCGGAATGTTCCCCATTTAGCTTTAATTCCCTTGGTAATCTTGTGGTTTGGTATTGGGGAAGAATCGAAGCTATTTCTAGTTGCTCTGGGTGTAATGTTTCCTATCTATTTGAATACCTATCATGGGATTCGCACTGTCGAGCCAGGATTAATTGAGATGGGCAAAGTCTATGGGCTGAAACCAGCGGCTCTCTTCTGGCAAATCATTCTTCCTGGAGCATTGCCTTCAATTCTCGTGGGTGTGCGTTATGCATTGGGAATTATGTGGTTGACGCTAATTGTTGCTGAGACAATTGCCGCTGATTCTGGCATTGGTTACATGGCAATGAATGCTCGTGAGTTTATGCAAACCGATGTCGTGGTATTAAGCATTCTGATATATGCCTTGTTGGGCAAATTAGCAGATACTGCTGCCAGGATTTTAGAAGAGAAATGGCTGGCTTGGCATCCTAACTATCAGCTAGCTTAAAGAATTTGGAATTAGCTTTTAGCCCTGTTACCGTCCAACAGTTAATCAGACAGTTTTTTTGAATTTGGTTTACTGGAAGAACAGAGCAGCTTTAATACAAAACGAAGTGGTTAATTTCATGAAAAAACAAGATTGTGCTGCTAAGAACCAACCGCTTACTGCAATAAAGAAGGAGATTTTAAGCGTGAAAATATCTGAGCAAGGGACACACCTGAAAGTTGTAGATTTGACCAAGACTTTTGGCAGTATTACTGTTTTAAAGTCAGTGAATTTAGAGGTAGCCCCTGGAGAATTTATCGCGATTGTTGGCAGGAGTGGTTGCGGTAAGAGTACGCTTCTACGTCTTGTCGCTGGATTGGAGACACCCAGCCAAGGGGGAGTGTTACTGGATGGAGAGCCACTGCGTAAGCTCAGCCGCTCAGTCCGAGTGATGTTTCAGGATGCACGTTTATTGCAATGGAAACGAGTGCTGGAAAATGTAGGACTAGGTTTACAAAATAACTGGCGCGAGAGAGCAGAGTGGGCACTTGAGCAAGTTGGACTCAAAGAACGGGCGGGAGATTGGCCGGCAGTACTTTCTGGTGGGCAACGGCAGCGGGTTGCCCTAGCAAGAGCTTTGGTAAGTCAGCCGCGTTTACTTCTATTAGATGAGCCTTTGGGGGCATTGGACGCTCTCACTCGCATTGAGATGCAACGGTTGATTGAGCAGTTATGGCAGGAGCAACAGTTTACGTCGCTTTTGGTAACGCATGACGTGGAAGAAGCCGTGGCATTGGCTGATCGAGTGTTGCTAATCGAGGCGGGGCAAATTGCTCTGGATGTCCGTGTGACACTGCCACGCCCGCGAGCAAGGGGCAGTGCCCAGTTTGGTCAAATCAAAGAAATGGTACTTGAGCGAGTCATGAATCGCCAAGGTACTAATACAAGTAAAGTAGTGCAACTGAGCCGTTAAACATTCAGCTTTAGGAGAAACAAACTTTTGCCACCATTTGCTGGGGGTAGTTTCTTAATGCCTTGAAAAGCTTATCCAATAACCGAAAAATTTAACCAAAATCTACTTGCTATTCACAATTTACTGTGATATTTCTATTCAAAGAGAAACTACACTAAGTCGATATAATTACCGTAGATTTAATTGTGATTTCCACTGGAATTACACTAGTGCAGCGAGGCGGAAATAAGTGACCAGTTAAAAAAGGAAGCAAAAAGGGATACACTGAAAGATGCTCCCGTCAAGAAGGAAGAAGTACTTTGAGCCTTGAAATTAATGCCGAATCCTAAC
>JAESFV010000245.1_pt1 | contig 52507 bp, 44 predicted proteins | sample 9269471 | NCBI WGS metagenome assembly JAESFV01 (sample SAMN14502647, study PRJNA617108) | algae metagenome | isolation source: Symplocastrum torsivum CPER-KK1 and co-occurring heterotrophs from... | place: USA: Central Plains Experimental Range, Colorado | collected 2001-01-01
ACGTTCTACACCAAGAATATTCTCTTGAACGAAGGGATTCGCGCTTGGATGGCTCCACAAGACCAGCCTCATGAGAACTTTGAGTTCCCTGAGGAAGTTCTTCCTCGTGGTAACGCTCTGTAAAAAACCTTTAAGATGAATGCTGAACGCTCATCTTTCAGCATTCATCACTCCTTGTTTATCATTCATTATTCTCAAAGAGGTACTACCCCGTGGTAACGCTCTCTAATAGTTCTCTGATTGCAGGGAATCGTGACCAGGAATCATCAGGTTTTGCCTGGTGGGCTGGTAACGCCCGTCTAATCAACCTTTCTGGTAAGCTGCTGGGCGCTCACGTTGCCCACTCTGGATTGATTGTCTTCTGGGCAGGAGCAATGACCTTATTTGAGGTTGCTCACTTCGTGCCCGAAAAGCCCATGTACGAACAGGGCTTGATTCTCCTACCTCACCTCGCCACCCTTGGTTGGGGTGTTGGTCCTGGTGGTGAAGTTATCGACATCTTCCCTTATTTTGTTGTCGGTGTACTGCACCTGATTTCTTCTGCTGTTTTGGGTCTCGGTGGTATTTACCACGCGATTCGTGGTCCTGAAACCTTAGAAGATTATTCGGCATTCTTTGGTTACGACTGGAAAGACAAGAACAAGATGACCACCATCTTGGGCTTCCACCTCATTGTTTTGGGAATCGGTGCTTTGCTGCTGGTAATCAAGGCAATGTTCGTCGGTGGTGTGTACGATACTTGGGCACCAGGTGGTGGTGATGTCCGCATCATTACCAACCCGACACTGAATCCTGCTGTAATCTTCGGTTATCTGCTGAAGGCTCCCTTCGGTGGCGAAGGCTGGATTATCAGCGTCAACAACATGGAAGACATCATCGGCGGTCATATCTGGGTTGGTTTGGTTTGCATTTTCGGTGGTATCTTCCACGTTCTCACCAAGCCTTTCGCCTGGGCACGTCGCGCCTTCATCTGGTCTGGAGAAGCTTATCTCTCCTACAGCTTGGGTGCCCTGTCTCTGATGGGTTTCGTTGCTGCTTGTTACGTCTGGTTTAACAACACCGCTTACCCCAGCGAATTCTATGGCCCAACGGGTCCTGAGGCTTCTCAGGCTCAAGCCTTGACCTTCTTGATTCGTGACCAACGCTTGGGTGCAAACGTTGGTTCTGCTCAAGGACCGACTGGCTTAGGTAAATACCTGATGCGCTCTCCTACTGGAGAAATCATCTTCGGTGGTGAAACAATGCGCTTCTGGGATTTCCAAGGCCCTTGGTTGGAGCCTCTGCGTGGTCCTAACGGTCTTGACCTCAACAAGATCAACAATGACATTCAGCCTTGGCAAGCTCGTCGTGCCGCTGAGTACATGACCCATGCTCCTTTGGGTTCTCTAAACTCAGTTGGTGGCGTTGCGACAGAAATCAACTCCTTCAACTACGTGTCTCCACGTTCTTGGTTGGCTTGTTTCCACTTTGTGGTGGGCTTCTTCTTCCTAGTGGGTCACCTCTGGCACGCTGGTCGTGCTCGTGCGGCGGCGGCTGGATTTGAGAAGGGCATCGACCGTATCACTGAGCCGGTTCTATCTATGCCTGACCTCGACTAGATTGCTCAATTAAGTTTCAGTTAAAACTTGAATAACTAAAAGGCTCCTGTTTAAAAGCAGGAGCCTTTTGTTGCACTCAATAGAGTCCTAAAACCTGAAGCAGGTTTTAGAATGTCACAACGCTACGGATAGATTCGCCCTTGTGCATTAAATCAAAACCATCGTTGATTTGCTCTAGAGGCATCACATGGGTAATCAAGTCATCAATGTTAATTTTGCCTTCCATGTACCAATCAACAATCTGAGGAACATCAGTGCGTCCTCTTGCACCACCAAAGGCTGTCCCTTTCCAAACGCGCCCAGTGACTAGTTGAAATGGACGGGTACGAATTTCCTCACCAGCACCTGCAACACCAATAATCACGCTAACGCCCCAGCCTTTGTGACAGCATTCCAAGGCTTGGCGCATCACATTGACATTGCCGATACACTCGAAGCTGTAATCAGCGCCACCTGTGGTTAAGTCAACGAGGTACGGCACTAAATCGCCTTCGACTTCCTTGGGATTCACAAAATCAGTCATCCCAAATTTTTCTGCAAGTGGGCGCCTAGCTGGATTGATATCCACTCCTACGATTTGGCTTGCACCAACCATCCGCGCCCCTTGGATGACATTTAGACCAATACCACCCAATCCAAAGACTACTACCCTCGCTCCTGGTTCGACTTTCGCGGTGTTAATGACTGCACCGACACCCGTTGTTACACCACAACCGATGTAGCAGACTTTATCGAAGGGAGCGTCTTCACGAATTTTTGCTACGGCAATCTCAGGCAGCACGGTGTAGTTGGCAAAGGTAGATGTTCCCATGTAGTGATGGAGCATAGTTCCATCAATTGAAAAGCGACTACTACCATCAGGCATTACACCACGCCCTTGGGTAGAACGAATGGCTTGACAAAGATTGGTCTTGCGACTCAAACAATATTCACACTGACGGCATTCTGGGGTGTAGAGGGGAATCACATGGTCGCCTGGTTTTAGGCTGGTTACACCTTCACCCACCTCGATCACAACACCTGCGCCTTCATGCCCCAGAATGGCGGGGAATAGACCTTCGGGGTCTTTTCCAGAGAGGGTGTAGGCATCGGTGTGGCAAATTCCGGTTGCCTTGATTTCAATCAGCACCTCACCAGCCTTTGGTCCATCTAGCTGCACCGTTTCAATCGTCAACGGTTTGCCTGCCTCGAAGGCTACTGCTGCTCTGATGTCCACTCATTCTCTCCTAATTGCATCAACGGACTCATTTCAGTTTATAACGAGGTTTTTATGCGATCGCTTTTCTAATTTTCTTGTTAAATGTCACTGGTTTGTTATGACAACCGTATCCTAGTTGACTGCAACAACCCAAGCATTTCTTCTAAGTTATTCAACACTTCATCTACCCCCAGTTGGAAATTTACTCAGCGTGAATTATGACTCCTGAAGCGCAAGAATTTTTAGGAACATTTGTATCAGAGAGCTTCTATTACTATGCTTCTGTATTCATGTTGTTGATTCATGCAGGCTTTCTCGCTTATGAAGGCGGTGCATCCCGTACTAAAAACGTTCTTGCCACAATGGTCAAAAACCTACTGACCTTATCAAGTGTTGGCTTAGCGTTTTACTTCTTCGGATGGTGGGTTTACAACGCCTTCCCTTTATTCCCAGTTACAGGTGGAATTCTTGGTCCTTGGACTAACCCAGAAGCCAATGAAACCGTGAAGGCAGCAATGCCCTATGTTCAAGCCTCTTATCCGTGGTCTGATGCCTTAGCACCGAACACGGCAGACCATCTTACTGGGGTATTTTTCTTTGCCTTTGCCCTGTTTGCAATGACCACAGCTTCAATTTTATCAGGAGCCTTAATTGAACGGGTGAAAATCGGGGCTTACCTGATTCTGTCAATCGTTCTTGGTGGTTTTACTTGGGTTGTCGCGGCTGCTTGGGGCTGGAGTGCTTTCGGTTGGTTTTATACTCAATTTGGTTATCACGACTTTGGCTGTGCCGCCGTTGTTCATGGCGTTGCAGGATTCTTCACCTTAGGAGTACTAATCAATCTTGGTCCTAGAATTGGCAAGTATGACGAACAAGGAAAACCTCGACCAATCTTACCTCACAACCTACCTTTAACTATGGTAGGTTTAATGCTTATTTTTGTCGGTTTTTACGCTTTCTTAGCCGCTTGCCTGATTTTCCTTCCCGGTTATGCCAAGGAAACAACAATCTACGGTTCACCAATGACACTTGCTTCAATTGGTGTTAATACTACTCTCGCTCTCGCATCGGGAATAATTGCCGCTTATATCTCTTCTAAAGCAGACCCATTTTTTACAATTTCTGGAGGCTTGGCAGGAATTATTTCAGCAGGTGGTGGTATGGACTTGTATCATCCCTCTTTAGTGATTGTCATTGCTTTTCTTGGTGCTTTCCTGATGCCAAAAGTTGCCATATTTATAGAAAAATTGGGCATTGATGATGCGGTAGGAGCTGTTGGAGTTCATGGTTTTTGCGGAATGTTTGGTGCTTTGGTTGTCGGACTATTCGCCAGTGGCTATCCTCAAGGAGAAGGAGTACCCTTAACTAGTTTATTTGGTCAGTTTGTAGGAGTATTTATCTGTGTTGTCGTTCTTGGTTTTCTTCCAGGATATGGAACTAGCTGGATTTTGAAAAAAATGAATTTATTGCGAGTTTCTAGGGAAGAAGAAATTGAGGGTTTAGATATAGCAGATTTGGGAATTGAAGGCTATCCAGAATACAGCATGAATTGGTCAACACCAAAGATGTTAGAGCCAAATGGGGCAGAAACGATGCCGGAAATGTTTGAACGTCCACGTCCTGGTACTGCTGGAATAGAGTAGGGAGAAAATCAAAATGAGCAGTCCTTTTAAAACCCCTCAAGATTTTTTGGAAGCGAAAGGGCCAATTTATAGCTTCAGCGGTAGTCCTGTAATTATTGGTCTATTGATTATTCTTAGTGTTGGGATTTTAATTTGGTTCATTTATGCTTCCTACACCATCAAAAATGGTAAAACAGAGGCTAAAAATCCGGTAGTTGTAGGTATTCTGATTGCGCTGAGTGCATTTTCCTTAGCCGAGTCAGTTTATAAGCCTCATATTGAGAAAGACAATCGCACTATTACGCACAAAGAATTAGGCAATGAACGAGTTGGTCGTGCAAAGCGGGGACACGAAGGGTATATACCAGCCGTATTAGGAATGATTGCTTCTGGTAGTACGTTGCAGCGTCAATCCCGAAAACCTCGTCGCCGTCTTCAGAATGGTAATTTGATTTTGGGAAGTATTTCTCAGCAAATCCAGAAAGGACTGTCGTTGAGGGGACGTTCTACTCGAACCACAAGAGCTAATCAGAGTAAGCGTCGGTCTTTTTAGTCATACTACAGAAAAGTTGCGATCGCACTTCTGGTCTAAGGGTGGGCATTGCCCACCCTTATTATTTAGCTGTAAACATACTTCACAACGGCTTCCTGCGGAAGCTAGTAATGAACTGAGTGGCTATGAGCAAGCTTTCCAGCGAACAGTTATTTCTCACCAAAGCGGCAAAAGCACTGCTGGATAAAGAAGAACACTCACCGTTTCTCAATCTTTCTCAGTATCAACTTTGGGAGTTAGTGGGTGTTGATGGTTTGCAATTGGTCAAGCGACTTGTGAGTGATGTGGCAGCGAAGATTGCTCCATTCCAATCCCTTGACTTTATCTTTACGGGTTATCAATATTCAGTTCTACGCTTGTGTGAAGGACGCTTTCGCTTGGGTTTGTATGGAGATTTGGGAACGTATGGCGGCTTGAATTTTGAGGAGGCGATCGCTTCTGCCAAAATAGGGTTACAAGTCTGGGCAAAACCTTGTGGCACAATGCAGACAATAGCCCTTCCCAAAGCCACTGCCCTAAACTTACTCCCCCGAATTGCTGTTGTTAAACCGCCCCATTGTTTGCAGAGACTATCGCCAAATTGTGCTGTACCTGCCACAGTTCATGAGATTCCTGTCCTCATCTGGCGACATCGCTTACTCTCAGAGGCAGTGTTTGAGTTACATTCAGCCGTGCAAGATGCCGAGACGATTGGCAGAGCAGCAGCACAAACGCGATCGCAGTAAAGTGAATAAATAGATAGCTCTCCATTGGCGGGAGAAATTGTTGGAATAGAAACTCATGGCATCAGAAACCATCGTTCTTTTATCGAGCCGAGAAATAGAAAAAATGCGTCAGGCTGGGCGCTTTGCTGCTGAACTCCTAGACCACCTGGAAACGATGGTGAAGCCAGGAGTTAGCACATTAGAGCTGAATGATGAGGCTGAACGCTGGACACAAAGTCGTGGCGCAAAAAGCGGCCCTCTTGGCTACCACGGCTTTCCTAAGTCCATCTGCACTAGTGTAAATGAGGTTGTCTGTCACGGCATCCCGAATGCCAAACAAATCCTTAAAGAGGGTGACATCATCAACATTGATGTTACGCCAATTCTCGATGGCTATTACGGCGATACCTCCAAAACCTTCTTTGTCGGTACTCCCTCTCCCATGGCGAAAAAGTTGGTTGAGGTGACCCAAAAGTGTTTAGATGTCGGCATTGCTGAAGTTAAGCCAGGAGCAAAGATTGGAGACATTGGTGCAGCAATTCAGGAATATGCTGAGGCACAAGGGTTTTCTGTAGTCCGAGATTTCGTTGGACACGGCGTTAGCAATATTTTCCATACCGCGCCCCAGGTTCCTCACTATGGCACAAGAGGAAAGGGCAAGCGCCTTCGTCCTGGAATGGTATTCACCATTGAGCCAATGATTAATGAAGGTACCTGGGAAGTTGAGGTTCTCGCTGATCAGTGGACGGCTCTCACGAAAGACCGTAAGCTTTCTGCTCAATTTGAGCATACCGTAGCAGTGACTCAAGACGGTGTTGAAATCCTAACTCTCTCTAGAAAGGTTGCTAAAGTCTAATCGCCTTAAGACAAAACGCCCTCAATCATCGACTCAGTTCATAACACTAATCTCATTAAACTAGTGCGATCGCCTTTGGTAGGGAATAAATGCGATCGCATTTATTCCCTACCTGTCATAGGTTTGTGGAGAAAGGTCAAAGGAACGATCATCCTTGCCTTTTCGCTATTTGGTGCATTGAAAAAACTAAAGATAGGCTTCCTGAAGGGAAGGCATCTATCAACCTCCTAGCCTGCGATTGAGGAGATACTCTCAACTTGTGACACCCGTCACAAATAAGTTTGACTTCAAGTCACGATACCTTGAAGATGATGTCACGCTTTTGACTGATATAGCTACCGATTTCCTGCGATAAAGTTCACCCTTTGGTATGACTTATTTCATCGACTGTTTGAAAGAAACGCCTGAGGATGAACTTTGTCAACTCTGTGGAAACGAGATATATGGATTTTCAGGGTAGCGTCCGCTACGAATCCAACGCTTCTAGCCATGCACTTAGGGCAGGTTGCGCTCAAAAAATGACTCCAGATGAACTGTTGCAACGCTATGCAGCAGGAGAACGTAATTTTCGAGGAGTTAACCTTAGTGATGAAATCCTGATTTGGGCAGACTTACGTGGAGCAGACTTGCGGGGGGCTAATCTACGGGGAGTAAACCTAAATTGGGCAAACTTAAGCCGAGTCAACTTAATTGGAGCAGACTTGCGGGGGGCAGACTTAGCTTGGGCTAACCTGAAAAAGGCTGACTTACGCTGGGCAAACTTGAGTGAAGCAAACTTTAGTGCAGCTAATTTGAGCGGTACTGATTGGAGTGGCGCAATAATGCCTGACGGAACAATCTTGCCTATAGAAAATCCTCGTCCAACCCCAAAACTTCTTTCGTGGTTGTTAATGCCTTTTAAGCGATAACAGCCCTCAAGTCACAAATTTCTAATGCTCTTCTCAAGCAAATACTACTGTCCGATTGCCATAAACCAGCACCTGATGGCGCAGGTGTAAGCGTACTGCTCTTGCTAAAACAACTCGTTCTAAGTCCTTCCCTTTGCGAATCAAGTCAGCAACGCTGTCCCGGTGGCTGACTCGCACAACATCTTGCTCAATAATTGGTCCTGCATCTAATTCAGGCGTGACATAGTGAGCTGTTGCACCAATGGTTTTAACACCTCGCTCATGCGCTTGGTGGTAAGGCTTTGCCCCTGCAAAGGCGGGGAGAAAGGAATGATGAATGTTGATGACTTGAGGAAATTGGTGAATAAATTCTGGGCTGAGAACTTGCATATATTTAGCAAGAATCACTAAATCGATGTTGTACTGATGCAGGAGTTCTAGCTGTTTGGCTTCCTGCTCAGCTTTGTTTTCCTTGGTAACGGGAATGTAGTGATAGTTAATGCCAAATTGAGCGGCGACATCTTTTAAATCAGTGTGGTTGCTGATAATAAGTGGAATCTCAGCAAAAAATTCTTTGGCTTTATGTCGCCAAACCAAGTCAAACAGGCAATGATCTTGGCGGCTAACCCAAATTGCCAGACGGGGAGTTTTGTCTGAAAAGTGCAACGAGAAATTAGCTTTTAGGGGTTTTGCGATCGCATTAAAGGCAGGTGTAATCAACTCACGCGGCAAATTAAAATCATCAAGTTGCCATTCAATTCGGGTGAGAAACAGCCCAGTGGCGAAATCAGTGTGTTGGTCAGCATGAATAATATTGCCGCCATTGAAGTCGATAAAATTAGCAAATTTGGCGACGAGTCCGCGTTGGTCAGGGCAGGAAATTAGCAGTGTTGCTGTTGAACCTGTCATGTTTTAATTTCTAAATAGTTAAATATCAATTCTTTTCGTCTCAATAGAGAATTAAAACAACTCCGGTAATGATGAACTAGATACTAAACCTACATAGTCCTGATAAAGAACTTTTACGTCATGTCCAGTAATAGAGGCTACTACTACAGGATTTAAACCAGCTTCTAAACAATGAGATATAAAAGTATGTCTTGTGTTATAGGGTCTACGATAAGGAATACCTAACCGAGTTAAAATGGTTTGCCATGCACGACGGCTAAAGTTATGTTCATCTAATGCATTCCCTTGACGAGTCACGAACACTGGAGCATCTGGATTAACGTTTTCTGGCTTTATAGATTGGAGCAAATTCTTGAGGTTGCGACTGACAGGGATTGTACGAGCCTTGTTATTTTTAGCAGATTTTCTTACTCCTTTCGTTAAACTTTCACCAATCCAGACAGTAGAGAAATCATCTGATATATGCTTCCAGCACAAACCTATAGCTTCACCAGTTCGTACACCCGTAGAAAATAGAAACTGCACATAACTTGCATAGTGCTTATAATAAGGCTCATTTTTAAATGCTTCTATAATTGCCTGAACTTCATCTTTAGTAAAGGGTTTTGGCGATTGTTTTGGAGCAACTTTTATACGCTTTTGTAAATTTTTCCAAGGATTATATTCTACAATTTGTTTTTTCATTGCCCACTCCCAACAGGCATTGAGCAAGCCTAAACGCTCTTTTAGTACTCTTTCAGAGTTTTTATCTCTCAACCAGTCTGTAAACTGTTCAGCACAAGTATCACTTAAAAAACAAGCAGGTTTATCTCCTAGACATTTTTGGTTCATTCCATCCTGACATTCAAACTGATTTAGGTAGTTCAGAGTAGCTTGATATTTTTCGAGAGTGCGACTATAAACATCTTTAGTCTTAGTGTCAATAAAATCATTGAATAGTTCACTGATAGTGACTCTTTTCTCTACTTTCTGCTGAGCTGCAACCTGTGTTTGTAGTTTGTATTTTTGTAAAGTACAGTCATAGTTACCTGAGATGATGTCAAGTTCTATCTGACGAGCTTGTAGTTCTGCAAGCTTTCTATTTTCGGGAGAATCTGCTAATCCAAGGGAGAAAGCCTTCTGCTTGCCATTAACTCGAAATCTCAGTCTTAAACGATTCTGGAATGCTTCTACAGACACATTCCCTTTGCTAGCTCTACCAGTAGAGGCTACCTGCGTTTTAGTTGCCATCTCTAATTCTTTGAGTATGATATCGTGGAGGTCAGAATTATCATACTCAAGTCATACTCAAAAACGCAAGTATTTGCTGAAGTGACTGAGCTTTAGAACCCTCAGTCTACGCTATAACAATGCTTTGAGATGGACACAACTGGACTCGAACCAGTGACCCCCACGATGTCAACGTGGTGCTCTAACCAACTGAGCTATGCGTCCGAACAATAGATAACAATAGCACAGTTAGAACGAAAGCTGCAATTTTTAAGGAATTGACTACAGAACAAATATATCTAGAAGTGTGAAGAAGGCAGAGGGCAGAAGGCGGGAGGCAGGAGGCAGAAGGGAATATTCAGATGGGGATTCAACCCCACCTGAATGCAAGCCACTTGAAGAAGTGGGGGATTCTCGCCCCTTGCTACCTTTCGGTCGCCAGAACGCAGACAGCAGTTGGGCATAAAAATAAACCGTCTACCGTTTGACTGACTGCACTAGGTAGCGCAGTCAGAGTAATTCAGCCTTTAACCTCATAATTCACCAAGGTCTTTAAGAAACAATTCCACTTCTGAGGCTGTAGGTTGAGCCGCGATCGCACCAGGTTTCAGTGTTGTTAATGCCCCCACCGCACTGGCGTATTTAATGATATTCGTTGTAGATTCAAACGTCTCAAAGCCCTTAAGTCCCTGGTGACATAGCTGATGAAGGAAACCAGCAACGAAGCCATCTCCGGCACCCGTGGCATCTTTAACATCCACTTCAAACGCGGGAAACTTGCCTTCATGGTCATTGAGACAGTAGGAACAGCCTTGATCTCCATCGGTGACTAGGACACCTTCTACTGAACCCAGACGATGGGTAATCGCACCTGCATCAGTAGTGTCGAAGAACAACTCAGCTTCTTCCCTCGCAAGTTTGAGGAAATCAACTTTCTTGAAAAGTTCTTGAACTAGCGGCTTTGCGGCATTAGTGTCAGGCCAAAAGACTGGACGCCAGTTGATATCCAAGAAAATCTTGACATCATACTGCTCGGCAAATTGCAGCGCTTTTGCGATCGCGTCACGACTTTGGGGATAGGCTAACTCCAGGGTTCCCAAGACTAAAATTTCAGCCTCTTCAAATAAGGATTCGGGTATCTGTGACGCTTGGAGGAAGGCATCCGCAAATTGGGTTGTGTCTAAGCCGCCAAAACCTGCAAATTCGCGATCGCCTTTTTCAGTACGCACCACATAAACTTGTCGTGTCGGTGCTGTGGGATGGCGCTGGACACCCATGCTGTCTACCCCAACCTCCTGCAATAGCTGTACCAGAGTATCTCCAGGCTCATCTTGTCCCACACAACCCAAAAAACCAGCCGGAGTGCCTAGCTTAACTAAGGCACAAGCAACATTAGCAGGAGCGCCTCCCGGATAAGGCGTCCAAGATTCAACCTCTTCAAGCGATCGCCCTAGCTGATCAGCTAGAAGGTCAAACAATATTTCACCAAGGCAGAGTACACGCGGTTTGGTCACGGCTAGATCCAGCTCAACTTTTTCAGACTAAACAAAGGCTTCATCCCCTAATAAGAGATATCACCAATAAAGTCAAGATCGAAAACAAGAAGTAGAGAGAATAGGAGAACTATTTTTCTCTAGCTCTTTCTCCCCCTGCTTCCTGCCTCCCCTACTTTCTTCCTTAACTCACTCAACGGCAAGCCTTTGCACCTAAAAATTTAACAGAGCGTGTTAATAAGGATTATTCAGACGCAGACGTTATTAACAATCCTCTAAAATAGTAAGTAGATATACCAAGGGCAAAATACCTATGGCTGGTGGCGAATCTTATACCCCCGCGTCTCTTTCAGACCGCGAAGTACAAATTATAGAACTAGTAGCCGCAGGTTTAACCAATCATGAAATCGCCCAGCAGCTAGAAATTAGTAAACGCACAGTTGATAACCACATCAGCAACATCCTCACGAAGACAGCAACAGATAATCGGGTGGCATTGGTACGTTGGGCTTTGCAGTGGGGCAAAGTTTGCTTGAACGATGTCAACTGCTGCCCTTTACCGTCCCCGAATGATGAAGTGCTGTCCTAGCTGGAATCGTACGTCCCTCAAGGTTTTAGCGCTTTGTTTAGTAATTGGATTGGCAAGTTGTGGCGGTTCCCTTTGGGGTGGCTTCGGTTCGGGTGGCTTTGTAACGCCGCCGACTCAAAACCTGGGTGCAAGCCTCAATAGTTCCGCTGCTGACCAAGAACCCAGCTATTCTTACGATGGGCGCTACTTAGTCTTTGCCTCTGATCGTCTGGCACAGCGAAGCATCTATCTCTACGATATGCAGCAACGGCGTCTCGTGGATTTGCCTGGACTGAATCAGCTAAATACGCTCCAAGAACAGCCAGACATCAGTGCTGATGGTCGCTACATCGTTTATATTTCTGAGCAGTTGGGTAAGCCGGATGTCTTTGTCTACGATCGCCAAACCTTTGAAGCTAAACGCTTAACGGAAAATATCTTGGCAGAAGTCCGTCATCCGACGATTAGCGGTAATGGTCGCTTTGTTGCCTTTGAGTCTAATCGCTCAGGGCAGTGGAATATAGAGATTTATGATCGGGGAACTGGTGTTGACTTGTCCTTACCTAGTGGTTCAGCAGCGCCTCCGAAAGCGTCGCCACCTTCCCCATCTCCGTAGCGTATCTCAACGTGGTCTATCATCAGGCAAGCCATCCTCACTCTGTTTTTGATTAAGGCAGTGATCGTGGCTGTGCTGACTCCCGTAAAACCCAGTGTTCCACTTGAAGGGAACGACGTTTGGAAGGATGGGGTAAAGGAAGACTTGACAAATACATCCTTTACTCGATCTCCACCCACTACCTCACAGCCACTCCATTAAGACCTTAGAACCGTTGACCAATTCCGAACTGGAGTTGGCTATCGCCTTGGTCAGTGAAACCGTAGTCAGCGCGAATGATGCCAATTGGGGAATCTACCCGTAAACCTGCTCCATAACCAAATCCGGTTCCTGGCTTCCCACGCACAATTCCCGGTTCTCCCGGCACCGTGTCACCTGTACCTAAATCAGAGGCAAAGTCTGCAAACAGAACCGCACCAACTGGATTGAAGAGAGGCACACGATACTCAGCCGATGCTAAGACATAGGTGCGCCCACTACCGACGTCACCCGTGCCATAACCCCGTACTGAGTTGATACCACCCAGGTTAAAGGCTTGATAAGGTGGCAAATCACCAATCGTTGTACCACCCTGGACATTAAACGCCAGCACTTCGGGTTTATCACCACCCAACAAGTCAACAGGTGTGTATTGTGAATAATTGGCTTGCAGACGATTCATGAAAATATTGCCATTCCCAACAGGGATTGACTGTTCTGTACTGAGACTCAGGACGGAGCCTTGAGTGGGATTAACGGGATTGTTCCGTTGGTCTTTTGTTACCCCAGCAGATACAGTAATCAAGTCATCAATACCAGTTCCACTAAAGGAGAGAGGCTTCCCCAAGGCATCTACTGAGATAATATTGCCATCGTCATCGCGAATGCTGGTGCGGGTGTAGTTCAAGCCCACCGAGGCTTGCCAATCATCAATTGGTTTGCTTAACCTAACGCCAGCACCAAATTGTCCTTGGTTGGGTTCATCATAATCCTCCGCTTCAATATCATTCGCAAAATTATCATCAAAGACCGTAGATACACTTCGACGGCGGAAGACATCAACGCTATATCCTGGCTTGTCTTGGTTACTAGCACGATAAGGGTCAGTGAAATTGCCGTTAAATTGTAAATCGCGACCACTAGCCTGAACGTTGAGTCCTAATTGCTGGTTGATTCCACCTAAATTTTGGTCTTTGTAACTGATGGTGCCAAAGACACCAGTACTACCGCTGTAGCCACCACCCACATTTACCCCACGGGCAGGTCGTTCGGTGAGTTCGTAAGTTACATCAACATTTCTGGCATCGCCATTTAAGGCAACATTGGCGTTGTCAAACAGCCCTAATTGATAGAGTTGCTGTAAGTCTTGCCGCGCTACATCTACACGGAATATTTGACCCGGTTGGAGCTTTAACTCACTCCTGATGAAGTCTTCACGGGTACGCCCTTCAGCTGGCTTACCCTCTTTGTCCAGAAAACGGACATTAATGTCACCAATGACACCCTCAGCTACCGCAATTGTGACAACACCATTGCGTGATGGTTGTGCGTCTAGTACTTGTGCCAAAGTATAACCGTTGTCGGTGTACCATTTGCTTAGCTGTTGAATACCCTGGCGCATTGCCGTTGGGCTAATGGGTTGTCCAATTTGAGATTTGAAGAAGTCATTAGCAACCGCTGGGGTGAGAACTTGGTTACCAGAGAGTTGAAGCGATCGCAAAATGACTGGTTCTACCTGGTAAACTACGCTCAATCCATCTTGACTTTGAGAAGTGGACACACGAGCATTGGCAAATAAACCTGTGTTCAAAATTGCTGCAACGTCACTATCTAGCTGGCTTTGACTGGTTGAACCGCCAGCACGAGTGCCGATTGTGTTTAAAACAACTTGCTGTAATTCTTGTGTTACCCCCCTTACCTGAACATCAACGGCAGTAACGGCTAAATCATTAGAAACCACAGCTCTAGCAGGTGTTTGGGTTGCCTGAGCTTGGGTATTAATAGTTGTTGAGGTAGTGGTAGTTCCTGATGGTGGATTTATAGAGTTAACAGGCGTTCTTGTTGGTTGGGTAGACGCTGGTGTTGTGGTTACTACTACATTGGTATTGGCTCTCGTAGACTGAGCTAATATTGGGGTTGACTGTATCGGCAGATCAGAAGCCGTTGCGCTAACAGGTGTTTGGGTAATTTGAGCAAATTCTGGTGTCACAACCACTTCGGGTGAAGCGACTGCCGTAGAAGGTTGTGGTGCTGGAGAGGCTTCAACAGGAACGACATAGCTTCTTGCTGCGGGTTCCGGGGTTGAACTAACAACATCTGGACTCGCGATCGCTTGGTGATTTAACTCTCCAGCCGCGAGGAGTGCTAATGTGGAAATTGCAACAGCTCTGTTTAGCATAAAAATAGCCTCGATCGCTAGTCCGATCCGTTAAAAATTGCTTGCTTTTGTTTAACGTGACCGTTGCTTAAATCGTTAAGTTCCAAGGGCTGTGCCACCTCTGCATCTGCCACACCCGATGAGGCTAACTTGAGAAATGTTGGCAGGTCTTGACAGAATGAGGCGTGACTTATGGCGAAAGGCAGAAGGCAAAAGGCAGAGGGCTTTTTCGAGCAGAACAGGTACAATTGCTCAGAAAAAGGCGCGAACATACAAGTGAATGTATGATCACTAATGCTTGATACGAATTTTTGATGCCACTGATGCTCAGTGGTTAATTTTTCGATGTTAAAAACCGTTAAAAAACTAATCACCCATTATGCAGCTGCTGTGCCTTAGTAATGGTCACGGAGAGGATGTCATTGCCGTCCGAATTTGCCAAGAATTGCAGCATCACCAAGCTGCCCCAGAACTGGCAGCTTTGCCGTTAGTGGGTGAAGGACGAGCTTATACTCAACTAGACATTCCGATGATTGGCTCGGTGCGGACGATGCCTTCCGGCGGCTTTATTTATATGGAAGGGCGTCAGCTACTACGAGATTTACAGGGTGGCTTACTGCAACTCACTTGGGCGCAATTTAAAGCAGTTCGTCGGTGGGCTAAAAGAGGAGGAGTCATACTAGCGGTCGGGGATATTGTTCCCTTGTTATTTGCTTGGTTGAGCGGGGCACCTTACGTCTTTGTCGGTACCGCTAAATCTGAATACTATTTGCGAGATGAAGCGGGATGGTTGCCTAATCGATCGCGTTGGGAAGGTTGGTCTGGGTCAGCTTATCTACCTTGGGAACGCTGGTTAATGAGTCATCGACGTTGCAAGGCGGTATTTCCGAGAGACAAGCTGACAACGGAAATCTTACAGCAGTGGTCTATCCCAGCGTTTGATCTGGGTAATCCGATGATGGATGGAATTTATCCAAAAAATCCGGCACCGATTTTTTATGAACCCGACGCTGAATTGAAGGAAATGCAGCGATCGCTTATTGTGACGCTATTACCTGGTTCCAGAGCGCCAGAGGCTTATGAGAATTGGGAGAAAATCGTGCGATCAACGGCTGGGTTCTTTGAAACGTTTTCTGATCGATCGCTTTTGTTTCTTGGTGCCATTACTCCAGCGTTAAGTTTTGACCCATTACGCCAAACGCTAGAAGCGCAAGGTTGGGTAGAGCAACCACTTGAATTGAGTGTGTCTACTCTCCAACTTAATGACCCAACTGCTTTAGCGTTTACCAAAAACAATGCAACGTTGATTTTGACGACTGATGACTATAACCTCTGCTTGCTCAAAGGTGACTGCTGCATTGCAATGGCAGGAACAGCAACAGAGCAGTTTGTGGGACTGGGAAAACCTGCGATCGCAATTCCTGGAAAAGGCCCTCAATTTACCCCCGCCTTTGCCGAAGCGCAAACTCGTTTATTAGGACCATCATTAATCTTGGTGGAACACCCAGATAAGGTTGCCAGTGTAGTACAGCAGTTGTTTCGTGACCCCGACTGGCTACAGCTAATCGGAGAGAATGGTCGTCAGCGGATGGGTGAGCCAGGAGCGGCTGCTCGCATTGCAAACTGTTTAATGGAACAGTTTGAGAGTTCTGGCAACCCTCAAAAGCGGGTTGATTAGCCCTCATTCACAAGAAGACAGTCGCCTTCTACTTCAATTACCGCGAGTTCGCTCTGAGCTTGCCGTCTTTTTCCTCGAAACCGGACATGAACCTTGCCTTGAGAAATTGGTCCTACAGCCAGTTCTTGTACTTGCTCAACAATACCTGCTGCTTTTAGAAAGAAAATTGCTTGAAGTCGGGCAAGTTCTAGAAACACCCCTGGTCTATCCTTATACCTGGGATATAGAGACTGAATCACGCAATCTTCAACACTAATTGGGGTAGCACTACCTTTGATTAAGTTCTCCAGCCTTTCACGTTCCGCTAAAGCTGGGCTGAACATCTGAGCATCCCTCAGCATTAGCAGTTTTGGTGGGTCATTGAGTAAAAGCCGCCTGACTTTCAACTTAGCTATGTCATCTGGCGAATAGACTTGTTTTGGTCCTTTAGAGGATTGCTCAAGCGGATAACCATTAGCCTTGAGGTTTTTCGGTTCAAGGGTGAGTGTCCAAATTTTGTAATCTTCTCTGGATATGGCTTCTACACCCTTGACTTTAACGAGCATCCCGTCATTTTGGTAAGCAAACTTCACCGACTGCGACTGCTCAAGGTTAGGGCGAAGCAACTGGATTACAGCATCATCTTCGACACTTTTAGAAGGAATTTGAATTGTCAGTTTGCCATCGGGATTCTGACTGTATGTTTCAATTTGGAAAAAGTGTTCATTCAACAAAACCCATTGTCCAGATGAGTAAATAACTGACTTAGCTTCGTTGCGACTAAGTTCCGCGTGAACCTGTGCCTGGTTAAGTTCCCACTGTGTTGTAAATGGAGTGGGGTAGAGTGGAGGAATGTGGTAAACCAAGATAGATTCGGGAAGGTTTTTTAACTTTCTTTGCACTAAGTCAGTTGCTTTTAGCGCCAGAGGATTTTTGACAACCTCGTAGACGGTTTGCGACAGGCAAATTCCTCCCGGTTGCGCTTCCGCTTGCAACCGCGCTGCCACATTAACACCATCGCCCATGACATCGCTGCCATTGAAAAACACATCCCCCAAATGAATACCAATACGATGAGTTAAGACATCTTCTGGGGCTAGGTTAGCCGCAAGTGTCGCTAAGCTCGATTGGATTTCTTGACCGCAAGCCACTGCCTTGACAGCACTGGAGAAGTACATTAGTAATGAATCACCGATGGTTTTGAGTACTTTGCCTTCAAAGCGATGACATAGTTCGTTGATCAGTTGGAAGTCCCGACGAAGCAAGTCCAAAGTGTAATCCTCGTGGGCTGCCATCAACGCACTATAGCTGACGACATCTGTAAACACGATCGCTGCGAGAGTACGGTGCCCTCTTAGCTCCGGTGTCTGAGTTTTTTCCTCTATGAACATATGTTATGGGGAGTGCGAAGCATTAATGAAGTACACGGGTCAACTGCGTAAAGTTAGCACCCGAAATATCTATATTGAATTTGACAGCACCCAGCCTAGCCGGAGCTTTATCCAATCTAAGCAAAAATTCCATAGCATCTTTTTTATTCTAAGCCCTGGTAGGAGAGGCGGTCACTATTCAGCAAGAGAGAGGAGGAAAGCGATCGCTTATCTTGGGTTGAACTTGCAGATTGCCTTCAAAATCTGCAACAACTGGATCGAGCGTTCAGAGTCTAGCAGGTTCACTTCCGGCAAGATCTGATAAGTTGGGGGGTTCCCTTGTTGAAGATACACAAACTGATAACGGACTCCATTGGTAGTCAGCCCCCAAACTAATTCTTGATTCTCTAGACTTTTATAGGCGTAAGTCAGTAATTGAGGCAAACCTTCTAGGGCTTCAACACTACTATTTTTAGATTCAATCACCAATATCCAAAAGGGTGTAGTAGTGCTTTTCGCTTCAGTTCGGTTAACAGCTAAGATATCCATCCGCCCTTTGATGATTGTGTCTTCATCTTCAATGGAAATATCAGCAATATTTTCTTCGAGAGTTATCTTAATGTTGGTCTGGTAGAACCCAGTTAGCCACATCAACGGAGCAAGTAGTAAAAATTTAACTTGTCCTTCAGAAATCTTACGGCTGGCGTAATAGCTCCGAAAAAGAGTACGGATTCGCGAGAGTTCCTGCTGTTCAAGTTCTGTTACAGGTTCTAGGGAGAGTAATGATGTAATTGCACCATTGGAATATTCTTCATATCTCAAAAAATGATGAACATCTTCTAAAGAGAGATTTCTAGCGTCTAGATTTGTAGTCATTTTTAGCGATCGCTTTTTCTCCCTTGATTATCAGTTAAATGCTAGATGCTAGATATAGCTATCTCGTTGTTCGTGCGAGCGCATTTCTAGTTCTGCTGATTGCAGAATAGATAAATATATCGTTGCTTCCAGATGGCTTCCAGTCGTGCGATCGCACTTTATAGAGATTAGTCAATAGGAATGCGGCGACTGAGAACGCTCATCACTTCACCAGGAGTCTGGGTAGGCTGTGGCTTGCTCCATTCGCTGATTTGAGCGTATCCAAGGCGATAGAACGTATGAATGGTGTTGGTGACACCTTTGGGAGAACTGATGACCAGGATTTTGAGGGGGACTCGGTTGGGTTCTGATAATGTATTGCCTGGGAAAGGCGTTTCAGAGCCGGGGGTTTGGTCTAAGTCAGGAATAAAGTCTTCTGTCATTGGGATTTACCTACTTTTCTTGTGATAGCGCTGTTGACAAAGTGCGACACTATTGGTCTTATCCAGATGTCGATCTTTGTCAACATTTACGTGGTTATAATCCTTTGACACAATCAAGGGCATGGGAAAAGCAGGTACAGTGCTAAAGCAGGTGTTGAATCCTATGGCATTAGCCAAAATAAATTGGCGGTGGCGATGGGAATTGGGCGTTCTAGTATTAACCGATGGGTGAATGAAAATAGAGATCCAGGCGGTGATGCAATCCTTGAAATTAGGAAGGGACTTCAGAAGATTGATCAGGCGGCTGCGGCGGAGTTTATTCGACTGTACTTGGATGAATCAGATGAGGATGAGGAGCAATCGTAGGGGAAGAGGACGCGATCGCTCAACCAACAAACAGCCTAGGATAGGAAGAGCGATCGCTCTTGTAGAGTGTAGACTTGCAGCAAACAGTAGAGGTGGCAATGTCTGTGCAGTTACTTCGGCGAAAATTTACGGTAGAGCAGTACCACAAAATGGCGGAGTCCGGTATTCTCACTGAGAATGACCGGGTGGAACTTATTCAAGGAGAGGTGATCGAAATGTCCCCTATTGGCAGACGACATGCTTCGTGTGTTGCGCGTCTTACCAGGCTATTCACCCTTCGTCTGGGAGAGACAGCAATCGTCTGGCCGCAGAATCCAATTGAATTAGATGATACCTCCGAACCCCAACCTGATCTAACCTTGCTGCAACCGCGTCCAGATTTCTACGAGTCAGAGCATCCCAAGCCCGAAGATATTTTTCTAATCGTAGAAGTGGCAGATACTACCGCCAAATTTGACCGCGAGGTGAAGATTCCCCTCTACGCTAAAGACAACATTGCTGAAGTTTGGCTAGTGGATATCAACAAGCAGTACATTGAAGTTTATCGACAACCTTCGCCTACGGGTTACCAAAGCGTTCAGACGTTCCATCGGGGTCAAACCATAGCGATACAAGCGTTTCCTGATATTGAGATTATGGTGGATGAAGTGTTGGGATAGCAGAATCTGCTCTTCATCACACTCCATAGAATTAACGACAACTGAAAGCGATCGCTTTTAGGTGGCAGCGCTGAACTACGTTCTGCTTTGCTACTGACCCACCCTGCTACGCAAACGCTAACGCGATCGCATTAGTGCCCCTCTCAACTCGAAATTTTGGCAAGTTCCTCCTCAAAGTACGGTATGAACCATCTTTCATCTCCTCAATACCCGTGCTAACCTGTTGAGAATTGTTACCCTGAACACTTGTACCACTGCATAAAACACAGTCAAGCTAGCGCCTATGGTGCATGTCAAGCGAGTGGAACTCACCAACTTCAAATCCTTTGGCGGTACGACAGCGGTTCCTCTGCTGCCTGGATTTACGGTTGTTTCTGGACCAAACGGGTCAGGTAAATCGAATATTCTAGATGCCTTACTATTTTGCCTTGGTCTTGCCAGTTCTAAGGGAATGCGAGCAGAACGCCTTCCTGATTTGGTCAACCACGACAGGGAGCGTCGGGGTACTGTTGAAGCCAGTGTTACTGTTACGTTTGATTTGTCGGATGCACCGGATGTTCTCTTAGACGAGGATGAGGAGGGTACAGAGAAGGGGAAACTGGAAAATCCAGAATCTGACCTCCCCGAATCCCTCATTCACAAGAAGGGGCAAGAGAAGGTAGCAAAAGAGTGGAGTGTGACGCGACGGCTGCGAGTCACTCAGCAAGGTACTTACACCTCGAACTACTACATCAACGGCGAACCCTGCAACCTCAGTGAACTTCACGAACAGCTCAACCGTCTGCGGATTTATCCAGAGGGTTACAACGTTGTGCTGCAAGGGGATGTCACCAGCATCATTTCGATGAACTCACGCGAACGTCGAGAGATTATTGATGAGTTGGCTGGTGTTGCTGCCTTTGATCGCAAAATTGTTCAGACTAGACAAACGCTGGACATGGTAAAAGAGCGGGAGGACAGTTGCCGAATTATTGAAAAAGAACTGGTTGCTCAACGCGATCGCTTAAGCCAAGATCGCATTAAAGCTGAGAAATACCAGAAACTCCGCGCTGAACTCCAAGAAAAACAGCAGTGGGAAGCTGTACTAAAATGGCGATCGCTTCAACAACAAGAGTCAAAACTCAAAGCTCAGATCGAGACAGGGGAACACGAAGAAATTCAGCTAAATGAGCAACTAACCCATTTAACAGCCCGAATTAGCCAAGCGACAGCAGAACTTGACCAGCTAAACGCCCATGTTAAAAGTTTGGGAGAAGAAGAACAGCTAGCTGTCGCCTCAATCCTCGCTACCCAGGAAGCTGAACGGCGCCAACTCGAAATCCGACAACAGGAACTAGCAGATAAGCAGCAACAAACTGAGCGTCAACTCAAACGAACACAAGAGGAAATTCAACAGCACGAGCAAACCTTACAACAGCTAGCCCAAGAGAAACATCGTGTAGAGACAAGTGTAATCGTGTCTCTACGTGCCAAACGCGACGAAGCTCAAGAATCCCTCAACCAAAGTCGGGAACAAGCAAATGCGATCGCATCTGCCTCGGAAGCTTGGGTACAGCAACAAACTGCCCTTAGCCGCCAGATTGAAACGTTATTACAAACGATTGATCCACAACGCACCGAGCAAGCGCAGTTGCAAGAGCGTCAGAGCCAGCTTAGTCGTGTCATCGAGGAACAAACCCAGCTTTTGCAAACCCTAGAACCAGAAATTGCGACGAAACAAGCTCAGTCTAGGGATTTAGACGCACAATTAACTGCCTCTTCTGAAGCCATCCAATCACTTGCAAAATCACTTGCGGCAACAGAACAAGAACTCCAAATCCAGCAGCAAACTCAAACTCGACTACTTGCCGAACAACGAGACAAGCAACGCCAACTCGATAAACTAGAAGCCCAAGCGCAAGCAGAACAAGAAGCTCAAGGCACCTATGCCACCAAGGTTATCCTCCAAACCGGAATACCAGGTGTTTGTGGATTAGTTGCCCAACTGGGTCGCGTGGAACCCCGCTATCAGCTAGCCTTAGAAACGGCAGCAGGTGCGCGTTTGGGAAACTTGATTGTCGAAGATGATGGTGTTGCGGCGGCAGGAATTGAGTTGCTCAAACAAAAGCGTGCGGGGAGAGCAACCTTCTTACCACTCAACAAAATCCAACCGCCTAGATTCTCAGATACAGCAGCCCTGGGCTATGCAAACGGCTTCATTGACTATGCAGTTAACCTGATTGACTGCGAACCCCGCTACCAGAACGTCTTCGCCTACGTTTTCGGCACAACGGTTGTCTTTGAAACCCTCCATGCGGCTCGTCCTTATTTAGGCAAACATCGTATTGTTACCTTAGAAGGCGAAATCCTGGAAAGCAGTGGCGCAATGACAGGTGGTAGTAGTACCCAGCGTTCTGGTTTGCACTTCGGTACCAGTGATGCTGGCGAATCTGCTGAATTGGCTGGATTAAGAAGGCGCCTTCAGGAGATTGAACAGGTTTTAAATCGCTGTGGAGACTTGGTTAATCAAGCTTCCGCCTCAGTTAAACAACTGACGAAAGAACTCGCGGAGGCAAGAGGGAAACGGAAGGAACACGAGTTGCGCTTGGAACAGTTACACAAGGAGATTCAGAATCTAACGGCTCAACAGGAGCAAGTGCGATCGCTTCTTGCCAAAAACACGCAAGAACTCGCCACGGCTCAAGAACGTCTCCAAACTCTAACCGTAGAGTTACCCGTTCAAGAAACTCAGCTTGTTGGATTACGCCAACAACTCGCCCAATTAGAGCAGTCTCAAACGCACAGCGAGTGGCAACACATTCAAACCGTCATCAAAGACTGGGAATCTCGGTTAAAAGAGTGCGAACACGCACTCCGGGGATCGGAAAAACAGCTACAAGATTTGGAAAATCAACAGCAGCGCACGGCTGAAAAAATTACAGATGGTCGCAGACGGATAGAAGAGTATCACGCTAGACAGCAATCTGTACAGGAGCAGCGCTCAGCATTCAGCACTCAGCTATCAGCGGTTAGTGAGGAAATTAGGGAAACGCAGGAATCACTGACGCAGCTAGAGCAAAAATTAGGAGAAACAAAACAGAAACGCGATCGCGCAGAACAACACCTGCGAGAACAAAACCTACAACAGCAACAGCAGTCCTGGCAACTGCAAAAACTCCAGGAAATCCAGTTAGCAAGACGTGAAGAACTGGCAACCCTGCAAGCTCAACTACAAATCCAACAAGCCGAGTTACCCGATCCCTTGCCAGAAGTTCCCTTGCTTGTAGAGACACGATTGAGTGAATCTGAATTAGCGCCATCTGACTCAATTACATTTGATTCATTTGCTGCTCAACTCGAACAGCTTTCAAAAGAAATACGAAACGGTCAAAAGCGCCTCCAAGCGATGGAACCTGTCAATATGTTGGCGTTAGAAGAATATGAACGCACAACAACTCGCTTATCAGAACTTTCTGAGAAACTAGCAACTCTAGAAGCTGAGCGCACTGAACTTCTGTTACGAGTGGAAAACTTTACAACATTAAGGTTTCGCGCCTTTAAAGAAGCCTTTGATGCCATTAATGAAAACTTCCAAACCATCTTTGCGGAACTCTCCGATGGTGACGGTTACCTACAACTTGATGATCCTCAAGACCCCTTCAATGGTGGACTGAACTTAGTGGCTCACCCCAAAGGTAAACCTGTGCAGAGACTCGCTTCTATGTCAGGTGGAGAAAAATCTCTCACCGCCCTCAGCTTTATCTTTGCCCTCCAGCGCTATCGTCCTTCGCCGTTCTACGCTTTTGATGAAGTTGATATGTTTCTCGATGGGGCAAACGTCGAGCGATTAGCTAGAATGATCAAACAACAGGCTACTTTAGCCCAATTTATTGTTGTAAGTCTTCGCCGACCTATGATCGAGTCTTCTGAGCGTACAATCGGTGTTACTCAAGCCAGAGGAGCTTATACTCAAGTCTTAGGGCTAAAATTGCCGCCTAAGCGTGCAATTCGGTAGCTTAAATTTCATGATTTAGCGTTCAATATATTGATATTGATATTCCAGCAGGAATCGAGATCGGGATTGCAAAACATAATGACAACTGAAATAATTCGTCAACGTTCCGATATTTTAAATACTCAGGTAGTCACTATCGACAGCGCCAAGCGCCTGGGAGTCGTTAAGGAGCTTTTGGTAGACATTGATCGGCGCGAAGTGGTAGCGCTGGGTTTGCGAGATAACTTGCTCTCGGTTGCTGGGATGCCACGCTATATGCTCCTGAGCAGCATTCGACGGATTGGCGATACGATCCTGGTTGATGACGAAGATGTAATTGAAGATATTGACGTTGACGCCTACAGCACCCTGATTAACAGCGAAGTCATTACAGAAACGGGCGAAATGCTCGGTCGGGTAAGAGGCTTTAAATTCAGTATTGAAGACGGCAAAGTGTCTTCGTTGATTGTTGCGTCGTTAGGCTTACCGCAGATTCCTGACCAAGTTATTAGTACTTATGAGCTGCCAGTTGACTTAATTGTCAGCAGCGGACCAAACCGCTTAATTGTATTTGAAGGTGCTGAAGAGCAGCTACTTCAGCTAACGGTTGGCGTTTTAGAGCGTTTGGGTGTGGGTAGACCACCTTGGGAGCGAGAAGAAGAGGAAGGCTACTATACTCCTACCGCTCGACCAGAGAATCAACTAGGAACGGGAATTCCTGTTCGTACACCTGTGTCTCAACCTATCCAATCGGCGACACCAGTAGAAGAATCCTGGGATGAGGATGATTGGCAAGACGAGCCAGAACCAGAGCCGATTCCGATACGTCGGCAAGCCCCCGCACCCCGATACCTGGAACAAGAACTCGAAGAAGACAACTGGGGTGATGAGAGAGTGGATACGCCCCGGCTCAACCGCTATGAGGAGCCAGTGTATAACGAGCCTTCTCGCTACGGGAAAGATTATGTAGATGAGTACGAAGATTACGAAGTTGAGGGTGATGCCTGGGATGATGATGATGACCCTGAGCCTTACAAAGCTCCACGAGTCAACATTCCAGAGAAGACAAAAGCCCCTGAATATGAAGAGGAAGCAGGCTATTAATACCAAGTAGCACTCAACTAGCAACTTTGTAGAGACGTTCCGGCGGAACGTCTCTACGAGTGATAGTAAACCTATCTTGAAAGACTACTTTTATCCTTCGTTGTGAGCGTAGCTTCATGGAATTTCTTGCATAATCCTGGGATGCCCCCTAAATCCCTCAATTCTGGGGGACTTTGAAGTTCCAGTTCCCGGCAAAATTGGGCAGCTAGGGGAGCGAAAATCGGTTTCTCTCAACCCAACCTCAAGGACAAAGTAGGTAAGTTATTTAATTAAATTCTTAATTCTTAAGCATCTCGGATGCTTTTTTGATACCTTGGCGTACTGACTCAGCAGACGATTTGAGAGCCTCGTGTTCAGCATCTGTAAGATTGAGTTCTATCACTCGTTCGATGCCGCGACAGCCCAATCGACAGGGAACTCCTATAAAAATATCATTTAAATCATATTCGCCCTGAAGATAGGCAGATGCTGGAACCTGGCGCGACTGGTTTTTTAGAATAGCTTCTACCATTAAGCAGGTGGAAGAGGTGGGTGCAAAATAGGCTCCACCCGTCTGCATGAGTTCCACAATTTCTGCACCACCGTGGCGAGTCCGTTCTACCAAACGCTCAATCGTAGCTGTATCCATCAATTCAGTAATGGGAATACCATTAACCGTAGAGTTGCGAGGCAAGGGAACCATTAAATCCCCATAGCCTCCCAGAACCAAGGCGCTGACATCCCGGACGCAAACCCCTAATTCCATAGCAATAAAGGTTTGGAATCGAGCTGAGTCTAGAACACCGGCCATTCCCATGACGCGACGCGGCGGGAGATTAGTCGCTTGCCATACTAGATAAGTTAGGATATCTAGGGGATTTGTGACAATAATTAACAGAGCATCAGGTGAGTGAGGGATCGCATTTTTAGCTGCCTCCACGACAATCTTTGCATTAATCTGCAACAGGTCGTCCCGGTTCATCCCCGGTTTCCGGGGGCTTCCAGCAGTAATTACAACAATCGCAGAACCAGCCGTCTCGGCATAGTCACATGTACCAATAATTTGGCAATCATGACGCTCAATTCCCCGTGCCTCCAGTAAATCCAGAGCAAGAGCTTGAGGCAGACCATTTACAATATCGAGTAGCACGACATCGGCAAGATTCTTCTCTACAATCCGTTGCGCGAGAGTGCTACCGACCCGACCGCAGCCAATCACTGCGACACGATTGCGTGTGTCTGGAATGGTGGACATAGGGGAAGATGCCATGAGTTAAGAAGCGCGACTGAAATGACTTGTCCTAAGCGTCAGACGCGGCAGCAGTACCCACGGCTTCTATCTGATCCATGCGTAACCAAACATTGGGAGTAGGTACCTGACCAAACTTGATCAGGGCATAATCACCTCTGGTATCTACAACTTCCCCCTTAGTTTCAAATATGTAAGGAGGAAAGCGTGAATCACTGGCTTGCTCTTCTAAGCTACCTTCCAGCTTTTCGCGGATAGCACGAACCAAAGACCCTTTTTTAATTTTGTCTGCCATAATGTCCGATTCATTGTAAAGCGATCAATCCCTTTGTTTAGCATTTTACGCTCGTTTTGTGGGTTATTCGTTCTTTGTTGTTGATTGTTTGTAAGACACAAGAAGACAAACAACTAATAACCAATAACCAAAAAGCTGATCAGCGCTGACACTTCGCACAGAAGTGAGATGAACGTCCTGCTAGCTTAAGGCGCTGAATCGATGTGCCACAGACACGACAAGGCTCACCCGTGCGACCATACACCCAGGCAACTCCGCTGTAATTGCCATTAATGCCTTGTACATTGAGAAAATTACTAAAGGTAGTGCCACCAACCTCAATGCTTGCTTGCAAGACTTGGATAACTGATGTGCGAATCCGCTCAATTTGCTCTAAACTCAGAGCCGAACACACCGTCTCTGGTGGGATACCGCTCAAGAACAAGGCTTCATCAGCATAAATATTTCCTACACCTGCCACTAACTCCTGATCCAGCAGTGCAGTTTTTATCGGACGCTGACGATTTCGCAGCTTTCTAGCTAGGTACTCCGTTGAAAAGTCAGCAGAAAAAGGTTCTGGTCCCAGTCTTTTCAAACCAGTGATAATGCTTTCTGGAGCAACATCGGGTGGCACCCACCACATCTGACCAAAGGTTCGTAGGTCAACAAAACGTAATTCGCGGCTGCCTTGGAAGAACAATCGCACTCGCGTGTGTTTTTGTAATGGGTCTTCTTGATTGAACCACAGCAACTGACCCGTCATTCGCAGGTGGACACCCAACCAGCCAGCGTCGCCTGAGTTTAATTTACTCAGTTGTGCAAGTAAATATTTGCCGCGTCGATGCCAGCCTGTAATTGTAACGTTCTTGAGCTGTGCTAAAAACTCACCTACAGAAATTGGGTGAGCGATCGTGCGAGCAAGCAACACATCGCCACCCAAAATTACCTGGTTCAAGGTTACTTGATTTAAACCCAGGCGGACTGTTTCAACTTCAGGTAACTCTGGCACGTCTTAACGCGCTTCCGTTCCCTGATTAGGATCGCCTTCTACAACTTTGTCACCACCCGGTTCCTCTGGTACCTTAGGAGCTTTCGGATTATTGGTTGTAGTACCCTGACCTGTCTTACGCACTCTCTCGTCTGTGGGGGTGCTTTTGCCGCCACCCGCTGTTTGCAAGACTTGTTTTGTCTTGGCTGAGGGTGCTTCAACCTCTAGGAGTTCCTCCAGAGCAAAGTTATTGGTATTGACACCTGCGTAGTTGACTCTCTCGAAACGGACAATTGCTGGGTATTTGATGCCGCTCTGGTCTACAGTCGCGACAACGCCAACATCCTGAAACCAGTAAGATTCTTTTCTGAGAATTCGTACTTTAGAACCACGTTGAACCATAAGAGTTTTTTCCCTTGCGCTCTAGCTTTACAGCGTACTACTGGTTGTGGGCTATCTGTTTAATCTGCCTTTTAAGTTTTATTACTGATTGGGGATTGGCGAGTGGAACTGGGGGCTGAATCGCTAGCAAAATCGCGTATTTTCCAAGCTTTCAGCGAAAATCTCGATTTCAAAATGCGCCTACTCCTGCCACCGGACTTGGACGAAATGCGCCGGACGCCCCCAGATATCGGACGTGGGCGTAATGTCCACAACTGTCAGGTTAAAAGGAATGGCGGTTGTCAGGTATCGTTGGGCAAGGCTACCAATATCAGGGGTTAGTTGAGTCGCTGCTGCTGCGGCTATACCCAGACCGATAATTTGCTCAATTGGACCTCGTGGCAGAAGTAGATGAGTGCCTAACGCCAGCCCAGCGGTTAAAAACATACCGACAGAGAGATTAGTGCCACAACGCGGATGTACTGCCAAGTCCCATTCTCCTGTTGTAAGGCGCTGCAAGGCAGTGGGAACAGCTCTTCTCAAATCAGCTAGGTTTACCCGACCATAGAGATAAAAACCCTCGTCAGTGGATAAGCCTCCTAAAGTTACATTGTCTGACTGCCGAGTCGTTGTTGAACCATTGGCATTACCAAGATTCCCTCGCTCACCAAGAACCCAAACAGTTGCGTGTTCTAGAGCATGGACTTGACGCAGCATGAGAATTTCTTTCAAACCCGGAACAAAATTTAGTTGCCTGAGTAGGTCAGCATCCTGTGTCGGTTGCGGCGTGACAAACTCAAGGTCCCAGAAGTTTCCAGTTTGGGCAGAAGCAGTATTAGTCATAACAGTACTACCTCAAATACATATTGATTAACGAATGGTCTTTTTACTTTAGCGTTCACATTGGCATTGCGTTGTAAAGCTTGGTGAATGTAGGGCAAATCAATCAGCCTGACAGTATGTTTTGCTAACACTTTTTCTTCAAGTAAATTGGATAAATACAATTTTCTAAATCTGTTTTAATACTAAATTATTTCCGTAAATAAAGTGTAAAAAATCAGAAAGTAAAAATATTTCATTGCTCGGCACTTACTTTATTTAGCTTTATTAAATTCTAAGTTATCGTCTTATTTTTATATATCCATAGAGTTTTATTTCAAAATCTCAGGTGCCTATTTCAGCGGTAAGAGAGAGTTGCCGCTTTGGAAGAATTGAATTCTCCTGTCAGCACACAAACCTATCGCATTAGATAAAAATTCGATTGTACATATCTATTCGATACTGGGTAGTGTCAATAAGTGGCAATAATTTGATGAACTAGTCCAGCAGGGCGGAAATAACTATTTAGTTGAAAAAGGTTAAGAAGCTCACTGTACAAGCAATATTCATTCTGCCCTGGAGCCTCCTGCATAAGAGCCTTCTTGCACTAGCGTTCTACTCACGAAAGGCAATTTTGAGCTAGAGTGAGGAGTTGGTTGATACAGGCAACGTATTTATACTCTGAACAGAGAGCTTAATTGCAACTTAGATACGAGTGCTTCGTCAATATACCAGTTGTTAGACTCTCCTGAGAAGACTAACAACCGAAAATGAACAACGGTGTCAGCGTTATGAACTCGTTAGTTGGCAAAACCTTACAGGGTGGCAAATATACCATAGAGCAAGAATTGGGGCGGGGTGGCTTTGGGGTTACGTTCAAAGCCACCCATCACTACTTGGGTCAGCTAGTGGTGATTAAAACCCTTAACGAGTCCCTGCACTTACACTCAGACTTTGCCCGGTTTCAGCGCCAGTTTCAAGATGAAGCGCGACGGCTGGCTTTATGCATTCATCCGAATATTGTCCGGGTTAGTGACTTCTTTGTAGAAGCGGATTCGCCTTACATGGTTATGGACTATGTAGCAGGTCAGACTTTGCAAGCTGTTGTGTTTCAAGGACAAGCTTTAAGTGAAGCAACAGCGATTAACTACATCCGACAAATTGGAGAAGCCTTAAAGGTTGTACATCAAAAGGGCTTACTTCATCGGGATATCAAGCCAGAGAACATCATCCTGCGGCAAGGTACCCAGGAAGTAGTTTTAATTGACTTTGGGATTGCACGAGAGTTTAAAACTGACTCAACTCAAACCCATACAAGTATGGTTTCTGAGGGTTATGCTCCGATTGAACAGTATTTAAGCAAGGAAAAGCGTACACCCGCATCGGATGTCTACGGTTTGGCGGCAACGCTTTATGCTTTGTTGACTAAACAAGTCCCGACCCCGGCTGTAATTCGCGATCGCCAACCGATGAGTGCCCCCCGCGATTTACAACCTCATGTGAGTGCAGCGATTAACCAAGCGGTGATGCGAGGTATGGCAGTAGAGGCGCGTTACCGACCAGCCAGTGTAGATGAATGGTTGTCACTTTTACCTGACCCTTATGACCAGGGTAGTACTACGGTACCTGGATTAAGCCGAACCCAGACAGTAGCAACGATTCCTATTGTTCCCCAACCGTTACCTGAAATTAAGCCAGAATCGCCGCCTGCTACTCAGATTCAAGGTGTTAAGCGCTTAGGTACTCCTAAAATTTTAGCTGGGATGGGATTGGCGATCGCAACAGGTTTAGCGGCTGTAGGCACGGTCTGGCATCAGTCCCAAAAACCTCAAGAAACCTCAGATCCCCCCACTACCCAACCATCAATTTTTCCTACTGTACAGCCTAGAGTTGATGAAGTCCAGGAGGATACACTGCCAAAGCGGACTAAACCAGTAGAGGTAGTTCGCCCTTCTCCCCCAGTGCAGACACCCGTGCGCCGATCTTCTCGTCGCCGCAAAAAATCTCAGCAGCCGCCAGTCAGCGCACCTGCACCTGCCTCGCCATCACCAACGCCAGTAAAGACAAACACTCCATCTGTGCCAGCAGGTGAAGCACCTGACCCTGTACCCACCTCAAACCCAGCCACTTCAACTAGTCAACCTCAGCCATCGGCAGCACCGCAAGCGTCCCCAGCTTCACAAGCTGCCCCACCACCACCATCAACTAGTGCGCCAGCTGAACAACCTGTAACACCAGCCCCACCACCGGAAGACGCTCTCCCAAAGAAGCCTGAACCCAATACGACGGAGAATGAGAACAATTGAATTTAGTTAGGATTTTGATGCCCCAGATTGAGCTATAGGAAATTCTGAACTCCAGCAGTCCCCGCTTTCTGAACTTCTCTTGTGACACTCCTGATTCCCCGACTATAATGGTAAATAGATGAAATGGGGCCTTAATGGTTTCGACGTGTTGGCGAAAGCCGCCCCGTGATTCAGGTCGAGAGTGAGTCTTCTCTCGTTAATACCGGACTCAAAAAAAAAGTAAATGCGAACAACATCGTTCCTTTCGCTCGTAAGGCTGCTCCTGTAGCTGCTTAATAACCTCTAATCGGTTCGAGCGTCTATAGTTTGACTCCGTTAAGGACTATAGACCAACTCCAACGGATGCTCTCTTTAGGTGCCTTTGGTCGGCTGAGGGGAAAAGACTTCACCAGAGAATCCTGTCATCCGGGATAATGGATGGTTCCCGCCCTGAGGGTCAGAAGGGCTAAACCTGTGAATGAACGGTAGGTCAATACCCAAGGCGGACACGGGTTCAATTCCCGTAGGCTCCACTTAAATAAACCACCTCAGACTTAAAATTCGAGGTGGTTTTTGGTTTTTGGGAAGGGTCAAGGCAGGTGTCGTAGGCAAGGAGCGATCGCTTTTAGCTTAATTTCCTTTAGTCACTTCAGAAGGAAAATCTCTCCCATCTCCCTACAAGTCTTGTAGGGCAGCTTATTCGCTCAAGATCCAATCCACAAAGGCTTTTTCTAACACAACTCTCCGGATTTGTCCTTAGGCTGCTCGAAAGGTTACATAGAAAGCCCAAGCCCAATGTCAATTTAGCAAAAACTTTGGTGGGTGTACTGGTAGCACTCCCATCTTTATCCTTATGTGGCTCACCGGAGTTAGGGGTAATTCGCCTCTGGTCAAAACAGTTTTATTCAAGTACGGAAATAACAGGCAGCTATGGTAATGCAACCTACATACGGTAACGGTTTTATCGAATCCCCACCTATTGAGATTACTCAGGAAGGACTACGAAATGTCCTAACTCAGATAGAAGCGGAACTGCTCGATAGCGAAGTTTACCGCCGTACCATGGCTGGGTTACAGACGATGCTAGGAGAGGGATTTGGCACCGCTCAAATTTTAGTTAAAGCAGTCGGGCGAGAAGCCGTTCGGTTGACATTCCAGCAATTTGTCAGACAGTATAAAATCGTTCCTGTGACTAACGACGGAACGAACAAAGCTGGTCAAGAGGAGACAAATTCCCCCCCCATGGTAAATGAGCAACCAGTGCAGGCAGAATCACAGCCTCATGCAACCTCCATCGAAGAAGCTACCCCTTCCGTTGAGAAAGCCAAAAGCCCCGGTTTCATCAGCAGAACATTTGGTGAGACTAAGTCGGCAAAAAAAACAAGTAAGGCAGAACTAGCGGCACAAGCGATCGCACAACAGCGAGAGGAACTTCTGCGTCAAGTCGGTCAAGAACTGCGGCAAGCACGTCAAGCGCGATCGCTTAGTGTACAGCAACTTCATACTCAAACCCTTGTACCACTTCATCACATTGAATCATTGGAAACGGGGCGCATAGACCAGTTACCAGAGGATGTCTATGTTCGCGGCTTCATCCGTCGAATCGGCTGTGCTTTAGGTTTGAATGGTGTGGCGATCGCAGATTCCATTCCGCAACCTGACCCCGTGAAATCCGTTGTTCCCTCCTGGTACGAATCCGCAGCAATTCCAGGTATTCAACTGAATTCAGTACACTTGTACCTTGGTTATACAGCTCTAATTGCAGGAGCAGTTGGAGGACTAGGTTTAATGTCCAAACAAGCGATTTCAGGCGCATCAGTAGAGGTTGAGCCAGCTACTCCTTCTCAAGCCTCCGTCTCTCCTAAAGCTGATCGTGCAGAAGCAACTAGTAAACCTGGACTAAAAGCTAGCAAAAACGGTGTCAAAGCTGGAGCAGATATTGCTCCCCCTGAGGCATCAAACTATTAATGCAACAGCTTAGCTAATTGCTCAGAACTAAGTTGTCGCGGTGAACAACAGTTTCTTCGCCAGCGTAGCCCAAAATAGCAGGGATTTTGTCCGATTGATGCCCTCGAATTTGCTGGAGTTCAGTGCTGCTATAGTTGACTAGCCCTCTAGCAATTTCCGTGCCAGTGCTGTCGCATAGCTGTACTGCCTCTGATGAGCGAAAATCCCCCTCAATTGCTGTAATTCCAGCCGCTAATAGGGATTTCCCTGCTTGGACTATTGCTGCTACCGCCCCACTATCGAGATAAAGCTTACCTGTTGGAACGAGGTTGTGGGCAATCCAACGCTTGCGGGCATTGCCAGTCCGGGGCTGTGCTTCAAACTGTGTACCGAGAGGTTCTCCCTGCAAGATTTTTTCAATGGCTTCAGGGCGACGTCCTTCCATAATCACCGTCCTCACCCCAGCACTGGTAGCGATACGAGCAGCAGAAATTTTTGTAACCATGCCACCAGTACCCCACTGAGAACCGGCGTCACCCGTTTGTATCTGTAATTCTTCTAGCTGCTCAATGCTATTGACGAGTGTAATTGGCTGGGCATCTGGTACCAGGCGTGGATCAGCAGAGTAAAGCCTGTCTACGTCGGTTAATAAGAATAACCAGTCGGCTTCAATTAAACTTGCTACTAGGGCGCTGAGTGTATCATTATCGCCAAACTTTAGTTCCTCGACAGCAACGGTGTCATTTTCATTCACGACTGGGATAACGCCCAATTGCAGCAAAGCCCGAAATGTCGCGTAGGCGTTGACGTAGCAGCTACGCTGTACAAAGTCACGACGGCTAAGGAGAACTTGGGCGATCGGTTGAGAGAGGCTAGTAAAAAAATCATCGTATACCCGCATCAGGCGTCCCTGACCGACAGCGGCAACAGCTTGTTTAAGAGCCATCGTTTGGGGTCGTGACTTTAATCCTAGTCGCGCACAACCTATCCCTACGGCACCAGAGGTCACTAGCACGATGCGATGACCTGAGACTCGCAGATGAGTAAGAGTTTCAACTATTTTGGCAATGGTCGAGAGAGCTAGCTGGTTTGTGGCTGGTTGGGTCAGACTGGATGTGCCAACTTTAACAACAATCGTTTGGGGCATGGAGTGATTTTACAGGTTCTTGCTCACTAGAAAATGGCGTAACGCCTCCCCTCATCTTCACAACGACTGAGACTTCCTTGCAATGCAAAACTATAAAGCGCCCACTTCTCAACGCTGAAAAGCTTGGCGCTCTAAAAGGACTAATTATGGCTTCTTATAGTTAGGGTCTTTATAGTGGCTGACCCCATTTGAACCAATATTAAGAATCTCATGAATTCCTTAAAATATCAGTCTTCATAATCTTTTTTTTATATTTCGCTTTCTCTTGATTTGTCAGGTTTATTTAAGTTTTGTTGCGTGGAAGTAATTGTTACTCCTAAGGATTGAGATATCCAAACTTCAAAATCACGAGTTGGGTAGGAAGTGACCGTTCTCGCTGGGTCTACCATCGGTTCTACGAGGATGGTGAACATCCCCAAGCGATTGCCTGCCAGCACATCGGTAAATAAGCGATCGCCTACCATAGCAACCTGTTTCACAGGGAGGTTCATCGCCTCCGCTGCTTTTTTGAGCTTTCGCCGTGAAGGCTTACGTGCCCCTAGCATATAGGGCAAATTGAGCGACTTGGCAATGCTACTAATTCGACTTTCACTAAGATTGTTACTAACGAGCCAGATCGATACCACAGGTCTAACTTGCTCCACCCACTCCATGAGTTCTGTGGAAGCTTTAGTTGCTCTCAAAGGTACTAGAGTTTCATCAACATCCAAGACTAGACCCTTGATGTGGTAGTGCTTTAGGATATCTTGAGTCAGGCTCAAGATTGGACCTCCCAAGATTAAATCAGGTTGTAAATTTGATAACCAAGACATCAGTAGTTATTTAGTAATCGGCTTGCATTCTGACAATTGAACGTTCTTCTCTTCCCCTTTTGGCTGTGTTTTCCTGTTCGCGTAGCGTGATACGACAAAAGCATTGGCTACGCCTACCATCGGGTCCGTTGCAGTGGACTTTAAACCTAGGTCGCTCAAGGGAATAATTAACCAGACTTCGTATTAGGGGTTCACGTTCTTAGATGCAATTACCTTTCGCTTAGGTTAACACTCCAAGCCAATAACTAGCAGCTATAGCAAGAGTGTTGGTTAAGGAGAGGCTTTTTGCTGGGCTTGCCGTTGTTTGCGGATAGCTACTTTAGCGGCTTCGTGGGCTTCTACCGTTTTACTGAAAACGTGAGTGCCATCGTACCGAGCAACGAAAAAGAGGTAATCAGTGTTTTCAGGATTGAGTGCAGCTTTCAGACTAGCAACACCCGGACTCGCAATTGGGGTGGGGGGTAGACCAGGGTTGAGGTAGGTGTTGTAAGGCGAGGGAACTTTTACTTGTGCATAGGTCAGAGGCTGATCAGCCGTTTGTCGAATGTTTAGTCCATATTCAACAGTTGGATCAGTTTCTAGTCTCATCCCTTGACGTAGACGAGCGGCAAAGACACCTGCAATGCGAGGGCGTTCAGCAGGAATGACTGCCTCTTTTTCCACAATGCTAGCTAAGGTTACCCACTGAGCAAAGTTGAGCTGAGTTTGTTGTTGTCCTTGCTGATACAACGGTAGCGCTACCTGCTCAAAGCGGTTGAGCATCAGTTCGATGACTTGTTGAGGCAAAACGCGATCGCTCGGTAGCTGATAAGTATCTGGGTACAGATACCCTTCTAAGTGCGGTATCCCATCGGGTAGCCAAGGATATTTATCTTTAGGAATTTGACTCGCCGCCGTCAGAAAGTCTTGAGCTTTGAAATACCCCAAAGACTCAAAATAAGTTGCCATCTGCTGGAGTGACCACCCTTCAGGGATAGTGAACGAGAGTTGCATCACCTCGCCACTCCAAATTTTCTCAGCAATGGATTGTAGCGGTTCAGTTGGCGATAGTTTGTAAGTTCCCGCTTGAAATCCACCCTCACGATCTTGGAATCTCAGCCAATACGTCCATAGCTTCCAGGCGTGGGACGAGCGAATTAAACCAGCGGCTTCCAGGTCATTACCAATCTGCTGCGCCGCTGTCCCTGAAGGGATTTGAATCTGTACGTCATTTCCTGCTGTTGTACTGGAAGCAGGAGATAGAGTAGGTGGCGACTGTGCCCAACTCCACCACGCCCAGCCTTGCCATGCACAGACAGCCAGTATTACTGGTAGCAAAGCAAGATAATATGACCACTTGGAGATGCTTCTGACAGCTTTCATATTGGTGTACTACTAAAGATGAGAGGGGAGCAAGAGGGTGAAGAAAAAAATTTTACCCGATAATTTCTTCAAGACATCACCCTTGATTTAGACAAGATTTTGCCTACAAGGGTTGTGGTATTTTCGGAAATCACTACTTCTGGACTCTCCCTCTCTTCTTTCGTAAGATGCTCACTCCTCGTCTAGTTCATCAAACAGCAGTTCTTCCAGCAGCGGCTGCACTTTTTTAAATTCTTCTGGGGAAAGTAACTCAGGCTCACCAGCTTCATTTCTCTGAGCAAAAAATAGGAGTGGATCGAGGGGAGTGTAGATCCCGTACTCCTGTTCTTCATGATAGAAGCTAGCGAGAAGCTGAAACTGCTCTGGTTCTAGTTCAACATTATCTTCCTCAATCTCAATTGTGAGGATATCGTCCTCATTCACAGATGGGAGTTCACCCGCAACGGTGAGGGTGAAGGCAGTGCGCTTGAGGGTAAGATTTTGCTCAGCGAGAACCGCTTGGGCATCAGAGAAGACTAAATCAATCTCCTCGTCATCTTCAAGGAGAGTCGCGTCAGCTAAGTCTTCGTCTTCTTCATCATCCCAGACAACAATTTCCACAGGGGAATCCACAGGTAAGAGGAGTAGGTATTCGGAACCTTCCACCTCCAGAGAATGCTCAACGTAGCAATTGAGCGATCGCCCTGCTGCATCCGTTAGCGTGATGCTTTCGTTACCAGATTGCCCATTCTCGTGGGGTAATTCAGATGAGAACATGGCAGATATACTGCAATCCAATATTAAAGGGGATAGGGAACAGCCAATCTCCACAGCGACTTAATTCACTAGGGAGCAGGGCGCAAACATCAGGATATCACGGCACAAGAGTCACAAATCGTCGCGACTCAGTTTGAAGTAAGAATAAATATTTTTGCTGCGTACTCTGGCAGATCAAGCACCGATTTATGGTCTCTCGCTTCAACAACGAAAGCAGAGGAGAAGATTTTTAAGTTCTGCTCCTCTGTGGTTAGGCTTTGATTAAGGCAAGTTTAGAGTATGAGTGCTAAAACACTTCTTTAGATAGAGCAGCCTGCCACTGTCAAAATTGGGTCAATTACTTCTGATGTGAGTAGAATTAGCCTCCCAATTCGCTCAGGCTAGTGCCAGACAAACACCTTCGCCTCATATCCGCCAAGGTCAACCAGAATGCCATCTTCACCTGCTTCTACGTCGTAGTCAGCCGTCCACTCGTGCCACGTCCCTGCTTCAGGGAAGTTAGGAACGCGATAACCAGCAAGGAAGTCGTCGGAGAAATTTGCTACGACAACCACACGCGAACCCTCACCATTCCAACGGCTGTAAGCTAACACTTTGGCTTCGGGATTTTCATGGATAAAGTCAATGTTCTCGGTGTAGAGAGCATGATTGTTTTTACGAAGATGAATTAAGCCTTTCAAAAACTCAAATAAATTGCGATTGAGGTCATGACTGAGTAACGTCCAATCAATTTTTGCTTGCTCTTGAGTTTTGTACTTATACTCACCAAACTCCTCACCCATCCAGAGTAGAGGGACTCCTACGGCTGTCATATTAATGACAGCGCCCAACCTTCTGCGCTTAAACGCTTCATCATCTAAGATGCCACGCTCACCCAACTCTGCCAAAACATGATTGTGGTCGTGATTTGTTAGGTAATTCACAACATTGGTTGACCCCATAAAGCCTTGCCGTTTGCAATCAATCACATCCTTGAGGCGTTCTAGATCAAACGTGTCACCACAGATATGTTCCAGAATGCAGTGATAGAAACTGTCGTGCCAACAACCATCCATTGGTCCATCTGCATTTGTGATGCTGGAGGTTTCAGGGATATGTTCGGCAACAGCGTAAAAAGGCTTCATGTTAGCCGAGTTTTTGGCTTCCTGAACAAGCCAGTGCATGAAATCATAGTTAGCAATTTGTCGCGCCGCGTCAAAGCGAATGCCGTCGATATGATACTCTTCAACCCAGAAGCTTACTTGGTCTCCCATAAACCTGCGGGCTGGGTAAGTATCCAGGCTTTCGTCGTAGAATTCGTAGTTAAACTCTGGTCCCCAGTTATTTTCAGGGTCACGTGGAGAGTGATGATACCAGTAGTCGTGGTCAATTTGGGTTAGAGGACTTTCAGCCTCTGAGTGGTTATAAATCCCGTCCATGATGACGCGAATTCCACGCGCATGACATTCATCGATCAGATGCTTCAACTCATCTGTTGTGCCATAGCTGGATTCTGTAGCGAAGAAGTAGCGAGGATTATAGCCCCAGCTATGGTCACCAGGATACTCCTTGACTGGCATCAACTCGATCGCATTAACCCCTAAGTCAGTGAGATAATCTAATTTTTCAACAACGTGCTTGTACTGACCTCTAACATAGGCATCAGCCTCACCGCCGGAGAAGTTACCAACGTGCAATTCGTAGATAACTAACTCATGGTCGCTAGGTAATGGCTTGTCATCGTGCTGCCAAACGTAGGTATCGACAATCCGTTGACCATCTTTAATCCGCACAACACCGTTTTGTGTAGGGTTATCGATGTTTGTGGCGTAGGGATCGTTAACATCCACCCATTGATCGGGTTCAAAGAACCAGGACTTGGATTGAATACGGAATTTATACTGATAAACTCCATCCTCAAGCTCAACCTTCGTCCGGAAATAACCATCCTTACCTTTCTCCATAGGAATGTCTTCCCAATTAGAGAAAGACCCAATCAATGCCGCCCCTTTGTTGTAAGGAGCAAATAAATTAAATTCAATTGGACTTGCCATAAAATCCCCAGCCAAGAGGTTCAAGAAGTTGAAGCAGACATAGCTATTGTCTAGTCTTAAATTCCGATAGGGAATCGTTCCCAAGAGATAAACTTGCTTCCTGGCAGATTATCTGGAAATGAATAGCCTTATCTAAACTCTGGGTTCACAAGCTTACGAATAAGCTATTTTACTGCTTCTAGCGCTGTTATTCTGCTAATTACGCGATTATACACTTAGGTTATCCATCTAAGCGATCGCTATTCTCCTCTAGCTGATGCTCATCCAACCAGATAGTTAAATCCGTTACCCTCTCAAAATCCAGCAGCGCCTCACTCAACTCCTCCAACTGAGCAAGAGATAACCCGCGAACCCGCTCTTGCCACTGAGGGTCAACCTCGCCAAATCGCCGAGTTAGTAAACGCATGAGTAATGATAAGGCTTCCTCTTGTCTTCCTTGTTGCAGACCTTGTTGCAGACCTTGTTGTAATCCCTTTTGAAGAATGTCTTGATAAATTACAGATTCCTGCATCAGTTCCTCCGTGAACAGTTGGCGAATAAAATCTTTGTCAAATCGTAGACCCGCCAGCACTTCTACACAAGCGGCGAGACTCCCCCGTTGTCGTGGTTCTTCGATTCTATCGACCTGGGCAGCGACTTGTTCTAGTAAGGTCGTAGGAGAATCAGTACGAGCCAGACATGCAAAAGGTAACAGTGCGGGGTTGGTTAGCAGTGGAGTGGGATCTTGCTCTCAGAGGCGAATAACTCGATAACGGTGTGTCGTGTTAGTGTCGGTGAACTCGTTGATAAATACGGTTTCTGAGTTGGTAGACTTTAGAAAAATCACAACTTGCTCAACCGGACATCGGTACAAGCGTTTAAGTCTTACCCAGTAGTCAAGCATCCTAAACGGTAGTGGTGGACTAGAGCTAGGTAGGGTTTGAAATTCTAGGTGCAGAATTTGGTTAGCTGTTTGCAGCAGTGTTAGGGAATCAGCACGAATTGGTTCTACGCTCAGTTCCGTTTTGAGAACGGTAATGTCACTTGCACTTGTCTTATCGCCAGAGAGCCAACGAACAAATTCAGCGGGATATTCCTCTGCTAGATATTTACAGATGTTGTCGTAAGCCAAGGAAATTGTTTGCTATTAGACTACTTTGGGTAATTTACTGGGCAAGGATAGACAAAGCAATCATTTACTGGCTTAACCACGCGATCGCATTTCTGATCCAATCTTCCGCATTTGTACTTTTAGCCAGCAGTGCATCTTGGCTAATCGCATTCAACGCTTGATTAACCTCATTGTTGTCATACCCCAAGGCAAGTAGCGTCATCTCGACATCTTCTTGAAGGGCTGGTGATAGTCCTGTTGACGAAGCAGGTGTTGCTGTACCAGCAAGCTGACGCCATTCGGCAAGCTTTGTTTTTAGTTCTAGGGCAATGCGTTCTGCGGTTTTGTTGCCAACGCCGGGAGTTTTGGACAAGGTGCGAATATTACCTGTAACAATCGCTTGCACTAAATTGGGGAGTCCAAGAGTGTCGATTAATGCGATCGCAAGTTGTGCCCCAATCCCACTCACACTCAACAACTGACGAAATAAATCTCGTTCAGCAGCAGAGGAAAAGCCATATAGTACCTGTTGGTCTTCTCGGATTTGCAGATGAGTAAACACTTGCACGGGTTCTTTTGATGCGGCTTGCAATTCCTGTGATAAACGCCCAGGAATTTGTACTTCATATCCAATTTGGTTGACTTCCAGAATCAGAGTGACACGATTGCCAGTACCTTTCTGAATAGTTGCTACTGTTCCCTTAAGATAACTAAGCATCAAGTCGTTGTTTCTTGCTAATCGGCTGTACCGCAATCCACCTTGGAGGCACCGAAGATCGCGATCGCAACGGTACTGTGTATCTTGCCGAAGTATTTCAGCTACTGCTCAAATTGTGACGATGCTGTATCTGAGAGTGGCTTAACTTCGGTTTATTATACGTTATTGCTACGCTGGATTTTGCAGTATAAGCAGTCTAGTAAGATAACACAGTGGGTTGGGATGTTGGGACTCCAAGCTCTGTTATCCCTCTGCCCTCAGTCTGGGGTAAAACCTTAACTTTCCGTTGCTGTATCCTCCCAAACTCGTCAATTTATCCGAGAGTGATGGAAGAGCGATAAATGACCTCTTCAATCTGATAATCACTAAGTGATGCGATCCAGCCTTTATTCTGGAATCATTAGAGTTGCGCGTTGTTAGCGGATAAGAGCAGAGGGACTTTTTCATGGGACATCTAGCACTGCTGAGTGTGTCGGACAAAACTGGGCTGATTGACTTTGCCCGGAAGCTAGTAGAAGAATTTGAGTTTGATTTAATCAGCAGTGGTGGAACAGCAGCATCACTCTTAACCGCAGGGCTGCCCGTCACAAAAGTTTCTGACTACACGGGGTCTCCTGAAATTTTAGGAGGAAGAGTCAAAACCCTGCATCCTCGGATTCATGGGGGTATTCTGGCGCGTCGAGACTTACCACAGGATATTGCCGATTTAGAGACACACTCGATTCGTCCGATTGATTTGGTTGTTGTAAATCTGTATCCCTTTGAGCAAACCATCGCTCAACCCGGAGTTGAGTTAGCCCAAGCGATTGAGCAAATTGATATTGGTGGTCCCGCAATGCTGAGGGCATCTGCCAAGAACTATGCTCACTTGACGGTTCTGTGTAATCCCAATCAGTATGATGCCTACTTGGAGGAGTTACGTCAGGCTAAGGGTGTGCCATCGCTAGAGTTTCGTCAAGCTTGTGCAATTCAAGCCTTTTCGCACACGGCAGCTTATGATCAAGCGATCGCATCTTATCTCGTAGGTACACAGCAGGCTACATCACTACCAGAACGATTCATGCTTTCCGGGCAGCAACTACAATCCTTGCGCTATGGCGAAAATCCCCATCAACCTGCCTCTTGGTATCAAACAGGAACTGTCCCCACAGGTTGGGCAGCGGCAACCAAACTCCAAGGAAAAGAACTGAGTTACAACAACTTAGTCGATTTAGAAGCCGCACGACGCATCATTACAGAATTCACTGATACTCCAGCGGCGGCGATTCTCAAGCATACCAATCCCTGTGGTGTAGCGTTGGGAACAACACTTTCCGAAGCTTATGAAAAAGCCTTCAATGCTGACTCAGTTTCTGCCTTTGGTGGTATTGTCGCCTTCAATCAACCGATTGATGCGGCAACGGCAACGGCGCTAACTCAAACCTTTTTGGAATGTGTGGTTGCACCAGGCTGTGAACCTGATGCTCAAGAAATTCTTGCGGCTAAGTCGAAGGTACGGGTTTTGGTTTTGCCAGACTTGCAAACTGGGCATAAGCAAACCGTAAAACTCATTGCTGGTGGTTTCCTATTGCAAGCCTCTGATGATGTGATTGCTACCCCAGACAACTGGCAAGTCGTTACACAACAGCAACCGACACCAGAGCAACTGGATGAACTATTATTTGCTTGGAAGGTGTGCAAGCATGTGAAGTCGAATGCCATTGTCGTAACACGCGATCGCACAACGTTAGGTGTCGGTGCAGGTCAAATGAATCGCGTTGGTTCTGTCAAAATTGCTTTAGAACAAGCGGGAGAAAAAGCCCAAGGGGCAACACTTGCTAGTGATGGCTTCTTCCCCTTCGATGATTCTGTGAAAACAGCAGCAGCAGCAGGGATTGTTGCGATTGTTCAACCAGGAGGAAGTCTACGGGATAAAGATTCTATCCAAGCGGCTAATGAGCTAGGTTTGGTGATGGTTTTGACTGGCATCCGTCACTTCTTACACTAAAGTGTTGATACTGCAACGGCTGCAATCGTTGTTATTAGCAAGATTATTTAAAGAAGGCGATCGCATTTTTCTATGAAAGGCGCTCGTCTTCTGTGTATTGCATCAACATCAGTCGCAATGGGTCTAAACGAATGTGCCACGGGAACGATTGGTCTTTGAGAATCGCCCATTTTTCCTTAAACACTTCCGCTTGCAGATGGTAATCCTGGGGACTGGTAGGAGAAACATTCAGCTTGAGATATAGCGTCATCCGGTGTGGCGTTTCACTGGTTCTCGCCACCCAGCAGGGGAAAGTATTCTCTTGGTTGGAGTTGTTGGTAAAGATTAACTGATGGGCGCGAATTCCAACATGGGAGAGTAACTCTGAGACAGGTTCGATAACCCGAAGTGTGCAACCCCAATCGATCGCTTCTACCTGTTGGGATGCTTTAACGACAACACGGGAGAAATTCTTGCAACCCGTCAATTGTGCAACACTGACCGTATTTGGACGCTCGAAAATGTTTTCTTTGGAACTGTATGCGATCGCTTTTCCTCGTTCCATCACCAACAAATCTTGACAAACCCGATAAGCCTCTTCCAGATTATGCGTCACAAATAAGGTAACGCCTTGGTAAGTCTCCACGCTGGTAATCAATTGCTGTTCTAGCTGACTTCGCAAGTGAGTATCTAGTGCTGAAAACGGTTCGTCCAAGAGTAATGCTTCCGGCTGACTTGCCAAAGCCCTCGCTAAAGCCACCCGTTGCTGCTGCCCCCCAGAGAGTTCGCGAGGATATCGCGATTCATAGCCCTGCAACTGCATGGCTGCCAGTTGGGCTTCTACCTGCTGCTTGCTAGTTAAGGCTGATGTACCCTTTGGCAAGCCGAAAGCAATGTTTTGAGCAACACTTAGGTGAGGAAACAGGGCATAATTTTGAAACAAAAAACCAATGTGGCGATCGCGAGACGGAATATTAATCCCTCTTTCCGAATCAAATAGCACCCGTCCGTTCAAGACAATACGCCCTTTAGTCAATGTTTCTATCCCAGCGATGCACCGAAGAATCATACTTTTGCCAGCACCGGAAGCCCCCAGTACTCCCAGAACCTGCTCATTCGTACTGAAGGATACATCCAACAAAAACCCAGGAAGTTGGTTCTGAATATCGACAAACAGTCCTGAGTTAGCAAGTGCTGAGTGCGACGGAGGGTTATTGAAGTTGTTAAGTGCTGGTTTTTCCCTATTCCCTATTCCCCATTCCCTATTCCCCATTCCCCAGTAATTAACAGCAATGATGCCAGATAGAGAAATGCCCATGATTACCAGCACCCATATCCAGGCTTCATTCATCGCCCCAGCTTCAACAGCAAAATAGATAGCCATTGGAATCGTTTGGGTTTGTCCGGGGATGTTACCCGCTAGCATCAAGGTGGCACCGAATTCACCCAATGCACGGGCAAAAGCTAGAGTAGTTCCCGCTAAAATCCCAGGCATGGCGAGAGGCAAAGTGATTCGCCAAAAAATTGTCACTTCAGAAGCACCAAGGGTTCTAGCAACGCGCAACAAATTGGCATCAATTTGTTCAAATGCTCCCAGTGCTGTTTTATACATTAATGGGAAGGCAACTACCGTAGCTGTAATAACAGCAGCGTACCAGGTGAAAACTATACTAATGTTCAGCGATAGTAGTAGTTGCCCAAGGACACCATTTTTACCAAACAGCAGCAGTAATAAAAACCCAACTACTGTGGGTGGCAAAATTAAGGGCGAGACGAAAATTCCCTCAATGAATGATTTCCACTTGCCTCGATATCCCAACATCCAGTAAGCCGCTACAATACCAAGAAAGAAGGAAAAGGCAGTGGCAAACAAAGCCGTTTTTAGGGATATCCATAAAGGAGAAGGGTCAAATTGCATAAAAACAATTGTTATTTGTTAATGCTTCGTTGTCCTTTGTATAGCAGTTGCCAAGGTAATTAGGACTATTGCCAAATACTGAAATCTTGACCAATCAATCATTTCCCTTCTGCCCTCTGCCTTTTGCTATAACTGAATACAAAGTAAGCACAACTGACCAATCTTGCTAACGAACCGTGCCAAATCCATATTTCTCAAATACAGTTTTCGCTTGATTGTTAGACAAAAACTCGACATACTCCCTGGCAGCAGAAGCATTTTTACTATTTGTGAGTACGGCTACGGGATAGATAATTTTGGAATGCAAGTTTTCTGCGGCTGTCGCTACCACTTTTACCTTGTTTGATGTTTTCGCATCTGTGGTGTATACAACACCTGCATCGGCATTGCCACTTTCAACGGCAGCTAAGACTTGACGGACGTTGTTTCCAAGCACAAGTTTTGGTCTAACCTGCTCTAAAATTCCCAGGTTTGTGAAGACTTCCTCGGTATATTGCCCAACGGGGACACTCTTGGGTTCTCCGATCGCAATTTTCTTGACAGTAGAGCCTGTTAATTGGGTGAAGTCGGTAATTCTAGAAGAATTGTTTGGCACAATCAACACAAGCCGATTAGTCAGAAGGTTGCGACGAGTATCCTTGAGGATAAGATTCTTCAATTCCAAAGCATCCATTTGCTTTTGAGCAGCAGAAACAAAGATATCTGCTGGCGCACCATTTTCAATTTGTTGCTGTAAGGCACCGGAAGCTCCGAAGTTATAGGCAACGTTAACATTCGACTTAGTTTGTCGATAAAGAGGTTTAATTTCTTCGAGGGCATCTTTCAAGCTAGCGGCAGCAGATACAAGTAAGTTAGCGTTTGCCTGAACGACAGGAGATTGGTTATTACAACTTACTCCAACTGCCAAAATGATGACGGTTGCAACTATCCAAGCAATGAAGGAAAAAATGCGTCTTCTTTTCACAGGAAATAGCACTATACACTCCTCTATTTAAAGATTGACAGGGAAATCAAATGAGACTAGATGATTTCAAAGATAATGTCTGAAAACTATTAAATATCACTCCCAGTAACCAAGCCGTCCAGCTAACCGTGTTGATGGTTTTCACTGGCATCCGTCACTTCTTGCACTAGACCCTTGATATTTCAATGGTTTCAATCGTTGTTATTAGCAAGATTGTTTCACAAAGCGATCGCATTTTTTCTAGGAAAGGCGATCGCATTCTCTGTAATGACATAATTTTGTAAGTCGTTGTTCATGAAGTTGAGACAGTCGTAGAATTGCTTCTTCTGTATATCTTTGAGATTCCCGCTGAATGGCTGACCAAACGAGTGTAAGTGTTTTCAAATCTCGGCAAGAACGAATCAAGGTGGAGCAAGCAGCTATCCATTGCTCTAGCTGACGGTAGCTGATGAAGTAGCCGCCTAAACCTTGGATATGTACCCAAAGTACGTGCGCCCATTTTTCCCAACGCCAAATCCGCGTTGTAGCAATTTTGAGATACTTGGCAAGTTGTCTATTGGTAATGACAAAGGTTTTGGGGTTGATGCGATGGCGCAGAACGTTCATAGCGGTTTGAGGTAGTGCAGTTGATCAGCAGCAGTAATTCTCGGAGAACCTCTCCCCAACCCTCCCTGATGCGGGGAGGGAGCCGGATTATTCTTATTTCCTCCAGTTTCGGGGGAATTAAGCCGGAGCTTTAGTGAGGAGGTCATTCTTGGGACTTTTGCAAACCGGTTTTTCCCTCATCGGGCATTGCGTCAAAGACGATTTCAAAGGGAACCGTTGGCATGAGTCGTCGGAGGACTTGCAGATGAGCTTCGGCATCATTGCGGCGACGACACCGAGCAATGACGCGCCGTTGCAAATTGGGCAGAGGGCGGATGATGCACCAGGGATGCAGTTTTTCAAAGTAGGTCATGAGGCTCTCCTCGTGAAGCTTTTGGGTTGCTTTTTTATGGCATCTTGAATGATGGTTTTGATCGCATGGCATCGGGTGTCGTTGTTTTCTGGGTGAAGTACCCAAGCGCTGATGGGTGCAGGTTGATAGGTCAGCTTGTAGAAGTGATCGGGGGTGACCCTTAAACAAGTGTTGGAAACATATGGGATTACCCAGAATCAGCTAGCTGTAGCGATGGGGATTAGACGATCTAATGTGAGCCGTTGGGTGAGTGAAATTAGAGACCCTGTGGCGGAAACGATGCTGGAGATTCGGGAAGGGCTTCAGCAAATCAATCCAGAGGCTGCTAAGGAGTTTATTAGGCTTTACCTTGGTGAGACAGCCGAGGATGAGGAGCAATCATAGTGGAAGAAGTGCGATCGCTTTACTGCAATCTTTTAATAGGCGAGGGAGCGATCGCTCCCATCCAATTGAATACCGAAACAGACCCTATGTAGGGGCAGGGTAAAGACTTACATGAGCTGACACCGATTTGAATACTTTAGTCTATAGAACTATTGTATTCAAAGCATTAACTTAGCTTTAATGCCACTCAAAAAATTAGATCGTCTTCTAGGTGCAGAAATACAACGTATTCGCTTTGCTAAAGGTTGGTCACAAGAGTATCTTGCAGAGGTTGCAAACCTCCATAGAACATACATCAGTCAACTTGAGCGTGGGTTAAAAAGCCCATCTGTTCGGGTTCTCCATCAAATCACTATTGCTCTGGGTGTAACAATGAGCGCACTGCTGGAAGCAGTTGAGGAAACTCTTGATGCTGACGAGTAATGAAGTTGAGAGATTAAGGGAAGCTATCATTGCTACAATCGCAGCTCCCGTTGTCGGCTCAATAGAGGATTACTCGTGGGAAGCTATATTTCATTACGTTAAGAATATTCCCCTTTCAGATCCTACGTTGGGGCGCACAAAACTTCTTCATGATGCTGTTGATATCAGAACAGGAACAGGTTGGTCATTAAAAACAATTCAGCTATCAAACCTTAATCCTGGATTTACTTTTGCATTTGTGATTCAAAGAGCTGATGTGATCACAAAAGCCCAAGTACTCGGCTTTCCTAACTTGACAGTAGACTCACCGCCAGCAATTCTTGGAGAAGCCGTCATTCGGCATTGGAATAAAAAACTAATACAAGATTGTAATCTGCAAGGTGTAACAAATAGCTACGAAGGTATTCTTTGCAAGAAGAGAAACGCTATTGAATATATTTATATAGAATATCCCTTAATCCCCCTCGATCCAACTATGTTTTTCTGGGACTGGTCGGTAGATAGAACTACTGGTTTGGCTGGCAAAGGCTTACAGGGAAAGGTTAATGGTCAACTATCTTTAGTATGGTATAGAAACCAAAAGCAGCTCTTCAAGGTTCAAACAATACCAGAACAACCAATCCGGATCAGAATTGAGCGAAACCGTCTTACACCTGACGAGTATGTGAAAGCCATCTTGTCAACTCTTGAGGAAAAGCTTAGTTCAGAACAACCTGATGATGACGATGACACCTCTGGAGGATACATTCAGCTATAACTTTAGCTAATAGGGGAGGTACTGATTCTCCGATCTGGGCAGCCATTTCTGTGTATGAACCCAGAAAATGAAAATTATCTGGGTAAGAATGTAGCCTTGCAGCTTCTCGGATTGTGATAGTTCTGTTCTCTATCGGATGAAAGAATCTTCCAGATCCAGGATGAAAAACCCATTTAGTAATAGTTCTGGCAGGTTTATCCCAGTAAAGCCTTCCATAAGCCCCACTATAATGCTTCTTTGGAGCCAGCTCTGGAGGTAGGTCTCTAGCGTCTTGCCCTTCTTTTAAGGCTCTAGCTCTAGACATCTGGATGGGACTCAATTCACGAGCAATGTGATTAACGAGCTTGTTACTGCCACTACGTAGTAACCTTTGATAGTTATTTTGTGGTTCAAAAAGATATGTCTGTGCAGTATATTCCTGCCCAGCCTCTAGTACTGGCAAATCTCCAATAGCATCTCTAACAGTAACGATTGGCGAGTCCACTGGTTGAAGTAGGTTCAGTTGAATACTTCGTTGATTGGGCTTAAGAGATTGAATATCACCATGATGAGTGTGTTCCGGTAATGTAGGAGCAGTACTATTTAAACATCCAACAAAAAAGGCTCTTGCCCTAGTTTGGGGAACGCCATAGTTTGCAGCATTTAATGATGCGGATGTTACCCCATACCCCATCTTTTCTAGTTGTATGGTGATCTCTTCTCTAACTGCACCGTTATAGGCTTTTAAGATTTCCGGTACATTCTCCATCACAACATATAAAGGTCTAAATTCTCTGACAAAATTTAAGAAAGTTTTGTATAGCTGGTTTTGAGGATCTTCCAGGTATCTGCATTCAGCCGGGATATTGCGTGAGAATCCTTGACACGGAGGACCACCAACCAAGACTGTTAGTTCTTCTCGCTTCAATTGAAGCGCCAGTCGAAGCTCCATAGGATTGACTTTACAAATATCCTTTTCGAGAACAAGCTGGGTTTGTGGATAGTTATGCTTAAACGTCGCTAAAGCTTTTTCGTTTCTATCAATAGCGCATATTGTCTGGAAACCCGCTAAGTGAAAACCTGTAGTCAAGCCCCCAGCACCAGCAAATAAATCAATGACTGTGTATACCATAAACGAATACTATTGTATTCATAATTAAACGTCAACTTGACGAACAAAACACATAGAGAATCGCACATAGCTTCCCTTGTATTACCCATAACAGTGGGTTGAGGGTGGGTTGTAACTGTTAATCTGTCTATTGGTTTCAGAAACGCTAGCTAAACCCGCTGATACAAGAGTTTGCCGATAAGCCAGAATCATTGCTAGAGCGATCGCATCCAAGAAGTATGCTGGAAAAACTAGAGAGCGATCGCACTATTAACTCTCAACAACTCCACCTCATCAAGACTAGAGTTAACATCGCCGTGCATGGTGGTTTCAAAAGAAAAGTTTTGTTTGTTAAGCTTTCCTTTTACCTCTACGTGGCTAATGACAACTCCTCTGTCTAGTGATACTCAATTAGGATGGCAGTCGCCACCTGCTCCAATTAACCAGATTTTAGATGCGCCGTTCCCGCCAGCCCTAATGTTGTCTCCGGATAATCAGTGGCTAGTGGAGTTAGAGAGATCGCCTTTACCTCCCATTGCAGAACTCGCTGAACCAGAGATTGCCTTAGCTGGATTCCGGATTAACCCAAACACCAACGCCCCAGCACGTCATTCCACCTATCGTCGCCTCACAATTAAACCCATCAATTCTAGTGCGACACGTTCCCTTGACCTACCTTTAGATTCGCGCATCGGCTTTCTTCGTTGGTCACTGGATGGGCAACAGCTTGCCTTTACCCTAACTCAAGAATCAGGGCTTGAACTATGGGCGGTAGACTTGCCATCTGGCACACCGCGCCGCCTCACTGACCCGATACTCAATGCCACCTACGGCAGTCCTTATAAATGGTTGCCAGGAGACGAAGGGTTATTGTGCAAAGTCATACCTGCTGATCGAGGCTTACCGCCAGTTGCCTCCCCAGTTCCAACGGGGCCGCTTGTACAAGAAAACCTGGGACGCAAAGCCCCAGCCATCACCTACACCAACCTGTTGCAAAATGCTCAAGACGAGGCACTGTTCGAGTATTACCTCACCTCTGTACTAGAACACGTCTCTTTGGATGGCAAGCGAACTCCTTTACTCACCCCTGCACTGATTGATGATGCTACTCCCTCGCCAGACGGGAAATTCATTCTGCTCACCACTCTGCATCGACCCTTTTCCTACCAAGTGCCAGCCTCTCGATTTCCCGAAAAAGTTGAGGTTCGCGATCGCACAGGTAAGCTCATCTATCAAGTAGCAGACTTACCGCTTGCTGATGATATCCCCATTAAGTTCGGTTCCGTTCGCCAAGGCAGAAGACGAGTTCACTGGCGGGCAGATGTTGGTGCAACACTTTACTGGGTGGAAGCGCTAGACGGGGGTGATGCAGGGCGCAAAGTAGACAAGCGAGATGCCCTCTTTGAGCTAGAATCACCCTTTACCAGCCAGCCTACCGAACTCTGGCAATCTGAATACCGTTTTCAACACATCACTTGGGGACGAGACGATGTTGCCTTGGTGTGGGAGTGGTGGTACGACAACCGCCAGCAACGACTCTGGCATCTTAATCTCAAAGCACCCAATTCTGACCCCAAACTGCTTGTTGAGCGCAATTACCAAGACCAATACAGTGACCCAGGTTCACCCCTGACGACTCCTGGTGATTATGGGAAGGAAGTGCTGCGATTCACTCCAGATGGTAGTTCAATCTACTTCAGAGGGAGAGGTGCTTCAGCATCAGGAGTTTACCCCTTCCTTGACCAGATGGAACTAGCAACAGGAGAAAGCAAACGGCTGTGGCAAGCGAAAGCTCCTTACTTCGAGCAGATAGTCGATGTCCTTGATGATCAGGCTGAACAGTTCATCACCCAGCGCCAGTCTCAGCAAGAACCACCTAATTTCTTCTTGTACAAACACAAATCCTCATCAATAGTACAGTTAACCGATTATCAAGACCCAGCTCCCCAATTGGCTGATGTCCATAAGGAACTGCTTCAGTACAAAAGGGCTGATGGCGTACAACTCTCTGCAACGTTATACCTACCTCCAGGCTATGACCCAAATCGGGATGGGGCACTGCCGATGGTTTTTTGGGTTTACCCCCAAGAATTTAAGGACACAACAACAGCTAGTCAGATTACCACGGCTGAGAATACCTTTAGCCGTCCTTATGGGGCTTCAGTACTGTTTCTCCTACTCCAAGGCTATGCAGTTCTAGATAATCCCACACTACCGATTATTGGCGAAGGCGACGCAGAACCCAATGATAGCTACGTTGAGCAATTACTGATGGGAGCAAAAGCCGCTGTGGATTGTGTCGTTAGTCGGGGTGTTGCTGACCCAAACCGTCTGGTGATTGGAGGCGACTCCTATGGTGCTTTCACAACCGCTAATTTACTGGCTCATAGTGATTTGTTCCGAGCAGGGATTGCGCGGAGTGGCGCTTACAACCGCACACTCACACCCTTCGGCTTTCAGGGAGAGCAACGGACATTCTGGGAAGCGCCTGAGACTTACATCCATTTATCTCCTTTGACTCATGCTGCCAAAATTAGTAAGCCACTGCTACTAATTCATGGTGCCGTTGACAGTAATCCTGGTACTTATCCCCTACAAAGTGAGCGGCTGTATGAAGCAATTAAAGGATTGGGGGGTACAGTACGCTGGGTGGAGTTACCTTTGGAAGACCACGGCTATCGGGGACGTGAGAGTGTTGGTCACGTTTTGTGGGAGATGATTCAGTGGTGTGAGCAGTATGTGAAACCAGTGCCGTCGTGACTACCTTTTGCCTCGTCATCGCAGATGACAGCATTGAGAAGAAGAAGAAGAGGAATTTGGGATTTAGTGCGATCGCGTCTCATATAGCAAAAGGCAAAAGGCAGAAGGGAAAAGAGTCGTAGAGACGTTCCGCCGGAACGTCTCTAGAAAGTTTCGCAAGCATTTGAAAAAGGGAGTAGCAGACACGGATTTGGTATCACTTCGCTAAATAGGCTCTGCACTGAGATAAAAGGCAGTTTGACATCCTCCCCGACAATCAAGGTGCGGGGATTCCAAAGATCACTCCTTGGGTTTCCTCTTTCCACGAGTTGATTTGCTTGAAGAAGTTTCCCCACTCAAGTATTGATCAGTCTCTCCAGAGGCGTTAGTTCCGACGTGACCCGCCGTACTTAGTCCTTTTTCTAATATGTTCCGCGCCGCGTTCCAGTCCCGGTCTTGGGTATGCCCACAA
>JAESFV010000247.1_pt1 | contig 51926 bp, 37 predicted proteins | sample 9269471 | NCBI WGS metagenome assembly JAESFV01 (sample SAMN14502647, study PRJNA617108) | algae metagenome | isolation source: Symplocastrum torsivum CPER-KK1 and co-occurring heterotrophs from... | place: USA: Central Plains Experimental Range, Colorado | collected 2001-01-01
GTCAGTTAGGTTTTCAGATTCGTCAGTTAGGTTTTCAGATTCGTCAGTTAGGTTTTCAGATTCGTCAGTTAGGTTTTCAGATTCGTCAGTTAGGTTTTCAGATTCGTCAGTTAGGTTTTCAGATTCGATTGAGCTACTCATTTTTTTCAATGTAAGTGAATGGCTAAATAGTAAATGGCAAATTTCCAAAGTGAAAAATTACTCTAGTTGGGATGAGCCGAAGAATTAGCTTCCAGAGAATTAGGTTCCAGATATTTACTCCCAGAACACAGACTATTTTGTCGTGTTGTTAACATTACTTTAGCAAAATTTGTGCAGTCATGACTCCAGTAATGTCTGCACAAAACAAGAGTTATTTTGATGAAAAATAAATTCTATTTTTACAATCAACACCTTTTATTTTTATCTAATTAACAAATATGGCAGGCAAAATTACGCCAGCTACAGGCGGTATGAAATAAACCATAATTATTGGCTTTTAAAGCTTTATTCAGTACTACAAGTTGAAGAAATTTAGCGTTAAATCTTGGAGTTTAAGCAACTAAGCTCTTACTTAGCCGTTCAAAAACTCCAAATCAAGAGAGTATTGTTTTTCAACGGGTTCACCTTTGATTGCGACTTCTATCTGACAGTGGCGACTCAAGCCTCAGCCGCTTTTTACAATTTTACCCCGTATTTCTAAAAATAAACAACCATTTTCTATTAATTGATAAAATATTAAGGCGGATACCCCAAGCTGAACATAGTTTGGGGATAAAACGGGTTGACCCCGCATAGAGAGCAGTAACATGGATTCTCAGTCGAAAGGAAAAAATCAGTTTCCCAGGCTCATCAAGGAAATCCGCAACCGCCGGAAACTTACACAAACAGCTTTTGCCAAACTTTTGTCTCCACCCATCACCCAACAGACAGTAGCTCAGTGGGAACGGGATGAAAACGTCCCCGGTAGGAAATACTGGTCTCAGATTGCTGCGCTGACTGAGATGGAGTTGGGGGAATTTTATGAATATATCGAAAAGGGTTCGCTCTCAAAGCCCAGCTCACCACTGGAGGAAATGCTCGACAAGATTAAAAGTTTAGATCCAAAAGAACTAGAGGTCATCACTCAAGCGACTGCCGAACGATGGGTTTCGTTGGGAGAGGTTGGCTACACGGCAAACAAGCAACATCTTGCTTTACTCAAAAGAGGAGCAGATGTCTGGAATCGATGGCGAGAGGAAAATCGTGCCATCAAACCTGTACTTAGCGGAATCGATTTAAGCTTGGAAGGTTGCATTGATCTGAGCGACTACAATCTGGAGAAGGCTGACCTCCAGGGAGTTAGCGGCAATGAAATTAAATTTAGTAGGGCGAAGCTGAATTGGGCAGACCTCAGCGGAGCGGTACTAAGGTCGGCAAATTTTGAGAATGCCACGATGATTGGGACAAAACTTCTCAATGCCGAACTCACCGAAGCCCACTTTCATAGCGCCCACCTCCAAGGTGCTGACTTGAGTCAGGCTAATTTAGAAAGAGCTACCCTGATTGCTACCCACCTTATGCAAACCAATCTCAGTGGAGCTAACTTAACTCAAGCTGACCTCAGATGGTCAGTCATTACTGAAGCCAACCTAGAAGGAGCAATCCTTAAAAACTGCTTAGTTTATGGGACTGCTGTTTGGAAAGTGAGACTCGATGGAGCTGAGCAGTCAGAACTCGATACATCACTCAGGACAGCCACTCAAATTGAGGAAGGAATCTTCTCAAATTCCCTTAGATTCGCACAAACTATTGATTCTATCAGTGACGACCCTCAAGCCTACGAGGAGCTGAAACAGCGCTTTAAGGATGAAGAACAGGCTATAAAATACGCTCAATACCTTGTAGAAAATTACGGTCAAGAGCAACCTAATGACTCTCGCCTCTATACGGCGCCAGAGGAACGTTATCGTATTATCAGCTCTCTTGGCGATCTGGTAGTGACAGCACCAGACTCCCATCGCTCTCTTATTTCGAGGGACAGGAACGGCAAGATTCGCAGCAACCTTAGACCAGGCGATGTCGATAATCTTCAAGCTTTGATTGAATTTGAGGGCAAACCGGAAGCCTCCAGCCAAACCACATTGAACAAACGAAAGTCAACGTTGCGTACAGCAAGCAAGGGGTAACTTCAACATTTTGCGAGGGTATCCCAACAACCATGTCTAAGACCCTACAATTACAGGTGTCTGTAAATTTACATTTTTCAACGAGGTCTGAGATTATTGTCACTTGGAAAGGCATCTTCCGTGTCGCGGGGATTGACAGTAATCTCTAATTAGTGGGTAATATTCCACCCCCAAAATTCTGGCTTCGTGTCGCCTGCTTGAAAATACCCCGCGCTTGAATTCAGTATAAGTTGCGGCAAGAGCTGGATTACTCGTTCTGCAACCCCAACAACTCCCGCAGCTCCTCCTCGGATGCGATCGCACTCCACCCCCCAACCGCCTCTACACGTTGCAACATAGCCTTTATTGCTAGCGATACCAAGACTTCCTTGCGAATCTTGCGTCCCATAGAACGACGGGTCTGTTTCACGGCATCATCCAAGGCATCGTTCAATGGCTCTGGTATCCTTGCCGATAAGGGATAGAGGGGAGTTGCCTTGGTATCTTCTGATTCCTGCTTCGATGTTCCAGAATCCTTATTATTGATTCCAGATTCATGATTATTTTTTCCAGATTCAGGAATCTTGATTACTAAATCAGATTTCGAGATTCCTGAATCTTCTTGAGGAGTTTCAGCGGATGGTTCGGGAGCAACGGACTCTTTTTGGGAGTCGTTGAACAGTTGCAGTGGATTGCGCTGCCCCATGCGTTTTTTACTTCCTGCCACGTTTCTTCAACCCCCATTCTTTGATTGCTTCACCAGCTAACGCTTTAAATGCACTCGCTCCTTTACTCTTGGGAGCATACTCAAATATCGATTGCCCGTGTCCAGCACTTTCCGCGATCGCAACGTTTTCCGGAATGCAGATTCGTAGTAGATTGAATCGGTTGTCACTGACTAGTACTGAGTCAGCTTCCACTGTCATGTTCAATGCTGGTTTGTGTCGGCTACGCAAAACATCAACGGGAACATTTGGATTGACATCTTTAAGGGTGTCGAGTACTTGAGCCAACCCCACTAGTACCAGGGGGTCTGCCAACACTGGCACGAGAACTCTATCCGCTACTACGAGTGCCGCAACTGTAGCAGGGACGAGGGAGGGAGGACAATCCAGTAGCACCAGGTCGCAATCTAGTTGGCTAATGGCTTTGCGTAAAATCTCTGGAGAGTCCCACTTTACATAAGCAGTATCCGTTCCACCAGGAACTAAAGGTACAGCAGTATCGGTGCGTACAACATCTTCTCCTTCCAACCAGCGGTCAAACCCCGGTTGTTTTCCAGGCACTAATCCTAATGCATAGGTAGCAGAGCCTTGGGCATCCATGTCTACCAGCGCTACTTTAACTTTTTGCTGTTGTAATCCTGAACCTAAATTGACACAGGTGCAAGTTTTGCCAACGCCCCCTTTCTGGGACGCGATCGCAACGGTGAGCATTTGGAAATTCTGGAGGACAAGTCCAGCCTATTGATTTTTCTAGAATCCTATAATAAAGAATCTTGATTAATCAATACATAATCAAGATTCATGTTTAAGGATTCTAGAATCAGGATTCATGAAAAATTGACCGTTCATACTTTTGAAAGCTAGTTACAAAATCTGTAACATCCTGAATTTGGATGAGCGAGTTCAGTTAGTTTGTGAACGATTAAACAAAAGGTTTTCTACTTTCACTGCGCGAGGAAATTCAATGATGCGAAATGGTCATTCAAAACAGGCGCGAACGCACGTCAAACCTGTGGGACTGATAGCGCTATTGACTATTGCTTCGCTTATGGCTCATTTACCGAGTCGAGCCGGAGAGTACACCTCTGAGCAATCTCTCACCCAAACCGTTGCAATAAATAAACCAGAAATCCAAGGGGCAAGCTTGCCGCAACCCCTCGCCGCTCAATTAGTACAGGACATGGCATGGCGCTCATTTGTGCCTCGCAACGAAGTGCGGATTGTTCGCACCGAGGAAGCTGTGCTGGACGGTTGCCGGGATGTTGAACCACCGGAGATGTTTTGTCAGGCGATGGGTCTTCCCGGTTGGAAAGTCACAATCGAGGCAAGAGAACACCGCTTTGTTTATCATGCAACCAAGGCGCACGGCTTTAAATTGAATGGGCCTGCCAGCGTCTCACCAAAAATCACTAATCAAGTCCTCGAAGAGGCATCCTGGCGTTCCGGGTTGCCCCTATCCAAACTCAAGCTGTACTGGGTAGAAAACAAAACCTGGAACAATGGTTGCTTTGGACTACCGGGGATAGGTTCCTGTATCGCTGCCAAGATGCCTGGATGGCAGGTAACCGTTACAGATGGCGAAAAGCAACGTTGGGTTTATCGCACAGGATTGTCCCACACCGTTTTATTTGATGCCGCTGCCAGCCAAATCAGCAAAAGAGTGCCAACCGATTTCAGTCAGGGAACTGCGAATGCTGTTTTGCAAGATATGTCCAAGCGTACTGGCATCCCACAAAAAGAACTCCAAGTTATTCGCGCCGAACGCCAAACGTGGGATGGCTGTCTAGGCGTTGCGCCACCAGGAACATCCTGTACCAGAATTGGGCTACCAGGCTGGCGTGTTGTCGTGGAAGGTAATCAACAACATTGGGTCTATCATGTGGCTTCTGGGCGGGGACTTAAACTCAATGGACCGGAAAGCTTACCCAGAATCTTGGTGAGAGCGGTATTAAAGGATGTTTATCCTTCCACAGAATCCCCTCCACCCAACCTTCAAGTCTTTTGGGCTGAACAGAAAGTCTGGAGTGATAGCTGTCGAGGTTTCCCCGCGAGTTCTCCAGGTATTTGTACGCCCGGTAACTTTCCTGGTTGGATTGTCACGACCACCAATGGACAGAAACGTTGGGTTTATCACACGGGGCTATTGATTGGGGCTAGCTTACATTCAGAATCGAGTAATTGAGTGGCTTGAGCTTAATCCGAGCATCTTTAGTAGTAAAACGCCAGTTAACTTTAAAGCCTTTGGCGTTACGTTCAGCAACCCATGCTGCTACAGCTGTTGTAGTAAGTCTCAACCTTGGCAGCAAGAGCAGCATACTCCAGGAATCTTAGAATAAAGAATCATGATTGATTATTCTTGAATAAGGATTCATCTTTAATGATTACAGAATCATGATTCATTAAAATTGCTCAACTAGCTGATTTGCTCACGCCATTGAGGTTGCGCTCTGATAAAATCAATCGCCGAAGACTTGCCGATGCCTATGGAATAGCACAGAGGCAATAAATCAGCAACAGGAGATGCCGTGCCAGTCAATGCCGACAAACCCCACTTGTGGAAGCCAGATATTGCCCAGTCGGTAGACTTTTACAACAACTGGTTTATGCAGTTTGCTCCCACCGCCTACCGAGAAACTCGCCTTGTCACAACTCAACAAGTCGAGTCGGCATTAACCTGGACAGCCAATCTGACCGACATCACACCTGCTGCGCTTCGTCAGCATCCGGAAGTTCTGCCCATACTGCGGATGGCGACAGCACCTCCCATCGCCCACGACCGTCTCATCGGTCTAGCAGGAGTATCGCCCAACCTGGTCAAAATTATGGAGGGCAAACAGCAAATCCCACCCCGTACAAACCGTGCCACCGTTGATGCTGAACTCCAGAAAATCGGTCAAATTATTATGCGGCTGACCAACAAAGACATCTTCCCTTGGCTGGAGAATGGTCGAGAACCCAGTGAGGCAGAAATTATCAGAGCCGCAACCATTGTTGCCGACCGTCTTTGTGGTGCTGTCTCTGACCCAATTATTCGCAATGCCCAAGAGCAAAGACAGCTTGCCACCATTAGGCAGTGGTTGGAGCAGCGCGGCTACTCTTACATTAGACGCGGAGCCGGGTTAAGCTTTGAGACCATGCAGCCAGGAACTTTCTCGTTTCGGCTCAATATTCCAGTGAGTCTACAGTCTGGCAGCAAACAAATCAATATCCCCATCGACACTGTCATCATGCCGCTTCAGTCTAACAGGGGTGACTTCCCTCTACTCATTGAAGCCAAATCGGCTGGTGACTATACCAATCCCAATAAGCGACGAAAAGAAGAAGCCATTAAATTCGCTCAACTCAGGAGTAACTATGGCAGTAATGTCCGTTATATTCTGTTCCTTTGTGGTTATTTTGACCGAAAATAATGGGTTTCAAGCCTCCCCCCTTCTAGGGGGACTTTTTCATGGTACTTTTGATGTAAGTTTTTCCACGTCAAATGATTGTCTTAGAGTTTAAAGCCAAGGGAAAAACAACTCAATATGCAGCCATAGATGAGGCGATAAAAACGGCTCAATTTGTCCGCAACAAAGTTATCCGCTTTTGGATGGACAACCGAGGGGTAGGACAAAAAGAGTTGTATCGCCACAATACAGCGCTAAGGGCTGAGTTTTCCTTTGTTAAAGCTTTAAACTCTCATGCTTGTCAAGTCGCAGTTGAAAGAGCTTATAGCGCGATTGCTCGGTTCTATAGCAACTGCAAAAAGTCAATTCCGGGAAAAAAGGAATACCCAACCTTCAAGAAAAATTGTCGCTCAGTTGAGTACAAGACTTCAGGCTGGTCGCTCTCCGAAACTCGGAAACAAATCACCTTCACGGACAAGAAAGGGATAGGCTCGCTTAAACTCAAAGGGACGTGGGATTTAAACTACTACCAGTTAGAACAGATAAAACGAGTTAGGTTAGTGCGTCGTGCCGATGGTTACTATGTTCAGTTTTTGGTGGATGCTGATAACAAAGTAGACACCCAACTGACAGGTAAAATAATTGGTTTGGACGTGGGAATCAAAGAATTCTACACAGACTCCAATGGACACACCCAACCCAATCCTAAGTTTTATCGAACAGGCGAGAAGCGGCTGAAGTTTCAACAGCGGCGTGTTTCTCGTAAAAAGAAAGGCTCTATCAATCGTAGAAAAGCCATTAATCGACTAGGGCGAGTACACCTCAAAATAAGTAGGCAACGTGAAGAACACGCTAAAAGAGTGGCGCGTTGCGTTTGTCAGTCTAACGACTTGATTGCCTACGAAGATTTGAGGATTAAGAATTTGGCAAAGAATCACTGTCTCGCCAAGTCTATTAATGATGCAGGTTGGTATCAATTCAGGAAGTGGTTAGAGTATTTTGGAGTTAAGTTTGGCAAGATAACTGTAGCAGTTAATCCGGCTTATACATCTCAAAACTGCTCTAGCTGTGGGATTGTAGTTAAAAAATCTCTATCAATGAGAACCCACATTTGCCAGTGTGGATTCACGTTAGATAGAGACTGGAACGCTGCTATTAATATCCTGAAATTAGCCTTGAGTACCACAGGTCATGTGGGAACTTGGGTCACAGACCCGAACGCTTCGGGAGATTTAGCCTCTACTTTGATTGGAGCAATCCTGTCAAAGCAAGCTGGGTCTATGAACGAAGAATCTCCGCCCTAAAAGTGCGGAGAGTGTCAAAGTGGCTACTTGGGTTATGAAGCGGCTGAAGGAATTGACTGGATTTGGGAACATCGCATTGAAGATTTGGCACAGTTTGGAGTTTAGAGCATGACCCTATCAGCAACTGAAAAAGCCAGGGTTTTGCTGCAAAAGCAACTTGATTCTGCCAAAACTCAGACTGAGCGAAATCAGCTCGGTCAGTTTGCCACACCAATAGCACTAGCAACGGACATCATAGAATCTGCCCAGGCGTTGTTACCATCAGACTGCAAAATTCGCTTTCTCGACCCAGCCTTCGGTACAGGTTCCTTTTACTCAGCATTATTACATCAATTTCCTCTATCACAAATTGCCTCAGCCGTTGGGTACGAAATTGACCCGCACTACGGGGATGAAGCGAGAAAGCTTTGGAAAAATACGCTACTACAGCTACATATTGCCGACTTCCTGATAGCTACACCTCCTAACTTTAATGAAGCAAAAGCTAACTTACTAATTTGCAATCCGCCGTATATCCGACATCATCATTTGAGTAAGGAAAAGAAGATGTGGCTGCAACGGACAACGGAGCAGACAGCGGGAATAAAACTTAGTGGTCTAGCCGGAATTTACGGTTATTTTATGTGTATTAGTGATGCCTGGATAGCTCCAGGTGGACTAGCCGGGTGGCTCATCCCCAGTGGATTTATGGATGTGAATTATGGGCAGCAAATTAAAGATTACTTACTCAATAACGTCACTTTGCTGCGAGTGCATCGTTTTACCCCAAATGACGTGCAGTTTAAAGATGCCTTAGTATCGTCAGCATTTTTGTGGTTGAGAAAAGCCAAACCACCCGAAATTCATGCTGTTGAGTTTACCTATGGTGGGAGTCTGGCTGCTCCTAATTACAAGGAACTGATTCCTGTGGAGGTACTACGCCATACCGCTAAATGGACTCAGTTTGGGCTGGTGTCTAGTAGCAGGAATTCCGACAGTCAGCTTTTGTTGCTGTCAGCTACCACTTCTTCGAGCAAAAGTCTACCAGTATTAGGAAACAGCAATTCCAAGGTTGAGTCGTTAAAGCTTAAGGTCTTATTCACAATAAAGCGGGGGTTGGCTACAGGAGCTAACCACTTCTTTGTACTGACACAAGAGCAAGTTGATCAATATAAACTTCCGGTTGAGTTCTTAAAGCCAATTCTACCTAGTCCGAGGTATTTAACTGTTGATGAAATTGAAGCCGATTGCGTTGGTAATCCCTTAAGAGAGCGCCAGTTATTCCTGTTAACGTGCTATTTACCAGAAGACGAAGTGAAAGCCAAGTATCAAAACCTTTGGAACTATCTTCAGCTAGGAGTAGAGACAGGAATTAATCATCGCTACCTGTGCAGACATCGCTCTCCCTGGTACTCGCAGGAAAACCGTCCTCCCTCCCCATTCCTGTGTACCTATATGGGTCGTCAGGATACGAGTAGGGGCAAACCCTTCCGATTTATCCTGAACCACTCAAGAGCAACGGCAACTAATGTTTACTTGATGTTATATCCTAAACCTGCATTAGAGAAGGCACTCTCTCACAAGCCAGAACGGCTCAAACAGGTGTGGCAGGCTCTCAATCAGATTTCGGATGAGACACTAATGGGTGAGGGGAGAGTGTACGGGGGTGGACTGCATAAACTGGAGCCTAAAGAACTTGGACTAGCGATTGTTCCGAGCGCAGTGCTAGCTGATTTCAGCTACTAATCCATCTACACCTAAATTCTCGAATGTCTAGACGCGATAATTTACATTTCTCCCTGCGCCGCACCCTCGAAAAAGATGGGTGGACAATTACGGACGATCCTTTAGTCTTAGTGTTAGAGCAGACACTGTTGAAAGCCGACTTAGGAGCCGAAAAGTTTTTCACGGCGGAAAAAGAAGGGCATAAAATCGCCGTTGAAATCAAAGACTTCGATTCGCCCTCAGTCATCAGCGAACTCGAAAAAACGATGGGACAGCTTCAGCTTTACCAATGGGCATTGGAAGAACAAGAACCGGAGCGTCAGTTGTTTTTAGCCGTGAGCCAAGCGATTTACATTAAGCACTTTCAAAAACCGATTTTTCAGTTAGCCGTCCAGCGAAATAAAATCAACTTATTGGTTTACGAACCGAGTCAAGAGGCAATTCTCCAATGGATAACTCACTAAGCTATGCAGACATCCTCAAAAAAACCCTGCAAGAGGCAACTCGCGCCCAACCCCGCTTACAGGCGATCCAGCTTTACCCCGTCTGCGATGTTGATTCTGGTCACTTTCTAGTTCTGGCTACAGGCTGGGATAAGCAGCGCTGGATCGACACGATTCTGTTTCATGCTCGTTTAGTCGATAATCAAGTCGTGATTGAAGAGGATAATTTCGAGGAAGGTCTAAGCCTTGCGCTGATTGCGGCAGGTATAAAAGCAGAGCATATCGTGGCTAGCTCCTTCCCTGACAACAGCGATAGACAGAGCGTGTATCAGACGGTGTAAAGTCCCTCGATCTAAAATCGCTATGCTGTAAGAGAGCATCTGTCCTTTCACCAGCGGATAGTTGACACCCATGACCCAAAGCCTCAACCCCACAACGTTGCCCCCCGCCTTTCCCGACCATACCCAACTCCCTGAGTCAGACGGCACGTTTGTGAAAAACTTCCAAGAACATCCCCAGAGTATCCTGCTCACCGACTCCCTGGAAACCACACTGCAAACGCTTCACCCGGACGGAGAGTATGCGATTGGACAAGATTGTGGCATCTACTGGCGCGAAACCGAGCCTCCTGAACGTGGTGCAGAAGCGCCTGACTGGTTCTACGTTCCCAACGTTCCGCCCCTTTTAGATGGCGAAATTCGCCGATCTTATGTGTTGTGGCGAGAGTATATTGTGCCACTGATTGCGATCGAGTTCGCTAGTGGTGATGGTTCTGAAGAACGAGACAATACCCCCCTATCTCGCTTACCAGAAGGAGTCAACCAGAAGCCGGGAAAATTTTGGGTTTACGAGCAGATTATCCGGATTCCCTACTACGCTATCTACATCATTAAAACCAGCGAATTGGAAGTCTATAACTGGGTCAACACTCGCTATCGTCGCCTCGAACCAAATGATCGCGGACACTACCCGATCGATCTTATGGGAGTAGAATTGGGTGTATGGGAGGGGAGCTATCAAAATCAGACCCAACGATGGTTGCGTTGGTGGGATAATCAGGGAAATTTGTTGCTGACAGGGAGCGAGCAAGCCAAACTCGAACGCCTCCACACTGAACAGGAACGCCAACGTGCTGACGCTGAGAGCCAACGTGCTGAAGCCGAACGAGAGCGAGCTGATCGAGAACAGCAACAAAAAGAGCGATTGGCGGCGTATTTGCGATCACAGGGTATCGATCCTGATCTGATTTGAGCCTTGGCGATTGCTGTATTTTTATAGGATAGGGAAAAAGGGCGATCAATCGGAAGAACTTGCAGGCGATCGCGTTTCATCGGTCGGGAAAAAATGTAACGTTCCTGGTCAGCGGCAGCGATAATGTTCTAATTACCACCAATAACCTTTACTCTGTCCACTGCAACCAGGGCAAACGCACCTTTAAGTGGCACACACATGATTGACAAATTGCGATAGCCCTAGTTCAAGGTAAAGACAAGAACGTAAATCATCAAGATTTGTGGGGAGAAGGGTGACTGAAGGACAGCTTTTGCACAGCAGCGCGTTTGGTCTCCTCTCCCCGTCGGTCGTACTTAGCGGTGGTAACTGGCGAGGCATGACCGGCGAGTTTTTGCACCGTGGCGATATCCACTCCGGCATCAAGGAGGTCTGAACAAAAGGTGCGGCGAAAATCGTGGGGGGAGAAGGACTCTATCCCTGCCATCTGACCCCGGCGCTGCACAATTTTGAGTATGGCATCCGGTGTGAGCTGCCTCCACTGCAACGTCCCACTGCTGCGGATGGGCAGTAAGAGTGGACCGGGTTGGTGACCCCGAACGGCAATCCACCGTTCTACAATAGCGATCGCCTCCTGAGGTAAGTAAACGGTTCGGTCTTTTTGACCCTTCCCTTGGCGAACTTGCAAAGCAGCGCTATTTGGGTCAAAATCCTCAAAATTCAGGTGACACAGTTCTGCTCGTCGGATTCCAGTTCCCCGCAAGATGGCAATCAGCGCCGCATCCCTCACATCAATGGGTGCATCAGAATTCGTGCAACTTTGCATCAGGGCTGATATTTCACTCCTTTTAAGCGCTCTACCCTTAAGTTTTCTGGACTCACTGATTCGAGGTAAATCCACAGCTTTTGTGTAATCGTCGGCACCGAGCAAATCCAGACGGTAAGCTTCCTTGAGAACCCGCTTGAGAGCGGACAACATTTTATTCGCTGTTGCGGGCGCGTACCGTTGCATTAAAACTGACCGCACGCTGGAGGTATGGTGATACCTAATTTTTGCCCAGTCTAGGCTCAAATGGTCGCATTCGCCGGAGGTCAACAAAGAGGCGATCGCCTCCAAGGTCTGTTTCATGGTCGGTCTAGACCCTTGTGCCAAATTCGAGAGGTAGACCGCTGCTGGGTGACGGTTGAGAGGTATGGGTTCCGAAAGCTTTAAGTTGTCTTTGGCTTTATCGAATTGGCGAGTGACCAAGGCATTGCAAGTATTTAGAAGGGCTGTTCTAAATAGTACTGCTAAACCAGAAACCCCCTGACCGCTGGGATATATTTCTAACTGGGTTAACGGTATGACTGTTACCTCGTGTGTCAGGTTTGGTCATCAAGTTCTCTGGAGTTGGGCACATCAAAAACCACCTGAAACTCAGATGCTGGCATATACCGATGTAAAAACCGACGATGGTCTTCTGCATCTTGGCGATTGAAAAAACGGGCCACCGTGTAACGTCGCAGGTCGGGTAACAGCCGGACGATTGTCCAAGGACGAGAATAATCTTCGGGTTGTTGCACCCGTTGCTCGGTCGTGGCTTGCCCTGGTTTGGGTGCAAGCGCATTTTGGACAATCGCCCACATTTTCTCCCGTACTGGGCTGTTGTAATTCGGTATCAAGCTCCAATCGCCCACTGGGGCAGGTAGCCAAGTCAGAATGTAGTCGTCCTGACCTATGTGAGAAAGCTGCCAGGAGAGGCGGCGGGTTTGTTTCTTGCACTGATAACCTTGTTGGTGAAAAGCGGCACAAATCTGTTCGCCTTCAGAACAAAGGCGAAGCCAATCGCTATGCTTCATCGGTATAATTTGGGTGTGATGGATAGGTAAATCGGGGTGAGCGCTCTTAAGAGGGGATTTAAGCGCTTTTGGTGTTGAGGGAAGGCGAAGCTCCTGCTCTCGCTGAAGAGCGCTAACGCTTTGATCAACTTGTGACAAGAGCGATCGCCTATCAATGTGCTTGTAATCAAGTGGAAGTTGATACGTTTTTCACACGAACTGTTCCATAGGCATCGTTGAACTTAATTCGGGCTTTGACTTAAAAGGTGACGGAAACCGTCACAGTCATGCTGATGGACTTGTTTTTACCTTAATGGGGAGTGCCTAGCGAAATTATGGAGTTTTCCTATTGACATCCGAAGGATTTTTCCTACCAACCGAGACAGAGGCGATTTAAAAGTGTATCGGGGATGTCTTCATAGCACTCCAAAAAGACATCCGCCAGCGCTAGATACCACTTGTGGTAATGTCTGGGGGGTTGGTAGTGGCGTCCTCGTTGAAACCAGCGATTAACCGTCGTGATGTCACATCGGCATAGCTGCGCTATTTGCTCGTAGGTCACTCCCCATTTCTCGTAAAATTGCCTAGGGGTCATTTCCAGTCGGCAGTTGCAAAAAAGCTCGATAAGCCGCAGTTCGCGATCGCCAATGGGACGAGGATTTCTCATCGTTTTTCCCCTTTGGCTTGCAAGTCCTCTTCCCAAGCGGTGGTGGCAACGACCCAAGCAGCACTTGAACTCGCTTGATTGAGCCACAGGATGTAACGCCACATCCAACAGCAGCGGTGAGGGGCGTAGCTGTAGAAGCGCCCAATCACTATCCCCCATTCAGAACCACCAGGGCTAACAATTATCACCATTACTCCGAACTCAAAGCGGGGTTTTGGGGCGCTATTGGGGGTATGACAAAGTACGTGCAAATTGGGACACGTTGTAAACTTTTGTAAAAATAATTGTCAAAACCCTTGATATACAGTCGTTTTACTACCTAACGTTAAAAACGGGTGGGTGAAAAAACATTCCCAAAAATGATTGTTTACGGGCAAGTCGAGGGAGCTGAATGGGGTAGAGAGTTGATTGCAGCGTACCCAAGCTTTGAACGCCAATTATCATTTATGGGCAAGTAAGTAAATTCAGAAAGGTGTTATCGTAACAAAATTTCACAATGTGTCCTGTTTTGCACTTATTGTGTCATGCCCCCCTATTGGGAAAGTCAGATGGTAAGTTCGCTGACTGGGGAAACTCTAGGGTAATGGGACGAGAGAACACATCGGCGTTGCCGTGACGGTGAGCGTTCAAATAACCGCCCAGGAGCTTTCCATTAAGGCTACCTGTTAGCTGACCAATGAGTATTGCCGCTAAGGAGTCGAGTTCCTCCGGCTCTAGGTGGAGTGAGTGGGCATCGAAGTCAGCATCTTTGAAATTACTCAGCGTTTCGAGTAGTTCAGTGATGCCAAAGTCATCCAAGGCTTGCTGATATCCGTCTTGATAGCCTGTGGTACGGCACTTTGGAGTGCCTGAATCGGTGGAATTTGTCATGATAGGTATGGTTTCTCCTTGATTGGAAGAGCCATTGGCAGACCCAGTGCTTTGACCGGCGGGGGTCTGCCTTTTAGCTTTTTTGAGCGAGGAGCCTTTAAGCTCCGTATTTGTTACAGCAAGAAGCCATATACTTGCCATATACGAACTGCCCTTATTGTATGGCATTATGCCAGTCGTTTAAGTAAAATGAGTTCAAGGCACTCCGTTTCGCTCGAAAAGAAAATGACCTTTCGTCTGACAGAAGAAGAGTTTCAGCGTCTAGAGTCTCACTGCAACCAGGTCAAAAGAAGTAAAACAGAGATTCTTCGAGAGCTTATCCGCTCTTTACCCGAGTCAAAATCAGAAAGCCAAGCAGAGCAGTGAACACAGTTACCATCCCACTTAACCTGCCATCAGTACCGTTGCTAGAACGGCATAATCTTCCTAGATGCCAATCTATCTACTTTGTATTGGAAGATGGACAGGTTTTGTACATTGGCAGGACTGTTAATCTTAATCAGCGCTGGGCAGTACACCATATACTGCCTCAGTTGAAGATGAGAAAGGGAGAAGTAAGAATAGCTTGGCTTGAATGTAGCGTAGCCGAATTGCTTCCGGAGATTGAAACAGGATTAATTGAACATTTTCAACCCCTTTTGAATGTTGTTAAGAATCCACTGCGATTAAAAACGGCTGACAAGGACATTATAAGTAGTGTGATTTCAAAGGAATTGAAAGAACGACTCAAAAAATATGCCAACTCAAAGGGCTGGTCAATGAGTCAGGCAGCAGGAGTGTTGATAGAGGAGGGCTTGAAACGATTTGAGGCAGAGTTCGAGGGCAAGGAGGCAAAGTGACGACTGAGCAATGCTACTATTCAACTCAGAATCAATGCGGGTGCGATCACAGGAAAATTTTTCAAACTTTATAAGCTATAATCGCCAAATTAATCTAGCTAGTTTTCTTTGCCAGCGCTTTAAGTATAACTGAAATTGAATATATATAAGATTTCTATGAGTAGCAAGTGTGCGATGGTGGTCTTTCCCTAGTTTTTGTTCGCAAATTTCTAACACTCGTGTACAAACAGAGCTAGCTTCTTCATAGCGCTTCTGTGAGATATACAAAGAGGTTAAATAATCAGAATACATTGCTACATCTATAGAATCTGCTCCCGATTGTTGTTCTGTAAATCTTAGAACTTGTAGGTAGAGAGGTTCAGCTTCGTTGAAACGTTTTTGACTATAGTAAAGTTTTGCTAGATTGCTTAGACAAATTACAGTATCGTGGTGTTGTTCTCCTAGTGTGCGTCTATAAATTCCCAAAGCTTGAACTTGTAGCCGCTCAGCTTCCTCATAACGCCCTTGCTCTTGGTACAGGGAACCAAGGTTATCAAGACAAGTCGCTATGCTAGGATGCTCCTCGGCTAAGAGACGTTGGTCAATCTCCAAGGATTTTAGGTATAGTGATTCAGCTTCGTCGTAGCGACCAAGTTCCCCATAGAGAAATGCCAGATTATTAAGATTCACAGCCACATCTGGATGAATTTCTCCGAAAAAATGTGTTCTAATTTTCAGAGCTTTGAGATAAAGAGATTCTGATTGTTCATAATGTCCCTGTTGACGATGTAGAGTGGCAAGATTATCCCAACACATCGCTATATCTGGATGTTCTTCTCCAAATGCCTCTCTCCATATTTCTAAAGCCTGTATGTAGATTGCCTCAGCTTCGATGTGGCGTTCCATTAAACTATAGATCAGTCCTAGATTATTAAGAATAATTGCTTTATTCGGATGCTTATCTAGTTGTCGAGACTCAAAATATGCTAACACTCTATTATGAAGTGATTCAGCTTCGCTATACTTCCCTTGTATATAGAAACAAGAAGCTAAGTTAGTCAATATATCGTAACTATCTAACACTCCTTCCGATTCGCAATCAACAATTTTCACGGCAAGTCTGTAAAGGGTTTCAGCTTCATTGAAGCGTCCCTGAGCGTAATAGATTGAACCCAAGTCATTCAAGGCTTTTGCGACATAAGAATGCTCTTCGCCAAGTAAGCGCTTGTATAGGTCAATAGACTGCGTACACAAAGACTCAGCTTCACTATATCGTCCTTGTCTACGGTACAAAATCGCTAACTTACTAAGGTTAGTTGCTATATCTATGTTTTCTTCTCCCCACAAGCTTTTTCTCAACGTTAGTGAGTGCAAGTAGAGAGCCTCTGCTTCGGAATAACGTCCCTGTTCTGCATAGAGGGTTGCTGTAGAACTTAAATTAAGAGCTAGATCGGCATGAGCTTCTTCTCGATATTGCTTTCTTAGTTCTATAGCCTGTAAATATAGGGGTTCTGCTTCTGCGTATCGCCCCTGTTGACTGTAGAGCGTTGCTAACTCAGTCAAGCTTCCAGCGACATTAGGATGATGCTCTCCTAGTAAACGACGTTTGAGATCTATTGCATCTAACCACATGGTTTCAGCTTCGCTATGACGCCCTTGTGCATAATACAAAGCTGCTAAATTTCCTAGATTAGTTTCTATATCTAGATGGTCTTCTCCTAACGCTCGTTTGTGAATCTCTAAAGCCTGTAAGCAAAGAGTTTCAGATTCACTGAAACGTCCCTGCATACGATACAGAGTTGCCAAATTATCCAGACTCTTAGCTACGTCAGGGTCTTCCTCTCCAAGAATCTTTTTGTTCAATTCCAAAGCTTTTTGACATAACTCTTCAGCTTCCCTGAAACGGTTTAGTCTTCCATAAAGCATCCCTAAATTCATGAATGTTCTCGTTGTACGCAGATGCTCTTCTCCGAGGGTGCGTTGAAGAATGTCTAGAGACTCCAAGTATAAGGATTCAGCTTTACCGTAGCGACTTTGATCAATATAGACCTGAGCTAAGTTATTTAAGCTTGTTGCAACATCGGGATGCTGGCTACCAAGTCGTTCTTGTGAAACTGTCAGACATCTTTCATACCAATGTTCTGCTGACTTATAAAGCTCTTGACTCTCATAGAATCGACCTAAACCTCTGAAAGGATAAATTAAGTCTTCATCGCTAAAAAACTCAGAGTATATCTCTGCTGCTTCTTTCAAATGCGGTATGGTAGGAGCTATTCCTGAAAGTGCTTCATAATCCAGCGTGTAGGGAATGTGATGAGCCAGTACCACCATAAAATTTGCAAATGTTTGCTTGAGGTCATCTACCCAATCTGAGTGTTCAAGCTTTTCCCGAAGGAATTCTCGAATCAGTTCATGCAATCGGTATGTTTCCTCGTCTAAACATTGCAGCAAGTGCCACTCTACTAAATCAGTTCGGTCTTCTTGGAGTTCCCACAGTTCTTCCTCTGTTTCCATCATCGCTGCTAGCAGAAACCAGGGAATTGGAGCTTGAGCAAACAAGCTCAGCAGACACCCTAGGCATCTCGTCGGTTCGTCTAGCATGTCCCAAGTGAGTTCAAAAGCAGCCCCCACTCCCAACTCAGATGTCATATCAGTGTAAGAATGCTGTAGTGCCCTAGCTTGTAGGCGTTTCTCTTTCAAGTGAACCAACATTTCTGCTAGGGACAAGCCCCGCCTACGATCAAGATATCGACCAACTAGTTCTAGACCTAGGGGAAGGTAGCCCAACCAAGCGCACAACTCTTTTGCTGCCTCCGACTCTGCTTGAATCCGCTCTACTTCTACTAACGATTCCAACAGTATTAACGCTTTTGTCTCATCCAGTACATTCAGTTCTAATTTTTTGATTGACTTTCCCAACTGCAATTGTGTTGTAATCAGCACCTTGAAGCGGTGATCGATTGGAGGCAGATAAGACTTGATTGCATCATAGTTATTGACATCATCTAACACTGCCAAAACTTTTCCTGGCTGCCAATGCATCCAGCAAAAACCAACTTGATCAGGTAGATTTAGATCTTCAGGAGGATTGAGTTGGAGGCGCGATCGCGCGAACTGTACAATCTGAGTTCCGATGTCTGCCCCTCTTCCCTGAATCCAACAGATTCCCCCTGAATAATCCTGTTTGTATTTAATCGCGTACTGTAGTGCCAGTTCCGTTTTGCCTACACCGCCCATGCCTGCGATCGCAGACACAGCTACCCGCTCATTTTCCTGAAGCTGCTGGTGCAGGGTTTCCAGTTCTCGCTCCCGCCCGACAAACTGCACTACGCCACTACGGGGCAGGTTCTCAGGAATCCCAGTGGCAGGTGTGGGCAGTTGCTTTCGGACAACCTGAATTAATGCCTGAATCGCCTCTTCATTCCACTCTACGTAGAAGCGATCGCCAATCTGAATATCTTGTCCCTGCCCAATGTTGACGTTATACTTGCCCAGTTGTAGGGCAATCTGGTGTTGTCGTAGCCCCTCAGAAGCAGCATCGTTCGCACTCAACAACTGGCGCAGAGCCGCTATGTCTGCCTCGGTTTGCTCACCGTTTTTAATCCGGTCAAGGATGGTACTCAGGTCATCGGGGAGGGGCATACTCTACCCTGGTTTTGATTCAGCAGGCGGCAGTTCCATTTGACCCCATTCTATCCGGCTTACCAGTTCTCCCGTTTAGAGGGTTGAATGGGCATACTGGAATTAAGCAGAGCGCCCCTAAGTTAATCTCCACTAGATGCCTAACCCTGATGAGTTGATAGCGATTCTCGATCGCATTCTCAATGGCAGCCGAGATGAGTCAGAAGTTGCCCAACTGCGGCAGTGGCTCAAAGTCAGTGGCACTACGCTGCAATGCGTCTCTCAGGATGGCAAGTTCAATACGAATATTGGGCAGGTGCAGGGGGGCGAGATTCACATTGGCGATCGCATTTACCAAGTTGACGTTGAAGCACTCCGGGAACTCCTGCAACCGACGACTCCTTTGCCCAACATTGACTGGCACGCTGTCAGTCAAGCCATGTTGGAGGAGCAACTGCGGCTCACCACCAACCCGCTAACGAGTCGCGAGGGGATTAGCTATCGAACCGAGCAGGTGTATGTGCCGCTGGGATTAGTGGAGCGCAAGCGGCAGACTCGGCGACGGGAGGATGTGTCTCCAGAGCAGGGTTCGTTGCTGTACGAAGAAACTGAGATTACCGAGCGGTTTGAACACGAGCAGTTTCTCGAACGGGTATTGCGGCAGGGGCAAAGTCCCAAGAGTCAGGGGAAGCGCATTGCCATCATTGGGGAACCGGGAGCGGGAAAGACGACGCTGTTGCAGCAGATTGCCCAATGGGTGAGTAAGCAAGTAGAGGGAGCGATCGCGATTTGGGTGTCGCTGGCAGATTTGCGGGGGCAAGAACTAGAGCCGTATTTATTGGAACGATGGCTGCAAGCGGTTGCCCGGAAACTGGGACAAGCGGAAGCCTCTCCCCAAGTTAAGGATGCCTTTGTTGCCCAGTTTCAGCCAGAGCGAGTGTGGCTGTTGCTGGATGGGGTGGATGAAATGCAGGTGTCATCCGGCAATCCCTTGTCAGAGATGGAGCGGCAGGTGCGGATGGGAGGATTGCTCTCGCAGGCGCGAATTGTACTGAGCTGTCGGTTGAATCTGTGGGATGGCAACCGTAATACCCTGGATACGTTTGATACCTATCGCACGCTGGAGTTTTCCTATCCGCAGCAGGTAGAGCAGTTTATTGGGCAGTGGTTTGGGGCGTTGTCAGAGGGGCAGGGGGGGCAGGCGAAACGGTTATGTGCGGCACTGAAGGCGCCGGGGAAGGAACGGATTCGGGATTTGGTGAAGAATCCGCTGCGGCTGACGCTGTTATGTTTCAACTGGTATCTAGGGGAGGGGACGCTGCCGGAGACGAAGGCGGGGCTGTATGAGCAGTTTGTGGCGGATTTTTATGAGTGGAAGCGGGAGCAGTTTCCGACGACAGCGAAGCAGCGGAGGCAGTTGAATGCAGCGTTGGGGGAATTGGCGCGGGAGGCAATTGATAAGGAAGCAACTCGATTTCGGCTACGCCATGACTTTGTCTGTGAGTTTTTGGGTGAGCCAGATGATGAGGACTCGCTGTTTCGCGTAGCGCTGGAGTTAGGCTGGTTGAACACAGTAGGCGTGGATGGCAAAAATCCTAGAAAGTCTGTTTATGCCTTTTTCCATCCCACATTTCAGGAGTATTTTGCTGCATTAGCAATTGATGACTGGCACTTCTTCCTCAACCACATCTCCGAAAATCCTAGCCATCCTAATGCTAGTTATCGTATTTTTGAATCTCAATTCAAGGAGGTATTTTTATTGTGGCTAGGGCGAGAAGACGTGAAAGAAAAACACAAGGAGGAGTTAATCAATAAATTGAGCGTTTTTGAGGATGGGTGTAACAAGTTTTACCAATATCGAGCGTTTTTCTTAGCAGCAATAGGTCTTGCTGAGTTTAGGAGTTCTCCTAAGGCAGATGTAATAGTAGCGCAAATTATTAAATGGAGTTTTCGTAAATTAGACATTGAGAATCAAAGATGGGAGAAATTCATTGAGCCAATTGTTGAAGGAGCGCAAGCTGTACTGAAAGAGACTGATAGAAAAAGAGCCGCATTAGCTCTGATTAGAGTAATACAGACCAGCAACGATGAAGAGACTCAAAGGGAAGCGGCTGAACTTTTAGGACAAATTAAATATAGTACATCTGAAGCAGCTATACCTCTAACTGAGCTACTTCACAACTGTCAAAATGATTACACTCGCTTAAAAACTGCCGAAAGCTTAGGAAAAATCTCTCCTGGTAACGCCGAGGCAACTGAAGCATTGCTTCACTTATTTCAAACTAGCCAGAATCAACATCTCCGTAGGCAGGCTGCTGAGAATTTAGAAAATCTTGCTCCTGATAACTCAACGGTGATTACCACTCTAATTCATCTGCTAAAAAATTCTCAAAATTGGGATATCCGTAAACAAGCTGTAGAGAGTTTAGAAAAAATAGCTCCTGGCAACCCTGAAATAGTTAGCACTTTGCTTCCTCTCACAAGTAACAATCAGAGTCGGGATACTCGTTGGCAGGCCATTGAATGCTTGGGAAAAGCTGCTTTTACCAACACACAAGCTGTTACTGCCTTAGTTCATTTACTTCAAACTAGCCAAAAGCGTACTCAGGAGCTAGTTGTTGAGACTTTGGGAACTGTTTGTAATGGCAACCCAGAGGCAGTTGCTGCCCTGATTGACCGCTTACAAACAAGTGAGAACAGAGATACCCGTAAACAAGTTGTCAAAAGCCTTGGAAAAATAGCTCCTGGCAATGCTGAAATTATCACTGCTTCATTCGATCTATTACGTAACAGTCAAGATGCAGATATACGTTGGAGAGCTGCTAGGAAAATTGGAGAAATTTATCCTGGCAATCCTGAAGCCGTTGCTTTCTTCATAGAGCAAATACACTATGCTCAACATGAGTATATTCAGCAGCTTACTGCTCAAAGCTTAGGAAGAAGTACTCTTGGTGTTAATCAGGCTGTTGATGGTTTGGTACAACTGCTTCAAACTAGTCAGGATGAAGATACCCGATGGCAAGTAGCTAACAGTTTGGGTAAAATTGGAGCGGGGATGGCTGAAGCAATTGCTGCCCTAATACACTTGTTACATATCAGTCGAGACGAAGATACTCGAAGGGAAGCTGCTAAGAGCTTAGAAAAAATCGACCCTGGCAATGCTGAGGCTGCTGCCATTCTTAATCGGCAAATTGTAAGTTTCCATGCTCCAAAACCTAGTAAGAGTGACATCTGTTTGGCAGCAGCTCAGAATTTAGGAAATATTGGTAGAGGTAATTCCGAGGCGATCGCTACCCTAATTGAACTGTTCCAGAAGTCCGAGGAGGAACGAATCCAAAGACAAGCTATTAGTAGTTTGAAGGCACTTGCTCAAAGTCACTTCTTCAATAAGATAATTTTATGCTCAAAAGGCTATTTAACAGATCAAGTCTATCAGGATGAAATTCATCGCTATAAGCTTTGCTACTCTATTAGCTGGCACTGTGCCCAAATTATGAATTATCCAGATTTCTTTACGGCTTGGCATAGTTAAACTTAAATCAAAACTAATTTTACTCTGCTATTCCGCGTTTGCCTTGTTCGATTTTGGCGATTGGCAATAGTATATTTTTCTTAATATCTTTTTTTGCAGTAGTGCTAATACTGGAATTATTATTTATACAATCTAATAGCAAGTTATTCGCATAATAGTATTCTTGCAATATGTATTTTTCTTTATCATTAAAATGCCACTTAACGTCGGAGCTATACTCTCCGAAAATAACTTTCGCAAGTTGTTCCACCAAAGGTGTAGTATTTAATTGCCAATATTTTTTAAATTCTCGGAACCGTTCATGATACATATTTAATACTCTGCTTTTTAGCTTATGCAACTGTTTGTGTACTTCAGGCTTGAGCTTTAATGCATAGTTTTGGATTCGTATATATCCAAGCGCAAACACAGCAGTCAGCTCAATGTCAAGTTCAAGTTCGATGTAGTAATCATCGAAAATGTGGTCAAAATCTAAATCAGATGAGAGTTGGGAGTCAAGCCGACAGGCGAGCATCGAATCAAATTTACAAGAGCGGTAAAAATAAAAAGCTCGTATGCTTTCAGAATTGTAGGGAATGGCGAAAACGCTTGACTTTTTATTAATCCACTCTAAAAATTGCTGAAATTTTTGATTACTAGAAAGTAGTTCATCAATTTTTGCATTCATATAAATAATAAATTGGTCAGCTTTTTGAGTCATGCTGGTGGTTAGTAGAAAGATTTCTCTCCATTCTTTCTTTGTGAGATTTTCCAATAACTGCTCAAAGTGAGATTTGCCAATAATTCTTCTGGCAACAAAATATTCTTGAAACGTCAGGTGTGAGAACGACCAAACTTTCTGCGATCGCTCAATCAATAATCCATGCTGAGCTTCAATCGCCTTCAATACCACCCGACTATCCCGCTGCCCAATCCGCAAAAACTCCCCAATATACCCTTCCAATTCCCCCTGTTCAAACAACACATATTGCTCTTGCTCAAACTTCTTCACCGCCAGATAGCTCAATAGCTCCAGCTTTCGCTCCACTGACAAATCCCGATAAATCTCATCCCGCTCAATCTCCCGCGACTTATCCCACTGCTCCAGCAGTAACTCCAACCCCTCTTCATACAGCTTGGAACGCTTCGAGTAAAACTTCCCCGTCTGGTGAAACACCGCACAGGTCAAACTCAGCAAAATGGGTGTAATCGCCAACTCTCGAATCGGTTTATTCTCCTCCAAAAAGAGCAGCCCCAGAAACTCCTGCGCCCTCGCCAGTCCCGCCAACTCATCCCCCATCACCGTCTTAAACCAATGCTCGGCAAATGCCCGCACCTGCGGCTCATTAAAATCTGCCACTTCCACATAATCAAACCGCTCAAACCGCGATTCATGGCTCTGCGTTCGACAGGTCACAATTACCTGCACCTGCGGATAGGCACGAGCAAACCGCTTGATTTCCTTCGCAATGTTCTTTCCATCCTCCCCCGTCACCTCATCCAACCCATCCAGCAGAACTAGCGCCCGACCTTGATCGAGTACCAACTGAGTTTCAGCATTCGATAACCGCCAGCACCGCTCTAGATAACGCTCCAGCGAATAGGCAACCTCACGCCCATCCTCTACAAACTCTCGCAGCTTAATCAACACAGGAATCCGGTGCGCTTGTAAATTTCCGGCATTGCACTCGGTAACCACTCGCTGCAAATACGTAGTCTTCCCCGAACCCGGTTTGCCCACTATCATCAGGTTCGTATTCTTCGCCAGCACTTCCAGCCCTGACACCCGTTTCCGCTCTTTGCCCAAGCCAATGCGATCCAAACTGCGATAACTCGAATACCCCTGCATCCCTGTCGTGAAGTCCTGCCACAGGTCATCCAGTTCCGACTTCCGACTACTGCTCAGCTCCTCCAGAATATTGACATCCACAAACAACTCACCTAACGGCACCCAACGATCCACGCCCCAAAGCGGCATCGTGCCATGCAAGCATTGGATGTCATCGTGGAGGCGCGATCGCACCTGTTGCACCAGTTCATCAACTGACGCTAATTGAGGTGTAGGAGTTTGAGTCATGGATTGAAGCTTTTGAACAACCTCAATCAGGGCTTGAATCGCTTCATCATTCCAAGTAACGTAAGTGCGATCGCCAATGTGAATATCCTGTCCTTGAGCAATGTTGACGTTATACTTACCCAGTTGCCGTAAATCTTGGCGGCGATCGCTCAGGGCAACTCGAAGCGCTTCAACATCAGTCACCGTCTGCGTTCCCGATGCAATCCGCTCAATGATGGTGTTTAACTCATCAGAACTCATCATTACTCAATGTCTGGCAAGGGCGATCGCACTCTAGACAGCTTGCTCCAATGTAACTTCCGTTGACTGAAACCACACTGCTAAACTATGAATTAACCATTACTTAGGCATAGGCAATGCCTCCTGCTCCTGATATTCGCCAAAAAGCGATCGCGCTGATCGACCAACTGCCTCAAGACAAATTGATGGCTGTTGTGCAACTATTGGAATTTTTAGCGGAGCCGCCTCAGCAGAGTACAGTTAGTACCCAGGAAGCACAGTTGCTTGAGGTGATTGACAACCATCTGCCTGAAGACGAGCAGGCACGTCTAGATACGTTACGCGATCGCTGTGAATGGGATGAACTGAGCGAAGCTGAGCATCAGGAACTGATTGGTTACGAAGACTTGCTAGAGCAACAGAGAGTAAAGCGCTTAGAAGCTCTCATCGAGCTAGCGAAGCTTAGGAACATTGACCTGATGCGCTTAAACCAGCAAGTTCAGTCGAAGTCCCAGCCTTCCCATGCCGTCTGAATATGAACGAGTCCCTACAGCCCTGAGACAGGAAATTGCTCAACGGGCAAAGAATCGATGCGAATACTGCCGTTGCCCCGATGCGTTCTCTCCTGACAGCTTTACAGTCGATCACATCAAGCCTCGACAACTAGGCGGAGCAACCATTGCTGAAAATCTAGCCTGGGCGTGTTTCGGCTGTAACGGTCGTAAATACACCCGGACTGTTTACCCCGATCCACAGACTGGACAGGAGATTGCCCTGTTCAATCCTCGCCAGCAGATTTGGATAGAGCATTTTGCTTGGAGTGAGGATTTGACTCAACTGATTGGTCGAACCCCTTGTGGTCGTGCAACTATCGAAGCGCTTGCACTCAACCGTCCAGGAGTGGCTAATCTTCGACGCCTGCTTGTCTTAGCCGGACTGCATCCACCTGATGAGTAATCGAAGGTTGCAATAAATCTTGGTTGCGATCGCTCAGGGCAAAGGGTGTCTTACACATTCTAAGTTTTCTCGTACTTTGACTGTATCCGGATGCTTTTCCCCTAAGTAATGGATATAAATTTCTAACGCTTCCATATAAAGAACCTCAGCTTCTTCGTGACGCCTCAGAATTTTATAAAAATTTGCTAGCTTGCAAAGAATACGTCCAATACGAGGGTGCTTTTCCCCTCTTAATTTCTTCATCAAAGATAAAGATTCCAGATACAGCCTTTCTGCTTCTTGGTATAGCCCTTGTGTTTCATAAAAAAGTGCTTGATTACTGAGAACAGTCGCCATATGGGGATGCACTTGCTTTTCTAAGGACTTGTAAATTGATATAGCCTCATGATAAAGAAGCTCAGCCTCTGTATACCGAGTTTGCTCATAGTAAAGACATGCTAGATGGTCAAGGCACTGTGCTACGTGGATATGCTTTTTGCCTAACAACTTTTTTCTAATCGCCACAACCTTTAGCAGCAATTGTTCTGCTTCTGAATAGCGACCTTGCTTACGATATATTGCAGCCAGATTGTTAAGGCTTTGTGCCACACTAGTATGTTCCTGCCCAAGCAGGCTTACTCTGATGTCTAATGCTCTCAAATACAGAGGTTCAGCTTCTGAGTAGCGACCTTGAGTTTTGTAGATGTATGCTAAGTCGTTGAGGCTGGTTGCAGTAGCCAGATGTTGATTACCAAATCGATCTTTGGTGGCTTCCAATCCTCTTAAATACCAGTGTTCAGCCTGGGTGTAATATCCTTGACCTTCATAAAACCTTCCTAAGCGCAGAAAGGGTAATGAAAAAGTTGCATCGGTGAGGTAATCAGTTAAACTCTCAGCAACTTCCAATAAGTGAGGGATGGCAGGTGTAAGTTCAGCCATCAATTTCTGTGTAGGTTCATAAGGAATCCGTTTGGCTATTCCAAGCATTACCTCACAATACCCTTGCTTCAGTTCATCAGCTTGATTTAGCTGCTCTAGCTTCTTTTGGAAGAAGTCGCGAATCAGGGGATGCAGGCGGCAGGTTCCGGGGTTGGTTCGTTGCAGCAGGTGCAGATTGATTAGCTCATTGTCTCGTACTTCTTCCAAGTCTTCAGGGTCTCGGTCAGCCAAGCACTGCTCCACCAGCGACCAGGGAATTGGGGCAGCAGCAAACAGACTGAGCAGACATCCTAGCGATTTGGCACTTTCCGACAAGGTTTCCCAACTCAACTCAAATGCTGCCGCCACTCCCGATCGCGCCGTCATGTCTGCATCCGTCTGACGCAATGCCAGTGCCGCTAATCGCTTGTCCTGCAACCGTTGCTGCATCGCTGCCAACGACAGGTCGGGTTTGCGAGCGAGATACCGTCCCACTAATTCTAGTCCCAACGGCAAGTAGCCCAACTGAGCGCAAAGTTGCTGGGCGCAGTCTCGTTCGAGCTGAATACGATCGCCGCCCATCAGTGACTCCAACAGCGCCAGTGCCGCTGATTCATCCAGTACCTCCAGTTCCAACTGATTGACTGACGCGCCCAACCGCAGACGGGTGGTAATCAGCACTTTGAAGCGAGGGGCAGTCGAGGGCGGCAAGTAGGGTTTAATAGCGGCGTAGTCGGTGACATCATCGAGTACCAGCAGCACTTCCCCAGATTGCCAGTGTCGCCAGCAAAACTTGACCTGCTCTACCAATTCAACGTCTTCGGGCGGATTGAGATCGAGAAGCGATCGCCCAAACTGCACAATCTGAGTCCCCACATCCACACCTCTTGCCGACAGCCAGCATAATCCTGCCGGGTAAATCGGCTGGTATTTCAGCGCATATTGCAACGCCAGTTCCGTCTTGCCGACACCGCCCATCCCAGCGATCGCAAAAACGGCAACGCGATGACCCTGTTGCAACATCTTATGGAGTTGCGACATGACCGCATCTCGACCAACAAACTCCACCACACCACTGTAGGGCAGGTTTGTAGGAATTCCAGTTGGTTGAGTATTGGGTTGAAGGGACTGTAAAGTTTCGCGCAGGATTCCTCGAATCACTTCAGCATCAACACCGTAGTAAGTGCGATCACCAATGTGAACCTCTCCCCCAGTGATTTGCCCAACATTGGTGTTAAACTTGCCATCCTGAGACACTGATTGCAGTACACTATCGGCTAGTCGCAGCGATCGCCGCACCATTTCTAGGTCTTGCTCAGTCTGCTGGTGCTGAGTAATCCGCTCTAGGATGGGATTGAGTTCGTCAGGGGTCATCATTGCAAAAAGGGTGGAACGAGCCGTCTGTGAATCGCCAAGATTTGGAACAATCATGCACCTCTCGCCGATCATAACCAACAGATTTTCAGTCGAGTATTGGCTCAATTGACCCTCAATCGTTTCGGCTTCTCCTCGGTTGAAAAAATCTGGATACAGCCTCAAGAACTGTGTATTCACATTAATAGCTCAGTCAAGCCGAGTGGGTGCGGACAATGGCTCCTCCCGATGATCTCAATGGAATTCTAGACCGCATTGCCAACGGAGAAGAAACCGAAGGCGATCGCCAACTGCTGCGGCAATTACTTCGGGAGAAACAGAGTCAGAGTGTGGTACAGCTCGGCAAGTACACCGTTAACCTGGGGCAGGGGCGGGAAATTCAAGTAGGCGATCGCATTTACCAAGGTGCGGATGCGGAAACAATTAAAACGGTGATTCAAGCCGTCCTACAGCATCCGCCCGTTGTGCGATCGCAACTGACACCCCAGGAATATCGGAATCGACAGGCTTTACTCAACAAAGTCAAAAACTTCTGGGTTCAGGGCGTGCTGGAAACGTCTCTGCATCATCAGGTTGTCATTCAACTCGGTTTAGAAGATCGCTCCCATGTATTGGCAACTCCCTGGAATTTGGTTGTGGAGACAGCGGATCGTACTCAAACCATCTTATCCGAAGGCACAACAGTCCTCGACTTGTTCGATCAACTCGGCACTGGACGCACACTGCTGATTCTAGGAGAGCCAGGGGCAGGCAAAACAATTACCTTGCTCCAACTTACCCGCGAACTCATTGCGCGAGCCGAGCAAGACATGGATCACCTGATTCCCGTAGTGTTCAACCTCTCGACTTGGAGCAGCAAATGGCATAGTCTTGCCGATTGGTTGGTAGCGGAATTGAATACAAAATATCAGGTGCCCAAAGCGATCGCCCAACCCTGGGTTAGCCAACAGCAACTCCTCTTGTTGCTCGATGGTTTGGATGAAGTTCGAGCTGAATACCGAGATGCTTGCGTAGTTGCCCTCAACCAGTTCCAGCAAGCCCAAGGGACGGAAATGGTGGTGTGCAGCCGCATTAAGGACTACGAAGGGCTTTCCCATCGCCTCACCGTGCAGCGGGCAATTTATTTGCGATCGCTCACTCCAGAACAGGTCGATGGTTACTTGCACAGTCTCAACACTGACCTGATGGGGTTGAGAGAGCTATTGGCAAACGATGCCATCTTGCAAGAACTGGCGCGATCGCCACTGTTGCTAAACATTATGGTACTGGCTTACGAAGGTATTAACCTTGAAGATTTACCAAAAACCTCTGTAGAAAACCATCACCAACGGCTATTTAACACCTACATCAATCGCATGTTAAAGCGACGGGGAGCTGATAGACGCTACTCACCCACGCAAACCATCCGATGGTTAAGCTGGCTAGCCCAACAACTACAGCGTTCCTCCCAAACCATCTTCTTGATTGAGTGGCTCGATCGCCGTTGGCTGCAAACAGCTAGAGAACGATGGATTTATATCATTATGAGTTCGCTCATCGTTAGCTTTGCATTGGCATGGATTGTTGTTCTGAGTATGGGCTTTGGTCGGCATTGGCTCAGCATCGGGCTATCGTTTTGGACTGTGTACAGTTTCTTGAATATCTCGTCAGCTTGGGCTGTGATGAAGATTGAACGAATGCATCCCGGTTCCCGCCAAAGTTTCCTGCAACGGTTGATGGACAGCCTATGGCTTGGGCTAGCGGTTGGACTTATTCTGGGGACAGTCGCTGGAATTGAGGAAACCCCTCAGGTGGGTCTGCTCGTTGGTGTGCTGACATTGCTGACCCTTGGATTGCTTGATTGGTGGATGGGTGGAGAGATTGGTCAGAGTTATTTCAAACCTGTAGAAGCGTTGAAATGGTCATGGATGAATGTTAGGAACTATATCTTGTTTGGGTTAATTGGTTCTACACCGTTTGGATTACTGCTAGGACTGACGGGAATATTGGGACCAACACTTATTCATGGATTGTTATTAGGTATGTTGGGAGGTGTCATTATGGGACTATTTGGCGGTCTTCGTTCAGGTACTGAAGTGGAGACGCGAACCATCCCTAATCAAGGAATTTGGCAGTCTTCAAAAACATGGGTGATCATTTCGTTCGCAGTTTCTTTGAGCCTTTCTCTAGGGATTTATTTGTTTGATTCGTGGCTAACGATTCCCCAGTACTGGGGATTGTTCTGTGGGTTATTTGTCGGATTGCTGACAGGTGGAACGGCTTGTATTGTCCACATCAGCTTCCGAACCGTGTTTCATTTTCACCAACATATGCCCTGGAATTATGCCCAGTTCCTAGATGACTGTTGCGATCGCATTTTTCTGCAAAAAGTCGGCGGTGGCTATATTTTCATCCATCGTTTGCTGATGGAGCATTTTGCGGCTATGCAGTTTGAGGAGCGTGGGAAGTGAGAGGCGATTCCTGCGGATAGCTTCGCTTCACGCACCTGCTGCGCCAGTTCATCAACCGAAAGCTGGTCTTTTTCCGCTAATTAGTATTCCAGACATACTTCTGACAGGTACTCTTAGCCTCTTTTGCTGTGTTATTTTGTGGTTTAACAAAGACTGGGCGCTCCCGTAGGTTGTTACAGGCAACCTCAAGTAATGTTTTCCAGTCATCAGGCGAAAGTTTTCCAACAGGTTCGTCCTGTAAATTCCACAGACGTGAGATTCCGTCCCTACTGCTACTGACAATAGTCTTTCCATCAGGGCTAAAAGCAACAGCAGTGACAGCACCTCTAGAGTTATAAAAAGTTCTTACAAAAGTACCACTTAATAAGTTCCACAGGCGTATAGTTCCGTCTAAACTGGCGCTGGCGATATACTTACCATCGGGGCTGAAAGCAACGGCAGTGACAAAATCCGTATGACCAACAAGGGTTTTAATTTCTTTGCCAGTTGTTGTGTTCCACAATTTTACGGTTTTATCAGCACTACCACTGGCAATAGTCTTTCCATCAGGGCTAACAGCAACAGTAGTAACAGAATCAGTAGCGCCGTTAAGGGTTTTAATTTCTTTGCCAGTTGTTGTGTTCCACAATTTTACAATTCCATCTGCGCTGGCAGTAGCAATAATCTTTCCATCAGGGCTGAAAGCAACAGAAGTAACAGCATTACTATGCCCTTTAAGAGTTGCAATTTCTTTGCCAGTTGCTGTGTTCCACAATTTTACAGTTCCATCTGCGCTGGCAGTAGCAATAATCTTTCCATCAGGGCTGAAAGCGACAGAAGTAACAGTATCCGTATGACCACGCAGAGTTGCAATGAGCTTGCCCTCCCGTGTCCATAACTTCACAGTTTTATCAGCACTAGCAGTAGCAAGAATCTGCCCATCGGGACTGAAGGCAACAGAAGTAACAGCAGCTTGATGATCACGCAGAGTTGCAATGAGCTTGCCATTCAGTTCTGATAATCTTACGTTTCCATCCGCAGCGGCAGTAGCAATAATCTTTCCATCAGGGCTGAAAGCAACAGAAGCAGCAGAACCTTGATGATTAAAAATAGCGACTTCTATCGCTTTGCGTAGACTATCCTGAACAGGGGTAAGAACCCAACCTAATTCTGACTGGCTCAGACCAACCACTTGAATTGCAAAAACTAGTCCATCTTCAGGAGCGATGGACAGCAAAGCCTTCACTTTATCTGCCTGTTGAAGCAGTGTTACTTCTATCAGCTTGCGTTCAGCTATAGACTTTTGGATAAAGGCAAAGGTGGTTAGTCCAGCCAGTGCCACAAATACTCCAGTAACAGTAGCAAGTATTAAACGACGGTTATTAAGTTCTGCCCTTTCACTATGTCGAATGAATTCCTTTTCTAGCTCATTGAGAGCTTCATATTTCTGAGCATCCCCAAGCAATGCACCCCTTAGCAATGCACTTCTGTCTTTTCCCCGTGCTTTCCACTCCTCTGCTGCTATAGTTAGACGCAGGCGTTGGCGCATATTTACCCGTTCATCTTCTAGCCAATTGACCAACCGGGGCCAGTTGCGTACCAAAGCCTCATGAGCAACCTCAACCTGGGCATCATCGGGCGTATCCCCCTCCGTTAAGCGTACTAACCGCGATTGAATCAACTTATCTAACACTCGGTCAACGCGATCACGTGCTTCCCCAGCCTGGTACAGTGTTTTACGCTGGATGCGGTTGCTGGTGACTTCCAGTCCTTCCGTGGGTCGAACCATTCGCAATAGGATGCGTTTGACCGTCACCTGCTCTTCAGGAATTAGCTGCTCGTAAAACTCATCCGCACTACGAGCCAATGCCTGACGACCACCACCCAAACGTTTATAAGTTTCCCAGGTAACTCGATTGCGCTCCCGGTTGTCCCACAGCTTCAGCAAGGTAAACTGCAACAGAGGCAACGCTGCTGGTTCCCCCAAAACATCCTGAAGCAGCGCCTCAACCAGCCCTTCTTCAAATTTCAAACCCACTAACTCGGCGGGTTTTTCAATCGCCTCCCGTAACTCGCTGGCATCCAGTGCTGTCACGCGAACCTGGGCTTGCTCAAATAAGTCCTTGAAAACTGGCACCCATGCCACTTGGCTCTCAAAGTCCGTTCGCATCGTGAGGATGACAGTGTGCCTGACTCGTGGCGACTGAATCAAACCGATGAGGTTGTCAATGAACGCCTGACGCACGTTATCATCGCGGCATAGCGTGAACGCTTCCTCAAACTGATCTACGACGAGGACACTGGGTCTGTTGCCAAACTCATTGCTCAGTTTGGTTAAATGGTTGGGGTCTTTCTGAAAGCTCTCGACTTGCTGCTGAAGGCACTCAGTCGCTTTAATGTCATGAGGTTGGGTGAGTCGAGCCAGATTTTCCAATGGATTAACTCCTGGCACCATCGGCAAGTAGTAGTGCCAGTTCTCGCTACCTGAGAGTACACCTACCTTCAGCTTTGGTAAGAGTCCGCCCAATACCACTGATGACTTACCGCTGCCAGAAGAAGCGACGACGGCTAATAGACGGTTTCTCTTGAGGTGATTAACCAGTTTCTCTAAAAGACGTTGGCGTCCATAGAAGAGGTTTGACTTTTCCTCCCGGAATGCCTCTAACCCCAGGTAAGGACATCGCGCATCATCCAGTTCTGGAGCCAATGCTGGGTCAAATTCAGCTAAGGTGGCATCAGGGGGTTCGCGCCCAGCACGGTACAATATCGCTGACCAGTAATCTAGTAAACTTTGGCTAGCCCATCGGTCTTCGTCGGTGTCTAGCAGCGCACCAGTCGCTCGCCCCCGGTAAATAAATTCCTCCATCTCTGCCAGCAATTCGGGTGTACTGCCAGTCTCGCGATGGCGTTTGAGGAGTTCGCTGTGAGCTGCCCGTAAAGAAGCCAACGAAGGAAAGCGGTTTGTGGCATCGTCAGTTGTAAGGGAGATGCTAGAGTTACTCATCCAATCATCCTCAGTACAGATGCCAAGGGTTCACCGACTATCCGCAAATTGCCGCACAATCGCTTCAGCTCCACGTCAACTCGGTAAAAGCGATCGCCTGCACGCCTGCGGTAACTTCGGAAGTATCGTTTGACTTTGACAGGATTTTGTGATGTGATCGCACTGTCCAAATTCTCACTATCTTTCTTAAACGAGAGCGCCCATTCGTCTATGCTACTGTTGCAGAGCGATTCTGCCATCGCTTTCAAATCGAGCCAGGACATTTCCAGTTCAAAAGTATCCTGTTCTAGATTGGCTTCAATCCGGCGTAGTTCTAAATCGAGTTCCTGCCAATCGTTGTGAGTGTGAACGAGAACTGTTAGGCTGCGATCTAGGTTGGCGAGAGCCTCCACACCGTCTTTGAACTGGCTGGTTTTCTCTGGATCGAGTTCGCCATGTGCCAGATTGTCTCGCACGCAGGTCATTGCCTTCACCAGGGCAGGCAGGCGTAAGGCGCGTGCTGCGGTATTTAGACTCGTATTGATTCGTGAAGGCTGGATAGCCAGCACTCGGTTGATGAGCCGGACAGCCTTGTCAAGCAGCCGCGTATCAAGGTTCTCAATCGCTCTGTGTAACTCTTCAGTCGCTTCTCCAAGAACCTTTATCCACTTGGTTTCATTGGTAGCTAGGGCTGCCTGGACTGCAACATCTCGCATATTGGTCACGATTCCCTGAAGCGTTAACTCATAATCCATAAGTTTGTCTAAAGATGTGTCGTCATCCGGAAATCGTTTGGCTTCGTGAACAATAACGCCATAGCATTGGAACTCCAGTGTATGCAACAGGTCATGCAAGTCCTTGTAGTTGCCCACAACATCGATTTGTTCGCACACAGCCTGAAAATCGGTGCGGAAGGCAACTACAGCCGCACGCACTTCAGGCGCTGCCATCAATTCAGTCAGGGCATTTAAGCCGTTGCGAACAGACTGGCTGTTGTATCCATACTGAAGTGATTGCAGCTCGTCTTGGATAATTTTTCTAATTGTTTCAGCATCTGCTCCCCTGTAGATGCGATCGCCAATTTGAATATCTTGCCCCTGTCCGACGTTGATGCCGTATTTGCCTAGCTGCAACAAACTCTGGCGATCGCTTGAACTCAGTAACTGACGTAAGGCAGTTATGTCGGCTTCAGCGTCCTTACCACTGGCAATGCGATCGAGGATGTTGCCTAGCTCATGAGAAGTCATCGTCTACTAGGAGCTTCATGCTTGTTCCATACTAAACCGCCTACCAACTTCGCTCTTCAAACCTTTCTTGAGCTTCTTCACGTTCAAGATTTCTTTGAAGTGCCTGAACTTCTTGCTGGGCAAAAACCCGAACCTGGAAATTTTCATCCTTCAAACCAAGCGCATAGGCGATGAGGTCAAGAACTTCCTGGAACACCCGTTATAGCAACCGCCAAGGCGGTTAAGGCATAAACTAGAAGTAGACATTGATGAAACCTCCGGCTATGCCTCCGTTAAGCCCATGCCCAAACCCTACAGTTACGATCTCCGTCAAAAGGTAGTCCAAGCGATCAAGCTGGATGGGTTAAAAATTAGTGAAGCCAGCCAAATATTTAGTATTAGTCGCGACACGATTAGGCTATGGCTAAAGCGGGAACGAGAAACTGGGGAATTTCAAGCGTTGCCGAATAAACCGCTTGGGAATGGTCATAAAATCACTAGCTGGGAAAAATTCAGGGAATTTGTAGAAGTTAATGGAGATAAAACCCAAGTAGAGATGGCATCACTGTGGCAGGGGGAAATTAGCGCCAGGACTATATCAAGAGCTTTAAAGAAAATTGGGTTTAGTCGTAAAAAAAAACTTATGGTTATCGAGAGCGCTCGGAAGTTAAACGACTGAAATTTCAAGAAGAGCTAGCGATGTATAGACCGGAAGAAAGAGTCTATATAGATGAAGCAGGAATGGATAACAGAGAAGATTATGGCTATGGTTGGAATGAAAGAGGGAAAAGATTTCATGCTCTCGCAAAGCGGGAAAAGACAAGGAAGAATTAATATGATTGCTGGCTATTGTAATGGTCAGCTATTAGCTCCTTTTACTATTGAGGGTACTTGTAACAGAACAGTATTTGAAAGTTGGCTAGAAACTTGTTTGATACCATCACTGAAACCTGGACAAATAGTGATCGCTGATAATGCTACCTTTCATAAAGGTGGGCGTATTACTGAATTAATTGAAGCAGCAGGTTGTCAGTTAAAATACCTACCCTCGTATTCACCCGATCTGAATAAAATTGAGCAATGCTGGTCATGGTTAAAGAGCCGAATTCGTAAGCAATTAACTCAATTCAACTGTCTGAGGGATGCAATGGAAGCTGTGCTTCGCACAGCGACTTAACCGCCTTGGCGGTTGCTATATATAGCTTCGGCACTTGCACCTTGATAGATGCGATCGCCCACATGAATATCATGCTCCTGCCCAAGGTTGACTGCATATTTGCCCACTTGAGAAACAATTTGAGTGCCACTGCCAAACCACTGCCGCAGAATCGCCATATCTGACTCAGTTTGCTGATGGTTAGTGATGCGGTCAAGGATAGCATTCAGTTCATCGGGGACAGTCATCACTGATGATTCTCTAACTGTGTTGTAGCTTCGCCAACTAGAGTAAAGGCAGACCACTGATAAGGCTCAGAGTAAATCTTCTTTTTTGTATTCTTGTCCACATAGTTCTTTGTGTTCAACATTGCCTGACGCAGAGCTAAAGCTCTGTCCAGTTTTCCTGACTGTGATTGCTCCTTCAGTTGCTTATAAAACTCTGTCATCAAGAAGGCTGTTGAGTTGTCATCTACATTCCATAAGGAAACAATCGCGCTGGAAGAGCCAGCAGTAAGCGCAGACCGAGACAGACCAATCACGCCATCCCCGGTTAGTCTTCCTAGCGCGGTATCGCAAGCACTTAGGACAATTAACTCAGCTTGTAGCTTCATTTGTGAAATTTCACTGGCAGTGAGCCAACCATCATCGTTTTCCAACGCATCTAAAGCGATTGCTCCTGGGACTTCTGCGTACTCTTCGCAATTATTCAGTAAACCGTGAGTTGCCAGATGAATCATTCGTGCCTGAGGCATTTTTTGTTTAACCGCAGCTTCTGTTTTATCCTCCATTGCTTTTCCTTGGAAAAGATTAAAAGCAATATCTTTTGCTTCTTTTGCTGCTCCTGGTAGTTTATCTAACTGTACCTCTTGAGAACAGAATTTTTTTGGCTTGGCATCTTCTATGCCCAAAATCAACCAATCTTTATTTTCTAAAAAATTACCACTAAACTCCCTATTTCGTTGTCGTTCACGGATTATATCCAATGTTTGAATTGAGGGAGCAACCAAAATTGCATATTTTTCGATTAGGTATTGTTTTTCCTTAGTATCATAGAGAGCAGCAAAAGGAACCTCGAATAAAGCACCTTGAGGAATAAAGATAACTTTCTCATCTTCTTTTGACAAGAGCTTAAGATCCTTTCTCTTCGGATCAGTTTCCTTCGGGTCAATTAAAGTTTGATAATATTTTATTAAAACATCAGTTATATCTTTTTTAGAAATTTGTTTATCTGATTCTACTTCATTTGTATCTTTCTTATTGCTACGAATTTGAGCACGTAGAATTGAACTTCCGATAAGATTAGCTGGTCTATCCCCTGGAGGCAATTTTTGCTTAAACTGCTCAAGATGCTTTTCCAATTCATCCAGATCGACTTGCTTGAAAACTACTTTTTCTTGGTTAGGTTTAACTGCCCAAATATAAACAAAAGGATTATGACCAATAATCGAATTTTCTTTTTTTATATGTGAGTAAACTACTAAAGTAGCTTGCTGTTCTTGAGCAATTTTTTTAATATCTTGGATATTTAGAATAGCAGAGTTTTCTCTATCAGTCTTTAACTGCTTTGCCAGAACATCTACGAAAGCTCTTGCTCTTCCTCTTTCTGCAACCTCTAACGCTAGCTCAGGCTGGTTATTACTAATGTAAACTTGTTGGAGATTGAGATAGGTTGTCTGTTGAGTGTCAAATATAAATACTTTTTCTGTTTCAGTTAACCCCTTCCGGAGAGACTCCCTTACACTTATCGCACCCTCCAAATTTTGTATGGCTTTATTCAGGTTTTCTTGAGCTTCAGAAGATTTGTTTTGGGCTTTACGGATTTCGCTAATCTGAAAATAAGATACTCCTAATAAGTTTTTTGCATTCCCTATTCCAGGTAAATCCTCAATAATTTCTGAAGTAGTTAAGTAATTTTCAGTAGATTTAATGGTTTTATCATAAAAATCTAGAGATTCTTGAAAACGTTCTGGGGGACGCTTAAGATTAGCTATTGAATAGTAAATACCACCTAAACCACCGTGGGTAGATGCTACTAAACGACGGTCATCAATTTCTTGAGCAATTTGTAAACGTTGTTCATAACAATTTATTGCCTGCCCTAAGTCTGAGTCCTTCTTAGAAGGTGCTTCATAACAATTTATTGCCTGTTTTGAGCTGGAGTCATTTTTGTAACCATCACGCTTCCAACGACTGTGGTAAGCACTTGCTAATTCCCCTAGAGCAATTGCCACTCCTGGTTTATCATCATTATCTTTAGCAATTTCTAAATGATCTATATAGTTAGCCATTGCTTCTTCATAGCTTCTTTGCATGTGGTGAGCATGACCTAAACTACCTAAAGCAGCCCCTTTTAATTTAGAAAATTCTTTCCTTTCTTCTTTAGTTAATTCTTGATTTTTTTCGAGAGTTTCATTAATAACTTTCAAACGCTCCATATGAAGGTTAGTTGCTCGCTTATAGTCACCTAAACTAAGGTAAACGCTTCCTAGTCCCCCTAGAGCTATTGCTCGTGCTCTATCACCTTTCTCAGGAACAGCCAAACTATCTTCGTAAAATTCGCGAGCTCTTGGGTAGTTTCCCATTAGATAATAAGCGTCTCCCAAGCTACTCAAAGCAGCAGCCTTTTCTTTGCTATCATTGATTTTTTCAGCAATATTTAAACGTTCTGTATAACAATCAATCGCTTTTTTGTAATCTGCTTTGTTATGGTAAACAGTTCCTATACTACCAAGGGTTATCGCTTTTTTCTTAAAATTTTGCTCTTCTTGATAAAATTTTAGCGCTATTTCAAAATTTTCTAAAGCCTCCTTATATGTATAGTTTTCATGCTGTTTTTTCCCCTTTTCAAAAAAGGTATCAGCTTCTAGAGTAGTAGGTGTTTGACTAGTAATTGGGCTGTAAGTTTTATCTTGTATAGTATTTTTTGCACAACGACTTGAGATTTGAGTAGGAGTTTTGCCAGGAACTTTACTAGGATTTTGACTAGGAGGTTGTCCGGAATTTATTTGAGGAAGGATTTGCCGATTGTAAAAATTACAAGATACCAATCCAGTCAATGCAGCAGTAAAGAATAAAAGCAAAGCAATAGTTCGCGAACGCATAAGATTAGCCTATTATTGTCAAATAATATTAGCCACATTTCTCAGTTCAGACAAATTTTGGTAAAGTCTGACTGTAAACGGATGGTCTTTACCGAGTTTTTTCTCAAGAATAACTAGGGCTTGCAGATAGAGCGATTCTGCTTGGGTATAACGTTTCAAAGAAGTGTAGAATTTGGCTAAATCGTTCAAACTGACTGCCACATCAGGATGCTCATTTCCCAAAAGCTTCTGACGCATCTCCAGTGCTTGAATGTAAGTGGTTTCTGCCTTAGTCTGATAACCCTGCTGGGCATAGATGAACGCTAAGTTATTAAGGCAGTTTGCTACATCGGGGTGTTCTTCTCCTAACAAGCTTTTGAAAAGCTCCAGTGCTTGTACGTACAAAAGTTCTGCTTTAGTATAGTATCCTTGGGCGTCGTAAAGTCGTGCCAAATTATTCAGACTCGTAGCTAGATAAATTTCTTTTTTTGTACGTTTATAGACGATAATTGCTTGTTCAAACAGGGGTTCCGCTTCGAGGTAGCGTCCCTGAGAGAGATAAAGGTATGCTAGGTTGTTGAAACAGTCTGCTACATCCGGATGTTCAGAGCTTAACAAGCGTTGCTTCATCTCCAATGCTTGCTTGTATAAAGCCTCTGCATCATCGTATTTTCCCTGAAGATTGTAAAGAATTGCTAGTTGATTGAGACTGTCAGCTACTTGAGGAGTTTCTGCACCTAGCAAACGTTGTCTCATCTCCAACACCTGTTTACATAGGAGTTCGGCTTCTGAGTAACGACCTTGTAGCCTATAGATATATGCTAAATGGTTAATGCTAGTTGCAACGTCAGGATGTTCGCTACCGAAGCGTTGCTCGCTCAGGCTACGGCACCGGTCGTACCAGTCAACCGCTTGTTGGTAAAAACCTTCTCCTTCGTAAAACCGACCTAGACCCTCAAAAGGTTTGAGTGTGTCTGTATCAGTCAAGTAGCGATTCAATGTTGTGGCAGCTTCACCCACATGCGGCATGGTAGGTGCTAGTTCTAACAGCAGGTCGCGAGTTGGAGTTTCTGGAATTTTCTGGGTAACAGCTACCATTGCTTGACAGAACTGCCGTTTAAGTTCGTCAGAGTTGGTTATGCTAACTTGCTTTGCCTGGAAGAATTCTCGAATCAGCTGATGTAGATGATAAATACCTGCTCCCCTGCGCTGGAGCAGGTTGAGGTTGAGTAGGTTATCATCCCGCAGTTCTTCCAGCTCATCCAAGTCTTGCTCTGACAGACACAGCTCAACTAACGACCAAGGGATGGGGGCTAGGGCAAACAAGCTCAGTAAACAACCTAACTGTTTTGTTGGCTCATCTAGTACCTCCCAACTTAGTTCAAAGGCAGCAGCAACTCCCAAAGAGGCAGTCATGTCAGCATCAGGTTTAGAAAGCGATCGCTCATCCAATCTCTTCTTCTCCAACCGTTGCTGCATTTCTGCCAGAGAAAGGTCAGGTTTACGATCAAGATAGCGCCCCACCAGCTCCAATCCCAAAGGTAAGTATCCTAACCAAGCACAGAGTTTTTTTGCATTATCCAGTTCTCGCTGGATGCGCTCTGCTCCTACTAACGATTCCAGCAGTGCTAGTGCTGCTGACTCATCTAGCACGTCAATTTCCAACTGTTTGACCGATTTGCCCAACCGCAGGCGGCTGGTCATTAACACTTTGAACCGGGATTCAGCGGGGGGCAAGTAGGATTTGATGACTTCGTAGTCCGTGACATCATCGAATATCACCAGTACCTCACCCGCTGCCCAATGCGTCCAGCAGAATCCTACCTGACCCGTTAAGTCCAAGTCTTCAGGGGGTTGAAGCTGGAAGCGCGATCGCCCAAACTGGACAATCTGAGTACCTACATTCAACCCCTTTGCCCGTAACCAGCAGATGCCGCCTTGATAGGTTTGCTTGCTGGAGAGAGCATATTGCAATGCCAGTTCCGTTTTACCGATGCCCCCCATCCCTGCGATCGCAGACACAGCTACCCGCTCATTTTCCTGAAGCTGCTGGTGCAGAATTTCCAGTTCTCGCTCCCGACCAACAAACTGCACCACACCACTGCGAGGTAAGTTCTCAGGAATTCCAGTCAGTTTAGTGTTGGGCTGAAGTGCCTGTAAAGCATCTCGTAAGATTTCCTTGATAGCTTCGGCATCGGCACCTTGGTAGATGCGATCGCCAAGGTGAATCTCTCCTCCAGTTATTTGCCCAATGTTGGTGTTAAACTTGCCATCCTGTGATAACAATTGCAGCGCACTACCAACCATGCTGAGCGATTGGCGTAGCTTGGCAATATCCTCCTCCTCCCGTCTGCCACTAAGTATGCGGTCAAGAATATTAATCAGCTCATCATGGCTAGCCACTTTGTTCTTTCCTTACTACGCAATACCTTATCTGCCGTTATTTTTCTTTTGGGATGATTCTGACTGGTAGTAATCATCTCCAATCCTGAAGTGACTGGCTTGACCAAAAGTCATGCTTTTATCTCCGTACTGCTTTACATCTTGGGTAACTTGAGTATTACCTTCTGGAGCAGGCTGTTGGTTAGACTCGCTGGATGCCGTATTAGCCTCGGACTCAACTTCCCCACCCTCCTGACGTTTGAATAGATAGCCATCTTGTACGCGCATGAAGATGATAGGGGTTGCAAAATCACGTTTACGATATTGGGTTGAACCGAGGGCTATGGCACGTCGCCCATACTGGGCAGCAATATCTACTGGGTCATCTACCGCTAGCTGTTGATAGAAGCGACGGGCAAACCGACTCGCAGTGCTGTTGGTGACTTCATACTGCATAGCCACCACAACAGGGATATTTTGTTGAACAATTCTCGACGCGGTTCCCACAAAAGCCTGGGATGCAGACAACATTCCTCCTTCACAGGCTTGCAACATCACAATGCCAGGTCGATGTTGATTAAACAGTTCGCTGAAATAATCCGCATCTACCCACATTGCCTCATCAAACTCTGGGTCTACGAAGGCAATCTGACCCACCTCTTGATTGCCCTCATTTACCAAACGTCCATGACCAATAAAGTGAAAGATGTGAGGTTCTTTCGACAAAATAGTATCAATCGCGTCAGGATTGGCTGAGTTCACGATAGGCAGCAACTCAATGCGGTTTGCCTGCTCGCTTGCTAGTTTTTCTAAAGCTTCTTGTACTGGTTCATAAGCAACAGGCGGTAAATCTGGAGGAGCAGACACAACCAAAGCAATTCTCAGTTTTTCATCCTTATCCAACTGAATCGGTTGTGCCGGAATCCATTGCGAGCGACGACGGGAGAGAACAAAATCCGGCACCGTTCCCATCCAGATTGTTCCTAAGTTCGCTCGTGCAGGCAAACACAAGAATTCCCAAGGGAGGGCAGCCACCTCAGGCATTCCTTGTTCATCGATATCCAGTTCAACTCTAAGTAGTTGTTTCTCCTGTTGCACTACGTGATGGTAAAACCTAACAAAATCCTGGCGCAGCTCATCATTAAACAGAACATCGAATAAAGCTTCTCCCAAGGCGCGTGCCTTACTGGATTCATTCAGTTCATCTTTTTGACGAGCGATTTGCAACAGGGGGGCAATCTCCTCCAGCTTCTCCTTGTAGCGAAAGACTCCAGAGGGTTGTCCCAAATCTTGATGCTGAGCATTCCACTTTTCCACCTGCACCCGCTCGTAGTTAGCAACGCGAATGCGATAGGTGTAGTACGTCTTAGCCATAGGTTGCTGCCTCTCCAATTCAGTTGACTTATCACTTACAAATAAGCTGCCTATGCATGACTAGCTGCTTTGGGTAGAGTCAGCGTCCACTCCTCAGCATCACCACGAGCAAACCGACTTGCCACTTGATTCTTTTGCCGTAGTAGCTGCTTTAATTGATCTGACAACTCACCGAAGACATCCCGTATATCAGCCGTGAGACAATTGATATCTGGTTCAGCCCATGCTGTACCCCGCAGAGTAATAGATTCAGTTCCCTTCGGTACTTTGAAAACAATTGCAAATTTCGCTGTCCCAATTTTTTGCAGATCTTGATCCTGAATACGCCAGTAGCAGGTAGAGTTACCTTCACCATTAGTAAGGATTTCAGGATGACCGAGTTCGTATCGATAGGCTGGAACAGCAAGGAACGCCTTGAAATCATCCTTGTTAGCTACATTCGCCTTTAGCTCACCTGGAAGCGATTGCAACAGTTGAGCCAACTGAGAGCTATCCACTCCGACATTCCAATCTAGGTTGCCATTTAATCCCACCTCCATACCGACACCAGAACTCATGACCGAGCGCCATTGCTGTGTCGGAAACAGGTTCTGAATAATTGGCTCACCGCTCCCTTTCGGTCCGAAATCAAGCTCACAGGTCAATCGCCAGAATTTAGCAGCCCGCTCAGGACGCAGATCAACGGTGTGTGTCATGTAATAAAAGTCGAACTGCTCCTGCATCTGTTGCTTGTAGATGTCGTTCAGTTCAGTACCACTATTTTTGAATGTCTCCTCTGTGAGATAAATCAACCTATCTGTAGGATTGCCAAAGCTGACCTTTGTTTGAAACAGGCTGTCAACAGCTTCTGCCCCCACGCCTAGTTTTGTACCACCAGCTAGAGTCCCCTCCCACTTTTGAACCTCTTGAAACAGGTCAGATAATAAAGCGTCTGCCTCTTGTAGCTTAGGAGGGGTTAGTTCATCGGTCATCTTAAGCATCTCCTTGGGTTTTCAATAGGTTGCTCGCAGAATCTAGAATTTAAATATTGACATAAATTTGATTATGTGTATTAGATTTAACAGCCGCAACCACCGCTAACTGTTAGCTCATCATCCATACTTCACCATCTTTTAGATATTTTCCTGACTGGCAAAGGTTAGCTCTGAAAACTTTCAGTGTATTTTCACGAATTGGCGCTGTCAGAACGGGTATGTAATGAGAATGCGTTTGCTTACCGTAACTTGTAGTTAGACGTTACAGAAAACCAAGGGGAAGTCTTTCACCAAGTATAGATATTGACCCCTCAACTCAACCTTGCGCTGGCTCGTTAACTGTAATGCTTAACTAGACGTTACGCTCAACTACAGTGATCGCTATCTACCAACAATCCAGATTTTTTGCCTAACTGCACGGCTGGTTTTTCATAGTAAGAGTGCGATCGCAACGAGTGAGGAAAATTAGCGATCGTCAAACGAGACATAAACCCCGGTCGTGGCTCCCAGGTTACTTTAGACTTTGTGGAAAGCTTGCCGTCTACCCCCACTGACTCAACTTTAATCCGACGCTGCTTCACAGGTCGGGCAATCAGACTGGTTTCGATGCCCATCAAGGGAATGAGGCGATTAATCTCATCGCACCAAGCCTCGCAGTTGTGGGATTCCGGGCAGACTTTTCCTTGTTGAAAAAGAGCTTGGTGGATCATCTCGTGGAGCAACACGTCCGCCGCGAATTTCTTACCTAGTAACTTACCGCGTCCCCAGGCGTTAGAAGCTGGTTCGACAAGAGCTTTGTGCAAGGTAATGGCATTGCGCCAGGATTCATAAGAGCCAAGTGATTGTCCGTGGGCTGTAAGTCCCCAAAAAATACCACCGGGTTCTAAACTTCCGTCCCAATAATGTTCGTTGAAGATTTCCCACTGTTCGTAAGTCCAGCGACCGTACCCCCAATCTGAGATATCTGCCGCTGCTTTAAGGATTTCTAATTTTCCTTTTGATTCTGAAGTCAAGGTGTAACTCCTAACAGAGGTTACAGGCGGCGCGGGAATTTTTTGTGTAACGTCTCTATGCGTTACGGCTGTCACGGGTACGCATACCCTGAGAAACCCGGCTGTAAGCCGCTTAATGAGCGCTCGGGGTAGGGGTGATGAGCAGAGCGCTAAGTCGCTAACCTTAGCTCTGCAAGTGGTACTGGCTTGTTAATCAAGTCAAGCTTGGCGTAATCGCCATCAATAGCCGTGATTTCAAACGGGGCTAACTCTTCGCAACAGGAAGGGCAGTTTTCCCAAAAAACGCGATCGCCTACTCGGAACTGGGTGGATGAGGTGGGTTCAGAATTCCAAGAAGTGGGAGCAGCGCCTTGGGGGGTTGGTACTTCTTCCGTCTGATTTTTCGATCGAAGCGATCGCATTCGATCACCCCGATCGAACGCCTCTGTGTCTTCCCTTACTAGGGTTTCATCCGTTTTTCGATCGGTTCGATCAGAAACTGGGGGTATGTCAGACAATTTCACTAAAAGAGAATCATCAGCGTCAAGCTCATAGGCGAGGGAGGGGGAGCGATCGCATTGATCGAATAAATCATCAGACTCCTCAACCAGTGGGGCTTTTTCCGTTCGATCGGAGCGATCGCATTCTGATCGAACGCGATCGCAATTTTTAAAAAGCCCATCCTGCACCCTGCCATTAGCCACCGTATCAGGCACAGGAGAATTAACACTATTCGAGAGCATAGCGCTGTCACTTTGGCGAGAAGGCATTTGAGTTGATCGCTCGGCTCCCAGTGCTACGAGTTCTTTGCCGTCAAACAAAACCTGTTGGGGTTGTGACTGAGCAATGGTTTTGAACATCTCCTGAACCTCTGGCGATCTGAGCGGCTTACCATCTTTGCCCTTGTGCCGACGCCACTTGTTGACAACGCGGCTGGGGTTAATTCGCCTTTCTGCCAAGCACAAGGACAGAATGTTCATCAGAAACTCGCTTAGTCCCTGTTCGGGGGACTTAGTAAATTGAGCTTGCACTAATCGGAACTGACCGATGTAGAAACCAGCCAAGCTAATTGCCCGATCCAAGGTGTCTAACTCCAAGCTGAAGAAGTTAGATTTTGGAAGGTAGCAGTGTTCGACGCAATGAAGAATCAGGGCAAGCCGCATGAGGTTGCTGCACATTTTCCCCAAGAAGTAGGCAAAGGCTGGGTTGCTGTGCAAATAGGTCTTGTAACCCTTACGGTACTTTTCCCACTGACCTTTCCAGCGCTGCATGGCTTGAGGACTGAGGTAGACTAACCCGGTTGGGAGTAGAGCCAGTCTCTCGTAAAGCTTGCTGAGCAGTTTATCCAAGCTGACTTTGATATCCGACCATTGATCGAAATGAGGGTGGAGCGCCGGGATAGCAGCAAGGATGCGAGATTGTAAGCCATCGGCATCTGTATGGTTGCCGTCTGGGTTAAAAAATTGACTAGCTGGTTCTATTTGTATGCCTCCACAAATAGTCAATAACTGCATCTGGAACCGAAAACTTTCATTCTCGTTCACCCGATCCACGTTTCCTCTTAAGGGACCATTCCAAGCCTTCAGTAAAAACTGTCGGGCATTGCCCTTACCGGGACACTTGAACTGATCTAACCCCTTGAAAAGCCCCAATAACTCGTCGGGTGCCCAGATAGAGCCAGCGCAAGCGGGTTGTTCTGAAATTCTGCGCTTTATTGCTTCAATTTCGCCTTCATCGAGCAAATACTTTCGACATTTGCCAACTTCTGACTTTTTGTAGTTAGCTGGGTTGTTCAGGGTATCCTGTAAAGCCTCTCGCTGCTCGGCTGACTTATTCCTCCAGGCTTCCTCTAACTGATAAAGCGTTGCTTTGCTCGCTTCATAGCGGTTAGCTTCCGCCTCTTGCAGGCGTTGAATCGGATTGAGGATAGCACGATCAGCATCTGATTTCCCAGAGCTAGGAGGAGCGATGGTAGCTGTCCAGACGTTTGGATACTCAATCCAGCAATCGCTCTCGGTTTCTCCTTCCTTGGCAACCAGACCGACGCTCGCACCTATAATTCCCCCTACGCCTGGTAGCAAATTTTGAATTAGGTAAATTGGGTCAATCCGCGAAGACTCGCTTTTAGTCAACAGACCTGGGATGAGTGGTTCAGGCAGAAGCTCTTCCCAGTTGATGGTTGTTGCTTTGAGCTGATAGTCAGCTAACCTCTGGAACTGAACGACGTTATCCGATAAATCCTGCTGCTGAGTTTTCTCGCTAAGCCGCGCATCGTATACTGATCGAACTTCTTTGGGATGTCGATCAGCTTCCCGTGCTAATTCCGAAAGCCTTAGCTCTAACACCGACTCGGATAATTCCCGCTCGATTAGGTCGTCAATTCGCTTTGATAGTTCCTCAGAGTTGAGAGTGCTTCTCAGGGCAGCAGGATGCGGAATTACCTTGTTACTCGGTTGGCTGGGGTTACCAGACTTGCGCTCTAAACTACTGGGAATCGATACACCAACTTCCCAAGCTAGCTGTTGCACGAGTTCTATAAACTCTCGTCCTCGCGGTGAGCCGTTACCACCTGCAAGACGATGGCGGTACTCTACCACCCCGCCGCCAATTTCACATGCTGGGCATCGCCACAACCAGATGCCGCTTTTCTGTTCGCAGTAGAAAGCCGTACCCGACTTAGATTCGTGCCAGAGGCAGTTGCCCTTGAATTTACCGCCAGGGTATTCTTTGAGGTTGTGTCCCGACCAATTGAAAGCCTGCTGAGCTGAAAACCTCGGCAGTATATCGTTATTTAATAAGTCTGTCAGTTGTGTGTCACCGAGTAAGTTGCTACGCCGAGGTAGCTTAAGTGTGCTTGGATCGCTCTCAGCTTTTTTAATCAGGGGGTAGATTCCGATATCTTCTGGTTGCTCAAATACTGGTGGATACTCGCTCCATTGCATCCACTGGTAAGCAACACCCGTAATTCCGACTGTTGGAGGCAGGAGCGTATGTCCGCCGTTCTTGCTGATCAGTTCCCCAACGTGGTGACTCCCATCAGACTTGAGGCTAAACCCAGAGTTAGCTTTGAAGTTTTCCGGTTCCAGACTAAAGGCGACTAAGAAGCGATAACCGCCACTGGGAGTCCGAAACATGGGAGCTGTTTCCAAGACTGGGTACTTTTCGAGCCACTCTTGTATTGTGCGATCGCAGGCATCGGGAGAGGGGAAGTCTTTGCGATCGAAGTCAATCCATCCAAGCCAATGCTTTCCGTTCCAACCACCTAGCGTGCCTATCCCAGTCTTCGGGTTGGAGAACCAGGCATCGAGGATTTCCTGCAAGGGTTGAATCTCTTGCCATTGCTTCCAGTTGACTGTCTTCAGATACTTTCCATCTAGGAAGCAAGGCTGTTTGGGTTCTTTGCCCTGTTTTGCTGCCTCGATCGGACATTCGGGCAGTGGCGGTCGCCCTAGGCGCAGCAGCCACTGGATAGTTTCTCGAACGGTCTGAGGAGCTTGGGGCTGAGGTGTCGTGAACATTTTTTAACCTTCTCCTCTTGCCGTTTCATGCCTAAATTGTGTATGGGTATTGGCTATTTCCCTGAATTTGCTAAAGTTAAGTAGTAGCACCATACTTTTTCTTACCAATAATGGAGCTTCGTACCGCTAAGCGCGGTTGCTTGATTTCAAATTCGGTGTCTCCAGGTTGGGAAAACACTTTGCTTATAGTACAGCTAAATTCACTTACAGTGAAGTATTACCTTGGTTTTTAATGCTGATCCACGAAGCCTTTAACGAGACTCTGAAGCGGTATAAAATTAGTGGTAGAGCCTTAGCTCAGGAAGCTCAGGCTAGCGAGAGTCTCGTGTCGCAGTTTAGGCACGGTAAGAAAGGCGTAACCGATGACATGCTCGATAGCCTTCTTCAAGCGATGCAGACGATTGCTCCGGGGTCACGCAAGTATTTCTGTTCGCTCCTAGCCGGGGAACCAATAAAGCTGGGTGTAAGCAAGGGTGAGTTTAAGGACATTTCTGAAGACGAGATTCCTGAGTTGTTGATTGCGATCGCACGCCGATGGAGAGCTGGTGACAACGAAGTTGTGCAAGTAAGTTGATTGGGTTTAAAGCTTCCCAACGACTTGTCTTATATTGATAGATCTTTACCTAGGACAAACAGACAGAAAAAGCAATCGTTTTGCTCTTCTTGCGAAAGCTATCGCGGAGCGAACAGAGCAGCTATTCTGGCAACTTTGAGTCTACCGACTGATTAGCCTTTTCAACCCACCGTTTGATGGCATGGATTGGGGTTCCTGTAAGCTTAGAAATCTCCTTGTAGCTTTCTCCCTCAGCATGGAGAAACAAACATTGTTGTTTGAGTTCATCTGAATATTTATGCCGCTTGACTAAACCCACTTGCTTAGCCCAGGTGCCGATTGAAGTCACAGAAACTCCAGTAGCTGCCTCAACTTGATCGGCAGTCATTCCTCCAGCATAAAGTTCTAGGCACTGCTGCTTAATTTTATCAGAGTAGCCTAGCTGCTTAACGATGTTAGCTTTTACGGCCCACTCCCATATTGTGCCTCCCGGAATTTCTGTAATGGCTTCAATTTCCTTCAAAGATTTCCCTTGGGTATACCAATCTAGGCAAGTTTGTTTGACCTGTTGTGAGTAGCATTTGCGACTTCTACCAATACCAGCAACTCGTGCCCATGAGTTAACTGTTTGTTCAGAAATTCCCGTAATCTCACTAACTTCTCTGGCCGCCTTTCCTTGGCTGTAAAGCTCCAAACACTGTTGCTTGACTTTAGTGAAGGCAGTGTACTCCTTCTCAAGATCAGCTAATTTGACCCAATTGCTGATAACTGCTAAGGGAACTTCCGTAATCGTTTCGATTTGCTCAACAGACTTGCCTTCACTGTTGAGTGATAGACAAATTTGCCGAACCGCATCTGGGTAGGTGGCTTGCTTTCTATTGAAATTTTCCTTTCTGAGCCATCGGTTAACGTTATATCCTTTTATCCCCGTTAGTTCCTCAATTTCCTTCACGCTCTTGCCTTCTACATAGAGCGACAGACAGGTTAATTTCAAATCGGTTGGATGAACTTTGGGACCTCGATGGATGTTCGTTATAAAAGCCCACCTCCTAACTGCATAGGCGGGAATTCCTGTACTCTCCTCAATCTCTTGAGGAGACTGTCCTTCCATGTAACGTAATAAGCACTGCTGTTTAATATCCTCAGGGTATTGATGGCTTTGCCATACATTAGCTTTTTTAGCCCACCACCTGATGTTAGCGACTCCAACTCCTGTAAGTTTTTCGATTTCTCTGAGCGACTTACCGCCCATGTATAGCGATAGGCATAGCTGCTTAATTTCATCACTATACTTGCGCTCCCTATACACTCCAGCTTTTTGGGCCCACTCTCTGACAGGCTGTTGAGTAACTCCAGTTATCTGTGCAATTTCTCTAGGGGACTTGCCTTGAATGTACAGCTCTACGCAAGTCTGTTTGAGTTCTGGAGCGTATTGAGTAGTGCGTGCTGGCAGATCTTGTTCTCTGGCCCAACGTCGAATCGTTTCCAAGCTAGAAACTCCAGTTTGCTGTCGGATGTCCGCTAGTGGATATCCCTTTTCGTACAGCTCTAAACATCGTTGCTTTACTTCAGGTGAATAAATGTGAGGATTTGGTCTTAGCTCAATGGCTGGAAAAACAGCCTCTAGCTCAGTTGCCAGCCACTTCTGGATTAATAGCCCTAACTCTTTAGCGTAGGGGCAACTGGCACACTCCAACCGAGACCCTGGAGTTGGGCAGCCGCAAGCTGGATGCCAATTCTTGAGAACCTCGGCTTCAGCTACTGCGAATCGGTTGGCTGCATTAATAAATCTATCGATGGGTAACTGAGACATCTTGAAAAAACCTTGATCATTCTGTTAGAGTTAGGAACTTTAGCTAAATTTTTAACGAAACCGATATAACCTCCCCATTAGAGATAACAACTCGCTCCACAAGCTTGCTATAGAAAATTTCTCTCTCTGACTGAGTTAACGTATTCCAATAGTTAATATTTCTAGCCATGGGATGACCAATAATCTGGTGAATTGTTCCATCGACAGGAATCCGCTGCTGGCACTGATTTAAGAGTTCTTCAATTTGTTGGCATATATCTTTCCGGGCTTGCTTGAGTAAAGGATTAGATTCTATACCTGGAACTCTGTTGATTCCAACTAGCTGTTCTTCTAATTCCTGAATTCTAGGGGATGAAAAAGAAATGTTTTGAGGTTCGTAGGATTCGGTGTTAAACTGATTGGCTCGGATAAATAGCTCTCTAATAATAGTTTGCTCAATTTTTTCTATCCGGACACATTTCCTGTTGGTGCAGCCAGCGCTTGAATGTCTGCAACCGTAGTAAGCCAGATTGTGAGAAGACACACGCTTAAGAATGCACTTATATCCGCAAACTTCGCAAAAAATTAATCCAGTTAGATAAAAAGTCGCATTAGAGCGGATGTGTCGTGTACTGTTGAACTCAAGGATTTCTCTAATAGCTGTAGATTCTTCTTGAGTAACTATCTTTTGAGTAGGATGAGTATCATGTCGGATATCCCATGCCTCCGCTTGTTGAGCATATCTATTTTTATTAATCTTTTTATAAGCTGTATGACCTTCGAGTACCGGATTAATTAACCAACTTTTTAAACCACTGACATCTTTCCAAAACAGTAATTCTTCTGCCTCGACAAGAATGACTCTTACTTTTCTACCATTAAAATTTTTAAAGAGATTTTTCCGAGCAACACCGTATTTATTGTAAAGGTGTTCTAGAGTTTTTCTAAGACTTCTATGCTTCAAGAAAATTTGGACAACATCTTTAGCAATGTCAGCTCGGCTTAATGCCATTAATTTAGTTGAATTATCAGGTTCTTGTGTCAGCTCAAGATAGTTATCTGGTCTTTGTTCTAAAAGACAGATGCAAGGATTTTGATTAAGTTGGTATTTATCTTGATAATTTAGGTACCCCCATGGTGGTCTACCTGATGCTTTTGACTGATTGCGGCGATGTTCAAAACCTCGCTTGACTCTTTCTTGAGTCATCCTTCTTTCTTGAACAGCAAAGAGAACTTGCATATCTGCAAAGAACTCTCCTGATGCAGTCTCTAGATCTACAGGTCCTTGGTCAAGCAACAATAGCTCAACATTAAACTCTTGAAGAATTTTCTTGAACTGCAAATAAAGCTCATAACTTCTAGTTAGTCTATCCCATCGCGTTGCCACAATTCTTTTAATTTTTCTTTCACGAGCTAGAACCATTATTTGATTGAGTGCGTCTCGATCAATTTTTGCTCCTGAATCAACATCAGAAAAAATTAAAGACTTCTTTATGCCATAATCTTCCACTCTTGCCTGTTGTTGTTCTAAGGCATGAGTTCCCGAAGCTTGTTCCTCAGTTGACTCTCGTATGTAACCTACTTCAACTGGGTCAGTTAGGTTTTCAGATTCGTCAGTTAGGTTTTCAGATTCGTCAGTTAGGTTTTCAGATTCGTCAGTTAGGTTTTCAGATTCGTCAGTTAGGTTTTCAGATTCGTCAGTTAGGTTTTCAGATTCG